>Ga0123328_1003401_pt1 | contig 13606 bp, 6 predicted proteins | sample BioC12SIPDNA_2_FD_89702 | JGI IMG/M metagenome (GOLD analysis project Ga0123328, IMG submission 89702) | Anaerobic biogas reactor microbial communites from Washington, USA - Biogas_R1_A C12 SIP DNA | ecosystem: Engineered > Bioreactor > Anaerobic > Unclassified | place: Washington, USA...
AAACGCGAGCGATCCGCGACTATCTGCTGGCGCTCTCACCCCGGGCCGTCGTCTTCTGGCACAGCATGGCGAATCTCGTCGCGCCGGCAAGCTGCGAGGGGCAGGATGCCGGCTCAGGTCTGCTCGCCACGACATACGGGGAGGCCTCCGGCTATCCTGTGGGGCCATTCACCGCCTACGAGGTCACGGGTGACGCCAGCGCCTGGGCCGCCGGCCAGGGCATCCCGGCGATTGTCGTGGAGCTGGAGACGAAGGACGGCAGTGAATCCGGGCGGAATCTCGCGGGCGTGCTGGCCGTGCTCGACAGCTACAGCCGCTAGCGCCGCGCGGCGCGTCCTTGGCGGGCAGCGTCCCCCGATAGATAATTGCGCCCGACACTTATCCACAGAGCAACGGCAAACAATCCAAACTGCCAGCTCCCGTGCCATTTCAGGAGGGAAATCCAATGACCCTATCCGGCTCCGCTGCCCAGTCGCCCAGACCTGGTCTTCGTTTCACGCTTGTCTTATTGAGTATATTTTTCTCCATTTTCTGGGTTGCCCTGACCGGGCGAAACGCCGCCGCCGATCCACCGCTCTGGACAGATGTGGACGAAGCGGACGTCGCCCTGCGGGGAGAGCGGCGAATCGTTCCCGATAGTTACCGCACACTGTCTCTGAATGTCGATGCGCTTCACGCTATTCTGGCTACCGCCCCTATGGAATTCAGCGAGGCGGCCAAGAGCGACGTGGCCGAAATCTTCTTACCGTTGCCCGATGGCAGTATGGCCCGCATTGGTTTTGTGGAATCGCCGGTTATGGAGCCGGAGCTGGCGGCTAAATACCCGGAAATCAAGAGCTACGTAGGCCGGGGCCTGGACGACCCGACGCTGTATGCCCGTTTTGGCTGGACCTACAAAGGCTTCCACGCCATCATCTCCAACAGCGGCCCCACCGTCTACATTGACGCCTTCAGCGCCGGCGATCTTACCCATTACATCAGTTATTCCCGCGCCGACTTCACCGGGCGCCCCGCCGGGCCGTACGAGCAGCACGAGCCGGAGATCAACCCCGAGGTCGCGGCCCAAATCGCCGCTTTTATTGCCGAAAGACCAGAGGTCAGCATTGGCAGCCAGCTGCGCACCTACCGGCTGGCGCTGGCGACCACCTTCGAATACTCCACCTATCATAGCCAGCCTGGTCCGCCCAACACATCGGATGTTCTGTCGGAACTGAACGTCGTGGTGAACCGGGTCAATATGGTCTATGAAAGAGACGTTGCGGTTCGCATGGTGATCGTCAACAACAACGATCAGATCATCTTTCTGACCTCCGCCGATCCCTATACCAACAGCAACGGGTCAGCCATGTTGGGTCAGAACCAGACCACTCTGGACAGCGTTATCGGGAGCGGGAACTATGACATAGGTCACGTGCTCAGCACCGGCGGCGGCGGTATTGCCACGCTGGGCGTTCCCTGCGTTGCCGGCTCGAAGGCTCGTGGGGTTACCGGCCTGTCTGACCCGGTGGGCGACCCTTTCTACATTGATTACGTGGCCCATGAGATGGGGCATCAATTTGGCGCCAACCACACCTTTAACGGCAATGCCGGCTCCTGCGGCGGCGGCAATCGGGTAAGCTCTGCCGCTTTTGAGCCGGGCAGCGGCAGCACGATCATGGCTTACGCCGGCATCTGCGGCGCCCAAAACCTGCAGCCCAATAGCGACGACCATTTCCACACGCGCAGCATCCAGGAAATCGTTGCCTATACCACCGCCGGACAGGGCAACAGCTGTGCAAACATTACGGGCACCGGCAACAATCCGCCTGTGGCAAATGCGGGAACAGGCGGCTTCACCATCCCCATCAATACCCCCTTTATCCTGACCGGCTCGGCCAGCGACCCGGACGGCGATACGTTGAGCTATAACTGGGAGCAGTATGACCTGGGTCCGGCCGGCGACCCCAACAGCCCATCCGGCAACGCCCCGCTCTTCCGCTCCTTCCCGTCCCAGGCGGTTCCCTACCGTATCTTCCCCCGAATGAGCGATATCGTGAACAATACGCAGACGATTGGGGAGATATTGCCCAACTACGAGCGGCCGCTCAACTTTCGCCTGACGGTGCGGGACAATCATGCCGGCTGGGGCGGCGTGCATGATGATCTGATCAGTTTTGCGGTCACCGACGATGCCGGCCCCTTCCGGGTTACCAACCCCAATACGGCGCTCAGCTGGACTGGCAATGTCAGCGCCCCTGTCACGTGGGACGTAGCCAACACCGATGACGCCCCGGTTAGCTGCAGCGCAGTCAATATCGCCCTGTCTACGGACGGCGGCTACACCTATCCCATCACCCTGGCTACCAACGTGGCCAATGACGGCAGTCACACGGTGGTCGCCCCCAACAACCCCACCAACCAGGCGCGCGTGCGGGTGATGTGCGCCAACAACATCTTCTTTGACATTTCCGACACCAACTTCACCATCCTGCCGGCCGCGCCGGGCGCCGTTTTGAGCCTCAATAAGACAGTCGCGCCCGCCGGGCCGCTCTCACCCGGCGCCCCTCTCACTTATACGGTTAGCGTGACCAATTCGGGCAACCTCGCGGCGACGACTACGATCACCGACGCCTTCCCCTCCGGCATCGTCAATCCAGTCTGCGATGGTGTGCCGGGCGACCTGGACATCACCGTCAATATCGGCGCCGGCGCCAGTCGAACCGTGCTCTGCAGCGCCGCAATTGTTAGCGGGATTGGACTGGATATCCAAAAGTCGGTAGATCGGACGGAGGTCAGCGCCGGCGAGACGGTTACCTATACCCTCACGGTCACCAACACCAGCGCCGGCTATACCCTGAACAACGTCATGGTCAGCGATCCGGCCGTGAGCGGTTGTTCGCCGGCGTTGGGCACGCCTATCACGCTCGCTCCGCAGGAGTCCCAGACCTACGTCTGCCCCAATGTCGTCATCAACGGCTCCACCACAAACACGGCTACCGTCACCGGCGTGTACCCGATCGAAAACGTAGCCTATGCGTCCGCGCCGGAGGATCCCGCCGGGACGGTATCGGACAACGCCGAGACAGAGGTAGTCGTCAGCGCCAGCGACTCTGTCACGGTAACCGTCCGGGACTCCGGTTACCTCGTCTACATACCTGTCATCAAGAATGACTAAAGGTTAAAGCCTTCGTCCAGCCGTTTGCCTCTGGCCGGGTTTGCTGTTATCCGGCCAGAGGCGCGGCACGGTCCTGACTCTAGACCTGGCCGCCGAAGAGGTAGGTGATGATGGAGCTGTTTAGCTCACCCTGATCTGGGGCAGCCATGGTGGAACTTGCTCGCAATAAGTCGCCCACTGCTCGCCAAACGCCTCTGCCAACGCGGCTTCCTCACGGCAAGCCCGAATGACCAGCGCGGGGACATTTGCGAGCAGAAAGACGAAGGTCCAGGTGCGGTAGAGCAGTAGCCCGCCCAGTGCGACGAGCAGGATACCCAGGTACATGGGATGGCGCACGTAGGCGAAGGGTCCACCGGTGATCAGCCGGTGGCCGGTAAAGAGCTGCGCTCCGAAGCTACCAGAAACGTAATACATCTCGGCGAGGGTAAGCCGGCTCCAGAGCACGAGCGCTAATCCGGGAAAATAGAGCAGTGAGCCGGCGATGAGCGCCGCAGCCCGCAGCGGCCGGGAGATAGCCACAGGCAGGGGCCGCCATAGGCGCCAGCAGAGGGCGAAGTAGCCGGTCCCGGTCAGCAGCAAAAACAGCGGACGCCGCAGCCACACCGTGAAGCGGCCGGCGGTCCCGGCAGCCGGCCGGCGCAGTCCCCGGCCAATGCCCGGGAAGATGGAAGCCAGCGCCAGCAGAATCGCGCCCGCACCAGCCCGCCGCACGTGCTGTTCGGCAAGATTCAGGTTCATCGTTCACTCGGCGCCGGTCCGGCCGGCTTCCTGTCCTAAGGTATCAGGCGCCAAAAATGTGCGTGATGATGGTGGAGCCGCCGCCGCCGACACTCTGCTGCATGCCTATATGTGCCGCCGGGAGCTGGTTCTCGCCGGCTGTACCTGTTAGCTGCCGGACTATCTCGCAGGCCTGGTAGAGCGCTGTCGCGCCGATGGGGTGGCCGCGCGCTTTCAGGCCGCCCAGCGTGGCAATAGGGATACGGCCCTGCAGGCCTATCTCGTCTTCCGCCGCCAGCCGCCATCCCGTCCCCGGTTCGGCAAAACCCACGGCTTCAAGCTGCAGGCAGGCCATGATGGAGAAGGCGTCGTGCAGCTCGAAGAAGTCAACGTCCTCCAGCGTCAGGCCGGCCTGCTGAAAGGCCCGCCGCGCCGAGCGCTCGGCAGCCCGCAGGTGGAGCGGCTCCGGCCGGTCGGCCAGGCGAAAGCGGTCCGTCGCCGCCGTAGACGCCAGAATACGTATGGGCAGGTCGCTATAACGCCGGGCCTCGTCTGTCGGCGCAAGGACGACCGCCGCCGCGCCGTCACAGATGGGCGCGCAGTCGTAGAGGCGCAGCGGCGGGACGATAAAGCGGGAGTTGAGCACCGTCTCTTCGGTAACGACTTTGTCGTGGAAGAGGGCAATGGGATTGTGCCGGGCATTGCGGTGGGCGTTGAGCGCAAAGCCGGCGAAACGATCGGGGGAGATGCCGTACTGATCGCAATAAAGCTGCATGATCTGGGCGTTCTGGCTGAGCATCGTCGCCCCTTCCAGCACCTCATAGCGGGCGTCGAGCGCTTTTGCCAGGGCCAGCACAGGGGATTGGTCGCTCATCTTCTCGACGCCGACGACGACGGCGGTGTTGACCAGCCCGCTGGCGACGGCAAGGTGGCCCACGCGCAGCGCGGCTGCGCCACTGGCCGTGGCTGCCCGGACGAGCAACGCCTCGATCCCTGCCAGCCCAGCCTCGTCGGCGATGAGCGCGGCCAGATGTTTCTGGGACTGCAGCTCGTCGCTGAGCATATTTCCCAGGTAGAGGGCGTCAACCTGTTCCAGCCCGGCCGCCGCCAGCGCGCCACGCACGGCTTCTGCGCCGAGGACTCGCAGGCTGGCATCGTGCCGTTTGCGGATGGGTAGCTGATAGGTAGCAACAATGCTGACAGGGCGCATAGGTGTGCTTCCAGTTGTCAGAAAGAGGGCCAGCGACACCAAGCGTACCAGACTGCCGGCCGGCAGACGAACGTAACCGTGTTTTCGGACTGGTTGCGTTTCATGCTAGAATGACGGCACGCTGATCCAGGTGTTTGTGCCATTCACCGCCGCTTCCCATTCCGCCCGGCTGAAAACGTGGGGTGAGCGTTTCGCTCACCGCTTGTGTGCGCCTTTCGACCAGAGAAGGAAATATGTTACAGATCCATCTGTTGGGCGACTTCCGTCTTCTCGCCGACGAGCGACCTCTGCACCTGCAGCTATCGCCGAAAGAGCAGGCGCTGCTCGTCTACCTGGCCTGGCTGGGCAAGCCCCAGCCACGCACGGCTCTGGGGCAGTTGTTCTGGGAAGGGCGCGTGGCGAAACAGGCGCGCTCTAACCTGCGCACCTTGCTGGCCCGCAGCCGCGAGCTGCTCGGCGACTACCTGACGATCACGCGGGACGTCATCGCCTTCGACGAGAGACAGGAGCACTGGCTGGATGCGCACGAGTTCCTGCGTCACCTTTCTATGGCCGATCATCTGGCCCGGCAGCAGTCGCCGGGGGCAACGGCAGTTGGGGGCCGCCTGATGCGGGCGCTGGCGCTCTACCAGGATGGCTTTCTCGCCGGATTTGAGCTGCCGGGCAACGAGCGCTTTATGGCGTGGGTGGAGGGCGAGCGCGCCGTTCTGCACGGCCGGGCGATTCACGGCTGGCGGCGGCTGGCCCGGTTTCACGAAGAGCGCGGCGACTTCCAGGCGGCTCTCGAGAGCTGCCGCCAGCTACTGGGGCTGGATCCATTCGACGAGGATGCTCATGCTCAGATCCTCCAGCTCTATCGCCGGCTGGGCCAGACGGCCGAGGCGCTGGACCACTATGAGCGCTACTGCCGGCAGCTCCACGCCGAGCTGGGGCTGTCGCCCGGCGATAGCCTGCTTGCGGTCTTTCACGAGCTGCGCCACGGCCATACTTTCGCGCCATCCCTGCGGGCGCCTGCACTCCCTCCTGAGGCCAATGGCGAAGCGCCGCACGATAACCTCCCCGCGCCGGTTACACCGCTGGTCGGCCGGCGGCGAGAGCTGGCCGAATTGACCGGCCGGTTTTTGAACTCGCCTGCCCGCCTCGTTTCGGTGGTCGGGCCCGGCGGCATCGGCAAGACCCATCTGGCGCTGCAGGCGGCGAACCGGCTGCGAGGCACCTTTCTGGACGGCATTGTCTTCGTCGCGCTGCCCGAGGAAGCTGAGAGCGCTCCCATCAGCCGCGAACTGCCGGCCAACGCGCTGGCCCATGCCCTCGACCTGCGGCTGCACGGCCGTCGGAGCACACGCGAGCAGCTGCTGGACCACCTGCGCCCCAGAGAGATGCTGCTGCTGCTGGACAACGTGGAAACGGCGCTGGCCGAAAGCCGCACGCTGATTCAGGAGCTGCTGCACGGCGCACCCGACGTGCGGCTGCTGATCACCTCTCGCGAGCCTTTGGGTATCCCGGCTGAAGAGCTGCTGGTGCTCGACGAGCTGCCGGTGCCCGAGGCGGGCGAGCTGGCGCTATCGGCATTTGAAGAAGAACGATACGCCAGCCTCCAGCTTTTTGTGGAACGGGCGCGGCGCACCTTTGCCGGCTTTACTCTGAACGAGGAGAACATTGGCGACATCGCGCGCATCTGCCGGCTGGTCGGCGGCATTCCGCTGGCTATCGAGCTGGCTGCGGCCTGGGTCGGTCACTTCAACAGCGCCGAGATCGCCGAGGCCATCGAACGTAACCTGAGCTTTCTGCAGAGCCCGCTCCACCGCGAGCCGGCCCGCCACCAGAGCATTACCAACGTCTTCGATTATTCCTGGGAGCTGCTCGTCTCCCACGAACGGCGCGTGCTGGTCCAGCTCGCGCTGTTTCGGGGCAGCTTCAGCCGCGACGCAGCCCAGGCCGTGGCCGGCGCGCCGCTGCCGATCCTCATGTCGCTGGTGAACAAGTCGATGCTGCGCCTGACACAGTCAGGCCGGTACGAGCTGCACGAGCTGGTGCGCCGTTTCGTCCGAATGAAGTGGCCGGACGTGATCGGCCGGGATGCGCGGGCCGAAGCCGAACAGCGCGAGCTGCAGTTACGCTACGGCCGCTATTATCTCGGCTTCATCGCCGCCGAGGCCGATGGTCTGCACGGGCCGGCGCCGGAGAAAACCATCCGGGCGATCCAGGCTGACCTGGGCAACATCAGCCGGGCCTGGGAGATGATGCTGGCGCTCGAGGAGTATAACCTGATCGTGCAGAGCGCCAACGGCCTGTCCCGCTTCTATCACTACACGGGCCAGTACCGTGGGGCGGCGGAGCTGTTTGCTGCAGCGGCCGAACAGCTCCATGCCCGGCTCGGGACCGGCGAGGCGAGCCCGGCGGCCCGCGTCGCGCTGGCCCGCGTGCAGAGCAAACAGGCTTTCTATCTCATCCGGCTGGGACAGTTCGAGCAGGCCGGCCGGGTGGCTCAGCTCGCCGCGGCGACGGCCGAAGAGGTGGGCGATGCCTACGGGCAGGCGGAGAGCTTTCTGCAGTGGGGCGAGGCGATTGAGATACAGGGGCCGCTCGATATTCCCCGCCAGAAGTACACGGCGGCGTTGGAGATTGCCCGGGCGATTGGCGACGACGTTCCAGACGCGGCCCGGCTTGAGGGACGCAGCCTGGCCCTGCTGGGCCGGTTGGCCTGGCGCAGCGGCGAAATAGCCCTGGCCGATAGCTACTACCGGCAGGCGCTGGCGCTGGAACGAGCGCGAGGCGACCTGCTGGCCGAAGGGCATCTGCTCACGGCGCTGGGGGCCAACGCCGGGCTGCGCGGCGAACTGGACGAGGCCGAAGGTTACTTTGGTCAGGCGCAGGCGCTCTACCGGCGGATTAGCAACCGCCATCGCGAGGCCGGCATCCAGGAACATCTGGGCCGGCTGCGCTTCGCCAGTGGCCGTTACGAGGAGGCCGCAGCTCTCTTCCAGCGGGCGGCCCGCCGCTTCCGCGACAGCGGCGACCACTGCAGCGAAGGAGACGGGCTGCGCGCACTCGGCAAGGTCCGGCTGCGCCAGGGGCGACCAGACGAAGCCCGGCGACTTGCGGGACAGGCGCTTGCCATGGCCCAGGCCGCCAACGACCGGCGCCACGCCAGCGCGGCACTGCGCCTGCTGGGCAACGTGGAACGCTTCCAGGGGCGCTTCGTGGAGGCCGGGCAGCGCTTCCAGGAGGCGCTGACGATCAGCCAGGCGGTAGGCGATCAGGCGGCAACGGCGCTGCTGCAGGATGCGCTGGGGCTGAACCACTGGCCCCTGGGCCAGTACGACCTGGCATGGCATTACTGCCACGCCGCGCTGCAAAGCGCCACCGGACTCGTCGATCAGGTGGCCTTCCTCGCCGATCTGGCTCTGGTAGCGCTGGCGCTCGGCGACACGGCTGCGGCGCTGGACCTTGGCCAGCAGGGGTTGCTGCCGGCACGGCGCGTTGGCCTGCCCGCACTGGAGGCGCGGCTCTCGATGCGCGTCGGCGATGCCCACGCTCGCCGGAGCGAACCGGCTCTGGCGACGGCGCATTATCGCCGGGCTATCTCCCTGTTCGAGAGCACCGGCGAACGGGTCATGGCGCAGGAGCCGCGCGCAGCCCTGGCGATGCTCTATCTGGAGCAGGGGGAGGCGCAGGAGGCCTGCCGCCACGCCGAGAAGGTGCTGACTTACCTGCGGGAGAATGAGCTGGCGGGCTGCTACGAGCCCTTCCGTGTCTATCTGTCCCTTGCCCAGGTGCTCAGGGCCGCCGGCGACGCTCGTGCCAACAGAGTGCTGGGGCAGGCCTACGAACGATTGCAGCTTCAGGCGGCCCAGATCGAAGACGCGGCGCTGCGCCGGCTCTTCCTCGAACGGGTGCCGGCGCACAGGGCCATTGTAGCGGCGCTGGCCGGCTGAACGCGCTCAGCCACAGATAGTCTCGCGCAGAGCAGCTTTCTGGACCTTGCCCAGGGCGTTTCGTGGGAGCGCTTCCACGAAGATAACCTGCCGGGGCGCCTTGTAGCTAACGAGACGTTCGCGGCAGTAGGCAATGATCTCCCTGGCTGTGGGCGCGCTCCCAGCCTTTGGGACGATGACGGCTGTTACCCGCTCCCCCCATTGCGGGTCGGGGCAGCCAATGACGGCGCTGGCGGCGACGGCCGGATGGCTGGCGAGTACCAGCTCGACCTCCGGCGGGTAGACGTTGTAGCCGCCGCTGATCACCAGATCTTTGGAGCGCCCTTTGAGGGTGATGTAGCCATCCGGCTCGCGCAGCCCGAGGTCGCCGGTGCGCAGCCAGCCGTCGGCGGTGAACGCTTCGGCCGTCTTCTCCGGCTGGCGCCAGTAACCCTTGCAGACGTTGGCGCCGCGCACCTGCACCGCGCCCACTTCGCCGTCGGGCAGCGGCGCTTCTGTCTCTGGATCGACGATGCGTACTTCCACGCCGGGCAGGGGCAGCCCCACCGAGCCAACGCGCCGCTCGCCGTGCAGTGGGTTGGAGATGAGCATGCCAGTTTCGGACATGCCGTAGCGTTCCAGCAGGGTGTGGCCGAACGTCTCCCGGAAGCGGTGAAAGAGGTCGTCGGGCAGCCGGTCGGAGCCGGACGTCAGCAGGCGCATGTGGCTGAGGTCGTAACCGGCGGCGCCCTCGACCTCGACCAGCCTTCGGTGGATGGCCGGCACGCCCATGAAGACGGTGCAGCGCTCGTCCTGCAGGAGCTGCAGCGTGCGGCGGGCGTCGAAGGAGGGCAGGAGCAGCGCAGTGGCCCCGGCATGTAGCGCACCATGCAGGGCGACGATCAGGCCGTGCACGTGGAAAATAGGCAGAACGTGCAGGAGCACGTCGTCCTCCCGCCAGCCCCAGGCTTCGTGCAGGGCGTCGAGGTTGGCGGTGAGGTTGCCGTGGGTCAGCTCGGCCCCTTTCGGCCGGCCGGTCGTGCCGCTGGTGTAAATCATCAGGCAGGTCGCGTCTCGCTCCTGCGGGATGGGCAGCGAGGCGGCCTGTGCCGGATCATAGGGCGCGAGCAGGGCGGCAAGAGCCGCGCCGTTCGCTGTGTCCAGGTAGATCGTCTCCTCCAGACTGCCGAGATCGGCCAGCAGAGGCGAGAGGGCGGAGCGCGCCGTATCGGCGGCGAAGAAGAGCTTTGCCTGGGCATCGTCGAGGAAATAAAGCAGCTCGCGCGGTGGGTAGCCGGGGTTGAGCGGCAGGCTGATCGCCTCCAGCCGCATCACGGCCAGGTGCAGGATGATAAAGGGCAGCGATTTGGGGAGCTGCAGGGCTACCCGGTCGCCTTTCTCTACCCCTTTCGCCTGCAGGAAGGCCATGCCCCGCCGCACCAGCCGCTCCAGCTCGCCATAGGTGATGGCTTGGCGCTCGGCCAGACGCTCACCGTCGCCCTCTTCGGGCAGGAAGATCAGGGCGACCTTGTCCGGCTGCCGCTCGCAGAGGGCATGCAGCCGTTCGAGGAACGTGGGTCCGGTCATGCGACAGAACCGGCTACTTCTCGCCGGCCACCAGATGCCATATGCGGCTCGGATTGAGCGGGATCTCCAGGATTTCCACGCCGGTGTGGTCGAGCGCGTCTTCGATGGCCTGGGCAAAGAGCGGGCCGACGGGGATGGCGCCGGCCTCGCCTGCCCCCTTGGTGCCCAGCGGGTTAAGCGGGGAGGGCGTGACGACGTGGCCGACCTCCATCCGGGGCACTTCCAGGGCCGTGGGCAGCAGGTAATCCATGAACGAGCCGCTGAGTAGCTGCCCGTCGTCGCTGAAGCTGAGCTTTTCGTAGAAGGCGTTGCCGATGCCCTGGGCGACCCCGCCGTGAATCTGCCCGTCGAGGATGAGCGGGTTGATCACGTTGCCGCAATCGTGCACGACAACGTAGCGCAGGATGCGCAGAGCCATTGTCTCCGGGTCCATCTCGATAATCATAGCGTGCACACCGCTGGCGGTCGCGCCGTATTTAGGTCCGAAATAGTTGGTCGCCTCCAGTCCCGGCTCGGTGCCCGGCTGCACGGCGCCGCGCATTGGGTTGGCCTGCTGGGCCAGCTCGCCAAGAGGGATGGCGCTTTCCGGCACGCCCCTGATGCGCACGGTCCCCTCGACCAGCTCCAGGTGATCTTCAGGAACGTCGTCCAGCCGATGACTGGCGAGCCTGAGAATCTTCTCGCGCACGTCCCGCGCTGCCTCGTTGATGGCGTTACCGGCGACGACCGCGCCCCGGCTGGCAAACGTGCCCGCGCCCCAATGGAACTGATCGGTGTCGCCCGTGGTAATGTCTACGTCCGTTGGGGCGACGCCGAGCTGGTCGGCCACAATCTGGGCATAGGAGGTGAAATGGCCCTGCCCCTGCGTGCCGATGCCGGTGGCGACGCTGACCCGGCCGTTGTTCTGCACCTGAACGCGCGCCCCTTCGTAGGGGCCGATGCCGGTCCCCTCGACGTAACAGACAAGCCCCAACCCCAGATAGCGGCCCTCGGCGCGCGCTGCCGGCTTCGTCTCACGGAAGAACTGCTCGTAGCCGATCAGCTCCATCGCCAGATCCAGACCGGGCTCGTAGTTGCCACTGTCATAGGTCACCGGGGCGAAATCCTGGTAGATGATCTCGTTATCGTAGGGGAACTGGTCGGGCTGGATGAAGTTGCGGCGGCGGATTTCCGTGCGGTCCATGCCCAGCTCGCGCGCGGCAATGTCCAGCAGCCGCTCCATGACGAAGACGCCATGCTGCCGGCCGGCGCCGCGATACGGGGTGACGATCGGCTTGTTGGTGAAGAGCGACGTGAACTCGCTGTAGTAGGCGGGAATATCGTAGCAGCCGAGCAGCGTGCATTGGCTGTTCAGGGGCACAGTCAGGCCATAGGGAGCGTAAGCGCCGGCGTCGTGCAGGAAGCGGTCGCGCACGGCGAGGATGCGCCCCTCGGTGTCCAGGGCCATCTCTGCCCAGTGGATCTGGTCGCGCTCCTGCGTCGTGGCGACGAAGTTCTCGCTGCGGTCTTCGATCCACTTGACCGGCCGCTGCAGCCGGATGGAGGCCCAGGGGACCAGCACCTCTTCCGGGTAGAACATCATGATCTTCGGGCCGAAGCCGCCGCCGATGAACGGGGCGATGACGCGCACCTGCTGCTCGGAGAGGCCAAGCAGAGCAGCCATGCCGTTGCGGATGAAGACGGGCGCCTGCGTCGTGTCCCAGATGGTCAACCGCTGGTCGCGCCGGTCCCAGCTGGCGACGACGCCGCGATTCTCCATGGCCGCTGCCGTGCCGTGATCGTAATAAAGCCGGCGTTTGACCACCAGATGGGCGTTGCGGGCGATGGCGTCAAAGCGGGCGCCGTCGCCCTTGATCTGCACGACGTGGGCGTTGACGTTGGCGCCGACGCCGGGCACGTCGTCCACGTCCTCGTGCACGCGCGGCGACTCCACGCTGATGGCCTGCTCCAGATCGACGACGGCAGGCAGCGGCTCGTACTCCACCCAGATCAGGTCGGCGGCATCCTCGGCGATGTAGCGGCTCTCGGCGACGACCATAGCGACGGGCTCGCCCGCGTAGCGCACTTTGCCCTTCGCCAGCGGAACCTGCGTGCGCGCGTTGAAGACGATGCCCTCCACCGGCGGCGGCGAGACGAGCAGGGGGCCGGGCTGCCAGTAGTCGCCAAGATCCTCGGCAGTGTAGACGGCAATCACGCCCTCCAGCGCCTCAGCCGCCGACATGTCGATGCTGAGGATGCGCGCGTGGGCGTGCGGGCTGCGCAGGAAGGCGGCGTGGCCCATCTCCGGTAGGTCTACGTCGTCGGTAAAGAGCGCCTGCCCGGTCAGCAGCCGGGGGTCTTCGTTGCGCTTGACGCGCCGGCCGAAATAGCGTGTCTCCATCGACCTCTCCTCCCCTACCGGAAGGCGACCATGCGCGCCCAGCAGGAGGCCAGCTCCATGCCTTTGGGAATGAAGCAGGCCAGGAAGTAGCGCCCGCTGGGCATCTCCGCCAGCTCGGCGCCCAGGTTTTCGGCGTGGATGATCCCTTTGGGGAAAAGGTTGAGGTGCATATCCTGGTAGTAGCGCTCGATGGGATACATCTCGTCCCAATCCTTGCCGTATTGCGCTTTGAGCTTTTCGTTGGCCTCGGCGAAGGTCTTTGGATGCCAGTCGCGCTGGATGGTGTTCATCGGGTGCTCCATCGCCACGCAGTCTACGGCGAGCCACTTGATCCGGTTGGCGATGCACCAGTCGGCGAAGTCAGGCGAGGGGCCGGGATGCTGGATCATGTAGCGGAACTCGTCGGAATCGGGGCTGTTCCAGCCATACTTCTGCCAGCCGGTCTTAACGACGAGGATATCTCCGGGTTGCACGTCCACAACGCTTGTGATCATCTCCGGCGTGTAGACGCTGGAATTGCTGACCTGGTCGGAGATGTCGGCGACGACGCCGGGGCCAAACCAGGTGGTGAAGGGCATCTCGCCAATCGTCCGGCCCGCCGCGTGGAAATGTCTCTCGCCGTCCATGTGCGTCGCCAGGTG
>Ga0123328_1003404_pt1 | contig 13604 bp, 9 predicted proteins | sample BioC12SIPDNA_2_FD_89702 | JGI IMG/M metagenome (GOLD analysis project Ga0123328, IMG submission 89702) | Anaerobic biogas reactor microbial communites from Washington, USA - Biogas_R1_A C12 SIP DNA | ecosystem: Engineered > Bioreactor > Anaerobic > Unclassified | place: Washington, USA...
GGGCTGGTTGGTGGCCGCGAGGACGATAACCCCGGTCCTGCTTGAGAAACCGTCCATCTCGGTCAGGATCTGGTTCAGGGTCTGCTCCTGCTCGCTCGAGCCCCCGATGCTCACCTGGCCCCTCGCCCGACCGATGGCGTCCAGCTCGTCGATGAAGATGATGGCGGGCGCGTTTTTCCGTGCCTGGCTGAAAAGATCCCGCACCCTTGCCGCTCCCACGCCGACGATCATCTCTACGAATTCCGCGGCGCTCATCGAATAAAAGGGCACTCCGGCCTCGCCGGCCACCGCTTTCGCCAGCAGGGTTTTTCCCGTTCCCGGCGCTCCCACGAGAAGAATGCCCTTTGGGGCGGTTCCACCCAGCCTGGTGTATTTTTCGGGATCCTTCAGGAAATCGACGATCTCCACAAGCTCGTTCTCTGCCTCGTCGATGCCCGCCACGTCGTTGAATGTGACCTTTTCTTCACCCTCCTGGTCGTACCGCCGGGCCTTGCTTTTCCCGAGCCCCATGAGGCCGCCCATGCCGCCCTGGGAGGCGGAGCGGCGGAACAGCCAGAAGTAGAAGAGGATGAACAGCAGTCCCGGGCCGAAACCGTAGAGCAGGGTCTCCCAGGCGTTCCGCTCCTCGTGCATTGGTTTCGCGCTGATTTCCACGCCATGGGAGAGCAGAAACGCCTCCAGGCCGCTGTCCACGAATGCCGGAAGGGTGGTGGTGAAGAGTGTGACTGCTTTCGCCCCGCTCCCGGAAGGACCTGTTTCCGTTCCGGCCCCGGGGTACGTCACGGGGTTCCGGAAATCCCCCCAGACGATCTCTCCCCTGTTGTAGATGGCGTGGACGTTCCCTTTCGCCGTTTCCTCCCTGAAGAGGGTATAGGGAATGTTCACCGGTTCCTTGGGCGCCGGTGTCAGGAGAGACGCCACGAGGTAGTTGACGGCGAGAACGGCGAGAAACCACAGCCAGATCCTGCTCGGGGGGAGATTCTTTCCCGGCTGACCTCCTCCGGACGGGCTGTTCTTCCGCAGGAAAGGCTGAAATCTGCCGCTTTCCCTTGATCTGCCGGTGTGCTGGGTTTTCTTTTCCATGAAAATCCTCCTCGGTGCGGATGATCCGCCGTCCCGGGATCCGCGGCAGGGAAGAGGCGGCGGTCCAGGAAGAAGCGCCGCCTCTTCTGATATGGCCGGAATCTATTATACGTCCTTCCCGAGGTTCCCCGTCAATCCCGGTGCGGGGATGCTCGCCCCTTCCGTGGGGAGATTGGGGAAAAGAATGCCAAAAGTCCCCGTTTGGTGTATTGTTGGAATGTCGGAAAACGCTAAAAGGACTGCCGAGGGAGGCATCGAGAGTGAACAGCGATTTTTTCAACCTGTACAGCCATGACTTCATCCGGGTGGCGGCCTGCGTTCCCGCCGTTCGGACCGCGGACCCTTCCCATAACGCGGAGAGGACCGTCGAACTGCTCCGGGAGGCCTCGGACCGCAGGGCGGTGCTCGCCGTCTTCCCGGAGCTTGGAATCTCCGCCTACTCCTGCGGGGATCTCTTCTTCCAGGACGCCCTGCTGCAGTCCGCTCTCAAGGGACTCGAAACGATCCTCGGCGCTTCGGCCTCCCTGGACATGGTCATTGCCGCAGGAGTCCCGCTGAAGATAGGGGACGGGCTCTTCAACTGCGCTGCCGTCCTCTTCCGGGGCCGAGTCCTCGGCGTGGCCGTCAAGAGCTTTCTCCCCAACTATCGGGAATTTTACGAACTGAGGCATTTCAGGCCCGCCTCCGCCCTTCCGTCGGACACCCTGGACCTCCTGGGGCAGAAGGATATCCCTGTGGGGGCCGATCTCATCTTCGAGGCGGAAGGGATTCCCGGCTTCAGGCTTTTCTGCGAAATCTGCGAAGACCTCTGGACTCCGGTACCGCCCTCCTGCTACGCTGCCCTCTCCGGGGCCACGGTGGCGGTGAACCTGTCCGCCTCGAATGTCACCACGGGAAAGGCGGACTACCGCCGGGCCCTTGTGGCCAACCAGTCGGCCCGGTGCATCGCCGCCTATGTCTATGCCGGGGCGGGGGCGGGGGAGTCCACCACGGACCTTGCCTGGGACGGCCATGCCCTGGTGGCGGAGAACGGGGAGATCCTGGCGGAATCGGAGCGGTTCTCCCGGAAACCCGCCGTGACCCTGGCCGATATCGACCTTGGCCGCCTTGCCGGAGACCGGACGACCATCACCACCTTCTCCGATGCCGGGGGAAGAACGGAGCGTCCCCCCTTCCGCAGGATTTCCTTTCCCCTGGGCGCGCCGTCTGGCATAATTCCCCTGGCCCGTAACGTGCCCCGGTTTCCCTATGTTCCCTCCGACCCGTCCCTCCGGGAGCGGAGATGCCGGGAGATTTACAGCATCCAGGTCCAGGGGCTGGCCACCAGGATGGAATCGTCGGGGATACGGAACCTCGTCCTCGGGGTGTCGGGAGGACTCGACTCCACCCAGGCCCTCATCGTCTGCGCCAGGACCATGGATCTCCTGGGGCTGCCGAGGACGAACATCAAGGCCTATTCCCTCCCCGGATTCGCCACTTCGGAAAGGACCGCCGGCAGCGCGCGGAAACTCATGGAATCCCTGGGGGTGGAGGCGGGGGAGATCGACATCCGCCCGGGGTGCATGCAGATGCTGAAGGACATGGGGCACCCCTTCGCGGAAGGGAAACCGGTCTATGACGTGGCCTTCGAGAACGTCCAGGCGGGGCAGAGAACATCGGTCCTCTTCCGGATCGCCAACGCCCGGGATGCCATGGTGGTGGGCACCGGCGACCTCAGCGAGCTTGCCCTCGGGTGGTGCACCTACGGCGTGGGGGATCACATGTCCCACTACAACGTGAATGCCAGTCTCCCCAAGACCCTCATCCAGTATCTCGTCCGGTGGGCCGCCGCAAGCGAAATTCTCGGCAAAGAGGTGTCGCCGGTGCTGGAAGCTGTCCTCGGAACGGAGATCAGCCCGGAACTCGTCCCGGGATCGGCGGAGGACGGCCCCTCCCAGAGTACCCAGGCCGTCATCGGCCCCTATGAGCTGCAGGACTTCAACCTCTTCTATACCCTGAGGTACGGTTACCTCCCGTCCAAGGTGGCCTTCCTGGCACAATCCGCCTGGCGGGACGCCGCTGCGGGCGTGTGGCCCGACATTCTCCCCGGTCGGAGGACGGAGTACACCCTTGCCGAAATAAAGCACTGGCTTTCCGTCTTTCTCCGCCGGTTTTTCACAATGAGCCAGTACAAGCGATCCTGCGTTCCCGACGGGCCCAAGGTCGGTTCGGGAGGATCCCTTTCTCCCCGGGGCGATTACCGGGCACCGAGCGACGGCAGCTCCGCCCCGTGGGAGAAGGACCTGGAGAACATCCCCGACGGGGAGGAGTGACGGGAAAAAATAATCGGGGCGGGCTCACAGCCCGCCCCTGTCTTACTGTTCGCCCGTGTTGTGTGCCGTGGCGTCGAACCGCTCCCTGAGGTCCCGGTACAGGGCCTGGAACTGCAGATATCCCCTGTCGTATGTTTTCTTTTCCGCGTCGACCGGTTCCACAGTTTCCAGGATCCGGGTCCATCCCCTCACATCGTCCGGGGAAAGGCCGCCGCCGAGGGCGGCAAGCATGGCCGCACCGTAGGCCCCTCCTTCCTCCGTCTCGGGTACGGAGACGGGAAACCCCATCATGGAAGCGGTCATTTTTCGCCAGACGGCGCTTTTTGCCCCTCCTCCCGCCATGATGACCCGCTTTACGGGAGTGGCTGCCCGGACGAGCTCGAAGGAATCCCGCAGTCCGTAGGTGATTCCCTCCATGACCGCCCGGAAGACATGACGCCTGTCGCTCATGGAGGACAGGCCGTAGAGCACCCCCCTGGCGTTGGGGTTTCTGTGGGGGGTGCGCTCGCCGTTGAGGTAGGGAAGCCAGAGCATGCCCCCCGCCCCGGGGGGGGTCTCTTCGACGGCCTTCCCGATGTCGTCCCACGTGAGGTCCCTGCCGGCGACGTCCCGGAACCAGTTCAGTGAGGCGGCCGCGGCGAGCATGCACCCCATGTAGTAGGACTGGCCGGGAAGGACGGAATTGAAGAAATGGAGCCGCCCGGTCGGATCGGGAGCCGTTGACCCGGTAATGGCGAGGACCGTCCCCGAGGTGCCGATGGAGATCATGCAGTCTCCGGGAGAGGCCACCCCGAGACCGAAGGCGGAAACGGCGTTGTCCGCCCCGCCGCAGATCACCTTCGTTTCTCCCCAGCCGAACCGCCGTGCCAGTTCGGGCCTGAGGATTCCCCGGATTTCCGCAGACCCCTTCACGGGGGGGAGCCATCCCTCGTCCACGCCCAGGGCGGAGAGGAGATCGCTCCGCCATTTCCGGGCCGAAACGTCCCAGCAGGCGCTTCCCGAGGCGTCGGACCACTCCGTGGCCCGTTCGCCCGTGAGGCGCCATCCGATGTAGTCCTTGGCGATGTAGCAGGTGGCTATCTTTCGGTAGATCTCCGGCTCGTGCTTCCTGATCCAGAGAATTTTAGGCAGGGTAAAGCCGGGATAGATGAGGTTTCCCGTCATTTCCACCACCCGGGATTCCCCGCCGAGAAGAGCCTCGGCCTCGGCGCATTCGGCCGCGGTGCGCTGGTCGCACCAGAGGATCGCCTTCCGCAGCACCCTTCCCTCCCGGTCCACCGGCACGAGAGTGTGCATCTGCCCGGAAAGGCCGATCCCCGCCACCCGGACCTTCCCTGGCACGGACGAGAGCAGCTCCGTCACTCCCGTCCACCAGTCCTCCGGATCCTGTTCGGCCCAGCCGTGCCCGGGGGCGGAAATTCCGAGGGGGGAGGAGCGGCTTTCGATCACCTTCCCCTCCCCGTCGGCCAGGATCATCTTGATATTGGTGGTGCCGATGTCCAGACCGAGATAGACGTCCATTACCCCCCGCCTCCCTTTCAGGGTTCCAGGCGGGGCATCCCGAAGAGATCCGCGTAGCCGTCCAGCTTCTTCCACGTGGCGGGGTCGAGATACACCCCCTCTTCCAGAGACTTCAGCCGCCGTTCGTATTCCTTTTCCCCGTGAATGTAGATTCTCTCGTGCCCTTCGGCCTTCGGGCTGCTTCTGAGCTTTTCGAGAATGTACTCCACGTGCTCCTGGATGGCCGTACCGTCACCGAAGAGGTCCAGGCTGGTGGCCTGGAAGTAGTGGCAGATGCCGCACCGTTCGGAGTAGGCGTCGAAGGTGGGGGAGCCGAGAGATATGCCTGCGGTGAGAAGCTCCACGAGAAGCCCGAGGCCGTATCCCTTGTGTCCGCCGAGGGTCTCCCCGCTTCCCCCGAGAAAGACGATTCCCCCGTAGGGGCTCGCTCCAAGGCGCGCGATCTCAAGGGCTCTCTCTGCGTCGCACAGGTCTTTTCCGTTTTCGTCCACGAACCACCCCTCGGGCATGGTTCCGCCCCGACGGGCCGCCACTTCCACCTTGCCCATGGCCACCGTGGTGGTGGCCATGTCGAGCATGAAGTGGGGCTTTTTCCCCCGGGGAATGGCCACGCAGATGGGGTTGGTCCCAAGCAGGCGCTCCCGGCCGAAGAGCGGAATGGCCGCCCGGATGGTGTTGGTGAGGGCAACCCCCATCATACCCGCATCGGCGGCCATCTCAGCCCAGACTCCTGCCATGCCGAAGTGGCCGGAATCCCTGACGGTGGTCATGCAGGTGCCGCTCTGCCGGGCCTTTTCGATGGTCCTCTCCATGGCCATTTTCGCCGCGGAGAACCCGGAGCCGTTGTTGCCGCTCAGGACCAGCGAAACGGGTGTTTCATGCACGATTTCCGGCTTCCCGTGAGGGTCGGCCTTTCCTTTGGCGATAAGATTATGATACAGTTCGACCCGGGCCGTACCGTGGGACGCATGTCCACGGGCGTCGGCCTCCACAAGGACCCAGGCTCCTGTCTCCGCCGTCTCCCTGGAATAGCCGAGACCCTTCTCCAGCATATCCGCCACGTAGTTTCTGAGTTTTTCGTATCCGACCGTCGTTCTTTCCATTAAATTCACCCCCGTCATCGAAGAATGGTGATTCTGCCTTCCGCTTTCCCGCCCATTTCTTTCAGAAAACGGATGTAGTCCGCCGCCGCCTCGAGGTACATCTGTTCCATGGAGGAGAAGGCGGAGCCGTTTTTCTTCAGGATGTAGTGCTTGTCACCGCCCCCCGCCGTCCAGTCGGTGGTGGCCACGGTGTAGATTCGTTTCGGATCCACGGGAGCCCACGAGCCGTCGGGCTGCCGCACCTCTGCCTTCACGAGTCTGGACCCCCGGGTGCGGACGATTCCGTTGTTGTCGATGAGCAGGGGCTGCCTTCCCGGATCGATGGAGAACCTCATCCCCGAGACCTGGAGGAAGCCCCCGGTGGGAACCCTCATGGCCGCGTCGTAATTCTCTTCTCCAAGGGCGTAGCCCGAAGCGGACGTTTCAAGCACCAGGAGCAGGTCGCTGCCGGAGAGGGACCCCTTCCACAGGGAACCGCCGAAGGGCATCATGTTCGTGAGGGTGGCGTAGGTGGCCGATCCTGCCGGGTAGATCCGGTCCCCTCTGATGCTGCCTCCGGCGATAAAGGCCACGTCGGCTCCGGCCTTCCACCGGAAGGCGTCGGCAAGGAAATTCCCCAGGGGGGCTTCCCCTGTCCGCAGGGTCTCCCTCCGGGCGTCGAAGTCTTCGGGCTGGGGGGCGAGGGGGATGTCCAGCTTCTCCTTCAGCCGCTCCCGGAAGGGTTCGATCAGCAGGGCGACCCGGGGATCCTCGGGGATGTCCTTCCCCAGGGGAATCGCCCGCCATGATGTTCCCTCCCTGTCCGCCATGCCTTCCGAAAGGACAAGGTCCATCCTCCCAAGGTACCTGGCGTAGGATCCTGCCTGGCCTATGACGGTGACCCAGCCGCCGGGGCCCTCCACGAATTCTTCCCGCTCCATGAGGGTGTGGCTGTGCCCCCCGAGGATGGCGGAAATACCCGCCACGGACCTGGCGATCATCCGGTCCACGTCAAGGCCGCAGTGGCTCAGGAGCACTATTGCGTCGCACCCCTCACGGCGGAGGAGATTCACCATCCGTTCCGCCTCGGAGGGGAGGTCCTGCCCGGCGCGGAAATTGCCCCTTCCCGAGGTCATGGCACCCAGCTCGGGGGTAACGAGGCCGAAAAAGCCCAGGGTCAGGCCGTCGGCGGTCTTTTTTATGCCGTGGGTGGGGAAGGGGGCCGGGCGGCCGTCCCTGTACCTCAGGTTGGAAACCACAATGGGGAACCGGGCTCGGGACACCGTTTCGAACAGCACGTCCTCGCCGAGGTCGAACTCGTGGTTGCCGAGGGTGCCCCCGTCGGTGCCGAGCAGGGAGAGCCCCCTCATCTCGGCATGGCCGTGGAAGTAGAAAAAGAGGGGTCCTTCGTTCACGTCTCCGATTTCAAAAAGGAAGGTGTTGCCGGGGTTTTCCCCCCGGACCGCTTCGATCACCGTGGCGGCCTTGGCGAGGCCGCCTTCGCCGTCCTCGGGGTAGATATGGCCGTGGATGTCGTTCAGCGACAGCAGGGTGACCCTGCCGCCGGAAGCGAAGGCCGCCGCCGCGAGAACCAGGACCGCCAGGAACGCAAGGATGCTTTTCCGCAGGATTTTCATGGCCGTACCCCTTTCTTTCCGTCCGGAACGCCCGATTTTTACTTTTCGCCGAGGATGTCCTCCAGGACATCCATGCCGTTTTTCACCAGCTCCATGTCAGCCTGGGATCCCATGTGCCCTATGCGGAACACTTTTCCCGCCAGGGGGCCGTAGCTGCCTCCCACGGCCATTCCCCGTTCTCTGAGGGCGCCGTCCAGCATCTTCCAGGACCACCCTTCCGGCACGAGGGCGGCGGTTACCGTGGGGGAGCAGAGTTCCTCCCGCTTCGGGTAGAGGGACACGCCCATGGCCGCCAGCCGCTCCCTGCAGTACCGGGCGGTCCGTTCATGGCGCTCGAAGGAGGCTTCCAGGCCCTCCCCGAGCAGCCTGAGCAGGGAGAGCCTGAGGGCGCTCAGGGCCTGCCAGTTGAAGGTGTAGGGAAGATACCGGTTCCTCACGCCGTCCCTCCAGGGGAGGAGGGCGTCGTATCCCTGGTAGTTCACCCGCTCCATGGCCTTCCAGGCTTTCGGGCTCACCGCCGCCATGGAGAGGTCGGGAAGAAGGGAAAGGACTTTCTGGCTTCCGAGAAGGCCGATGTCGATCCCCCACCCGTCGGTGCGCACATCGGCGCCTCCGGCACTGGCCACGCAGTCCACGCAGAGAAGGGCCCCCGTCTCTTCCGCGATCCCGCCCAGGGGAGCGACGGGGTTCAGCAGGCCTCCGGGCGTTTCGCAGTGGACGGCGGTGATCATACGGGGCCGGAAGGCCAGGGCTTCCCTCCTGATGACCTCCGGATCGGGAAAGTCACCGTCGGGAGCCTCCACGATCCGGACCTCCATTCCGAGGGCCTGCCCCATTTCGCCGAACCCCCGCCCGAAGACGCCGTTGGATACGGCCAGCAGCCTGTCTCCAGGCAGGAGGCAGCTTTTCAGGGCCCCCCAGAGAACGGACATGGCCTCGCCGCTCTGGACGGTTACCGGATTTTGAGTCTTCAGGAGCTGCCGAAGCAGGCCTTCGGTCTCTTCACAGAGGAGAAAAAAATCCTCCTCGAGGTCGGCGCTGCCGTAATTCTCGAGATAGGCTCTCCGGAATTCCTCAGGCACCGAAACGGGGCCCGGTACGAGCCCTATGGCATAGGTTTTCATCCGATTCCCTCCCTGCAGGCGGGGAGCCGCATCCGGCCGCGGCCGCCTGAAAAAGTGAAAGGGGGGAGACCTTAAGGTCTCCCCCCGGTCCGTCCCCTATTGTACCTCAGGAAAGCGGTGGAGTGCTGAAGGGCGGTTTCCGGAAACCGGTACGCTGTTCGAAAGCGTAGGCCATGGAGATGAGGATTCCTTCGCTCCAGGGGCGGCCCAGGATTTCCAGCCCGATGGGGACTCCTTCGGGAGCCGACTCCGTGGGCCTGGAGAATCCCGCCGGCACGGCGATGGACGGAAAGCCCGTGGCTGAGCCGAGGACTCCGTTGCGCTCCACCTGGGATTCGCCCACGGGTACGGCGAGCCGCTTCTGGTGGGGATAGACGAGGGCATCCAGCTTCAGGTCCGCCATGAGCTTCATCACCTGGGTCTTCAGGGCGAGGCGCTTCAGTGTCCGGGACCGGTATTCGTCGCTGTCCTTGCTCAGTCCCGCAGCGGTCTTCATGTTCTCAACGATGCCGGGGTGGATCTTGCCGGAGTCGATGAGGGCCTCCACCGTGTGGTACTCGCACTTGTCGCCGAGACTCTTCAGGTACCCCTCGAGGTCGTCCTTGAGGGTGTGAAGATGGACGCTCACCTTCGACGCCAGGTAGTTGGTGTCTATGGGCTCGGATACCTCCACAAGCTCGGCCCCGCCCTCCTTCATGGCGTCGAGGCTCCGCTTCATGGCGGCGTTCACGTCCTCGTGCTCCGGCTTGTCTCCGAAGAGGCTCCGGAGGACGCCGATGCGCTTTCCCTTCAGCCCGTCCGGGCAGAGATAGTCCATGTAGCTTTCGGGGGCGTTCCCAACGGCCCATGCCGTCTCCGGGTCCGCCGGATCATACCCGGCGATGACGTCGAGCACCCGGACGGCGTCCTCCACGGTGCGGCAGATGGGGCCCGCCGTGTCCTGGTCCAGCGAGTAGGGGGAGATGCCGTCCCGGCTCACGAGGCCGATGGTGGGCCGGATGCCCACGCAGCTGCAGGCCGAGGACGGGGACCGTATGGAGTTGATGGTGTCGGTGCCGATGCCCACGGCTGCGAAATTGGCCGCCATGCCGGCGCCGGTGCCGCCGCTCGAGCCACCCGGCGTCCGGGTGAGGTCGTAGGGGTTGATCACCTGCCCGAGGATGGAACTCACGCTCTCACCCCACACGGCGAACTCGTGCATGTTCGCCTTGGCGAGAATGAGGGCTCCCGCCTCCCGGAACTTCCTCGTGATGAAGGCGTCGTCGTCGGGAAGGTAGTGTTCAAGCGAGAGGGAACCGCTGGTGGTCACCATGTCCGCCGTCTCCACGTTATCCTTGAGCAGCACGGGAATGCCGTGAAGGGGTCCCACGGGGCCCTTTTCCCGGAAGATCCGGTCGAGCTCGTCCGCTTCCTCCAGCGCCTTTGGGTTGACCAGGATGACGGCGTGGAGGGAAGGCCCTTTCCTGTCGTAGGCTTCAATGCGGCGGATATACTCTTCCGTGATGGCCCTGCAGGATGTCTCGCCGCGCTTCATGGCCTCATGGATCTGCCGCACGGTCGCTTCTTCCACGCGAAAACCCTTTTCGGACAATCGTTCCACTTCCTTTCGTTCAGAATATTCCGGTGAGGCTGTCGGCTCCGTCCTTTATCCTACACCGGAAGGAACAGGAGAGGAATCGCGAAGACGACGAAGCTCAGGATCATCACGGCGGTGGCGTAGCCGATCACGTCCCGGGCCTTCAGTCCCGTGATGCCGAGAAGCGCTATGGCCCAGAAGGGCTGCAGCATGTTCGTCCAGGTATTGCCGTACGCCACGGCAAGGGCCGACTTGATGTAGCTGGCGCCCATCATTTCCGCTGATTTCATGGCGATGGGGCCCTGGACGGCCCACTGGCCGCCGCCGCTGGGGACAAAGAGGTTGACGATGCTGGAGCTGATGAAGGTCCAGAGATAGAAGGTGTTCAGCGTGCTGATGGAGACGATGGCCGCGGAGAACACGTCCACCAGTCCGGAGTAGCGGACCATGCCCATGATGCCCGCATAGAGGGGGAACTGGAAGATGACGCCGCTCACGCCCGGCGTGGCGTCCTTCACCGCCTGGACGTAATCGGCCATGGTGCCGTGAAGGGCGATGCCGGCGAAGAAGAAGATGGCGTTCACGATGTTGAGGTCCAGGCTGAAGCCCTTGGTGGAGAAGTGGTAATAGATGTACGTGAAGCCGAGGGCGGCGAGGAGCAGGGCGATGATTTTGCTGTTGTTCATCCTGTCGCCTACGGTGACCACGGAGCGGGCCCGATGGGCTCCTTCGTCGGTCCTGTCAAGGTATTCAGCCACGTCGGGCTCGAGGAGCTTGATCTCGTCGTCCTTCGGGTGGATCATCCACGCGAAGAGGGGCGGGAAGACCAAAACACCGATGGTGACGGCGATGTTCATGGGGTTGAACATGTAGTCCGCGATGGGGATTATGCCGATCTGCTTCTCGAGGAAGTGCCCGGGGGTGGCGATGAGAAGGCCGACGGACGCCGACATGCCGCCGTGCCAGGTCATCTGCCCCAGGTAGGCGGCGGCGCCGATGAGACCGTATTCAAAGGCCATGTTTCTTTTCTTCAGGGATTTTCCGACTTCCCGGGCGAGAAGGGCGCCGAGAACGAGGCTGAGGCCCAGTGGACGATGGAGACCGCCACGGAGACCAGGGCGACGAAGTATACAGCCTGCTTGCTGTTTTTCGGGATGGACGCGAGAGCGGAGATGCCCTTCTTGATCGCCGGGGCGTTCGCCACTGTTGAAGCGGTGATGACCATGAGGGCCATCTGCATGCTGAAGGTAAGGAGTTCCCAGAAACCCTTGTACCAGTGGAGAACCATGTCCATGGGGCCGCTTGGGGTAAGGGCCATACCGAGGCCGAACGCGATGAACGTCAGAAGAACCGCGAAGATGCTTGGGTCGGGGATATACTTGAAGGACCATGCTGCCATTGACTGACCGAGTTTCCTGAACATGCTCATCCCTCCTTAGATCTTGTGAAATGCCTGTGTTTGTGCAGACTCTCGTCGGAAAAGCTTCAATACAGGTACGGGAGCGGAATAATCCCCCCCTTCATCGGATGGTGGAATTGTGATGACGCACATAGATTGTCTATGACATTATTGGAAAAGTCAATTGGATGCATATGAGGGGTGTTTTTTGATCAAACAAGGAATGAAGAGAACCTGTTATCCTTTCGAAACAATGTCGTCGGTCCTTGCCAGAACGTCGCCGATGGAATTCCGGATAACGCCGTCGGCGATGAAATCCAGATGGGTGGGGGTGTTGTTCACGATAAAGAGCCATGCCCCGTGCCGTTTTGCCCTTTCGGGAAGAAGGTTGGCGGGGGAGACTGCAAGGGAAGAGCCGAGGACGAGAAAGAGCGAACAGGAGGAAGCGAGGTCCGTGGCTTCGGCCAGAGTTCTCTCGGGGAGCATTTCGCCGAAGAGCACCACCGCGGGGCGGAGTTTCCCGCCGCACTGTCCGCAGGCCGTTTCCGAGGAAAACAGCGCCGCAGGGAACTCTCTGCCGCAGGACTGGCACCGGACCATACGGAGCGTTCCGTGGAGCTCGTGCACGGCTTTTGATCCTGCCGCCTGGTGGAGGCCGTCCACGTTCTGGGTGACGATAGCCGACACCAGCCCCTTCCGTTCCCATTCGGCCAGGGTGAGGTGCCCGCTGTTCGGTCGCACTTCGCCGAGGGTTTCCATGCGCTGCCTGTAAAAGGCCGCGAAATTCTCGAAGTTCCTGTTCAGGGCGTCAGTGGACGCCAGGTCCTCGGGCCGGTACTTCCCCCAGAGTCCTCCCGGCGAGCGGAAATCGGGCAGGCCGGACTCGGTGCTCATTCCCGCACCGGTGAACACCACTGTGGAGGAGGAATTCAGAAGAGCGTGCGCAAGTTTTTCAATGATTTCATGCATATCGGGTCTCCTTTGAAAAAAACCGCCCGGCGGACCGGGCGGTTTTTCAACGCTATGCTCCCCCGAGAAGCCTCGGCAGGAAGAGGATGATGTCCGGGAACCAGGTGAGGATAACCAGTACCGCGATCAATGCAAGCAAGTAGGGCATCACGTCCCTCATGATCTTGTCGATGGAAATCTTGGTGATGCTGGACACCACGAAGAGGTCCAGTCCCACCGGGGGCGTGATACACCCGATGGCGAGGTTCACCACCATGAGCACCCCGAAGAAGACGGGGTCGATGCCGAGCTGCAGAACCACCGGGAGCAGGATGGGCGTCAGGATGACCACCGCCGCCGAGGCGTTGAGCAGCGTACCGATGAAGAGGAGCAGTACGTTCACCAGCATCAGGAAGATGAACGGGCTGTCCGTCAGGGCGATGAAGCCGGCCGCGATTTTGTGGGGAACCTGGGCGTTGGTGAGGATCCAGCCGAAAAGGTTGGCGGCGCCCACCACGTACATGATCATGGTGGTGCTGGTTGCAGCTCCCAGGAGCACCTTGGGAATATCCTTCCACTTGAGGTCTCTGTAGACAAACAGCCCGATGAAAGCCCCGTACACGGCTGCGACTGCCGAGGCTTCCGTAGGAGTGAAGATGCCTCCGTAGATGCCTCCCAGAATGATCACGGGCATGAGGAGTGCCCAGATGCAGTCCCTGAAGGTCCTGGCGATCCGGGCGAAGCTCGCCTTTCCTTCACCTTTGTATCCCTTTTTCCTGGCAATCAACCAGCTCACGAGGCAGGTGGCCCCTCCCATGAGGATGCCGGGAGCGAAGCCGCCCATGAAGAGGTCTCCTATGGACGTTCCGGCGATGACGCCGTAGACCACCATGGTGACGCTCGGGGGGATGACGATGCCCAC
>Ga0123328_1003406_pt1 | contig 13598 bp, 10 predicted proteins | sample BioC12SIPDNA_2_FD_89702 | JGI IMG/M metagenome (GOLD analysis project Ga0123328, IMG submission 89702) | Anaerobic biogas reactor microbial communites from Washington, USA - Biogas_R1_A C12 SIP DNA | ecosystem: Engineered > Bioreactor > Anaerobic > Unclassified | place: Washington, USA...
CACGGCAAGGTCAGCATTCTGCTGGACGAGAAGAACACCGTGACGCAGGCTCGGCTGCACATCGTCGAGTTCCGCGGCTTCGAACGGTTCGTCCAGGGGCGGCCGTTCTGGGAAGTGCCTGTGCTGGTGCAGCGTCTGTGCGGCATCTGCCCGGTCAGCCACCACCTGGCCGCCGCAAAGGCCATGGACTGGATCGTCGGCGGGGAGAAGCTGACGCCGACGGCGGAGAAGATGCGACGGCTGATGCATTACGGCCAGACGTTCCAGAGCCACGCGCTGCACTTCTTCCACCTGGCCTCGCCCGATCTCTTGTTCGGCTTCGACGCCGACGTGGCGATTCGCAATGTGATCGGCGTGGCGGCGAAGTACCCGGACCTGGCCGTCCAGGGCGTGATGATGCGGAAGTACGGGCAGGAAATCATCAAGGCCACGGCCGGCAAAAAGATCCACGGCACGGGCGCCATCCCGGGCGGCATCAACAAGAACCTGTCAATCGCCGAGCGTGACGTGTTCCTGAAGGACATCGACCAGATGCTCACGTGGTGCCGCGGCGCGCTGAAGGTGGCCGTGGACTACACCACGGCGAACCTGGCGACGGCGGCCCCGTTCGGATCGTTCGATTCGAATCACCTGTCGATCGTCCGCAAGGACGGCTCGATGGACCTGTACGACGGGAACCTGCGCGCCATCGACGCCCAGGGCAAGAAGATTCTGGACCAGGTCGCGCCGCAGGACTACTACAAAGTCATCGCCGAGGAAGTGCGACCGTGGTCGTACATGAAGTTCCCGTTCATCAAGAGCATCGGCCCGAAGGACGGCTGGTACCGGGTGGGCCCGCTGGCCCGCATCAATACATGCGACTTCATCGACACGCCCGAAGCCGAGGCCGCCCGCAAGGAGTTCATGAAGCTGACCGACGGCAAGCCCAACAACATCACGATGGCTTACCATTGGGCGCGGATGATCGAGCTGCTGCACTCGGGCGAGAAGATTCGCGATCTCCTGAACGACAAGGATCTCCAGGGCACCGACCTGGTGACCAAGGGGGATCGTCGGGACGAGGGTATTGCCATTGTCGAGGCGCCGCGCGGGACGCTGTTCCATCATTACCGCGTGAACAAGGACGACCAGGTGGTCATGGCGAACCTGATCGTCTCGACGACGAGCAACAACGAGCCGATGAACCGGGCGGTCCAGAAGGTGGCCCAGGATCACATTTCCGGCAAGCCGGAGATCACCGAAGGGCTGCTGAATCACATTGAGGTGGCCATCCGGGCCTACGACCCGTGCCTGTCGTGTGCGACGCACGCCCTGGGGCGGATGCCGCTCGAGGTGATCCTGGTCGACAGCACAGGAACCGTGATCGACCGGAAGCGCAAGTGATGGATGCGGCGAAGACGGGCATCCTGGTGATCGGGTTCGGCAATCCTGGGCGGTTGGACGATGGTCTGGGCCCTGCCCTGGCGTCGCGGATCGAAGGGATGAACCTGCCGAACGTGACGGTAGACTCGGACTACCAGTTGACCGTGGAGGACGCGGCGGAGGTGGCGCGGCACGACGTGGTGGTCTTCGCCGACGCGGATGTGGGCGGGCCGGAGCCGTTCTATGTGCGGCGACTGAGACCGAGCGGAGGAACGTTGAGTTTCAGCACGCACAGCGTGACGCCGGCCGCGGTACTGACGCTGGCCCGCGAGTTGTTCCGTTCTGAGCCGCAGGGATTCCTGCTGGGCATCCGCGGCTACGAGTTCAACGAGTTCGGTGAGCGGCTGTCTGAGCGGGCCGTGGAGAATCTTGAGGCCGCAGCGACGTACCTTGCGGCCGCACTGAGAACGGGTAGGATCGAAGAGATTCGGGCCGACGGAGACCTGCCGCGAGGCGGCTCGGCCAAGTCCTGAATAGGGGAAATGCAATGCGCGACGGCAAGTACGTGATCCTCTGCATCGATGACGACGACGATATCCTGCTGGTGCTGAAGACGGTCCTCGAGGCGAATGGCTATGTGTTCGCCGGGGCCTCCAGCGCCGAACAGGGACTGAAGAAGCACGAGGAGGTGTCGCCGGACCTGATCATTGTGGACCTGATGATGGAGGAGATCGATGCCGGGACGAGCTTCGTGCGTGAGCTGAAGGCACGCGGCTGCAAGGCGCCGATCTACATGCTGAGCAGCGTCGGCGACGACCTGAACCGCTCGATCGACTACTCGGCCCTGGGACTGTCGGGCGTGTTCCAGAAGCCGATCGAGAACGACAAGCTTCTGGCTTTGCTGAAGACGAAGCTGAAGAAGTAGGAGTTGGTTGCGAAGTCGCCCTGCGCGACACGTGTCCGTCGGCTTGAGGGAGCCGAGGGGCATTCGACGCCAGGACAGCATCCATCCGTTGATTCACAGAGGATCGACCGCGGCACGCGCTGCCGCGGTCGTTTGCTGCGCGGGAGCGCCCCAGGATATCAGGGCCATTCATTGCGACGGATCGACGGGATCGGCGAGGCAGGCAACTGTCGGCGGCGCATCGGGGCGTCGTTCGAGCGGCTATGGCCGCGGGGATCGCCACAGCAGCGCCACCAGCCCGCTGACCGGCAGCGTGGCGACCATGAGCAATAGGCATGACACGCTTGCGAGGCCGTCGGGGTGCCGCTGCATCAGGCTGAACAGCCACTGTGTGGAGTGCGGCGCGCCGGGCGGTCGCAGAAGCATCGTGGCGGAGAGTTCGACGACACTGAGCGCGGCCACGAGCAGGAGAACGCTGGCAGAGGCTCGCCACACGACCGGCCACCAGGGCCGGCGCTGGGGGAAGTCGTCCGTGCCGACCGGGTCGTCGCACGGCGTGGCAAGCCGCCCACGATCAATCTGCGATCGGGCGACGAGGAAGAGCAGAACGGCGAGCCCGGCGAATCTGACGGCCTGCCCGAAGGCGACGGCGGGCCAGCGGTCCATAAGCCAGACCATCGACGGGGCGGCGGGCGCGGCCTCCAGGAGTGCGACGCCGACGAGGGCGCCCGGAATGAAAGCTGCGGCAATCAGCGAGACCTGCATGAGCCGCGACACGATGGCGGCCCAGCGCCCGCTGCGTTCGAGGACCACAGCCGCGGCAGCCATGGACAACGCCAGCCCCGCTGCCAGGACGGCGGCAGCGAGGGCGTTGACGAGCCCGGCGCGATCGGGACGGCAGGAACTCCCGGGCAAATCGCCCTTGCAGATGCCCATGAGCAACAACATGACTGGAACCGCCAACGAGAGGATCAGCACCGTCGCGAGGGCTGCCCACTGAATGCGAGAAACCGTGGAATGTGCGTCGGCGGTATGGCATGTGGCGTCGATGAGCCACGTGCGTCGCCGCAGCACGATCGCCATGGCAACCGCCACGGCCACGAGGGGCCACGACGCGCGGGCGACGGATTCCGTGGAGCCGGTGGCCTTGTAGATGGCGACGAGTTCGGTTCCGTAGGTGCGGACGCCCGCGATGCTGAAGGCGTCGTACTGGCATAGCGCCAGAACGAAGCAGACGGCGAAGGCGACTGCGACGGATTGGCCGAGGGGGCGGCAGATCGCGGCAAGCGTGGGCATCCTGCCCTGCTGGCCTGCGGCCTGAATCCCGGGCGTATCACTGCGGACGCACTGTCTCCCTCGGGCGATGATCAGGGCCGCCAGGGGCCAGCACCAGAGCACCTGGACAAAGCACGCAACGGCGGCGCGGACAACCTGATTCTCGTCGGCAGATTGGGAAGCCACGAGCCAGCCCAGGGGAGCCGTGGGACCAAGAAGCAGCGACCAGGCATAGCAGGTGACGTACTGCGGCCACAGGATCGGGACCAGCATGAGCCACAACAGCCACGTTCGGCCTCGGTCAGCAGTTGCCAGGACTCGGCCAGGAATGTACCCCAGGACAACGGCGCCAAAAGCCACCGCGACGGCCAGGCCGATGCTTCGTGCGATCAGGCTGTGGAGCGTCTGCGGCGCATAGACGCGCCCGGCCATGGCCCAGTGATCGGCCGTCACTGCGGCCGTGATCGCCAGGGGCGAGGCCACGAGGAACAGCCAGACAGCCAGACCGGCCATTGCGACGAGGCCGTGAGCCAGAGTGGGACGGTTCATTGGAAGGCTTCGGCGGTGATGGCATCGAGAACCGCCTCCGCCACATCTCCATAACATGCATTCAACGGATCGGCCATGGCGTAACGGCGAACGCGCGCGGCCACGGACGGATGCACCGGGGAGAACTCACCGCAGATTTGTCCGGCGTGCGGCAGCCTTGGCCGTATACGTTCGACTGGTGCCGCATCACGTGACATGGCGCCCCCTTGCAAGCCGCAGGATCATTCTCTTGAAGCCCCCTATCCAAAGCAAGACAAAACCATGCCTCGCCTGATGCAGAGTGAGGCAACGAGGGTGCGGCATGTTGTGGGCCGGAGCGGACAGCAGTACAATCGTCGTCTGCCGAGGGGGCGCGTTGCGGGCGATGGGATCCCGCCCCGGAGAAGACGATGGCGAGGCGGAAGAGCGTATCGGGGCGGAGAGAGGCGACGGCAGATACGCCTTGCGTCGCCGCGCCATTGGCTGCGGTTCTTGTGTTGGCGTGTCTTGTCGCCGCATCGTGTCAGGACACTCCGCCTTCTCCGCATACCAAGGACACGCCGCCACCGCCCGCGGCGTTGGCGACTGGGAATGGGGAACGGCCCTGTTCGGCCGACCCGGCGGCGTATCGGTGGCTGGGCTCATTCCACCAGGCGGACATCCTGGCCAACCGCATCGCTCCCCCCGATGGCTTCATGAGGCAACAGTCACCGCCGGAGAGCTTCGGCTATTGGCTCCAGCGCCTTCCACTGAAGCCGGGGCTTCCCGCCGTCCGCCTGCACGACGGGCGGGCGGCATCGAACCAGGAGGCCCACGCGGCGGTCATCGACATCGATGTCGGCACCGGAGACCTGCAACAATGCGCAGACGCGGTGATTCGGCTCCGTGGCGAGTACCTTTATGCCATGGGCATGGGCCAGCAGGTGTCGTTCGACTTCACAAGCGGGGACGAGGCGAGTTTCCGGCAATGGTCTCGCGGCTTTCGCCCAACGGTGCACGGCAACAGGGTACAGTGGACGCGATCGACGGCGGCCGACGACTCCTATGCCGCGTTCAGGCAGTACCTGCGGACCGTGTTCACCTACGCGGGCACAATGTCTCTCCGCAGGCAATTGACACCGGTGGCAGACCCTTCGCAGGTGCAGATCGGCGACGTCTTCATCCAAGGAGGTTCTCCGGGCCATGCCGTGATCGTGGTTGACGTCGCGATACACCCTGAGACGCAGCACAGGGTGTTCCTGCTGGCACAAAGCTATATGCCGGCCCAGGATGTGCATGTTCTGAAGAACCCGCACGACGGCTGGCTGAGTCCGTGGTACTCAGCCGACATGGGTTCGGGGCTTCATACGCCACAGTGGGAGTTCGCAAGGACCGACCTCCGGCGTTTCCCGTGAGCCAGCGACGGCTTTATGGGAAGGGACCGCTGGACGCACGCCACACACCCGGGTCGCAATCGAAGCCCGGTGTGACACGCATCACCCACCTTGGCCTGGCGGCGGTGTATCCTCTGGATTCATTGTCCGGTTGCTGCTGTCGGTTGATTAGCGGCGCTGGGAGGTCTATAATTCGCACCAGTGACGAGGCGCCACGCACGTGCCCGCTCATGAGGCGGCATCACACGCGGTGCGTATGACGGGGACTCGGACAACGCGATGGCCGTGTGGGGCCATCCTCTACGAGGTCAGACGGTGGACGAACTGACGTCAGGCGAATTGAAGCGACTCGGTGACAGCCGCATGCTGATGCAGCGGGAGTGGTCGCCGTGCAGATACCATTGCCCGGTGCATGCGGACGTGCGGTCGTACATCGAGTTGGCCGCGCGGGGTCGGTGGCGTGAGGCCATCGACGTGATCCGCGAACGTCTGCCATTTGCGTCCGTGTGCGGGCGCGTGTGCCATCATCCGTGCGAGGCCAACTGCCGTCGCGCGGGCGTGGACGAAGCCGTGGCGATCCGCGAGGTGAAGCGGTTCGTGAGCGAGCAACAGGGCGCCTCGGGAGCAACGGTACGCCGCGTGGTACAGGACAAGGCGCCGGTGGCGATCGTCGGCGCAGGTCCTGCCGGCATGGCCGCGGCGCTCGATCTGGCGCTTCTGGGATATCGGCCGACGGTGTTTGAGAAGTTCGCCGTCGCAGGGGGCATACCGGCCACGGCCATTCCTCCGTATCGCCTGCCGCGCGACGTTCTTCAGCAGGACATCGACTGGATCTGCGCCCACGGGGTGACTGTGGTCACGGGCGTTGAGATCGGCAAGGACAAGACGCTCGCGGACCTGAAGAGCGAGGGCTTTGCAGCCATCGTGATTGCCACGGGCCTAGCGCTTTCGCGAACGTTGCCCATTCCGGGCGCGAACCACGAGCGAGTCTATCCCGTGCTGGATTTCCTGACGGCGGTGTGCTCAGACAGGGCGCCCCGGATCGGCTCGGACGTCGTGGTGATCGGCGGCGGCAACGTGGCGATGGACGCAGCGCGGACAGCGGTGCGGCTGGGTGCGACTCGCGTGCGGGCGATGTGCCTTGAGGCCGAGGACGAGATGCCGGCGTGGGACTGGGAGCGCAGCGAGGCGGCCGAGGAAGGCGTCGGGTTCATCCATCGCCGCGGACCGACCGATATCGTGATTCGCGACGGGCGGATCGTTGCGGTTGCGGCGCGGAAGGTCACTCGCGTGTTCGATGCCGACCACCGATTCGATCCGCGTTACGACGACGCCGATGTCGTGAGCGTGGAGTGCGACACGGTGATCATGGCGATCGGGCAGACGGCGGACATGGGATTTCTCGCCGGGAGCCCTCTGGCCAAGGATACCCGCGGACGCCTGACGTACGATTCGGCCACGCACCAGACCAGCGATCCGTCAATCTTTGCGTGCGGCGAAATCGTAACCGCGCCGGGATCGGTTGTTGAGGCCTGCGCGTCGGGTCAGCGTGCGGCGAAGGGCGTGGACCTGTTCCTGAGCGGCAAGCCGATCCGGCTTGCCGACGCGCTGCCTCCGGTGATTGGCGAGATGGCCCCCGACACCGCGGCCAAGGTATCGAAGTCGCCGCGAAACGCTGTCCTGCAACGCGCAGCGGACGAACGCCGGCGCGATAGTCTGCCCATTGACGCGAACTTCACGGCGGATGCGGCCATGCACGAGGCACAGCGCTGCATGGGGTGCGGCGGAGGCGCCGAGGTTCTGATCGACAAGTGCGCCGCGTGCCTGACGTGCCTCCGCGTGTGCCCGTTCGACATTCCGGTGGTGACGGACGTGGCGCGGATCGAGTCCTCGCTCTGCCAGGCGTGCGGTATGTGCATCGTTGAGTGCCCGGCCAACGCCATCGTGTCGCGAAGCTGGGACACGCGGGAGGAGATCGGAAACACGGCCGCGCGGCTGGCCGGCGCGGGTGCCGGGCCGAAGGTGGTGGCCTACATCAACGGGTACCATGCCCCCGCGGCCGCATGGGGCGCGTCGGCAGAGGATGCCTTGCCCGGCGTGCTGGAGGTCTGGCTGCCAAGCGTGAGCCGCCTGGGCGTGGCCGAGATGCTTCGCGCCATCGAGAACGGGGCGGACGGGATCGTGGTGGTGGCGGGCTACCTGGGCGGCGACCGTTACCCCACGGTGCGCGAACGCATGGCTCGCCGCGTCGAACAGCTCCGGGCGATGCTGGGCGAAATCGGCATGAACCCCGAGCGTATTCAGCTGGTCCACTGTGCGGACGAGGGACGCGACGCGATGCGCCGGGCCATCGTCGAAGCAACGGGGAAGATTGCGGCATGTTGAGACCGCGGACGTGCGGACGTCGGGCGCGCTGCGGCGGGAGAAGGCGTCAATGATCGTAGCTGAACGCAAACCCATGGACGAGATCGTCGCCATGCTGGCGCCGCACCGGAAGGTGCTGGTGCTGGGTTGCGGCGGGTGCGTGACGGTCTGCCTGACCGGCGGGGAGAAGCAGGCCGAGCTCCTGGCCGGGCAACTGCGACTGGCGGCGCGGCAGGCCGGCCGGACGCTGGAGGCCGCCTTTGACTGCATCACGCGACAGTGCGAGCGAGAGTTCTTCGACAATCTCACGGAGGATCCTCGCACCTACGACGCCGTGCTCAGCATCGCCTGCGGCGCCGGCGTGCAGTACATGAGCGAACTGTACCCCGAGGTGCCGATTCTGCCGGGGATGAACACAACGTTTCTCGCCTCGAACGTGGCCGGCGGCGTCTGGGAGGAGTACTGTCGCGGCTGCGGCGACTGCGTGCTGGCGTGGACGGGCGGCATCTGCCCGATCACGCAATGCTCCAAGAGCCTGATCAACGGAACGTGCGGCGGCACGAACAACGGCAAGTGCGAGGTCAACCCGGAGATGGAGTGCGGGTGGCTGAGGATTTACGAACGGCTGAAGGCGCTCGGCCAACTGGACAACTACCGGACGCTTCGGGCGGCTCGCGACCATCGCAAGGACCGCGGCGGCGGCGTGAGGCGGCTTGTGCTCAAGGACATGGCCGAGAGCCAGGAGAGCGGCAATGAGTGAGCCCGTCAGCAAACTGGAGTCGGCCCTTCGTGCGGGCACATTCGTTTTCACGGGCGAGATCGGCCCGCCGAAGGGCACGCATATCGAGCCTGTGATTCACGAGGCGGTCGCCAGCCTGAAAGGGCGATGCGCGGCGGTGAACGTGACGGACATTCAGACGGCCGTCATGCGTGCCTCGTCCGTGGCCGGATGCAAGCTGCTGCTGGACGCAGGGGTGGAACCGGTGCTCCAGATGGTGTGCCGCGACCGCAACCGCCTGGCTCTCCAGAGCGACTTGCTCGGAGCACATATCCTGGGGATTCGCAATGTGCTGGCCCTGACCGGCGACCACACGACGCTGGGCGACCATCCGCAGTCCATGCCCGTGTACGATCTGGATTCGGTCGGCCTGCTTGAAGCCATCGTGCGCCTGGAGTCGGGCACGGACATGGGCCGGGACATGAAAGGGAACCCCAATCAACTGGACGGATCGCCGCGGTTCTTCAAGGGGTGCTGCGTTACACCGTGCGCGGAGGTGGTGGACCCGCAGATCATCAAGCTCGAAAAGAAGGTGGCCGCGGGAGCGCAGTTCGTTCAGACGCAGGCAGTGTACGATCCGGCCGCCTTCGAGGCGTTCATGCGCAATGTGGAGTCGCTGAAGGTGCCGGTGCTGGTCGGCATTGTCATGTTGAAATCGGCGGCCATGGCGAAGTACATGAACCGGTCGGTGCCGGGCGTGGTGGTTCCCGAGTGGATCATCACCCGACTGACCGAGGCGTCGAAGGAGGATCGGCAGAAGGTGTCGATCGAGATCTGCGGGCAACTGATCCGCCAGATGAAAAGCTGCTGCCAGGGGGCGCACCTGATGACGCTGGGTTGGGACCACTGCGTTCCGGAGATCATCGCCGCGGCCGAGGCGTAAGGAGTACGGCGCGTCCGGTGCGACGCGGGCCAGTGCGGGAACACACCAAGGAGATGCCATGATCCAGACGGAAGCCGTGATCCGCTACCTCGACGAGACACCTGCGACGGACTGTCCGTATGGCAACGTCCGCCGCGTGGTGACTGGCGGCCTGGGGGGCGTGGCCAACGTGCATGTGGTCACGGTCACGGCAGGAAACGCGCACGTCCACACGGGGTACGACGAGACATACTACGTTCTGGCCGGTACAGGCACCATCACCCTGGCCGGGCGCAGCCATGCGCTGCGTCCGGGCGCGGTGGTCGTGATTCCTCGCGGCACCGGGCACGCGATTCAGGCGGACACGGGAAAGGCGCTCGAGTTTGTGATCTTCGGGACGCCGGCCATGGGCGCCGACGATGAGCGTTTCATGCCCCGCAAGCCGTGATCGGGAATCACACTCCCAGCACATCCGCATAGATCCGCAGAGTCGTCTCGGCCATCGTCCGCGAAGAGAAGTGCGTTTCGACGCCACGCGCCGCCGCGACGGACATATCGGTGAGACGGCGGCGGTCATCCGCCAGAGACACCAGGGCCGCCGCCAGCGATTCGGCACCGCAGGGGTCCACAAGCATCCCGCCTCCGGTTGATTCGACGATTTCCGCCAGGATGCCATTGCGAGGGGCAACCAGCACGGCGCCGCAGGCCATTGCCTCCAGCGCCGCCACGGCCCGGCGTTCCGGCTGCCGGCTCGGACGCACAAACACGTCGAGGCTCTGAAACAGGTCGAGTTTCCCGCCGAACGTCACCTGTCCGCGGAAGGCGAAACCGTCGCGGTTCTGTTGCAGACCGGTCTCGTCCAGCACGGATTGCCACCAGCGACGGTCTGCCGGGGCGAGCTGTCCGGCGACGCTCAACCGCACCTGCCCCGGGCGCTCTCGATGGACGATGGCCGCCGCGCGGCACAGGATGTCCAGCCCCTTGGCCGGCGCAATGCGCGACAGGTATCCCACGTGGACTGGCCCACCTTCGCTGCGCACAGCCGGTCGGAACACGCCGACATCGACGCCCGGGTGGACCACGCGAATGCGGTCTCGACCGACACCAAGAAACTCCGCGACTTCGTCGGCATAGCCGGCGGCCGGTGCGATGAACAGATCAATGTCCTCGGCGGCCAGGCGCACGAGGGCCATGGCTTCATCGCGAAAAGGCGGAGGCAGATCGCGAACGAACGCCTCCTCACCCTGGACCATGCAGACGATCCGGCAGCCAAGCCGCTCGCGAATAGCGGGCGCCAGGCCGGCCAGCAGCGAGTTCGTCAGGTTCACGACGTCGGGACTCCCCTGCCCGTGCAGGTAATCGAGCAACGCGCGAAGTTCCTTCGCCTGGCGGCCCTGGCTGCCGCGCAGCACGGAGACGGTCATCGCCCCCAGGTCCTCGGGCTGCGTGTCGATGGCCAATCGGGAGACTGCCCGCAGGATCCACCGGCTGTCGAACAGCCTGTCGAGAAGTTTGGGCGTGTGTCGGAAGAGGGCGAACTTCTGCTGGAGCACGGCACTGATGCCGCCGTAGAACACGCGACGGTCGCTGGGATCGGGCCCGTCAAGCCTCAGGGGCGTGTACAGAGGAAGCATCGTCACCTCGTGGCCGAGCGCGATGAGGCTGCGGGCCAGTGCGGCATCGCGGGCGCATGCGCCGCAATACTGCCCTGCCGCCCCGGCTGCGAGGTAGACAATCTTCATGCCCGACTCAGCCTCCGCTGTCTCGCAGGGCTCGCTTCAGGCTCAGGGCTCCGGTCGGACAATGCTCGACACATCGTCGCGCCGTGCGACGAAGCGCCTCGCTCAACTCCGACGAGAACGGCGCCGCCGTGCGAACGCTGAAGCCGCGACCGATGAACGTGAGGCCGAGCGTTTCTCGATCCTGTTCGGCGATGCGCACGCACCGACCGCATTGGATGCACTTGCCCGACTCAAACACGATGTCAGGATGGGTGGCGTCGCGCTCGAAGGGCCGGCGAGGACCATGGTACCGCGTCGGCGACGCACCGTACCGAGCGGCCAATTGACGCAACGCACACGTATCGCGTTTGCCGCAGTCGCAATCGAGGCAGCGTCCGGCCTCAGCACGGACCTCTGTGTCGCTGGCCGTCGCGGCGGCCGCTGGATTGCCGGAATCGGGCATGCCCCGGGGACTAGGGTCGGCATGGGCACGCAGCACCGCTACCTCGTCGCCGCTGAGATCGCGCATGAGCACGTTGACATGCGCGGGGTCTCCGACAACGTCCGCGCCTCGGAGAAACTGGTCCACGGCAACGGCGGCGCGGCGGCCGCTCGCCACGGCGTGAACGCCGTAATTCGGGCCGGTCACCACATTCCCGGCGGCAAAGACACCGGCGCGGCCCGTAGCCAGCGTCGCACGGTCCGCCTGCACACCTCGGCGTGAGGGCTGGAGGCCCAGGGCGTTGAGCAGCGAGAAGTCGTACCGCACCTCGCCGCCGGCCAGGCGTCCCTCGGCATAGAAGGCCGCCTGGTCCATCGCGGTCTGGGTGCCGATGGCTAGGACGACGGCATTGTGGCGAGCGAGAAGGTCGTCCAGGCTGACATCTCGCCCGAGGCGAACGCCGGATCGCAGCTGCACGCCGAGGCCCAGAATCGCAGCAATTTCGGCGTCAAGCACGTCGCGCGGCAGCCGCCGGGCGTCGATGCCGCAGCGATACAGCCCACCGGCCTGTGGCTGCGCCTCGTACAGCGTGCAGGCGTGACCCATCTGTCGGAGGTAGTATGCGGCAGAAAGGCCCGCAGGCCCGGCGCCGACCACGGCGACGCTCTTGCCCGACTCGGTCGCACCATCGGGCCTGTGTGGATCGCTGGAAGCGAGATCCTTGTCGGCCACCCAGCGGTGCAGGTCGCGAATGTTGACGGCTTCGTCCAGTTCCTTGCGCCGACATGCTCGCTCGCAGAATCGTGGACACACGCGGCCCAGGGATGCCGGCAGGGGAAGCCGCCGCCTGACGATGCCGGCTGCGCGGCGGTTGTCACCGGCCACGATGGCAGCGACGAAGTCGGCCACCTTGAGGTGGGCGGGGCACGCCAAAGAGCATGGGGCTACGCAGTCGCCCGGGTGGTCACTGAGAAGAAGTTCCAGAGCGGTACGACGGGCTCGCATCACGACGTCGGACTGCGTCCGCACCACCATCCCCTCGGCCACAGGCATGGCGCACGACGGTTTCAGACCGGCCTGCCCTTCGATTTCGACAACGCACATGAAGCAGGACGTGTGCGGCTGGAGACCGTCGAGGTGACACAACGTGGGAATGTCGATGCCGAGGCGGCGCGCGGCTTCGAGAACGGTCGTCCCCGGAGGCACATCTATGCTGCGATTGTCGATGGTCAGTCTCGGCACCGCGGTTCACTCCACCACAATGGCGTCTGCCGGGCATCCGGCCTTGCACATGCCGCAACGGATACACTTCTCGGCGTCGATTGTGTGCTGCTCGTAAGGTGTCGGTTGAATGGCCTGGACCGGGCATCGCTGGGCACAGCGCGTGCAGCCGATGCACGTGTCCGTGACACGATAGGCAATAAGGGCTTTGCATTTGCGTGCCGGGCAGCGGCCCTGGAGATGGGCCTCGTACTCGTCGCGGAAGTAGCGCAGCGTCGTCAGCACCGGATTCGGCGCCGTCCGCCCCAGCCCGCAGAGGCTGGTGTGTCGCACCTGGTCGCACAGCATCTCCAGATCGTCCAGATCCTCGGGGTGCCCCTTGCCATCGCACAGCCGCTCGAGGATGTCAAGCATGCGCCGCGTGCCAACGCGGCAGAACGTACACTTGCCGCAGGACTCCTTCTCGGTGAACTCGAGGAAGAACCGGGCGATGTCCACCATGCAGTCTGAATCATCGAGCACGACAAGGCCGCCGGACCCCATGATGGCGCCAGTGCGGGTGAGCGCCTCGTAGTCGATAGGCAGGTCGGCCATGGAGGCCGGAATGCAGCCACCCGAAGGCCCGCCGATCTGGACGGCCTTGAAGCGACGTCCCTCGTGCATGCCGCCGCCGATGTTCTCGACCACGTCGCGAATCGTCGTGCCCATAGGAACTTCGATGAGGCCGCCCCGCCGGATGCGGCCGGCCAGGGCGAACACCTTGGTTCC
>Ga0123328_1003411_pt1 | contig 13594 bp, 14 predicted proteins | sample BioC12SIPDNA_2_FD_89702 | JGI IMG/M metagenome (GOLD analysis project Ga0123328, IMG submission 89702) | Anaerobic biogas reactor microbial communites from Washington, USA - Biogas_R1_A C12 SIP DNA | ecosystem: Engineered > Bioreactor > Anaerobic > Unclassified | place: Washington, USA...
CGGCTACACCTACCGGGAGATCGGCTCCGAGCTGTTCATCTCCGTCAAGACGGTGGAGACCCACGCCTCCAACATCCTGCGCAAGACCCAGCAGTCCAACCGCCACGCGCTGACCCGCTGGGCCCACTCGCGGGACCTGGACTGGTGGCACGCGAACCGAAGACCTACGAGTTCAACCTGGGCCGGGTGCTCGTCGCGGCGGCGATCTTCACCGCGATCCTCGCCTGGCAGGCGGACCTCTCCTGGAACTGGTGGGCCCCGGCCTTCTTCATCATCTCCGCCGTGTTCGCCCTCATGCACGCCTTCTACAACTGGGCGAACCTCAAACTCAACGAGATGGGGCACCGGGCGCGGGAGGTGGAGGACCAGCTGTAGGTGGCGGTGACATCTCCGTCCCTGCGTGAGGGGTGTACTTACGCGTACGCCAGTGCCCGGGTGCCGTCGACATGCGGGAACACCAGGTACATCCACCCGAACACGGCCAGTCCGACGAGGACGGTGCCCCAGATCGGCAGGGGGGCGAACACCGGCACGATCATGAGGGCCAGCCACACGAGGAACAGCGGCATCATCTGGCCGAGCTGCGGCTTGATCACCGCGTTCCTCGCCTCGAGGAACTCCTTCATCTCCCGGCGGTAGGGGTGGCCGAACAGCAGGAGCAGCCCGGCGGCGATCGCCCCCACCATGACACCGACCTGGATCCCGCGGGCCAGGTCCGTCGACAGCGCCGCCACGCCCACGGCGATGAGCAGGGAGGTACCCATGCGGACGATCGGCGGGGTGGGGATAGGCGTGCGGCGGGAGCGGATGTCGGAGTACATGGTGTTTTACGCTAGCAGCCGGGGTGGGGGCTATCCGCAGGCCCAGTCGAAGACGTCGTTCTCCAGGTCGATCTGGGCGTTGCCGCCGCCGAAGTTGAGGGGACCGAACTCCTCGATCTCCAGGTGACGGGGGCCCAGCCCCTTCGGCAGGGCCTGGATGGGGAAGACGGTGCCGCCGAAGTGGCAGCGGCCCTCGTGGGCGTCGCACCAGCGGGACCACTCGTCCTCCTCCCCGTACTCGGGCTGGCGGTAGCCCGCGCCAGTGTCGTCCCAGGCGTTCTCCGGGGCGAGGCCCACGTTGGGGTCGCCCTCCCGCGGGCCCATCCAGATGCCGGTGCTCGTGGAGTGCTCGGCATCGTCCCAGGCGTTGGGGCCTTCGTCGGTGGCCTCCCGGTCCGGCAGGCGGACGTCCTCCGGCGGGGCGCAGGGAGTGCCGCTCAGTTCATCCTCGGTGAGCCAGAGCAGGGCGAACTGTCCGCCGATGATGTCCTCCATGCGGCGCAGGCGGGGGTGCTCCCGGCCCACGGTCCCGGCCAGCTGGGCGAGGAAGGGGTCGGCGGCCTGCTCCGGGGTGAGGGGGTGTCCGGAGAGGATGGCGGTGACGTCCTCATCCTGGTCGGCGAACTGTCCCTCCCCCTGGAAGAAGGCGATCCCGACCAGGTCCGGCCCCTGCGTGCGGTACCCCTCCGGGACCCGGACGGTGAGGACGTGTGCCATGGGGAGTCCCGTGAGGGGACCGCGGGGCCACTGCTCCGGGGTGATCGCGGGCCCGTGGGGGCCGGTGTGGCCGACCCTGACGGCGTCGGTGAGGACGAGGGGGCCGGGGCGGTCGGGGTGCTTCCGGAGCTGGGCGGGGTCAGATCCGAAGCCGAGATCGTGGGCGTGCATGTCGACACGGTAACTGAGCAGGGCGGTTGACGCAGCGCGGCCGGGGACGCATACTGAAACGGTGAATAGAACGGGTGTTCGGAAACTGCAGGGGGTGGACGACCTCGCGGGCCTCAGCCGGGCCGAGCGGGTCGATCTCCTGCGTTCCCGGATGGCGGCCCTCGGCGGCGGTGTCCCGCAGCCGACCGTCGGTGGACCGGACGTCATTGCCGTGCCCTCTGACCTGGCCCGCGTCCTGCCGGGCGGGGGTCTGGTGCGCCGGGTGGTCACCCAGGTGTCGGACTGCCCGGCGCTCATCGTCGAACTCATCGCCCAGGTTACCGCGACGGGCGGACACGTCGGGGTGGTCGGCTGGCCGGAACTCTCCCTCGCCGGTGTGGTCGAAAACGGGCGTCTGGAGAGCATTATCGTCGTGCCCGACCCGGGCGCGGACCCGCTGGGGATCGTCGGCGTGCTCGTCGAGGGGCTGGACCTGGTGGTCGCACGGTGGGCGGTCCCGCTGGAGCTCTCGCCGGTCCGCGCGCGTCCGCTGCTGGGCAGGCTGCGCGGCGGTCAGGCGGCGCTGGTGCTCGTCGGGGCGGGGGTGCCCTCCCCGCACGTGCGTGTCGACGCCACGGTGACCACCTTCCGTGGCATCGGCCGGGGGGCCGGGCGGATACGGGGCGTGGACATCGCCGTGCGCGTCGAGGCGAAGGGACGTCCCCCGGCGTCGACGACCGTGACGGTGGGGCAGCGGGCGGAACTGCGGGTGGTGTGACGTGCGCGTCGCCGCCCTGTGGTTCCCGGACTGGCCGGTGCAGGCGGCACGCATCGACGACGAGGATCTGCCCGCCACCCTGGCCGTCGCCCGTCAGCACCGCATCCACGTCTGCTCGGATGCCGCCCGCCGCACCGGGGTGCGCCGTGGCATGCGCGTGCGTCAGGCGCAGGCCGTGTGCCCCGACCTGGTGGTCCTCGATGAGGACCCCGACCGCGACGGGCGGATGTTCGAGTCCATCGCCGCCGGACTGGACGACGTCGCCGCCTCCGTCGAGGTGCTCCGCCCCGGCCTGGTGGTCGTCGAGGCAGGCGCCGCGGGCCGCTTCCACGGCTCGGAATCGCGCGCCGTGGAGATGCTCATCGACGCCGCCGCTCGCCGTGGCGTCGACGCCCAGGTCGGGGTGGCCGACGAGATCGCCACCGCGCTCATCGCCGCCCGCGTCGGTGGCGGGCAGGTCGTCCCGGCGGGCGGGTCGCGGACCTTCCTCGCCGGGCAGCCGGTGGAGCTGCTCGCAGCGGAGACCTCCCTGCACTGCGATCATGCCCTCGTGCAGTCGCTCGGGGACCTCGGCGTGCGCACCCTCGGGGAGCTCGCCGCCCTGCCCGCCACGGCGGTGACCACCCGTTTCGGTGCGGGCGGGGAGCGCTGCCACCGCATCGCCCGCGCCGCCGCCGACCGCCGCGTGGCCCCGGAGCTGCCGGCCGCGGATCTCTCGGTCGCGGTCACCCCGGAGGATCCCATCGACCGGGTCGACGCCGCCGCCTTCGCCGCCCGGCAGCTGGCCGCCATCCTCCATGAGCGGCTGCGCGCCGCCGGTCTGGTCTGCCTGCGGCTGCGGGTGCTGGCGGAACTGTCCGACGGCACCCGCCTGGAGCGGGTGTGGCGCACCCGGGAGGCGCTCACCGAGTCCGCCACGGCGGACCGGGTGCGCTGGCAGCTCGACGGCTGGCTCACCGCCGGCGGCGCCGGGGCCCTCGCCGCGCTCATCCTCGAGCCGCTGGAGACCGGCCCGCCGGACATCGTCGGTGCGTTGTGGGGCGGACACCGCGACACCACCCGGGTCCGGCGCGTCGTGGGGCGGGTGCAGTCGACCCTGGGGGTCGACAGGGTCCTCGTCCCGCGGCTGGTCGGTGGCCGGGGCGTGGCGGAGCGCATCGCCTTCGTGCCGTACGGGGAGGAGGGGGGCGTCGAGAAGCAGGGGACGTGGCCGGGACGCATACCCGGGCCCCTGCCCGCCCACCTGCGGCACCCGGCGACGCAGGTGCGGCTGCTCAGCCGGACGGCGCGGGACGTGACGGTGACGGCGGAGGCACTGCTCAGCGACGTGCCCTATGCGGTGGGCTGGGGCAACCGCCGTTACCGGGTGGCGGCGTGGGCGGGACCGTGGCCCGTCGACACCGGATGGTGGGGGCCGGAGGCGCAGAAGGTGGCGCGGCTGCAGGTGGTCGGGCAGGCCGAGAATGAGCGGCACCCCCGCGCCTGGCTGCTGCTGTGGCTGGGCGGGGGTGTGGGGTGCTGGAGGATCGAGGCGGGCTACCGCTAACGGTGGCGGACGTCGATGACCAGGCGGTGCGGGTCGTGGAGGACCGCCACGGAGTAGGGCAGCTTCTCCTTGAGGCCGATGATGAACTGGGAACGACCCTCGAACGTGCCGACGGCCTGCACCTGCGTGACGTTGCCGGAACCCGCGACCGTGCCGATCCGCGGATCCTCGATGCCCAGCTCGAAGGGGTAGGCCGTGCCGTCGATGTTGACGTTGAGGGCCACCGAACCCGGGAACTCCACCGGATTGCCGGACCCCTGCTGCTTCGGGGCGGTGGTGTAGTCGATGAACCAGCCCGGCTCGCCGTCGCCGGCCAGGTCGAAGACGATCCGGTCGAAGCCCTCGTGGGCGGCGACGCGCACCGACTCGACGACCAGCAGGGAGGGGGTCGCCGGGCGGGCGGTCTTGAGTGCGACGTCGCCCTCGCCGAGCGGGGCGACCCTGCCCGTGCCGCCGAGGGTGGCGGCCGTGATGGTCCCGACCAGCGAACGCTCCTCACCGCCGACGTTCTTCGCGCCCCCGGACTCCATCCCGGTCCCGGTGCCGCAGGCGGCGAGGCCGAGGGAACCTGCGGCGAGGATGGCTGCGAGGGTTGTGCGGCGTTGCGAGGATCTGCGAAGCGGCGCCCGGGAGTCAGTCATGTTCTTAACCGTAGCCACAGGAACCCCTCCCGATGAACTCAGAAAGGGGGTTCCGGGCGGATCGTGAACAAATCGTTGCAAACCGGTCACTGGTGTCTCCCGGGCGGGGGTGGCGACCTGTGCTAGAAACAGATCGCTAGGCTGGACGACATGACTGATGCTGCCGATGTTGCCCCCCTGCGCTGCTCAGACGTCCCCGGCGAACCGCTTCCCGGGTCCGCGAAACAGGAACGCGTCTACGTCATCCTCGAGTGGCCGCACGGCTGGAGCCGCGACATCCTCGACGGCGGCGTCTTCGGCGAGGAGCTTACCGCCCGTCTCAAGGAGAAGCTGGGCAAGGACGCCGGGCTGCAGCTCATCCGCCACCCCGGCCGGGACGGCCGACGCATCACCAGCCACCACCTGTTCCTGGTGTTCGCGGAACAGGGGCGCATGGAGAAACTGCTTGTCGACGGCCCCGAGGCCATCCTCGACCTCGACCTCTCCGGCCCCGGCCGCAACGGCGCCGAGCCGGTGGACGCCCCGCTGGTCCTCGTCTGCACCCACGGCAAGCGTGATGTGTGCTGCGCCCTCAAGGGGCGGCCGCTGGCGGCGGAACTGTCGGCGCAGCACCCCGGCGACGGCCTCCCTGTGGTGTGGGAGACCTCCCACACCAAGGGACACCGTTTCGCGCCGTCGGTGCTGCTCATGCCGTGGGGCTACAGCTACGGCCGCCTCACCGGGGAGACCGGTGACGCGCTGGTCCGGGCGGCCCTCCAGGGGCGCTACTTCTACCCGGGCAACCGCGGGCGGGGTCTGCACGGCCCCCGCGGCCAGGTCGCGGAGCTGGCTGTCGCCCGGCAGCTGCTGCTGGCGGGGGAGGACCTGTACTTCGGTGGGTTGGCGGTGCTGGACGACACGGACGGGGCGGACGGTACAGCCAGCGTCGTCGTCGTGCACGCCGACGGCCGTTCCTGGCATGTCCGGCTCGAGCAGCGGGAGATCCCCGGGGTGGTCTCCTCCTGCGGCGACGCCCCGAAGACGGGTCAGGTGTGGGTGGCCACCAGCATCACCGCCGACCAGGCGGACCTGGGCTGGGACGACCGGGAGTAGGGGTCACAGTTCCTCGACGATGCCGAGGAACTCCTCGGCGTAGCCCACCCGCTGGCGCAGCTTCGCCAGGCGGTTGCGTGCCTCCTCGTGCACGCGCTCGATCGTGGCGCGGGCGCCGGGGGAGTCGGGGTGCTCGGCGGCGTCGAGGAACTCCCGCATCTCCTCGAGCGTGAACTGCAGCGGTTTCATGCGGCGCACGAGCAGGATGCGTTCGACGTCGCGTTCGGAGTAGAGGCGGAAGCCGCCGGGGGTCTTGCCGGAGGGGGAGACGACGCCGACGTCGTCGTAGTGGCGCAGTGAGCGGATGGAGAGTCCGGTCCTCTCGGCGACCTCGCCGATCTTCATGCCCTCATCGTCCATGCTCAGCACCCTTCCCGGAGTTGTACCCGGCAAACTCTACCGTTACGGTAGGTTTCGTTTTCCGACCTCTCCCATCCACCGTAACCGTTGACCCCAGGAGACCCCTCACGTGTCACACACCGTTGTCGACGCCGCCCCCGACCAGGCAGCCCCCACCGGCGTCGCGGCCTCCTTCCGCCACGCCTTCTCCTCCGCCACGCGCCTGCGTACCGAGGTCCTCGGCGGGCTGGTCGTCGCCCTCGCCCTGATCCCCGAGGCGATCGCCTTCTCCATCCTCGCGGGCGTCGACCCCCGCGTGGGCCTGTTCGCCTCCGTGACCATGGCCGTCACCATCGCCTTCACCGGTGGACGCCCGGCCATGATCTCCGCCGCGACCGGGGCCGTCGCGCTGGTCATCGCCCCGGTGATGCGCGACCACGGCTACGACTACTTCATCGCGACGGTCCTGCTCGCCGGCGTCATCCAGATCGCGATGGCGGTGCTCGGCGTCGCGAAGCTCATGCGGTTCATCCCGCGCTCGGTGATGACCGGCTTCGTCAACGCCCTGGGCATCCTCGTGTTCACGGCGCAGCTGACGCACCTGTGGGACGTGCCCTGGCTGGTGTACCCGTTGTTCGTGCTGGGCATCGTCATCATGCTCGGCTTCCCGCGGATCACCACCGTCGTCCCGGCGCCGCTCATCACCATCGTCGTGCTCACCGGCCTGGTGCTCATCCTCGGCTGGGACGTCCCCGACGTCGCCGACCAGGGTGAACTGCCGAGCTCCCTCCCGGAGCTGTTCCTCCCCGCCGTCCCGCTGGACCTCACGACTCTGCAGATCATCGCCCCCTACGCCTTCGGCATGGCGCTCGTCGGACTGATGGAGTCCCTCATGACCGCCAAACTCGTCGACGACCTCACCGACGTCCACTCCGACAAGACCCGCGAGAGCTGGGGGCAGGGTGTGGCCAACCTCGTCACCGGCCTCTTCGGCGGCATGGGCGGCTGCGCCATGATCGGCCAGACCATGATCAACGTCCGTGAGGCCCGGGCCCGCACCCGCCTGTCGACGCTCCTCTCCGGCGTCTTCCTGCTCATCTTCGTCGTCGCCCTCGGCGACATCGTCGGCATGATCCCGATGGCCGCGCTCGTGGCCATCATGGTGCTCGTCGCGCTGGGCACCATCGACTGGCACTCCGTCCACCCGCGCACCCTGCGCCTCATGCCGCGCAGCGAGACGCTCGTCATGCTCGTCACCGTCGTCGCGACGCTGGCCACGCACAACCTCGCCGTCGGCGTCATCCTCGGCGTGCTCACCGCGATGATCATGTTCGCCCGCCGCGTCGCCCACATGGTGGAGATCGAGAAGGTCCGGGAACTCGACGTCGACGACGACGGGAAGATCGACATCCGCACCTACCGGGTCCGCGGCCAGCTCTTCTGGGCCTCCTCCAACGACCTCGTCTACCGCTTCGACTACAACGACGACGCCGGCCACATCGTCATCGACCTGTCGCAGGCGGAGATCTGGGACGCCTCCACCGTGGCCACCCTCGACGCCATCCAGCAGAAGTTCCAGTCCCGCGGCCGGGTCGTCGACATCATCGGCCTCGACGGGCAGAGCAAGTACCGCCTCGACCGGCTCTCCGGCAAACTGGGGCCATGAGCGACTTCTCCACCTGGGTCACCGGCCGCCGCCAGCGGGCCGCCGCCGCGATGGCTGAGCTGTCCGGCAACGCCTCCGCCTGCGCGATGGGGCGCGCCGGGCGCAGCTTCCCGGCCTTCAAATACCACGAGGGGGCGACCGCCTCCCTCGGGGCGCTCGCCCGCGCACTGCGCCGGGGAGAGGGGGAACGGGGGAGCGTCGAGAAGCTCCTGGAGGAGTGGCAGACACCCGGTGGGGCCGGCCGCGACTGGGAGGCCTACACCGCCGGCGGCCGCGAGGCGCTGGAGGAGGCCCGCGAACAGCTCGACGCTAGGTGAGGCGGCGCAGCGCCGGGGCGACGGCCTCGATGACCTCGTCCGCGGCGTCCATCACCTCGTCGGGGGACCAGGAGAAGGCGTAGGAGCGGTCCGCGATCGCGTGGAGCGCCAGGTCGTTCCAGGAGTCACCGAAGGTGTAGAGCGTGACCTCCTCACGCGGCAGCCCCAGGTGGGCGATGACCTCCCGCATGCCCGTCGCCTTGTCGACTCCCGCCGGCACGATGTCCAGGAACGTGCGGTGGATGTGCACCGCCAGCTCGGGGTGGGCGCGCAGGATGTCGTCGCGCAGCTGCCGCTGGCGGGAGGGGTTGTTCGGCACCCACACCGGCAGGCAGGCCACGTCCCCGGTGTCCAGCTCCGCGAGGTCCACCCGCACCCAGTCCTGCAGGATCGTGCCGGTGAACCGGGCGGGCTCCGCCGAGAGCAGCGCGTCCGGGCCGTGCAGCGGCATGGCGTAGACGGCGACGGAGGGGTCGTCGAGGAGCGGGACCAGGATCTCGCGCAGGCTGTCGACGGGCACCGTCCGGGAGAAGAGGTAGTCCCCCGCGCGGTCCGCGACCCCCGCCCCGGTGAACGCCACCGAGTAGTCGAAGGTGAGGTCGTAGGGCTGCAGGGCGCTCTGCAGCGCCGACAGGGACTTGCCCGTGGCCGCGACCGCCAGGTGGCCCGCCTCCTGCCAGGCGCGGATGGCGCGGATGTCCTCCTCGGCGATGCCGTGGGGGAACAGCAGGGTGTCGTCGATGTCGAAGGCGGCGATCTTCATGACATCCAGGCTAGCTGCGTTCTGAGGTACCCGTCTGTGTCTGCAGGCCAGGTTGTGTCCTGGGGAAACAGTGCGGTCGAGCGGGCAGAAGGGTACTTCCGCACGGCAGGTCGTCGCCCCGACGTGTTCTCGATCGGGAGCCCCCGTTTCGGCTCCGGGTACGCAAAACCCCCGACACGGGGTCGGGGGTGTGAACGGCGGGCGACGCTAACGCCGCATGAGCTTTCGCGAGAGCCAGTTGCCCAGCAGCTGCGCGATCTGCACGATGATGACGATGACGATGACCGCCGCGTACGTGACCTCCAGGTCGTAGGCGCGGTAGCCGTAGACGATGGCGAAGTCACCCAGGCCACCACCGCCGATGTAGCCGGCCATCGCGGACATGTCGACCACCGCGATGAAGATGAACGTGTAGCCGAGGACCAGCGGGCCGAGGGCCTCCGGGATGATCACCGTGCGGATGATCCGCCACGGCCCCGCCCCCATGGCGCGGGCGGCCTCGATGACGCCGGGGTCGATGGCCACGAGGTTCTGCTCGACGATGCGGGCCACGGCGAAGGCGGCGGCGATGCACATGACGAAGATCGCCGCGGACCGGCCGATGGTGGTGCCCACGACCTGGACCGTCACCGGCGCCAGCATGGCGATGAGCACGATGAAGGGGATCGGGCGGACGAAGTTCACCAGGATGTTGAGCGTCCAGTACAGCGGCTTCGACTGCAGGATGCCGCCCGCGCGGGACGTGTACAGCAGCAGGCCGATGAGCAGGCCGCCGAGACCGCCGAGCACCATCGTGAGGGACACCATGACGAGGGTGTCGCCGATGGCGTCGATGAAGGTCGGGCCGAGACGGTTCCAGTCTGCGGCGAGGAGGGTCTCGTTCATCGCGTGATCTCCTGGATGTCGGTGGTGCGGGACAGCGTGTCACGGAACTTCTCGACGGCCGCGTCCGGCCCCGTCACCCGGACGGTCATCTTGCCGAAGGACTGCCGCTGCAGCGTGGTGACGCCGCCGTGGACGATGTTGATGAGCATCCCCTCCTCACGGCCGGCGGCGGCCGCGGCGAAGAACCCGGAGTCCTCCGTGAGGGTGATGGTGAACAGGCGGCCCTCGTGGGCCAGCAGGTCCTCCGCCTCGACCTGGTCGGGGGTGTTGCGCAGCGAGGTGGACACGAAGCGCCGCGCCACCGCGGTCTGCGGGCGGGAGAACACCTCGTAGACGCTGCCGTGCTCGACCACCCGGCCGGCCTCCATGACGGCGACTTTGTCGGCGATGGAACGCACGACGTCCATCTCATGGGTGATTACGACGATGGTGATGCCCAGCTCGCGGTTGATCTCCCGGAGCAGGTCGAGCACGTCCTGGGTGGTCTCCGGGTCGAGGGCCGAGGTGGCCTCGTCGGCGAGCAGGAGCCGCGGGTTGGTGGCCAGGGCGCGGGCGATGCCGACGCGCTGCTTCTGGCCGCCCGACAGCTGCTCCGGGTAGTTGTCGCCCTTGTCGCCCAGGCCGACGAAGTCGAGGAGCTCGGCGACGCGCCGCCGCCGCTCCGCGCGCGGCATGCCGGCCAGCTCCAGCGGGTAGGCGATGTTGCCGGCGGCCGTGCGGGACTGGAAGAGATTGAACTGCTGGAAGATCATGCCGATGCCCCGGCGGATCGAGCGCAGCTTGGACTCGGGGAGGCCGACGATGTCGGTGCCGTCGAGAAGCAGTTGGCCGGAGGTCGTGGAGTCCAGCCCGTTGATGAGGCGGACGAGCGTCGACTTGCCGGCGCCGGAGTAGCCGATGACGCCGAGGATCTCGCCGGGTTCGACGGTCAGGGTGACGCCGTCGACGGCGCGGGTCTCGGTCTTCCGCTGGTTGGTGAAGACCTTGGTCACATAGCGGAACTCGATGCGGGTACCGGTACGCGGCCGGGTGGGTGGTGCGGTCACAGGTTCGGTCACGGTGTTCTGGGGGCCGTTCTGGGAGGGGGACTGGTCAGGTAAATGCTAAACCCCGCCGCGGGAACGCGACGGGGCAGGTGGGCGGAGTGCGGCCTACTGCTCGCGGGCCGCGAGGCGCTCCATGATCGCGGCGAGCTCCTCGGGCGAGCGCTCGACGGTGACGGCGGTGTTGCCGGAGGTCTCCAGGACGGCGGCGGTGACGGCCGGGTCCTTCCACAGCTCGGCGAGACGGATGAGGGTCTCGTCGTCGGCCTTGTCGCGGGTGGTCACCCAGGCGTTGATGTACGGCTCGGCCTGCTCGGTGCTCGGGTCATCCTGGAAGATGGCGAGGGACGGGTCGATGCTGGCGCGCTCCAGGAAGGAGTTGTTGATGATGGCCGGGCGACCCTCGTGGTAGGCGGTGGTGGTCTGGGCGGCGTCGACGGTGACGATGGAGACCTTGGACTTCTCGGTGTCGACGTCGGCCGGGGTCGGGTTGTAGACGCTGTCGTCGCGCAGGGTCACCAGACCGGCCTGGGCGAGGACGTTGATGGCGCGGCCCTGGTTGGTGTCGTCGTTGGGGATGACGACGCCCTCGCCCTCGATGCCGTCGAGGGAGTCGTGGTCCTTCCAGAACAGGGACAGCGGGTTGATCTCGGTGGCGGCGTACGGCACGAGGTCGGCGTTGGCGCCTTTGTTGTAGGAGGCGAGGAAGTCCAGGTGCTGGAACTTGTTGACGTCGATCTCACCCTGCACGAGCGCGTCGTTCGGGGTGTTGTAGTCGGAGAACGGCACGATCTCGATGTCGATGCCCTCCGCCTCGACGATGTCGGCGAAGACGTCCCACTCCTTGAGCTGGGCGTCGGTGGTGCCGATGCGGACGGTCTCCCCGGAGGAGCCGGAGCCGCAGGCGACGAGGCCCACGGAGGCGATGACGGCGGCGGCGGTGCCGGCCAGGAGGCGACGGAAAGTCATGGTGGTGTCCTTACGTGTTCGGTTCGTTGGTTCTGAAACCTAGCACCGGGCGTACCGCTCTGTCTAGTCCTTGCCGCGGGCGGTGTGGCACATCTGTTCGATCAGGGGTAGATTGCGGGGCATGGGATTCCACGGTGGGGCACACCTCGGCTGGTCGCGGCTGGAGCGCATCCTCTCCGGCCGCCCGGGCCCCACGCCCGTCCCGGTCGGCCATCTCGGGGAGGATGCTTGCCGACGCCGCCCCGTCGTCCCCTCCGCCCTCCCCTTCGCGGAGCTCCACGCCGTGAGCTCCTACAGCTTCCTCCACGGGGCCAGCGATCCCGAGGCCCTCGTGGAACGGGCCGCCGAACTGGGGATGACCGCGTTGGCGCTGGTGGACAGGGACGGCTTCTACGGTGCCGTCAAGTTCGCCGAGGCCGCCGCGGAGGTGGGTCTGCCCACCGTGTTCGGCGCGGAACTGACCCTGGGGGAGCGGGTCCTCCCCGTCCTGGCGCGCGGTCCGGAAGGGTACCGGCGGCTCTCGCACCTCATGACCGACGCCCACCTGGCCGGCGGAACGAAGGGGGAGGTGGCCTACCCGCCGCTGGCCGGGATCGCCGGGGTGCTGGACGGGCACGGGGTGGTCCTGCTGGGACCCGCCTGGATCGCCGACGTCGATCACGTGGTCGATCTGTTCGGGGTGGAGGGTGCCGTGCTCGAGTACCCCGTCACGATGACCCCGGAGGACGCGGACCACCACGAGAAACTTGACGCGTGTAGACGGCACGGTCTACGCGGCATCGCCACCGCGACCCCCGCTGCCGCCACCCGCCGGGAGGCCCGCCTGGCCGGGGCGAAACGGGCACTGGCCAGGCGACTGTCCCTCGGGGACGCCGAACCCGACCTGCACCCCATGGGCGCGCCCTGGCTGCGTTCCGGGGAGCAGCTGGCCCGGCTGCTGCCGGGACGCCCTGAGCTGCTGGCCGGCTCCGTGGAACTGGCGCAGGAGTGCGCCTTCACCCTCAACCTCGTCGCCCCCGGGCTGCCGGACCACCCCACCCCGGAGGGGCACACCGAGATGACCTGGCTGGCCGAGCTGACACGGCAGCAGGCGCGACGGCGGTACGCCTCCCGCCCCGCGGACATCCGGGACCGGGCCGCCGCCCAGATCGAGCACGAACTGGCGGTGATCGGGGAGCTCAACTTCCCCGGCTACTTCCTCATCGTCACCGACCTCGTCGACTTCTGCCACGACCACGACATCCTCTGCCAGGGGAGGGGCTCGGCGGCGAACTCGGCGGTGTGTTTTGCACTGGGCATCACCAACGCGGAACCCGTCTCCGCGGGGCTGCTCTTCGAACGTTTCCTCTCCCCGGACCGCGACGGCCCGCCGGACATCGACATCGACATCGAGTCCGGCCGTCGGGAGGAGGTCATCCAGTACGTCTACGAGCGCTACGGCCGCGACAGGGCGGCGCAGGTGGCCAACGTCATCACCTACCGCACGAAGGGGGCGCTCCGCGACGCCGCCCGCGCCCTCGGCCACCCGCAGGGGGCGGTGGACGCCTGGTCGAAGGGCACCGCCGAACCCCCGGCCGCCGTCGTGGACCTGGCGGCCCGGTTCAAAGGACAGCCCCGCCACCTGGGCATCCACTCCGGCGGCATGGTCATCTGCGACCGGCCCATCGCCGACGTCGTCCCCGTGGAGTGGGCCCGGATGCCGGGACGCTCGGTGGTGCAGTGGGACAAGGACGACTGCGCCTCCGCCGGCCTGGTCAAGTTCGACCTGCTGGGCCTGGGGATGCTCACCGCGCTGGATCATGCGCTGCAGATCGTCGCCGAGCACCACGGCCAGCATTTCGAGCTGCGCACCCTGCCCCAGGAGGAC
>Ga0123328_1003415_pt1 | contig 13591 bp, 8 predicted proteins | sample BioC12SIPDNA_2_FD_89702 | JGI IMG/M metagenome (GOLD analysis project Ga0123328, IMG submission 89702) | Anaerobic biogas reactor microbial communites from Washington, USA - Biogas_R1_A C12 SIP DNA | ecosystem: Engineered > Bioreactor > Anaerobic > Unclassified | place: Washington, USA...
AGACTTCTGGAGGAAGTCCTGGACGAAGTGACCGTCTCCCCGCACGAACAGGACATGATCCGGTGGCGCCTCACGCGCACCCAGCCCACTTTCGCCGTGGGCATCCTCGCCGCACAGGAAATCTGCTTTGAGATCATCTCCGACGGCGCCGGACCCCAGCGGGTCCGTTGGCAGGACGGTCGCATCGCCTACAACGGCACGCTTTACGACGAGCTGTATTTCGATTCCATCACGCGCTCGACCCTCTTTGCGCAGCCGTCTTTCATCCTCCACGACGTGGTCATCGGCATCGATTTCCATTGGGAGCAGAAACGCACGCTCCAATTCGCCGGCGGGCTGAAATTCATCGTCGAAGGGGACAGGATCCGCGCGGTCAATCTCGTGGGCATGGAAGACTACCTGCTCAGCGTCATTTCTTCTGAAATGAAGTCCAGCGCCTCGCCGGAGCTGCTCAAGGCACATGCCGTGATCTCCCGCAGCTGGCTGCTGGCACGTATGTGCGGGCGAATTGCTGCCGGTGCCGCCTGCAGGCCGGATTGCGACAGCAATTACCCGGCCATCCCCCTTGAGGGGGCGCAGAGGGTGAAGGGACCGAAGGTCGAAATCCCGCACAGGGATTTCGACGTCTGCGCAGATGATCATTGCCAACGGTATCAAGGACTTACGATGGCCGTCGGAGAGAAGGTCCGCACCGTCATCGACGAGACCTGGGGACAGGTGCTCCGCTACCGGGGCGAGCTCTGCGACACCCGCTATTCCAAGTGCTGCGGCGGCCGGACCGAGCTGTTCAGCACCTGCTGGGAAGATATCGACTTCCCTTACCTGCAGAGCGTCGAGGACCCCTTCTGCGACTGCGAGAACGACGGAATCCTCTCCCAGGTCCTCAACGACTACGACCAGGAGACCCGTGACTTCCACGACTGGACGGTGCGCTACGGACCCGGCGAACTCTCCGAGCTGGTGCGCAGGCGCACCGGCACGGACTTCGGAGACATCCAGCAGCTGGAGCCTCTCGAACGCGGCCCGTCCGGCCGCATCAAGTACCTGCGCATCGTCGGATCAAAGCACCAGGAGGTGATCGGCAAGGAACTCGCCATCCGCCGTGCACTGAGCCCCTCGCACCTCAAGAGTTCCGCTTTCGAGGTGGAGCGCGACCCCGGCGGCGCCTGGATCCTCCGCGGCCGCGGCTGGGGCCATGGCGTCGGCCTCTGCCAGATCGGCGCCGCCGTGATGGCCGCCCGCGGCTACGACTACCGCAGCATCCTCAGACACTATTATCCCGGAGCCGATGTCGAATAGCAACAAGAATCCCTGGTGGTGGGTGCCGACCCTGTATTTTGCCGAAGGCATTCCCTATTTCATCGTCAACGTGATCTCGGTGACGATGTTCAAGCGCCTGGGCATGCCGAACGGCGACCTGGCCATGTACACCTCCCTGCTGTACCTCCCCTGGGTCATCAAACCGCTGTGGAGCCCCTTCGTGGATGTGATCCGCACCAAGCGCTGGTGGATCCTGCTCATGCAGGCGCTGTGCACGCTGGGTTTCGCCGCGCTCGCGCTGAGCGTCAGCCCCGACGTGTTCGGCTGGTCGCTGGTCATTTTCTACATCATCGCATTCGCCTCCGCCACGCACGACATCGCCGCGGACGGCTTCTACATGATCGCCCTCGACCCGACGCGGCAATCGGTGTTCGTGGGCATCCGCAGCACCTTCTACCGCATCGCGTCGGTCTTCGGCCAGGGCGTCATCGTCGTGCTGGCCGGCGTGCTGGAGGAGCGCCTCGGCGTCATTCCGCGCGCCTGGAGCATCACGCTGCTGGCCAGCGCGCTGCTCTTCGCCCTCATCACCTTCTGGCACTGGAAGTTCCTGCCGAAAGTCGAGGCGGAAAAAGTGTCCGTTCCGGAGCGGCAGGGTCTTTCCGGGACGGAAAGTGAAGCCAAACGGATTTTCCGGGATTTCGGACAGGCCTGGGTGAGCTTTTTCAAGAAACCGGGGGTGTGGCTGGCGATCGTGTTCATGCTGCTGTACCGCCTGCCGGAGGCCTTCTCCGTCAAGATGCTCACGCCCTTCCTGCTGGATCCGCCGGATGCGGGCGGCCTGGGCCTGAGCACCGCCCAGTCCGGTCTCGTGTACGGGACCGTGGGCGTGATCGCCCTCACCGTCGGCGGCATCCTGGGCGGCCTGTTCGCCGCGAAACTGGGCCTGCGCCGCTCCATGTGGCCCATGTCCATGGCCCTCGCCCTCCCCTGCGCCGTGTATCTTTTGCTCGCCCTCATGCAACCATCTGCGCTCTGGAGCATCTATCTCTTAGTAGCACTCGACCAGTTCGGCTACGGTTTCGGTTTCACGGCGTACATGCTCTACATGATGCAGTTCTCCGAAGGAGAGTTCAAGACTTCGCATTACGCCATCTGCACGGCCTTCATGGCCCTCTCGATGATGATTCCGGGCCTGTTCGCCGGCTGGATGCAGGAAGCGCTCGGATACGTTGGATTCTTTATCGTTGTCATGATATGTTGTCTCGCCACCATTACCGTCACATTCTTTGCGCGGCGGCGCTGCTCCTCGTAGCCTGCAGCTCACCGGCCGCTCCGCCGGCCCCCGCCCCCCCTGCCGCCCCGGGTTCCCCCCGGGTCAAGCCCGGCATCGAGGTCCTGCGGGACCGCGGCTTCGCGGGCCTGGAAGGCAAGCGCGTCGGCCTGGTGACCAACCCGTCCGGGGTGGACAGCCGGCTCAATTCCACGATCGACATCCTCTTCGACGCTCCCGGCGTCGAGCTCGTGGCCCTCTACGCCCCGGAACACGGTGTGCGGGGAGACGTGTATGCCGGCGGCAAAGTGGAGTCCGGCAAGGACGAACACACCGGCCTGCCGGTGCATTCGCTCTTCGGCAACACGCGCCAGCCCACCAGGGAAATGCTGCAGGGCGTCGACATCATGGTCTATGACATCCAGGACGTGGGGAGCCGCTCCTACACCTTCATTTCCACCCTGGGCCTGGTGATGCGCACCTGCGCGGAGACGGGCATCCCGGTGATGGTCCTCGACCGCCCCAACCCGCTGGGCGGGCTCAAGGTCGAGGGGCCGCTCGTGAGGGACGGATACCATTCCTTCGTCAGCCAGTACAAGATCCCCTATGTGTACGGCCTGACGGTCGGAGAACTCGCCACCCTGATCAATGAAGAGGGCCTGAACCGTGGCCAGAACGGCAAGGCGGCCCCGCTGAAGTGCGAACTCACCGTGGTGCCGATGGAGGGCTGGGAGCGCTGGATGCTGTTCAACGACACGGGACTCCCCTGGATCCTGCCCTCTCCCAACATCCCCTACGCCGAGACGGCCATCTGCTACCCCTCCGCCGGCCTGTGCGGCGAGATGTATAATTACCTCAACATCGGCATCGGATACACCCTCCCCTTCGCGACCTTCGCCGAGGAGTGGGTGGACGCCGACGAGCTCAAGGCCCGGCTCGACAGCTACCACGTCCCGGGCGTGGCCTGGCGCACCATCCACTACCAGCCGATTTCAGGCCGGCTCAGCGGCAAACTGATCCACGGCGTGCAGTACTACTACACGGACTATGAGGCTGCAACCCTCACCCTCACCCAGTTCTACGTCATGCAGGCGGTCTGGGAACTGTACGGGAAAAACCCCATTACAGCGGGTTCTGACCGGCTTTCCACTTTCAATAAAGTTTGCGGCACTGATTTTGTCAGTAAGAATTTCGGACAGACGATGAAAGTCTCGGACATCGCTGACTTCTGGTCCGCCGACGTACCCGCTTTCAAAGCCCTGTCCAAGAAATATCATTTATACTAAAAACACATAACCATGAAACGCTTGACCACACTTTCCCTGATCGCAGTAGCTGCAGCAGCTATGATTGCGGTCCCTCTCGGAGCCCAGACCAGGGGCGGCAGCAATTCCCGCGGTGGATCGGGCAGCGGCAATGCCCGCAGCAGCGGCAGCCGCCCTTCCTCTTCGATGTCCGCGCCGTCTTCCCAGACGCGAAGCTCCAGCCAGTCCGGCAATACCAAGGGCCTCGGCTCCGTGAGCCGAAGCACCCAGAGCAACCAGAACCATAGCGTGCAGCAGAGCCGGCCGTCCACCGGCAGCAGCCAGCCGGCACGCAGCGGCAGCCAGGTCAGCCGCAGCGGGAGCAATTCCCGCAGCAGCAGCGGCGGCACCGCCACCCGGCAGTCCACGCCGAGCGCCGGCAGCAGCAGCAGATCCTCCGGTTCCATCAGCAGCGGCGCCGTCCGCCAGCAGCGGATCGATCCGCCCGCCGGCAATTCCGGAAGCGACACCCGGACACGCCAGGGCACCGGTCAGCCCGCTCGCGGCGGCAGCAATGTCGACAGCCGGAGCACCACAAGCGGCGCCGTGGTCCGTCAGGGCCAGCCCCGCCAGAATTCCGGCCAGCCGGGAGGCAGCATCAACCGCAATCAGCCCCAGCCGGGGATGAGCACGGATCCGGATGCTCCCCGTACGGTCCGCCGCCGGGAGGAGCCCCCGCGCAACTTCGAGGGCGGCCGCGAGCCGCGCGAGATCCGGATGCATCCGGGTCCGGGCCGCAACATCGAGCGGATTCTGCCCCGCCACCGCGACCCGATGCCGTTCGGACGCGCCGTCCGCTTCTGGGACGGCGGCCACCACTACTTCGGCTACCGCGTCTCCTACCTGCCGACCCGCTATGTACGCGTCGTTTACTGGGGCGTCCCCTACTACCTGCTCGACGGAATCTACTACCGCCGCTACGGTACGTACTATTACGTCAGCCGTCCTCCTTTCGGAATCGCCTTCGACCCGGTGCTTGACAATCTGGTCTATGCGGTCTGCAATTTCTCCTACTACTACGACGTGTACAACACGTACCGTACGATCAACGAAAATGCCAGGACCATCGCCAGCCAGAATGCCACCATCGCGGCGAACAACGCCACGATCGCCAGGCAGAACGCCGATATCGCGCTCAACACCGAGCGCGCCGCCAGGTCCTACAAGGAAGCGGACAAGCTGGGCCTCGTCCAGAGCTACGCCGACGCCGGCGTGGAGTATTACTACGAGGACGGCGTGTTCTTCATCAAGGACAAGGACGGCAAGTATGTGACCATCGTCCCGCCCGCGGGCGCCCTGGTCCAGGAACTGCCTGACGATTACGAGACCGTCACCCTCAACGGCGATGAGTACTACAAGGTGGACGACACCGTGTACAAGCTCACCATCATCGACGGTTCCCCTTATTTCGAGGTGCTCGGTCAGATGACCGGCGATCTCGCCGAGAAATACAATACATACAATGTCATCTAGGCTGTGGCCACGATAGGCATATTCGATTCAGGAGCGGGAGGGCTTTCGGTATTGAAAGAGATACGGAAGGTCCTCCCTTCCGGGCATTTTATCTACTTCGCCGACAACGCCCACTGTCCCTACGGGGAGAAGAGTCCCGCCTTCATCCGGGAGCGCGCGCGCGTCATCACGCAACGGCTCCTGGACCGGGGCGCCCAGGCGGTCGTCGTCGCCTGCAACACGGCCACCGGCGCCGCCATCGCAGACCTGCGCAGCCGATTCGACATTCCTTTCATCGGGATGGAACCGGCCGTCAAACCCGCCGCCCTCGGCACGCGCAGCGGCGTGATCGGCGTACTGGCCACAGCCGGCACGCTCAAGGCATCCAAATATCTGAAGACCAAAGGAGAATACCAGGACGACGTGCGCATCGAAGAGCACGTCGGCGAGGGTTTCGTCCAGCTGGTCGAACGCGGCGAACTGGACGGTCCGGAGGTCGAGCGCACGGTGCGCGCAAGCCTGCAGCCCCTGCTCGACGCCGGGGCCGACACCATCGTGCTCGGCTGTACGCATTATCCCTTCCTGCTGCCCGTCATCGAGCGCATCGCCGGCCCGGACGTCCGCATCATCGACCCCGCGCCCGCAGTCGCCCGGCAGCTGCTCAAAGTCCTGACGGAACGTGGTCTTTGTCATCCCGACCGGACGGAATGTCACCTCGAGCTGCTTTCCTCCGGCGATCCCTCCGTCCTCCACACCCTCGCTGCCACGCTCGCTTGACCTTCACCAAGCCAACCGTTTTTACAAACAGTTGATTTTCAATACATTACTATTTTACTCGAGGGGAAAATCCCCAAAGTAAAATAGTACTCACCTGGTTTTCAACCATTTACAAAAACGGCTCAATAGGCATTGCCGTATTGGGCAGGAATGATTATATTTGTGAGTTATGATTACCCAAGAGCAGATAAAGGATTTACAGGACCGCATGGAGACGCTCCGCAAATGCCTCAAAATAGATGACAGGCGGGCGGAGGTACAGGAGAAGGAAAAGAAAAGCCAGGCCCCCGACTTCTGGGACGACCCCAAGCAGGCCGAGCTCTTCCTGAAGGACCTGAGCGGCGTGAAAGCCTGGGTAAGCGCCTTCGACGGCACGATGTCCGCCGTCGAAGACCTGGAAGTCTTGCTGGAGCTGGATCCGGAAGGGACCGAGATCGACGAAGCCTACAGGCTGGCCTGCTCGAAGGTCGAGGATCTCGAGCTCAAGAACATGCTGGGCGCAGAAGGCGACAACCTCGGCGCCGTGCTCACGATCAACTCCGGCGCCGGCGGCACCGAAGCCAACGACTGGAGCGCCATGCTGATGCGCATGTACATGCGCTGGGGCGAGCGCAACGGCTACAAAATGACCGTGACCGAAGAGATCGAAGGCGACGAGACCGGCATCAAGTCCTGCACCATCCAATACGAAGGAGACTACGCCTACGGCTACCTCAAGGCCGAGTCCGGCGTGCACCGGCTCGTGCGCATCTCCCCTTTCAACGCCCAGGGCAAGCGCCAGACCACCTTCAGCTCCGTGTTCGTGTATCCCCTCGTGGACGACAGCATCAACATCGAGATCAGTCCCTCCGACATCGAATGGGACACCTTCCGCAGCGGCGGCCACGGCGGCCAGAACGTCAACAAGGTGGAGACCGGCGTGCGGGTGCGGCACCTGCCGACCGGCATCACGGTCGAAAACACCGAGACCCGCAGCCAGCAGGACAACCGCCAGCGGGCCCTGCTCATCCTCAAGTCCCGCCTCTACGACATCGAGCTCAAGAAGCGCCAGGAGAAACAGGCCGAACTCGAAGGCCAGAAAAAAAAGATCGAATGGGGCTCCCAGATCCGTTCCTACGTCCTGCATCCCTACAAGATGGTCAAGGACCTGCGTACCGGCTGGGAAACGGCCGACACGCAGGGCGTGCTGGACGGCGACCTGAGCGATTTCATGAAAGAGTTTTTAATGCATAACTAGATAAGCATGACCGAGTTCAAATACGCTCCGATGTTCCAGCTGGGCGAAGACCAGACGGAGTATTACAAGATCCCCGGCTCCGAGAAGTATGTCGGCACCGCTGAATTTGAAGGGCACAAGATCCTGAAGATCAAGAAAGAAGGCCTCACCGTCATGGCCAATACGGCCTTCCGCGACGTGAGTTTCCTGCTGCGCCGTTCGCACAACGAGCAGGTCGCGAAGATCCTGCACGACCCGGAAGCCTCCGAAAATGACAAATACGTGGCCCTGACCTTCCTCCGCAATGCGGAAGTGGCTGCCAAGGGCAAGCTCCCGCTCTGCCAGGACACCGGCACCGCCATCATCCACGGCGAAAAGGGCCAGCAGGTCTGGACCGGCTTCTGCGACGAAGAAGCCCTCAGCCTGGGCGTCTTCAAGACCTACACGGAGGAAAACCTCCGCTACAGCCAGAACGCTCCGCTGGACATGTACAGGGAAGTCAACACCAAGTGCAACCTTCCCGCCCAGATCGATATCGAAGCGTCCGAGGGGGCCGAATACCGCTTCCTGTGCGTGACCAAGGGCGGCGGATCCGCCAACAAGACCTACCTCTACCAGGAGACCAAGGCGCGCATCCAGAATCCCGGCACGCTCGTTCCCTTCCTCGTGGAAAAAATGCGTTCGCTGGGCACGGCGGCCTGCCCGCCCTACCACATCGCCATCGTCGTGGGTGGCACCTCCGCCGAAAAGAATCTCATGACGGTCAAACTGGCCTCCACGCATTACTACGACGGTCTGCCCACCTCCGGTGATGAGACCGGACGTGCCTTCCGCGACGTCGGGCTGGAGAACCAGCTGCTCGAGGAGACGCGCAAGATCGGCCTCGGCGCACAGTTCGGCGGCAAGTACATGGCGCACGACGTGCGCGTCGTCCGCCTGCCGCGCCACGGCGCCAGCTGCCCGATCGGCCTGGGCGTCAGCTGCTCGGCCGACCGCAACATCAAGGCGAAGATCAACGAAGACGGCATCTGGATCGAGAAGATGGACGACAAACCTTACGAGCTGATCCCCGAAGAGCTGCGCCGCGCCGGTGAAGGCGAGGCCGTCAGGATCGACCTCGACCAGCCGATGAAGGACATCCTCGCCGAACTCACCAAGTATCCCGTCAGCACGCGCCTGAGCCTGAACGGGACCATCATCGTGGGCCGCGACATCGCCCACGCGAAGATCAAGGCCCGGCTGGACGCCGGCGAGCCGATGCCCCAGTACCTCAAGGACCACCCGATCTACTACGCCGGTCCCGCCAAGACGCCGGAGGGCATGGCCTGCGGCTCCATGGGGCCCACCACAGCCGGTCGAATGGACCCGTATGTGAATGAATTCCAGGAACATGGCGGATCGATGATCATGCTTGCCAAAGGCAACCGCTCGCAGGCTGTCACCGACGCCTGCCGCAAGCACGGCGGATTCTACCTCGGGTCGATCGGCGGCCCCGCCGCCATCCTCGCCCAGGACAACATCAAGAGCATCGAGTGCATCGAATATCCCGAGCTCGGCATGGAAGCCATCTGGAAGATCCGCGTCGAGAACTTCCCCGCCTTCATCCTCGTGGATGACAAGGGCAACGACTTTTTCAAACAGCTCGGACTGTAACACCTTATGAAGAAAGCGCTGCGGATCTCCGGGATCGTCCTGGCCTCCGTGCTCGGTCTCATCCTGATCATTCTGGCCGCCCTGCCGTTCGTGCTGAACTCCAAGGCGGTCACGAAACTGGTGGACAAGTACGCCGCCGAGTACATCGACGGCGAGTTGGCGTATTCCCGCCTGCACGTCTCCCTGTACAGGCATTTCCCCCGCGTGGGCATCACGCTGGAGGATGTGGCGGTGACGTATCCGCATGAGCGTTTCGCACAATACGACACCCTTGCCTCGCCGCTCCTGGACGCGGGACGCGGGGCGGAAAAAGACACCCTCGCCCGTTTCGGCAGCCTGGACGCCGCCGTGAACGCCTGGAGACTGCTGTTCGGCGATATCCGCATACACCGTCTCGCGCTGGACCGCTTCGCCGCTTTCGGCCACGACTACGGCTCCGCCGCCAACTGGGACATCATCCGGCTGCCGGAGTCCGACGGCGAATCGGAGGGCTTCGATTTCCCGTGGATACGCCTGCGCGAGCTGCGCATCACCGGACGGCCCCGGGTGGTCTATACCGCGCAGCGGGATTCGCTCTACGCCGATGCCGGCTTCCTGCAGTTCTCCCTGGAGGGCGACGCCAAACTGTCTTCGCAAGAGATCCGCTTGCGCCGCCTGCATCTGGCGCTGGACTCCCTGGAGGTCTTCGGGCAGCTCCCGCAGGACACCCTGTCGGCCCATTTGCCCCTGCTCCGCTTGGACCAGAAGACAGGGCAGCTGTTCGACCTGGCGCTGGAAGCCGACGCCCTGGTGAGCACCGGAGCGTTCGGGCGCCTGTCCGTGCCGCTGAGCCTGGAGGGCACGGCGGGATTCGAGATGAAGCCGGAGCGGCTCGACCTCGAGGTACCGGGGCTGGACGCCCGCATCGCCATGTTGCCCCTGCATCTGGAGGGACAGGCATCCGTCCTGCCGGAACACATCGATCTCAAAGCCGCCGCCGCCATCCGCGACTGTCCGCTGAACGCCAGCTTCGACAGTCTCCGTCTCGACCGGGGCGTGGGCTTGCAGGCCCGGCTGCGCGACATGCGCAACAGCGGCCGCATCACCAAGGTGGCCACCCCGGACGGGACAATGGTCCCGCGCCTGGAGATCACCAACGACGACGGTGAAATCTTCGCCAAGCTGGGTTCCAGCCGCATGGGCGTGCAAGACGCCCGCATCCGTTTCTCCGCGCAGGAGCGCGGACGGCCGGAAGAGGAACGGCACCGCCGCGAGCTGGACGCCCTCCAGGAGCAATTCCCGGACACCCCGCGCGCCGACCTTGCCGCCATGCTCTCCGAGCAGCGCCGCACCACCCCGCCGCGCCGCCACGATGATTTCGCAGACAGCGACCTGTCCATCGCCATCGACAGCTCGCTCGCCGGACTTCTCCGCAAATGGGCGCCCGCCGGCAGCGTTGCCGTGGACGAAGGCTTTTTCGCCTCGCCGCAGCTGCCGCTCCGCACCCGCCTGACGGGACTCGGCGCCCGCTTCGACGGCGACAGTTTCGATATCGACTCGCTCGGTCTGGTCTCCGGCAGTTCCGACGTCCACGCCAGCGGCTACCTCCGCAATATCCGCCGGGCCCTTTTCCGCCACGGCGTCCTGGAAGCCCGGATGGGTCTCGAATCCCGGCGGATCAACCTCAACGAAATCGTGGCGGCCCTGCGGCACGGCACACCGGACATCGGACAGGTCGATCCCGCCGATGAGAAAGACGAGAGCTTCGTCACCGACACGCTCGAGAATGCCCGCATCGACCGCGACAAGATGTCGCTTGTGGTGGTCCCCGGCAATGTCAAAGCCAGCCTGGAGGTGCGGGCGGACTCGGTGGACTACACCGATTTGAAGGTCGGTCCCGTCATCACGGTGGCCGGCGTGCAGGACCGCACCGCCCAGATCCTCGGCACGCATGTCATCTCCGACTTCGGCCGCATCGCCCTGGACGCATACTATTCGACGCAGAGCAAGGAAGACATCTCCGCAGGCGTCAACCTCACGCTCACCGACATGGACGCCCACGACATCATCCACATGCTGCCGTCCGTAGACGACATGATGCCCGCGCTCAAGTCGTTCGAAGGCAATCTCGGCTGCGAACTGTCGGCCACCACCCAGCTGGACACCAACATGAATGTCGTCATCCCGTCGCTGAACGGCCTGCTCCGCATCACCGGCCAGGACCTGGAGGTCAAGGATGCCGGCGACCTGCGCCGCATCACGCGCCTGCTGCTGTTCCGCAACAAGGACATCGGCCACATCGACGACCTCAGCGTGGATGCCGTCATCCACAATTCCCAGGTGGAAGTCTTCCCCTTCCAGCTGGGCGTGGACCGCTACCGACTGGCGCTCCGCGGGACGCAGGGCTTCGACAAGAGCATGTACTACCATGCCTCGATCCTCCGCTCCCCCTTCCTGATCCGCTTCGGCATCAACCTCTACGGCACCCTGGACAATTGGCGCTTCTCGCTGGGCCGCGCCCGCTACAGAGAAGGGCGCGTGCCGGTGTTCACCCAGCAGCTTGACACGGTGCAGTTCAACATCGCCGAGGGGATACGCAACGTTTTCCAAAGCGGGGTCAGGCACGTGCACGATTACAACCTGGAGCAGGAACGGCTCCGGGCTTCCGAAGAGGACGAAGCGCTCACGCCCGAGGAGCAACGGGAGATCGACGACTTCGCCCTGTCCGTCGAACTCGAAGAACAGCAGGCGGCGCTGGACGCCGAGGTGAACGAGGCCATCGCGGCAGCCACCCTCGACACAGACAAGCTGATGCAGCAATATGCAGAGCAGATCTATGACAAGCGCATCCTCCGCAAGATGGAAAAATTGAAGAAAAAGCAGCAAAACACATGATAGAGATCATCCAAGTCAACATCTCCGGCGAGGACAAGCCCGGCTTGACCACGGCCCTTACGTCCATCCTGGCCCAGTACGATGCGGCCATCCTGGACATCGGCCAGGAAAACATCCACAAGTCGCTGACCATGGGCATCCTCTTCAAGACAACCCCGAAACGGTCCGGCTTCATCATGAAGGACTTGCTGTTCAAAGCCTCGGAACTGGGCGTGCAGATCCGTTTCACCCCGATCTCGCACGAAGCGTACGACGCTTGGGTGGCCCGCCAGGGCAAGAACCGCTACATCGTCACGCTGCTTGGCCGCGCGGTGACCGCCCGGCAGATCGCGGACGTGACAGGGGTCATCTTCCGCTTCGGGCTCAACATCGACGCCATCCGGCGCCTGACCGGCCGCCCGCCGCTCAAGGAGCAGGATGAGAACGCCTCCAGGGCCTGCATCGAGATTTCCGTGCGCGGTTCGCTCGACCACGACGCCCGAGAGGCCATGCAGAACGCCCTGCTCAGCCTGCCGAAAGACGGCCTGGACATCTCTTTCCAGAAAGACGACATCTACCGGCGCGCCCGCCGGCTCATCTGCTTCGACATGGACTCCACGCTCGTGCACACGGAATGCATCGACGAACTCGCCGCCCGCGCCGGCGTCGGCGAGCAGGTGCGCGCCATCACGGAGCAGGCGATGCGCGGCGAGATCGACTTCAAGGAAAGCTTCAAGCGCCGCGTGGCCCTGCTCAAAGGCCTGGATGAGAGCGTGATGGAAGACATCGCCCACAAGCTCCCCTACAACGAAGGGCTGGAGCGCATGATGAAGATCCTCAAGATGGTGGGCTACAAGACCGCCATCCTCTCCGGCGGATTCACCTACTTCGGCAAGCATCTCCAACAGCGATTCGGCTTCGACTACGTCTATGCCAACGAACTGGAAATCGAGGACGGCAAACTCACCGGACGCTATGTCGGCGACATCGTGGACGGCCGCCGCAAGGCCGAGCTGCTGCGCCTGCTGTGCCAGGTCGAAGGCATCAACCTCGCCCAGGCCGTGGCCGTGGGCGACGGGGCCAACGACCTGCCGATGCTCTCGCTCGCCGGCCTGGGCATCGCCTACCACGCCAAGCCCAAGGTCCAGGCCAACGCCCAGCAGAACATCACCTCCATCGGCCTCGACGGCATCCTGTATTTCCTCGGATTAAAAGATTCGCAGATCGACCCTTAGATCGCCCGGCTCCAGACAGCCGCAAAATAGCTCCGATTTTTTACTATCTTTGCAACACCTATGCGGGTGTGTTGTAATTGGTAGCCAAGCGGGACTTAGGATCCCGTGCCGAAAGGCGTAAGGGTTCGAGCCCCTTCACCCGCACGAAAAAACCGGTCTCGTTTGAGACCGGTTTTTCTATCTTCCCGTACAATCTTACTCTTTGTAGAGTCCCTCGCGTGAGAGGAGATGATCCAGGTTGGCCAGCCCATAGGCCGTGACGGCCTGGACCACGGAGGAGTGCTCCAGGTATTCCGGGATCAGCTTGTCATAGAGGTCGTCCTCGGTGTGCCAGATGTCGCGGTAGTTGAAGTCATAGCCGAAGACATCGGCTTCGCGGAAAGACACCGTCGGGACGCCGTTCATCGCAAAATAGGCGTGGTCCGAGCCGCCCGCGCTGGTCGGACGGGCCTGCGGCTCCCCTTCCCGCCTGCTGACCGTGAAGGGAATGTCCGGATTGTAGTCCTTCAGCGGCTCGCAGGCTTTGACGAAGTCGTCGTACATCGCCGGCGGGACCGTGATGGACGAGGCC
>Ga0123328_1003416_pt1 | contig 13591 bp, 8 predicted proteins | sample BioC12SIPDNA_2_FD_89702 | JGI IMG/M metagenome (GOLD analysis project Ga0123328, IMG submission 89702) | Anaerobic biogas reactor microbial communites from Washington, USA - Biogas_R1_A C12 SIP DNA | ecosystem: Engineered > Bioreactor > Anaerobic > Unclassified | place: Washington, USA...
GGTCCTGTCCTCCGACTCCGACGAGCCGGTGGTCATGTACCTGAGCAAGGAAGGCCCGGGAGAGGTCACCGCCGGCGACATCCAGCCGCCGGCCGGTGTGGAGATCCACAACCCGGATCTGCACATCGCGACCCTCAACGAGAACGCCAAGCTCGACATCGAGCTCGTCGTGGAGCGTGGCCGCGGCTACGTTCCGGCGGCCACCACCGCCGGCGGAGGCGACATCGGCCGGATCCCGGTCGACCAGATCTACTCCCCGGTGCTGAAGGTCAGCTACAAGGTCGAGGCCACCCGTGTCGAACAGCGCACGGACTTCGACAAGCTGATCATCGACGTTGAGACCAAGAACTCCATCACCGCCCGCGACGCCGTCGCATCGGCGGGCAAGACCCTCGTCGAGCTCTTCGGCCTCGCCCGTGAGCTCAACACCGCCGCCGAAGGCATCGAGATCGGCCCCTCCCCGCAGGAGACCGAGTACATCGCCGCCTACGGCATGCCGATCGAGGACCTGAACTTCTCCGTTCGTTCGTACAACTGCCTGAAGCGTCAGGAGATCCACACCGTCGGTGAGCTCGCAGAGTGCACCGAGTCGGACCTGCTGGACATCCGCAACTTCGGTCAGAAGTCCATCAACGAAGTGAAGATCAAGCTCTCCGGCCTGGGTCTGACCCTGAAGGACGCCCCCGAGGATTTCGACCCCTCCACCCTGGAGGGCTACGACGCTGAGACCGGCGATTTCGTCGACACCGACGCGGAAGATTCCGAGTAGAACGCCCACCCGCGCTCACCACACATGTAATCGAGGAGTACCAACATGCCTACCCCTAAGAAGGGCGCCCGTCTCGGCGGCTCCGCGCAGCACCAGAAGAGGATCCTGTCCAACCTGGCTGCGTCGCTGATCGAGCACGGCGCAATCAAGACCACCGACGCCAAGGCCAAGGCCCTGCGTCCCTACGTCGAGAAGATCATCACCAAGGCCAAGGACGGCTCCGTCGCCGCCCGCCGCCAGGTGCTGGCCGACGTCCCGCAGAAGGACGTCGTCGCCTACCTCTTCAACGAGCTGGCCCCGAAGTTCGAGAACCGTGCCGGTGGTTACACCCGCATCATCAAGCTCGAGAACCGCGCCGGTGACAACGCCCCGATGTCCCAGATCTCCCTCGTTCTCGAGGAGACCGTGAGCACCGAGGCCACCCGTGCCACCCGCGCCGCCGCCTCCAAGAAGGCTGCTGCCGAGGAGGCTCCGGCTGAGGAGACCAAGGCCGAGGAGACCAAGGCCGAGGACACCACCGCCGGCACCGCCGCTGACGCCACCGAGCCGAACGAGGGCGACGTCGAGGCCGAGGCTCCGGCTCAGCCGGAGTCCGCTGCCGAGGAGTCCGCCGAGGCCAAGGCTGACGAGAAGGCTGACGAGAAGTCCGAGGAGAAGTAGCTCTCCCCGCACACCTCAGTTCGCTGAGTCGACCGCACCCGTCCCGCACACCGCGGGGTGGGTGCGGTTTTCTCTGTGCACCACCCGGTATCGTGAACCCACCATGACTACCGATCCCCTCCGCCTGCGCCTCGACCTGGCCTATGACGGCACCGACTTCCACGGTTGGGCCCGGCAGGCGCCGCAGGACGGCGTGGAACTCCGCACGGTGCAGGCGGTGCTGGAGGACGCGCTGTCGCGCATCCTGCGTATCGACGCCGCCCTCACCGTCGCCGGCCGCACCGACGCCGGCGTCCACGCCGCCGGCCAGGTCGCGCACCTCGATGTGCCCGCCGACCGTCTCGAGCAGCGGTCCATCGACGGCGACCCCGCCCGTCTGGTCCGGCGCCTGGGCCGACTTCTGCCCGAGGATGTGCGGGTGCACGACGTGACGATCGCCCCGCCCGGCTTCGACGCCCGTTTCTCCGCCCTGCGCCGCCACTACGTCTACCGCGTGACCACCCACCCGCGGGGCGCGCTGCCGAGCCGGGCCCGGGACACCACGGCGTGGCCGAAACCCGTCGACGTCGATGCGATGCAGGCGGCCGCGGACGTCCTCGTCGGCCTCCATGACTTCGCGGCGTTCTGCCGGGCGAAGCCGCACGCCACCACGGTGCGTGATCTGCAGGCGTTCACCTGGCATGACGTGTCCACCCCGGCGGAGCCGCAGCTCTACGAGGCGCACGTCACCGCGGACGCCTTCTGCTGGTCCATGGTCCGCTCCCTCGTGGGCACGTGCCTGGCGGTGGGGGAGGGCCGCCGGGGGGCCTCGTTCGCCGGCGAGCTTCTCGACGAACGCGTGCGATCCTCCCGCGTCCCCGTCGCCGCCGCCCGGGGTCTGAGTCTCGTCGGGGTGGACTACCCGGTGGACGAAGAGCTGGCGGCCCGTGCGATGGTCACCCGGGACCGGCGGGACATTCCGGAGCGTTCGGGCTAGGCGAGCCGAGCCGGTGGTGTCAGGGTCGTTGGTTACACTCTGTTCTGTCATTCAGTACGACTGAACCTTAATGAAATCTGAGAAGGCGGTGACCGAGGGTGGACCTGCTCCAGGCGGTGCTCATCACGGCGCTGGTGTTCACCGTGCCCGGAGCCGCCCTCGCCTGGGTCTCCGGTCTCCGCCTGCCCTGGGCCCTGGCCTCCTCGATCCCGGTGAGCTTCGGCACCTTCGGGCTGGCCGGCTGGCTGCTCGGCGTCATCGGCTGGCGCTTCGACACCCCCTCCTACCTGCTCATCTACGCCGGCCTGTTCCTCCTGGCCGTCGTGTGGCGGCTCGGGTTCATCCTCGTCGGACGACGTCGGCACCGTCCGGTTCCGGCAGTCGAGTCTGAGGCGGAAGCGGAACCGTCGGAACCGGTGGAGACGGTGCCGGAGACTCCGGCGGGGTCCACGGCGGCGTCGATACGCGGGGAGGGGGAGAACCGCCGGGAAGGCGGCATCCTCGACCCCGCCTGGCTGTTGCCCGCCGCGGGCGTGTTCACCGGCATCTGGCTGTTCCTGTCCCAGGGATTCCGTTTCCTCGAGATGGCGCCGGGGCAGCTGGAGAACATCGTCCAGGGCTGGGACGTGCACTGGCATGCGTCGATGGTCCGCTGGATCATGGACGAGGGCATCGCCGACCCCACCCGCATGGGCGAGCTGCGCAACATCGAGACCGCCGCCGACCTCTACTACCCGTCGGCCTGGCACACCGGTGCGTACCTCGCCGCCGACCTGGTCGGGCTGAGTCCCATCGCCGCGATCAACATGACCAGCATCGTGCTGCCGGGCATGGCGCTGCCGCTGTCCGCGGCGATGATCGCCTGGAAGATGGTGGGCAACCGCGGGCTGACCGCCCAGCTGGCGGCCGGCATCGCGGGTATCGCGATCTTCGCCTCGCCGGTGCTCATGTGGATCGGCACCTACGTCGGCGCCTGGCCCTACCTCGGGGCCATCGCCGTCAGCGGCACCGTCCTCGCCCTGTTCATGCACGTGCCCTACCGGCCGATCGCCGCCTTCGCCGCCGCGGTGTCCTTCACCGGTCTGGTGCAGCTGCACCCCTCGGCGGTGACCATCCTGCTCATGGTGCTGGCGCTGTGGTGGCTGCTCCACCTCGTGTGGGCACCCGCCCGCCGGTACACCTCCGTCGCCGGGAAGATCGGCGCCCGGTTCCGGGATCTCGGCTGGCTGGCACTGGCCGGTGGCGTGGGCACTGTCGTCCTCCTGCCGCAGCTGCTGTCCGGGTCGGAGGCCACCGAGGAGGTCTCCTCCTTCACCGCGTACGAGGACGTCACCCGCGAGGAATCGTGGCTGAAATCCATCTACATGCAGACCCGGCACATCGACGCCTTCCCCGATTTCGACCCGACCCTGCTGCTGTGGCTGGCGGGCATCGGCGGCGTGGCGCTGATCCTGTGGCGTCGCAACCTGTGGGCCCCGATCTTCTACGGCCTGAGCGTCTGGCTGACCGCCAACTCCCTCATGCCGTTCGCCGAGCCGTGGAACGAGTGGCTCGACATCATCGGCTCGCTGCACTACTCCACGGCCCACCGCCTGGTCATGCCGGTGGCACTGTTCACCTTCGCCGCCGCCGGCGTCGGCGTGGCCGTGATCATCCGCCTGCTCAGCCTCGCTCCGGTGAAGAAGTGGGCACCGTGGACCACGGTCGTCTCGATCATCCTCGGGCTGGTCGCCGGCTGGGGCACGGTCCGGTGGGCCACCGCCGACGAGGTCCTCGAGGGTGCGGAATGGGGCATCAACGCCCCGCGCCTCGACGGCCGGATGGTCTCCGACGTCGACCTGCGCGCCTTCGACTGGCTGGCACAACAGCCCGGCGCCTACGACGGACTCATCATGGGTGAGCCCGCCGACGGCCACGGCTGGATGTACGCCTACAACTCCCTGCCCTCGGTCATGCGGCACTACCTGTGGCCCGACGCCAAACCCGGCACGGACACGGAGCTGCTCTACTGGCACGGCGACCTCCTCGGCGTGGGAAACAACGACGACCCCGAGCAGACCAACACCGTCGACCAGGCGGCGAAGGACCTCGACGTCAGGTTCTTCTATGTCTCCCCGTGGAACTACTGGGACTTCCAGGAACCGCACCTGCCGCTCATCGACGGCCTGTGGCTCACCCCGGGTGTCACGCCCGTCTACCGGGAGGCCAACGTCGCCATCTTCGCCGTCAACGAGGCCTTCACCGACGCCGAGATCGAGCAGATGCGCGCCCCGGGCAACTCCCCGGAACCGCTCCCGCCGCTGCCGACCGACGAGACCGGTGCGGAGACGATCCACCGGCCCACCAAGCCTGACCTGGGTGGACCCAACCCGCTGCAGACCCCGGGAAACCCGGACACTCCTCCGGTTGAGATACCTGCCACCCGGCCTTAGGCTCACGGGGAACCAACCGCGCTAGTCATCAAGGGGGAGATGGCGTGAGTTCTCCAGTGCTGCCCACCACCAGGGCACAGGTGTCGGGGCACCGCTTCCTGCAACGCCGCGTCGAACACGGCCTCGTGCTCGGCGACATCCGCATGATCCACGACCCGTTGGGGGCCCGGCGCCGGGCGATGATCTTCGGGCTCGTCGCCGTGGTCCTCATCGGACTCGGCGCCGGCCTCATGGCGTGGTTGCGTCCCGCCGCCGACCCGGGTGGGGACGCCCCGATCCTGCAGACCGCCGACGGCGCCCTGTTCGTCCGCGTGGACGACACCGTCCACCCGGTGGCCAACCTCGCCTCCGCCCGGCTCATCGCCGGCGAACCCGCCGAGCCCGCCCGGATCGCCGACCACCTGCTCGCCGGCCTCAACCGGGGTGCCCCGGTGGGCATCCATCCCGCCCCGACCCTGCTGGCCGGGGAGAGCGGGCACGATCCCGCCTGGTCGGTGTGCTCCGACCCGGACGGGGTCACGGTGCTGGCCGGCGCAGAGACCTCGCCGCTGGGTGGTCACCGCGGTGTGCTGGCCGTCGGGGCGGACCGCGACTGGGTGCTCACCACCACGGGTCGGGCCGAACTCCCGCCCGCCGACAGCCCCGAGGGCCGGGTCATCCGCCGCGCCCTGGGCATCACCGCCGACACCCCACGCTGGCGACCCCCGGTCGAGGTCCTGACGGCGGTCACCGAGCTGACCCCGCTGCGCCCACCTGCGGACCTCCCGCACGCCCTCCTGGACACGGGAACACAGACCTGGGCACAGACGCCCGCGGGCATCACCCCGGTCACCGACGTGCAGGCCGAGATCCTCACCGGCATGGGGGTGCGCACCCGCACCGTGGCACCCGAGGACACCGCCTCGCTTGCCGACGCCCCCGCGTTCCCCGGCCTGCCCGCCATCGCACCGATGTGGGTCGACCCGCAGGTGGTCACCGTCTGCGTCGGCGGAGACGGTGGCACGACCACCTTGCCGCCTGAGCTGGAGACACCGGCACCGGTACTGCTGCCCGGTGACGGCATCGCCGACCAGTTCATCGGCCTCACCGAGGGTGCCCGTGCGGTGAGCACCGGCCACGGCCACCACGTCATCGACGCCACCGGCCTGCGCCACGAGGTACCGGACCGGGCGGCCCTGGCCGCCCTGGGCCTGCCGGAACCGGTGCCCGCCCCGTGGGACATCATCCGGCTACTGCCGGAGGGCGCCCGGCTGGACGCGGAGGCCGCGCGGACGTCCACCCACTGACGGGAACCTCGAGGGGGGTTGAACCGTTAAATATTCATGGCGACAATGCGGCAGATGGTCTCGGAGCGGGTGGACCGGCTCTCCGAGACCCACGCCCAGTCGAAGAAGGGGAAGTACGGTTTCCTCGTCCGCCCGCTCACCCTCGCCCTCGGCTGGACGGTGTTCATCGTCGGCCTCATCACCATCCCGCTGCCCGGGCAGGGATGGCTGACCACCTTCCTCGGCGTGGGCATCCTCTCCCTCGAGGTGACATGGGCCCACGACCTGCTGCACTGGGCAGTGCGGCTCTACGACCGCTTCTTCGCCTGGTTCGGTCGGCAGCCCCAGAGCACTCGCATCGTGCTGGTCACGCTGCTCATCCTGGTGATCTGGGTGATCTTCGCCGGCATCATCTACGGCGCGTGGCGGGCCGGGACGCTCGACTTCCTCACCCCGTACGCCGCGGAGATCGGCCTGGAGCGCTGACCCGGCCGAGCAGTGTTCCGCCGAGGACCAGGGCGGCCAGGGTGGCCAGCAGCGTGATCGCCCGCTGACCTGCGGCGGGATCCTCCGGGGTCGGGGCGGCGGCGGCCACCTGCCGGGGCTCAGTGATGTAGGCGCCGGGAAGGTGCGTGAGCGCGGTGTGCGGGTCGACGGCCCCGTGGCTGGGTTCCGCCGCCTGGCGGATCCGCTCCCGCAACTGAGCTGCCGAATCCCCCGGATGGCGCTGCCGCAGGAGAGCCGCCACACCGGTGACCACCGGGGCCGCGAAGCTCGTGCCCTCGAACGCCACCTCCTGCCCCTGGGCGGTGACCATGCCCGCCGCCCAGCCGTCACCGGACGGGGAGACGCCGGTGGTGACCCGGCCGGGGGCGCTGAGCACATTGTCCGCCGGAAGGGAGTACTCCGCCAGGGAGTGCGGATCATCCGCGTGGCGGGCGGCGACGGGCAGGACGGTCGGGGAGTGCGCCGGGTAGACCACCGCCCCGGGAAGGCAGGCGCCGCCGTTGTTGCCGGATGCGGAGACCACGACGACGCCCTGCTCCTCGGCGCGGAGGAGGGCGTGGTCGAGGACGGCGGCGTCGAGAAGCGCCGCCTGATCAGCCGGCACGCAGGACACGACGGAGATGTTGAGTACCTGCGCACCGGCGTCGAGCGCGGCGTGGATCGCGTCGGCGAGACTGGCGAGCGTGCCCGCGGAATCAGCGTCCGGCTGACGGTAGTGCGCGCTGGACTGCCGGACGCTGAGGATCGTCGCCCCGGGGGCGACCTCGCGGATGACACCGGCGACGACGGTGCCGTGCCCGTCGCAGTCGAGAAGCGGATCGGGGGTGGCCGGAGCGACCAGGTCCGCGACCGGATCCACCGGGGCGAGCTGCGGATGATCGGCCACGCCCGTGTCGATCACCGCCACCCGCACGCCCTCGCCGCGCGCGATGCGGTGGGTGTCCCCGAGAGCGAACTGCGGCGCCGGGCCGGGCGCGGGAAGCACGGCGGCACAGGAGGTGTCGGGTTCCTGTGCGGTCACCGGTGGAGGAGTGAGCAGGGCCAGGACGGTGAGCGACGCGAGAATCCGTCTCATCGCAGCCCCCGGATGAGGGCGAATAGGCCCGCCTGGTGGGCGGCCAGCGGAAGGACCGCGGCGACGGCGAGCGACTCCGCCCGTTCCCACCACACGACGGTCGTCGGTTCCAAATCGCGCACGTGCGGGGTCCACACCGGGGCGGTCACCGCCGCGAGCACGACCAGACCAGCGATCCCCAGCTGCACCGGATGCCCGGAACCGTGCGCCGCCGCCAGGGCCGTACCGACCGCCCCCGCGAGCCCGATGAGCAGCCACGCCCACGCCACCACCGGTTGATGATGGCGGGCGGCGTGCAGCAGGACCGCCCCGGCGACCGCGACGCAAATCGCCAACGCGAACCCGCCGCCCTGCCAACCGAGGGTCAGCACCGCGGGGACCATGGCGGCGGCGGTCCCCAACGACAGGCCCTCATGCAGACGCTGGGCGCGCCGGGCACGGTCATCCACGTCCGACTGCACCTCGTCGGCGACGCCCAGATCCTGGCCCGCCGTGGGCACGCGTGGTACCCGCAGGCCGGCCGCCTTTGACGCCCAACCGGGAAGCGCAGCGATGACCGGAACCCCGGCACCGACGATGACCGCGGCCGACGCCACCCCGGGGCTGGCGGCGTGCTCCGGCAGGAAAGCGCCACCGACACCGAGGGTGGTGAACCCGGCCACCGCGACGAGCGCCGCTCCCGTGCGGGCACCCAGGCCACCGAGGACAGCGGTGAGGAGCAGCGCCGCCAGCATCGCCCCCGTGGCGGCCAGACCCGCCCAGCCGAGGGTGTCCGGGGTGAGCCGGTCCGCCGGATCTGCCGCCTCGAGGACGGAGGTGCCCGCGGCGGCCGCGGTGAGCAGGATCGTGGCGGTCCCTAGGGCCTGGAAGCGGCGCTGCCAGACGAGCATCGCCACCGTGGCCACGGCACCGACCGCCAGCGCGACCGACACCGGCTGAAACGCGAGGACGAGCACGATGAGCCCGGCGCAGCCGGTGAGCGAGGCCGCGGTGGCCAGGCCGCTCGTGCCGGCACCCGGCGCGGTGGCGACCAGGGACTCGGCCGCGTCCCGGATGACCGGGGCGGCGGACTCGTGGCGCGGGGTGAGCACGATGACGGATCCGTGGTCCAGCGGAGTCTGGTGCAGCGGGACCGCCGCGTCGAGCTGCTGGCCGCCGGCCGTCATGGCGTGCCACGGCCGGGAGATCCGGGGAGCCCCGCACAGGGTGACGATCTCCGGGATGAGATCCGCCAGGGATGAACCGGCCGGCAGAGCGACATCGGCCTCCCGGTGATAGCCGCCGACGTGGAAGCGGACGGTCAGGCGCAGAACATGGTCAAGACTCACGTGGATGATCCCCCAGGTAACGGTCGGGCCGGGCACACCCCCTGTGCCCTGCTGCCGACATCTTCACCCACCGTCGCTGTCCTGTCCACCGGAGGATGCTCGCCAGGTCCCCCGGGCAGGCTCGCTCTGCGGGACCCGGTGATCTGCCCTAGGATCACGCCAGACATGTCCGCGTGGTCGCGGATCTCCGGTGGGGGTGACCGGGCGGACCATGCGCACCGACATGGGTATGACACGGGTATCACCAGGGGGAAGAACATGCTCGGAGTACATCTCGACCGCGTCGTGGAGCCGATCAGCTCGGCCGAACGCGAACCTGCGCCACCGCTGCCGCAGGGCACACTCACCGCGGAGACGGTGCCGCCGGCACACCGGCCCGGGCCGTTGCCGCTCATCCGCATCCTCATGCCCGTGGTGATGATCGCCGGTATGGCCGCCATGGTCGGGTTGATGATGCTCGGCGGGGCCGGCGCCAGCCCGATGATGCTCATCTTCCCGCTCATGATGGGGATGTCACTGCTCATGATGTTCTCCCCGCCGGCCGGCGAGGACGTCGACGAGACCCGCCGCACCTATCTGCGGCACCTGGGAGCGCTGCGGGAGAAGGCCCTCGACCATGCCGAGCGGCAGCGGGCCCACGAATTCCACCGCCACCCCGACCCCGCCGAACTGTGGTCGCGGGTGGGCACCCGGCGGCTGTGGGAACGCGGTGCGCAGGACGCGGACGCGCTCGAGGTGCGCATCGGCATCGGGGACACCGGGTTGTGCACCCCGGTGCAGGTGCCGGACTCGGGTGCGCCGGAGGACCTCGATCCGGTGTGCGCGGTGAGCCTGCGACGCACCGTCCGGGCGGTGAACACCTGCCCCGGGATGCCGGTGGCGGTGCAGCTGCAGGCCTTCCGTTTCCTCGGGATCTCCGGCCCGGGTGCCGCCGACCTCGCGCGGGCGATCGTCGGCCAGCTGGTCACCGCGCACGGCCCGGAGACCATCGGACTGGAGGTCATCGGCCAGGGCTGGGACTGGGTGAAATGGCTGCCCCACACCCGCGCGCCGGAGACCGCGGCCTTCCGTGTGCTCATCGTCGACTCGGTGACCACCACCGGCACCGAGCCCTACCTTGATGATCCGGTGTGGACCACCATCATCGACGTCGGTTCCCGGTCCACCACCGCCCTGGGCATGCGCTGCGAGCAGGAGGGCTTCGCCCTGTCCGCCGACGATGAGCTGCGGGCCCACACCGCCGCCGGCATGGAGGTCCTCGGCCGGCCTGACCGGCTCCGGGAGGAGGAGGCCGTCATCCTCGGTCGGGCACTGACCCGATTCCGCCGCCCCGACAGCACCACCTCCGGCACCGGCAAGGACCTCACCTCACTCATCGGGCTGGCGGACATCGAGCAGCTCACCCCTGAGACCATGTGGCCGGGGCGGGAGCAGTCCCGGCAGCGGCTGGTGGTCCCCATCGGCACCACCCCGCAGGGCGTGCCGGTGCGCCTGGACCTCAAGGAGTCCGCCCACGGCGGCATGGGGCCGCACGGGTTGTGCATCGGCGCCACCGGCTCCGGAAAGTCGGAGCTGCTGCGCACCCTGGTCGTCTCCCTGGTCGCGACCCACAGTCCGGAGGAACTCAACCTCGTCCTCGTCGACTTCAAGGGTGGCGCCACCTTCCTCGGGCTGGAGGCACTGCCGCACACCTCCGCGGTGATCACCAACCTCGCCGACGAGGCCGTCCTCGTGGAGCGCATGTTCGACGCCATCTCCGGCGAACTCAACCGCCGGCAGGAGGTGCTGCGCGCGGCCGGCAACATCGCCAACGTCACCGACTACACCGCCGCCCGCCTGGCCGGCCGCGATGACCTGGAACCGCTGCCGGCACTTGTCATCGTCGTCGACGAGTTCTCGGAACTGCTCGCCGCCCACCCCGACTTCGCCGACCTCTTCGTCGCGGTCGGTCGACTCGGCCGCTCGCTGCACGTCCATCTTCTCCTGGCCAGCCAACGACTCGAGGAGGGGCGACTACGCGGTCTGGACTCGCACCTGTCCTACCGGATCGGGCTGAAGACCTTCTCCGCGGCCGAATCCCGCCAGGTCCTCGGCGTCACCGACGCGCACCACCTGCCCGCCCAGCCGGGCGCCGGGTACCTGCGTCACGACGCCGACGACCTCACCCGATTCCAGGCCGCCTACGTCTCCGGGCCGCTGGCGCGCCGGGATGTCTCGGCCCTGCCGGGCGAGGGGGCGGGCCGGGTGGCGCTGTTCACCGGATGGGACCAGTTCGACGTCGCCGACACCCCGACGGTCTACGACGAGTCGACGACGCTGCTGGACACCGTCGTCGACCGGGCCCGCACCACCGCGCAGGCCCGTGGGCTGCACGCCCACCGCATCTGGCTGCCTCCGCTGCCCGCCGCCATCGAACTGTCCGGCGTGGCCGAGGACGTCGGGGAGCTGGCTGCCGCGATCGGCATCATCGACCGGCCCTATCACCAGCGGCAGGATCCGCTCATCCTCGATCTCACGGCCGGCGGTGGGCACGCCGCGCTCTGTGGTGGCCCACAGACCGGTAAATCCACCGCCCTGCGTACGATCGTCGCCTCGCTGGCCGCCACCCACGGCACCGACCGGGTCCGGTTCTACGTCCTCGACCTCGGCGGCGGAACCCTGGGCACCCTCGACCGACTACCGCACGTGGCGGGCGTGGCCGACCGCCACGACCCGGAACGGGTCCGCCGCATCATCGACGAGGTCACCGGCCTCGTCGAATCCCCGGAGCCACGCCACACCTTCCTCGTCGTCGACGGCTGGCACGCCGTCGCCGGTGACTTCGAGGAACTGGTCGAACCGATCACCCGCCTGGCGGCCGACGGCCCCAGCGCCCGGGTCCACCTGCTGCTGTCCACCCCGCGCTGGACCGTGCTGCGCCCGGCGATCCGGGACCTGATCACCCACCGGCTGGAACTGAAGCTCGGCGAGCCGATGGATTCGCTCATCGACCGCAAAGCGCAGCAGAAACTGCCCGGCCTGCCGGGCCGGGGGCTCACCGCCGACGGCGGACACATGCTCATCGCCCGCAGCTCCCACCAGGATCTCGCGCACATCAGCGCCAACGCCGGTGACCCGGTACCGCGCCTCAAGGTCCTGCCGGCCCACCTCACTTCGGCCGAACTCGCACCCACCGCGGGAATTCCACTGGCCGTCGGCGGTCCACGCCTGGAGACCCTGGCGTGGGACCCGGCCACCAGCCCGCACGTCGTCTGCATCGGCGGGCAGGGGGCAGGCAAGTCGACGTGGCTGGCCACCGTCGCCGCCGGCATCACGAGCCTGGGGCCCGAGGCGGCCCGCATGGTGGTCATCGACCACCGCCGCGCCCACCTGGGCACCCTGGACGAGAGCATGGTCGCCGCCTACTCGGCCACCAGTGCCGCCACCCAGACGGTGCTCGCCGACGCCGTGGCGACCCTCACCGCCCGGCTTCCCGGCCCCGACATCACCCCGGCGCAGCTGGCGGCGAGGAACTGGTGGTCCGGTCCGGAGATCTACCTGCTCATCGACGACCTCGACCTCGTCGCCGACCACCTGCTCCACCCGCTCGTCGACCTGCTGCCGCACGCCCGCGACATCGGCCTGCACCTGGTGCTGGCCCGGAAATCCGGCGGCATCGGCCGCGCTCTGTTCGGCGCGTTCTTCTCCGCCGTCCGCGACCAGTCCCCGGCCGTGATGCTTCTCGACGCCGACCGGGACGAGGGCGCCATCTTCGGCATCAAGCCCGTCCCCCAGCCACCGGGTCGCGGCACCTGGCAGGTCCGTGGTGAGACGGTCGGCGTGTGCCAGATCGCCACCGTCCCTGGCGACGGAGGTGACGCATGAGCGCCCCCGCCCTGCCCGGCACCCTGACCATCACGGTGCTCGACACCGCCACCATCTTCGAGGGCCCCGACACCGTCTACCGCTACGACCTGCCCGGCACCGGCATCATCGACGGGTGGGCGCTGCAGGCCGTGGTCGACCAGGCGAAGGAGATCTGCAGTCTGCACTGGCCGGACGTCGAGATCATCGTCGACGCCCCCGAAGCGGCCACCGAGGTCCTCACCCGGACCTTCCTCAACAAGGGGGTGGCGGCCTATCCCACCGAGGCACTGCGGGAGACCACCCTCCCCGGCGCCGACGACGACGGGGGAGAGGTCACCATCACCCGCCCCACCGAATCGGCCGGGCGGGGCCGCCACCGGCTGGGCCGACACTCCTGGTTCCACCCCTTCCAGCTCGTCATCGCGGCCGTCGTCCTCACCATCGCCGGCCTGAGCTGGTGGCTCGTCGGCGGCCAGAGTCCGCCCCAGGAAGCGGCGGAGGAGACGGCGGCGGCGTCCGCCCCGACCCCGGCGAAGACGGCACCTGAGACGACGGCGACCACGGCGGCGACCACGGCGGCGTCGACAAGCAGGGAGCCGGAACCACCGACCACAGTGCTGGAGCTGGCGGGCCTGTCCGTCGCCACGCCTGAGGGATTCCGGCTGGAGGACCGCGACGGCGGGCTCGTGGCGGTGGGGGAGGACCCCGCGCTGCGGATCCACCTCGCCGCCGA
>Ga0123328_1003419_pt1 | contig 13584 bp, 11 predicted proteins | sample BioC12SIPDNA_2_FD_89702 | JGI IMG/M metagenome (GOLD analysis project Ga0123328, IMG submission 89702) | Anaerobic biogas reactor microbial communites from Washington, USA - Biogas_R1_A C12 SIP DNA | ecosystem: Engineered > Bioreactor > Anaerobic > Unclassified | place: Washington, USA...
GAACCGGCAAGGCCGAGGAAATCGCCCAGCGAGTAGAATTCAACAACGTGGACGTTGTTATCTTCGACAACGATCTTTCACCCGGCCAGATCCGCGAGCTTGAAGGCGCGGTCAACCGCAAGGTGATCGACCGAAGCGAGCTGATTCTCGACATTTTCGCCGCGCACGCCCGCACGAGCGAAAGCAGGCTTCAGGTGGAGCTTGCGCAGCTTGAATACACGTATCCCCGGCTGAGGCACATGTGGTCGCACCTTGAGCGTGTCGCCGGCGGGGCAGCCACCGGCGCGGGCGCGGTTGGCGGCATTGGAACCAGGGGCCCCGGCGAAAAGCAGCTCGAAATCGACCGCCGCCTGGTGCAGAAGCGTGTGTCGGTCCTCAAGCGACAGCTTGCCGAAATCGACAGCCGCAAGGTTCGCCAGGTTCGAAGCCGGCGGGACGTGTTCAGCGTGTGCCTTGTCGGCTACACCAACGCCGGCAAAAGCACGCTTATGAAACTGCTCACCGGCCAGGATGTCTACATAGCCGACAAGCTTTTCGCCACGCTCGACACCAAGACCAGCCGATGGAACCTCACCGAAGGCCAGACGGTGCTGCTCAGCGACACCGTCGGCTTCGTCCGCGACCTGCCTCACCACCTCGTCGCCAGTTTTCGCGCCACGCTTGAAGAGGCGATCTGGGCGGATCTGCTGATTCACGTCGCCGACGCATCGCACGAGCGGGTTGAACACGAAATCGCCGCCGTCAAGGCGGTGCTGGCCGAGCTTGGCTGCGAAGAGTCCGACACGCTTCTGGTGCTCAACAAGATCGACAAGATCAACGACCCGATGCGGTTTACGCTTCTTCGCAAGCAGTACGAGAATGCGTTGTTCATCTCGGCAGCGAGCGGCAAGGGCGTTGAGCAACTGGTCGAAACGGTGCTTCATCGCAGCGGCGGGGTTGTTGCGCGGGTTCACATCGAGGCCGACTTTCGCAACGGCAGGCTGATGCAGTTCATCAGCAAGCACGCGCAGATCATCCATCAGGATTTCAACGAAGACGTCGCCGTCATCGAGGCGGACATGCCCGAAAACCGCCTTGCCGAGCTGCGGATGTTCGGCAAATCGGTGGCGGTGAAGTAGCACCCTCGCCGGCCCCGTGCGGGGTCTATAATTCTCCGTTGCAAAGGAGAACCGCATGGCCGGTGAAATGTCGCGTCGTGACGTAATGAAACTTGCCGCCGCCGGCGCAATCGCAGCGGCGACATCCGGGCTGGATTCCGCATTGGCGCAGGCCGAGTCGTTCCCCGCCACACTGCCCGACACGTGGGCCAACGGCAAGTACACTCTGCCGCCGCTGCCTTACGCCGCCGACGCGCTCGAACCGCTCTACCAGGCGCGGGCGCTGGAGATTCATCACGACAAGCACCACCAGGGCTACGTCACCGGCCTGAACGACACGATGGAGAAGCTCTCGCAGGCCCGCAGTTCCAACAACTACAGTGACATTCGCTGCCTCAGCAGCAGTCTTGCTTTCAACGGCAGCGGGCACGTGCTGCACAGCCTGTTCTGGCGGTCGATGAGCCCGCAGGCTGCCCGCGGCGAACCAGTCGCACCCAGCGACGCACTTGCCGCAGCCATCAACCAGAGCTTCGGTTCATTCGACGCGTGCAGGTCGCAGTTCGCTGCCGCCGCGAAGGAGGTTATGTCCAACGGGTGGGCGATTCTCGCGTTTGAGCCGCTGTCCAGCCGGTTGGTCATACTCCAGGCCGAGCGGCACCAGGATATGACGATCTGGGGCGTGCGTCCGCTGCTGGTGTGCGACGTGTGGGAGCACGCATACTACCTTCAATACCAGAACCGCCGCGCCGAGTGGGTGGATGCGTTCATGAGGCTCGCCAACTGGCAGTTCGCCGGGGAGCGCCTGCGGCCTTCGGCAGCAGGCGCAGAGAGTTGAGGGTAGAGAGCAGAAAGCAGACGCACGCTGTGATGTAGATGCATCTGTATAACCAGCTCACATCCATCTCTCGAAAACAAGCGCGACGCTAGAGCCCCGCATTGCAATGCGGGGACCTGACTTTAGTCGCGGAGCGACACCTCGCCGTTGCATTTTGTTTTTTGTGCCATAATCCAGGCGTCAACCAAACAGCAAACGGCGAGGTTTCGCTGCGCGAAGGTTTCAGGTCCCCGCATTTCCATGCGGGGCTTCTTGCGTCGTGCTGGTTTCCACCTTGATTCCGGCATCTTGCGATAACGCGCGCCAAATGCGAGAATCGCCTCTGGTGTTCTCTGCATTACCGGGCAAAGGCCCGAGGAAAGGCGCATTACGATGATCAACGTGGCTCTGGTGGGAATTGGCGGATACGGCGCATCTTTGCTGAATACTCTGGCGAACTGCCAGGCGAAGGGCGTTTGCAAACTGGTCGCCGCCGCCGACGGCAAGGCGGGCGAACTTCCCCAGGCCAAAAAACTGGCCGACGAGAACGTGAAAGTATTCACCGACGCCCTGGCCATGTTCAAGGAAATGCGGGGCAAGTGCCAACTGGCGGTGATCGGCACGGGCATTCCCAGTCACGAGTTCCTGGCGACGGCGGCAGCAAGGCACGGGTTCTGCCTGCATCTCGAAAAGCCACCTGCCGCGACCGTGCAGGAAGTTGACAACATGCTCAAGGCGCTCGACGACAACGGCGTGTTCTGCCAGGTCGGCTTTCAGGCGGTGCACGGAAGCGGCATCCGCTTCCTCAAGCAGCGAATCGTCGAAGGCAGGCTCGGCGAACTGGTTTCGCTTTCATGCTTCGCCAACTGGCCGAGGTGGGATGCGTATTTCGCCCGCAACGCGTGGGCGGGGCGGCTTAAGGCGGGCGACACCTGGGTTCTGGACGGCCCGGCCACCAATGCGCTCTGCCACCAACTTGCCAACATGCTTCTGCTGGCAAACACCCAGCCGGGCAGATACGCCCAGCCGACCGCGGTCCGCGCCGAGCTGTACTCGGCAGGGACGGTCGAGGCGCACACCACTGCCGCGATCGAAATAACGACGGCCGGCGGCCCGAAGGCGTACTTCCTCGGCAGCCACGTCGCCCCTGCCGTCGACTGCCAGTCGGTCGGGCCGATAATTGTGATCAAGGGCTCGAAGGGCACGGGCGTTTACAGCCACCCCTGCCGCATCGACTACGCCGACGGAAGCTTCGAGGAACAGCAGCGGGAGAAGGATCCCAGCACGCTGATGATGCTCAACCTGATAGAAGCGGTGGAAAAAGGCGACGAGTCGCTGCTTCGCTGCCCGCTCGCGGAGGCTCGCAAGGCGGTTCTGGTGATCGACGGCGCCCACGAAAGCAGCGGGCGGGTTCACCACATCGACCAACCCCACGCCAGGGAAGTGGTCGAGGAAGAGGGCAGGCGGTTCGTCGTTGACGGCAGGGAGGATGTGCTCAAAACCTGCGCCGACCAGTGCTTGCTGCCTTCGGATCTCAAAATCCCGCCCGCCTGGGCAGTCGCCGGCGAAGAGTTTAATCTGGATGCCTATAATCATTTTCCGCGGCGGTTTGCGATTCGATAGGACCGGCTCGATCTGTTCAGGCGGGCGGCCGAATATGCCCCGAACCATCCTGTCCGTCTGACGAATAGAATGTTGTGTCAACGCGATAGCCCACGCTCGTGTTGTGGTGTTGACAACTTGTGGTATAATACATATCGAGCATGGGAGCGGAGCGATTTGATGAGCATCGGCCAGAAACAGAGTGTTTCCAACCTGCGGTTCTACCTGTACGACCGGCCGCTGCACCCGGAATTCTTTGACATATATCACGACCGCCAGATCACCAAGTCCGCCTACGAGGCCCAGATATGGGTCACCGGATGCACTCATGTTATAGCCTTCATGGGCCAGGGCCAGTGCGCCGTTGAAGTCACCGCCGACGCCGAAACCGCCCTTCCGCAACGGGGCAAGTTGCTCGAAATGCCGTTCCGCGGCGAACGCGACCACGAGCGCAAGCGCAGCGACGGCATAAATTACATGATGAATTTCCAGGTCGAGTCGATGAGCGCCGACGTTTATTCGAAAACTCATCACGATCTCGCTCGCGTCGGCGCGGGTCGGGGCCTGTTCGTTCCGTTCCCGACATGGATGGCCCGCGGGCTTACTCCGTTTACGTTCATCGATTACCAGGCCAAGCCAAACGAATTGCACGTTTTCACATTCCACGCCTTCCCCGAAGATCTGACGATCGTCAAAACCCAATCGATCTTCGAATTGGGTTAACCGTCGAAAACCAGCAAGACGCCCGAAGCCCCGCATGGAAATGCGGGGACCTGACTTCACGTCGCGGAGCGACACCTCGCCGTTGCATTTTGTTTTTTGTGCCATAATCCCGGCGCCAACCAGAACAGCAAACGGCGAGGATTCGCTGCGCGAAGGTCGTTAGGTCCCCGCATTGCCATGCGGGGCTTCTTGCGTTGTGCTGGTTGCGGTGAAGGGCTTTTATCCAAAATGTATTGAACCACCTGCCGATATGCTTTACATTCGCCTACTCAGGCTGGACCTTCAGGCTAAGGGGCCGGTTCGGCGAACAAGCAGCTACTGAAACGGTATTAACAGGAACGCGGGCGCGATGGATCGATCGCTCACCATCCACCCGACGGCGCCAACGGAGCTTAACCATGGCCGATACTATAGAAGCGTTCGTCTCCCGACTCCAAACCCAGGGGCTTGAACAGGGCAAGAAGGCCGCCGAGCAGATCAAGGCCGACGCCGATGCCCAGGCCCAGCAGATAATCCGCAAGGCGCAGGATGAAGCACGAAAAATCGTCCAGGACGCCGAGGCGCAGGCAAAGGCCGTCAAGACCCGCACAAGCGCCGAACTCGAGCTGGCTGCAAGAGATACGCAACTGCGGCTCCGGGACGCGCTTGTCAAAAGCATCGAGGCCGTCATCCGGCGCGGGGCCGAGGAAAAACTCCGCAACCGCGAGTTTCTCTCCGGCGTGATTCACGAACTCATCCTCGCCTACGCCCACGCCGACATCGAGGGCAAGGTGATGGAGATTCATGTGGATGAACCCACCCGTCACCAGCTTGTCGATTGGGTAATGACCGAAATCACCGCCAAAGTGGGCGACAAAATCTCGCTCGAACTCCAGGACGGCCTCAGGCAGGCAGGCTTCGAGTACTCCATCAACGGCTCGACCGTCGAAGTAACGCTCGACAGCGTCACTGCCGCCCTTAAGTCGCTCGTGGGGCCGCATATCCGCGAACTGCTCGACAAGGCCCAGGGCCAGGAGAAGTCCTAGTCAATGGGTTACCAATACCAGCTAACCGCGCTGGGATCGCTTGGCCCGCTGGGCTCGGCGCCGCCCATGACCCTGAGGCAGCTGCTCGACCACCTCGACGGTGACGAGGCAGCCCTTGAGCTGGTTCGCGCGATCCTGCTTAGCGACGACCTGATGCAGCGCGACGCCGTGCTCGCCGGCGAGATCGACCAGGCCCAGCCCGTGGTGCTCACGGTGCAGCAGGCAACGAACAACGCCCCGTTGCCGGATGAGCTTGCCCCGGCGCGAGATGGCTCGAAGATCCCCGGCGACGCCGTGTGGGACGCCTATTTCCGGCACGTTCGCAACGTCGCGGGCCGGCTGCGAAGCGAATTTCTGGACCAGTGGGCCCAGTTCGAGGTCTCGCTTCGCAACGCGCTTGCTGCCGCCCGCGCCAAGGCGCTTGGGCTGGATGCTTCGCATTACACCGTCGCCGCCGATCTGTCGGGCGGCGATAAGTTCGAATCAGTCATCGGCGAATGGGCGGCCGCCCCGGACCCGATGGCCGCCCTTAAGGCCATCGACCGCGCCCGATGGGAATGGCTGCGGCAAAACGACAAGTGGTTCTCGTTCAACCGCGACGAACTTGCCGCCTACGCCGCCAAGCTGATGATGTTGCACCGGTGGCACAGGCTTAGCTCGCCGGCACGTGATCAATAAGCAAAGGAATTAACCGTGAACGGAAAGATAGTCGCCGTCTTCGGAAACATGGTCGTGGCCAGCATCCCCGGCCGCGTCGTCCAGAACTCCGTTGGCTACTGCAAACGCGCCGACGGCGCAAGCCTGCTCAGCGAAGTCATCCGAATCCGCGGAACCGTCGCGGACCTTCAGGTCTTCGAGGAAACACGCGGGCTAAAGGTCGGCGACGAAGTCGAATTCACCAGCGACATGCTCTCGGTCACGCTGGGCCCCGGCCTGCTTGGCCAGATATTCGACGGCCTGCAGAACCCGCTTCCGAAGGTCGCCGAGAAAGCCGGCTTCTTCCTGACGCCCGGCGTGTACATCTCCGGCCTCGACCAGCAGCGAAAGTGGGACTTTACGCCCGTCGCCAAGGTTGGCGATAGCATAATCGCCGCCCAGTCGCTTGGAACCGTGCCCGAGAACATGTTCGAGCATCACATCATGGCCCCGTTCACGCTTCGCGGAACGGCGAAGGTTGAAAGCATCGTCCCGGCCGGACAGTACACGGTTGAGCAGGAAATCGCCGTGCTGGTCAACGAGCAGGGCGAGAAGATTTCGGTCAAAATGCAGCAGGACTGGCCGGTGAAGCGGGCGCTGAACATCTCGCGCCGCAGGCTTATGCCCACCGAGCCGCTGACGACGCGAGTGAGAATCATCGACTCGCTGTTCCCGATCGTTCGCGGCGGCACTTACTGCATTCCCGGCCCGTTCGGGGCGGGCAAGACCGTGCTTCAGCAGATCACCAGCCGGCACGCAGAAGTGGACATCGTCATCATCGCCGCCTGCGGCGAGCGAGCCGGCGAAGTGGTCGAAACCATCCGCGAGTTCCCCCAGCTTATCGACCCGCGAACGGGCAAAAGTCTGATGGAGCGGACGATCATCATCTGCAACACGTCGGCAATGCCGGTGGCCGCCCGAGAGGCTTCGGTGTACACGGCTGCGACGCTGGCGGAATACTACCGCCAGATGGGCCTGAACGTGCTGCTGCTCGCCGATTCGACCAGCCGCTGGGCACAGGCCATGCGCGAGGTCTCGGGCAGGCTTGAGGAAATTCCCGGCGAAGAGGCGTTTCCGGCGTATCTCGAAAGCCGCATCGCGGGCTTTTACGAGCGGGCCGGGCAGATCGAGCTTCACAACGGCAAGCTGGCGTCGCTGACGATCGGCGGCACGGTAAGCCCCGCCGGCGGCAACTTCGAAGAGCCGGTTACGCAGTCAACGCTGAAGGTCGTCGGCGCGTTCCACGGGCTGTCCCGCGCAAGAAGCGACGCTCGGCGGTATCCGTCAATCGATCCGCTGGATTCGTGGAGCAAGTATGTCGGCATCATCGAGCCGTCGAAGGTGGCCCGCGTTCGAGCGCTGCTCAAGCGCGGCAACGAGATCTCGCAGATGATGACCGTCGTCGGCGAGGAAGGCACAAGCACCGGCGACTTCACGACGATGCTCAAGGCGGACTTCTTCGACAACGTTTACCTTCAGCAGAACGCGTTCGACAAGGTGGACGGCGCAACGCCCAAGGACCGCCAGGTGTTCGTGTTCGACCGGGTGCTTGGCGTGCTGGACAAGGATTTCGACTTCAAGGACAAGTCGGTCGCCCGCAAGACGATGGTCGCGGCGACGGACATGTTCCGCAACTGGAACTACGCAGCCGAGGGCAGCGAGGAATACAAGAAGCTGCTTGGCGACATCGAGGCGTTCATCGAGTCCGGCGCGATCGCACAGGCGGCGGCTGAATAACGATATCGCCCACGAGGCGAAGTGAAAGGTTCTCAAGATGCGAAAGTACTACGACCAGATAACACGCATCGCCGGTAACGTTGTCACGGTGCAGGCAAGCAACGTCGGCTACGACGAGCTGGCGGTTGTTTCGACCTCTCGCGGGCCGAGTCTCGCCCAGGTGATCCGCCTCGAAGACGGGCACGTGTCGCTTCAGGTGTTCGCGGGCACGCAGGGCGTTTCCACTGGCGACAAGGTTCGGTTCCTGGGCAAGCCCATGCAGGTTCCCTACAGCGGCGACCTTCTGGGGCGTGTATTCGACGGTAGCGGCCGGCCCCGCGACGGCAGGCCCGTGGTCGAAGGAAAGCCCGTTGACATCGGCTCGCCCGCCGTCAACCCCGTGCTGCGTCGAATGCCCGACAAGATGATCGAAACCGGCATTCCGATGATCGACGTGTTCAACTCGCTGGTCGAATCGCAGAAGCTTCCGATATTCTCGGTCGCCGGCGAGCCGTACAACGAGCTTCTGGCCCGCGTGGGCCTTCAGGCCCAGGCCGACGTGATTCTGCTTGGCGGCATGGGCCTTCGCCACGACGACTATCTGAAATTCCGCGACACGTTCGACCGCGGCGGCGTGCTTGGCAGAACCATCATGTTCATTCACACCGCAGCCGACCCGGTGGTCGAAGCGCTGCTCGTGCCCGACCTGTGCCTGGCCGTGGGCGAATCGTTCGCCCTCGAGGGCAAGCGGGTGCTGGTTCTGCTGACCGACATGACCGCCTTCAGCGACGCGCTGAAGGAAATCGCCGTCACGATGGAGCAGATTCCATCCAACCGCGGCTATCCCGGCGACCTTTACACCCAGCTTGCAAGACGTTACGAAAAGGCGGTCGATTTCGACGGCGCCGGCTCGATGACGCTTCTGGCGTGCACCACCATGCCCGGCGACGACGTCACGCACCCAGTGCCCGACAACACCGGGTACATCACCGAAGGCCAGTTCTACCTGCGAAACGGGCGTATCGAGCCCTTCGGGTCGCTCTCGCGCCTCAAGCAGCAGGTCAACGGCAAAACACGCGACGACCACCGCGCGATCATGGACTCGTGCATCCAGCTTTACGCACTCTGCCGCGAAAGCCGCGAAAAACGGGACATGGGCTTCGAAATGTCACCGTGGGACAAAAAGCTGCTCAAGTACGGCGATATGTTCGAGAAGGGCATCATGAACCTCGAAGTGAACATTCCGCTCTTCGAGGCGCTCGACCGCTGCTGGACGATCCTGGCAGAGTGCTTCGAGCCTGCCGAGATCGGCATCCGCCGAGCGATTATCGACGCCCACTGGCCCAAGGAAAAGGCAGCCCAGAGCGCCTGATAAACATGGCCAAGAAGATCAAACTAACCCGGCCGGAACTTAAACGCCAACGCGACGCGCTGGCGAGGTTCGAGCGCTATCTGCCAATGCTTAAGCTCAAGCAGCAGCAGTTGCAGATTACGCTGCGCGACATCGAGCTGCGCCACAGGCAGGCGCAGGCGGATGTCGCCGACGCAAAACGCAGGTTCCAGCCTTACGAGCCGCTGCTTGGCGACCGCGCGGGCGTTGACGTTCGCGGGCTGGCGAAACCAAGCAACGTCGAAACGTCGCGGATGAACATCGCCGGCGTGTCGATTCCGGTGCTCAAGAACGTGGAATTCCCGCCCGCCCAGTACAGCCTGTTTTCCACGCCGGCATGGGTGGACCAGGCGATTGAACGCCTTCGGGCGATAAGCAGGCTATCCGCCGAGGCCGACGTGCTCGCACAGCAGCACACCCTGCTTACCGACGAGCTTACAAAGATCATCCAGCGAGTGAACCTCTTCGAGAAGATCAAGATTCCCGAGTCGCGCGAGGCGATTCGGATTATCCGCATACGGCTTGGCGACGAGATGACCGCGGCCGTGGGCCGGGCCAAGATGGCAAAGGGCCGATTGCAGGCCGACACCGACCAGGGCGGACCCGCCATCGAAGAGCCCACGGAGGAAGTGGCGACATGATCGTCAGGATGTACAAGACGCACGTTGCCTGCGCGCGGGAAGACCGCGATAAGCTGCTGTCGATTCTGCGCGACATGGGCGTGATTCACCTTCAACCCGTTGACGCGGGCAAGGCCCAGGCAGACGCACCGACGCTTTCGGCCATCGACCAGCTTGGGCGGGCGATTCAGATGCTCGAATCGATCGAGCCAGCCGGCGAAACGCCGGATGTCGATCCGCTTGCCGCCGCAGCCGAGGCGATGGAAATCGACCGCCGGGCGTCCGAGCTTCGCGCCAAGCTGGCGAACCTGCACAGGATGGTCGAGCAGTTGGAAATCTGGGGCGATGTTCGCCTTGAGCAGTTCGCGCAGCTCGAAAAGCAGGGCCTGCACATTCGCTTTTACGCAGTGGACGCTGCCGATGCCGGCAGGGCCGATCTTGGCGCGGATTGCGTGCAGATCGTCGGACAGTATGACAAGAAGCGTGCGCTCGTCGCGGCAGTGTTCACCAACGCGCCCGCCGACGAAGCGCCGCAAGGCGCGGAACTCGTCCCGCTGCCGACTCAGGATCGCCCGGCAGTGCTGGCTGAGGCGCGGATCATCGACGAGGAACTCATGGGCGGCCGAACGCGCCTCTCCGCGCTGGCCAACCTGTTGCCCGCGATGCGAAAGCAACGCGCGAAGCTCCAGCAGGAAGCACAGTGGACCGTCGCGTCAAGAAGCGGGCTCGATGACAGCAACTTCTTCGCCATCCAGGGCTGGGTTCCGCGGGATCGCTCAGCGACGCTTGGCGAAGAGCTGCTTGCCTGCGGCGTGCATTCGGCAGTGGAGATACTGGAGCCCGCGCCGGAAGAAAACCCGCCCACGCTGGTGCGTTACGCCCGCTGGGCAACGCCGATAAAGGGACTTTTCGACATCCTTGGCACGTCGCCGGGTTATCGCGAGATAGACCTGTCGAGCTTCTTCATGATCGCTCTGCCCCTGTTCGCGGCGATGCTGATCGGCGACTTCGGCTACGGGCTGATATTCGCCCTCGTGCCGCTGCTGATGTACCGCCGGCTGACGAGCGACCGCGCCAACAAGCCCAAGATCGACCTTCTGATAGTGGTTGGTGTTGCGACGATGATATGGGGCGTGCTGACGGCGACGTATTTCGGCATGACGCCCGACACCTTCCGCCAGTGGGGCGCTACGGGCGCGATCATTGCGGACATAACCGCAGCCGCCGGCCCGCTGTACTCATCCGACGCCGAGGCCGGGCGAAACCTGCTGATCAAGGTGAGCTTCATCATCGGCATAATCCACCTGACGCTGGCGCACCTGCGTCGGGCGGCGTTTCTGGCGCCAAGCCAGCAGGCCGTCGCCGAGATCGGGTGGGTCGTGTTCATGTGGGGCATGCTTGGCGTGATATGGAGCCTGTTCTTCGGCGCCTCGGGCGGCATGCTTATGCCGGCGACGGCGATTTACTGGCTGCTTGGAATCGGCGGGGCGATGGTGGTTCTGTTTCTTTCGCCCGACGCCAACCCCGTCAAGCGGGTGGGCAAGGGGCTTGCCAACGCGCTGCTGCCCGCGCTTGGCACGTTCAGCGACACGATGAGCTACATTCGGCTTATGGCGGTCGGCCTGGCGAGTTACTACATCGCCGATGCGTTCAACCGCATGGCGGGCGATCTTGCCGGGGCGGCGACGTGGGCAGCGGGCGGGCCGGTGCTGGTGCTTGGGCACGCGCTCAACATCGCGCTGGCGATGATTGCTATCTTCGCGCACGGCGTGCGCTTGAACATGCTCGAGTTTTCGAATAATGCCGGCGTGCAATGGGCGGGCTACAACTACGAGCCCTTCGCCGCACAACAGATCAAGGAGAATTGACAGTGGACATTACCGGACAGTTGATGATGGCGATACCGTTGGGCCTTGGCGCCCTTGGCAGCGCGTTGGGAATTGGAGCAGCCGGCAAGGCTGCCGCCGGCGCATGGGCCCGAGAAGCCCGCGAAGGCAAACGCCTTAGCTTCTCATACATCATTCTCGTGGGCATGCCGCTTTCGCAGACGATTTACGGGCTGATTCTCTCGCTCGTGGGCCTGGCGCCCCTGACCGTCGGCGATAACGCCGCAGCCGGGGCTGCATTCAGCGGCGCTCTGTTCAGCATCGGCCTGGCCGGCGGCCTTGCCGAAATGTTCAGCGCCTGGATGCAAGGCGCCATCGGCGGCGCCGCCTGCCGAGCACTCGCGGAAGGCGAAGGCAAAGGCCTGGCGTTCATGATCATCGCTATGGGCATAGCCGAAACCGTCGGCCTCTTCGGTTTCGTCTTCCCATTGCTGATCCTGCCAAAGGTGTAAGCGAGAAAACCAGCACGACGCGTAAAGCCCCGCATGGAAATGCGGGGACCTGAAAACCTTCGCGCAGCGAAACCACGCCGTTTGCTGTTTTGGTTCGCGTCATGATTATCGCGCGAAAAACAAATACAACGGCGAGGTGTCGCTCCGCGACTGAAGTCAGGTCCCCGCATTGCCATGCGGGGCTTCGTCCGTCGTGCTGGTTTTCGATATATGGATGTAATTCGCGCGACTTGTCCGCTTCGGGGGCTTTCGGTATACTTCGACATGCAGTCGGGCGCATAGCTCAGTTGGCTAGAGCGTGTCCCTTACAAGGACGAGGTCACAGGTTCGAGTCCTGTTGCGCCCAGTCGCCTGTATACTCCACGTTGGCAAAAGGCTTACCCATGCCATACAAGCAGATAGACCCAATGCGAATCCAAACGCTTGGGCTGAACGAACGCGAAAGCCTGCTGGACATTCGCACGGTGGCTGCCGATCCTTCCGCGCCCGCCCCAGACGCCCCAGCGATCAACCGCCAGATCGATCTGCTTGCCGCCAGAATCGCAAAGGCACGCGCCAACGGAGCATCAGTAATGCTGGCCTACGGCGCTCATCTTATAAAGAACGGCGGGGGGCCGCTGCTTATCGAACTGATGCGTCGCGGCCTCGTTACGCACCTGGCTACCCAGGGCGCGGGAATCGTGCACGACTGGGAATTCGCACATGATGGCCGCTCAAGCGAAGATGTCAGAACCAACGTCCCCCTCGGCCGATTCGGAACGTGGAGCGAAACCGGCGTCGCCGTCAATCTTTCGGCGCTCGCAGGCGCGACGGCAGGAATGGGGCTGGGAGAATCAATCGGCAGATTCGTCCTCGACGACGGCGTGATGCTGCCGGATGTTGGGGACCTCAAATCCGCGATCGCCGCCCAGAGCGATCACCCGCTGACGGCAGCGCGGGCCGACCTGCTGCAAGCCATGACTGCCTTCGGCCTGAGCGGCGGCAAGTTCGGCATGACGCACCGGTTCAAGCAATCCTGCGTGTGCGCCCAGGCGTGCGCGATGGGCGTGCCGCTGACCGTGCATCCCGGAATCGGATACGACATATACGCCAATCACCCCATGTTCAGCGGCTCGGCCATCGGAAGGACCAGCCAGACCGACGCCCGCGTATTCGCCGCAGGCGTGTTGAACCTGTCGGGCGGCGTTTATCTTTCCGTCGGGTCAGCCATCATGAGCCCGCAGATTTTCGAGAAGGCCCTGAGCCTGGCGAACAACCTTCGCATTCAAGACGGCCTGGGGCCGATCAGCGGGCATTCGATTGCGATAGTGGATATCCAGAACGGCGGCGGTTGGGATTGGTCGCGCGGCGAGCCGCCAAAGGATAATCCCGCCTATTACCTGCGATTCTGTAAGTCCTTCCATCGCATGGGCGGCGCGGTTGATTACCTCTGCGGCGACAACGTTACGATATTGCACTGTTTGCTGAAAAACGCTGAAGCCCCGCATGGAAATGCGGGGACCTGAATTCAGTCGCGGAGCGACACCTCGCCGTTGCATTTGTTTTTTTGTGTGCGATGATCAC
>Ga0123328_1003420_pt1 | contig 13582 bp, 10 predicted proteins | sample BioC12SIPDNA_2_FD_89702 | JGI IMG/M metagenome (GOLD analysis project Ga0123328, IMG submission 89702) | Anaerobic biogas reactor microbial communites from Washington, USA - Biogas_R1_A C12 SIP DNA | ecosystem: Engineered > Bioreactor > Anaerobic > Unclassified | place: Washington, USA...
CCACCATATTCGGCCGGGTATCGCCTCGCCAGAAGGAGGCCCTGGTAGGGGCTCTGCGTGGCCGCGGCCACTATGTGGCCATGATCGGCGACGGCGTCAATGACGTCATATCGCTCAAAAGGTCAGACGTTGCCATTGCCATGGAGAGCGGCACGCAGGCGGCGCGCAGCGTGGCCGACATGATCCTCCTCAACGATTCCTTCGGCGCTTTGCCCTACGCCTTCCGCGAGGGACAGAGGGTGGTCAACGGCATGTTCGATATCCTGCGTATCTTCACGGTCCGACTCGCCTCGAAGGCGCTGCTCATTATGTCCGTGGCCATGATAGGGGGCTTTCCCTTTTTCCCCCGTCAGTCCTCTCTGCTTTCCTTCTTCGCAGCCGGCGTGCCCTCGGTGGCGCTGGCCTACTGGGCTCCGGCCGGTGCCCGAGGCGAGCGCAGCCTCTTGCGACCGCTCTTCCGCTTCAGCCTGCCGCCGGCGGTGCTTCTCAGTCTGCTGGGAGTGGGGGCCTACCTGGGATTCCTCTACCCGGCGATTGAATCGTACGAGAGCGCTCACCCGGCGGCGGGAGCGGCTGAAGCGCTGGAGGCTTCCCTGCCTGTGGCCACGACTGCCACCACTGCGCTGGCCATCTTCTGCAGCCTGCTGCTCCTGCCACTGGTGGTTCCCCCTACGCGATTCTTCACCGGTGGTGAGGAATGGCGGGGCGACTGGCGTCCCACCATACTGGGAGGGGGCTTGCTGCTGCTGTTCGGCTTGGTGATGGCGATGCCGCTGGGAAGGACCTTGTGGGATATGACTCTGCTGCCACCGCTGGGCTGGCTGGTCCTTGCCCTCTTGGCCATACTGTGGGCCTTGTGCCTCCGCCGGCTGTGGCGGTGGCGACTTCTGGAGCGGTTCCTGGCGCCAACAGCCCCCAAGGCGGGCGACTGAGTGGCCTTTTCTGTGGACGGAGTGCTTTGCGTTCTGTGGTGGCGCGGTATACTGAATGAGCGTTCGTTCATCTGAATGATGGTTCATCTGAATGGCTAGAGTGACACAGGCACACGTAGATTCCCGGCGGACGGATATCCTGGAGGCCGCCCTGCGCATGTTCGCGCAGAAGGGGGTGGTGGCAGCCACCATGCAGGAGGTGGCCGGAGAAGCCGGTATCAGCACCGGTGCTATCTACCGCTACTTCCCCGGCAAGGACGAGCTGCTGCAGGCCGTCTTTGAGGAGATCAGCGAGCGCGACAAGGTATCATTCATGCATGCGGCCGGCGATATCAGCAGCCCGGCCGACGCTCTGCTCAACGTGGGGCGGGTGGTCACCGAAAGCCTCAAGTTGAGCTCGGTGCAGGACGAGACCATGTTGGTTCTGGAGGAGATCCTGGCCGAGCACCGGGGAGATGGTTCCCGGCTGCGGCGGCGTGATGTGCAGCAGGCCCATTTGGCCACGTTGGAGCAACTCGTGCGGCAGGCACAGGAGGCAGGGGGCCTGGACAGAGAGATTGACCCCTGGGCCTTTGCCGTCATCCTGCTCTGTTGCATCAATGGCGTTCGGGTTCTCTCGCTGGAGATGGAAGACAGCATCGACATGGACGAGGTGTTCGGCGCACTTCAATCCGTTCTTTTCCGTTTTGCGCCCTCGTCCCCGTCGAAAAAGGAAGAAACATGAATCTGAAGAAGGTCATGGGCCGGTTTTCCACGGCCCGCATCGCCGGCTGGTGTGTCCGCCGGCGGTGGGTGGTTATCGGAGTGTGGGTGGTACTCCTGGCGCTGGCGGCTTCGGCTCTCACCGGCGTGGGCGGGATCTTCACCGCTGAAGAGCTGGAGCTTACCACCTCCTCCCCGGAATCGGTGCGCGCGGATGCCCTGCTGCAGGCCCAGCTCAGCGGGCCGGAGCAGGCTGCGGAGACGGTGATCGTTCGCTCCGGCACTCTGACGGTGGATGAGCCGGCGTTCCAGGAAGAAGTGAACGCCATCACCACCACGCTGCTCGCCCATCCGGAGACGGTGGCGTCGGCCGCGAACTACTACCAAGCCAAGGGGGCCGGCTCAGCGGCGGCAGAAGCCATGGTCTCCGCTGATCGGCACACCACCCTGATCCCGGTGACGTTGGTTGGGTCGGAAGCGGAGGAGGATCAGCGCCTGGAGGAGTACCTGGCGTTGGTGGCGATGGAGAAGGGTGGGGATTTCCAGGTACTGACCATCGGTGGTGGGTCGGTAGGTAAGGAATTCGTCGACACCGCTGACTCCGATCTCAAGCAGATTGAGTTGTTCGGGCTGCCCATCACGCTGTTCGTGTTGGTGGGCGTCTTTGGCGCGGTGGTGGCCGCAGGAGTGTCCATGGTGCTGGCCGGAGTGGCCATCCTGGTGGCCGTTGGTGCCACGGCGGTGGTGAGCCACTACGTGGACCTCTCCTTCTTCGTGGTCAACGTGGTGAGCATGCTGGGCTTGGCTGTAGGCATCGACTACTCGCTCTTCATCACCGAGCGCTACCGTGAGGAGCGGCGATCCGGTGCATCCAAGGAGGAGGCCATTGTCACTGCCGGGGGCACTGCCAGCCGCGCCGTGCTCTTCTCGGGTGTCACGGTGATGCTGGCCCTCCTGGGGCTGCTCATCGTGCCCATCGCCATCTTCCACAGCCTGGCCATAGGCGCGCTGCTGGTGGTGAGCGCCGCCGTAGCGGCCATGCTGACCCTGGTGCCGGCCCTGCTCAGCGTGCTGGGCGACCGCATCGACTGGCCGCGCCGGAGGAAGGTAACGGATGCATCCAGACATGCGGAAGGCGGCGTCTACAGTGGCTTCTGGGGCAAGCTTACAAGGAGTGTGATGGCTCGTCCCATCGTGAGTGTAGTGGTGGTGGCGGTGTTGCTGCTGGCCGCTACGGTCCCCTACTTCTGGCTGCAGCGAGGTCCTTCGGGCGCCGACGCCCTGCCCGAGGGTGACGTCAAGACGGCCTACGAAGTGCTGTCGAAGGAGTTCTCCGCGGGACTCATGAATCCCGTGGAGGTGGTGGTCAACGCTCCACGCACTGCCGAGGTGGAGAAGGCCATTGCGGGTCTCCAGGCGGCGACTATCACCGACGGTTCGTTCGTTCCGGCCACACAAGTGGTCTGGAGTGCGCCGGGTGACCTTGCTGTGATCAGTATCCCCCTGTCCATGGATCCGGAGAGCGTGGAAGCGCGCGAGGCGGTGGGACGCCTGAGGGCGGATCTAATCCCGCAGGCCTTCGCCTCCTCCGGTGTCGAGGTCCTGGTGACCGGTCAGACCGCCTACGATCTTGACTCGGTGGACGTCATCGATGACTACACACCCGGCGTGTTCGTGTTCGTCTTGGGCCTGAGCTTTGTCCTGCTCCTGCTGGTGTTCCGCTCCATCGTGGTCCCGCTGAAGGCCATCCTCATGAACCTGCTGTCGGTGGGGGCCTCCTACGGCATTCTGGTGCTGGTCTTCCAGGTCGGCTGGGGCGAGAAGCTGTTTGGTCTGGCGCAGACGGAGACCATTGAGGCGTGGGTGCCCATCTTCCTCTTCTGTATCTTGTTCGGTCTGAGCATGGACTACCACGTGTTCCTCCTGAGCCGTATCCGTGAGCACTGGGACGAGACCAAGCAGAACGCGGAGTCGGTGGCAGTGGGCCTGAAGAAGACCGGTCGCATCATTACCGGGGCGGCCGTCATCATGGTGGTGGTGTTCGCCAGCTTCGCCGCCGGCAAGCTGGTCATGATGCAACAGATGGGCTTCGGGTTGGCGGTGGCCGTGCTGCTGGACGCTACCCTCGTCCGCTTCGTGTTGGTTCCCGCCACCATGGCGCTGTTGGGGAACGTCAACTGGTATCTCCCCCGCTGGCTGCACTGGCTGCCTGACCTCCGGGTGGAGGGCGGCGGCCACAAGGCGGCTCGGGTACCGGCGGCGGTCTTGGAGAAGGCGGAGGATGCCAAGGAGTAGCCTGGTGGGCATCGACGGGTTGGGACTGGGTCGTGTCGCTGTGTGACGCGGAGGCGGCAGAGGGCGCGTGTGAGTGGGGGGCGGGCCGCTGGAGCGGCCCGCCCCCCCACTCGCTTCCCATGAGTCTGCGTCTAGAACAGCGTGGTGCAGTAAGGCGGACGGGGGGTGCTGAAAAGGGTGTCGGCCAGGTCCAGGGCACCCGGGACCCTCTCTTCCACCCAGCCGGCCTCGGCCAGCGTGGTGAAGCTCACGCCACCCAGGTACGCTGCGCTGAGAGCCGCCACGTCCATGTGCAGCATGGGGCGGCGGCGAGTGCGGGTGCAGGCGGCTGCGCTTCCGTGGCAGGCCAGGAGGAAGCGGCCGCCTGCACTTCCCAAGAAATGGTCGCTTGCCTCGAGCACCAACTCGCCACCGCCCTGGTAGCGGCGGCCGGCCAACGCAGCCGGTATGGACAGAATGCGCAGCCAAAGCCCGTCATGGAGGTCGTTGACCACGAGCCGGCGAGGATCGGCCAAGTCCCAACGGTAGGCGAAGTCGGCCGGCGCCGTGTCCCACGAGACGACACGCACCAAGTCCAGTCCCAGGCAGAAGCGCCACAGGGCGCGGCGCACCGTGGCGTGGGCCCCCACCAGCTCCACAAGCTTGACTTCGTTGTTGGCCAAGCCGGAGGTCTCTTCGTACACCATGCGGAAGCTGACGTAGCCGTCCGCTTCTCCCGCCTGGTCCTCATGCACGGCGTGAAACAACCGGCTGGCGCCGCCACGGTGTCTCTCCACGTCCGCCAGCCATGCCGTCCAGAAGCCGCGTGGGCGGCTGACCTCGCCCGGCAGCTGCCGACCGTGTCGCTCGTAGAGTCGTGGCAGCAACTCGGTGACCTCAGCCTTCTCGGCAAGGCGCACTCTCCCCGTATCCCGCAGTGGCTGGAGTGGATGCGCATCGCGGGTCTCCACGCGCAGGCCCATGATGTGTGTCGCCGGCGCGAAGCCGAACCTCCCATAGATTCGGCTTTCGGAAGCCCACAGGCCCGCCAGCGCCTCGCCGTGCTCCACCGCGTCCAGCAGTTGTTCCTTCATGAGGCGGCTGAGGATGCCTCGGCGGGTGAACTCGGGCCTGACCCCGATCCAGGTCACACCGGCCAACGGCAGGCGCGTCCCGCCGGGTATGGTCATCTGCAAACTGAGCACGGCGCTGGTGCCCGCCATGCGCTCACCAATGAACCCGGCCCGCGTCCGATTGAACTCCATGAACGGCCGATCGGCCTCCATCTCCTCCGCTGAGGGGTGCTCCAGGAATGCCGTGTACCCCACACGAGCGAAATCCTCGTACTCCTCGGGGGCGATGGCTCTGGTGGTCAGGGCGCCGTGCTCCATGGCGTTCCTCCGCGCGGCCGCCGAAGAGGCGGCAGTGTCCTTGGTTCGAATCCGACTGATGTTACCCTAACCATTATGAGCCGTCCCTCCCCATTCCTTGACTCGGTGCCGAGCAGACCCGGGCGGCCGGATATCGACCCGGCAGCGCTCCTTGCCCTGCCTCGCAGCGGCAGTGAAGTCCTGGCTGAGGTGCTGGCGCTCGTCATCGCCCTCGGTGGCGTGGCCTACTCCTTCAGCGCCTGGAGCACGCTTCCGGCGCAGGTGCCCACCCACTTCGATCTCAGCGGCCGGGTGGATGGCTATGGGAGCAAGGATGCGTTCCTCTTCCTCCCGCTGATAAGCGTCGTTCTATGGGCGACACTGACCGTGGTGGTGAGGTTCCCTCGCCTGTTCAACTACCCGTTCCGTTTGAAGACAGAGGAGCTTCCCGGCCAGTTCCGCCTTGCTCGCTGGTTCCTCTCATGGCTCAAGGTCGCAATCGCCCTGATCTTCGCCCTGACCCAGATGACCATCGTGCAGATGGCCGTGCAACCGGAGGGGGGCGGGCGCTGGATGGCTGCTCTCCTCGTGCTGGTGGTGGCCGGTCAGGTGGGCATCCTGATCCTGGTGGTGGCGTATCTGAGTCGATCTGCGGGCTTGAGGAAGAGAGCAGCGAAAGAGCCGGCCACGAGCGGCTTCTCCTAGCGCAGAGGAGGTTTGTGGTGCATGCTTTGGTCATCGCCGGGTCCGCCCTGGAGGAGGGTATGGATCCCGGGTGCTTGGAACCACCTGACGTGCTGTATCTGGCCGACGGCGGAGCAAACCACCTCGACGCCGTGAGTGACACCCTGACGGCGGCAAAACCTTGGGTGCTGGTGGGCGACATGGACTCCATCTCAGCCGGCGCGCGGCGGCGGGTGGAGGAAGCCGGGGGAGAGGTGGTGACGCTGCCGGCGGCCAAGGACGAGACGGACCTGGAGCACACGCTGCGCCTTGCGGTGGAGCGGGGTGCGGAGCAGGCCACGGTGCTGGGCGCCCTTGGCGGCCCGCGCTTGGATCATCTGCTGGGTGCGGTTACGCTGTTGACCGCGCCCTGGTTGGAGGGGTGCCGGGTACGCCTGTGCGACGCTCGGCATGAGGTGTTCCTGGCTCGCGGCCAAGCCCTGATCCGGGGCGCGGTGGGGGACACGGTCTCGCTGATTCCGCTCACCCCTGACGTGAGGGAGGTGGTCACGGAGAGCTTGGCCTATCCCCTTCGCGGTGAGGTGCTTGCGCAGGGCAGCACCCGAGGCGTCAGCAACGTGATGCTGTCCACCGAGGCCCGGGTCTGCCACGGGGAGGGCCGCCTCCTGGTTGTCCACTACCGGGAGCCGGCCGTGCCGGTCGCGTCAGCCGCCACGCTGGCCTGCCAGTTCTCCCTCTATCCACTGCGGCAGCAGAGCCTGGACCAGGCCATCCGGGCCGGCCTGGAGGCGGCCACCAGATCCGGGGCACCCCGGGGCATTTCGGTCCAGCTTCAGCCGCTCAGCACGTTGCTGCAGGGAGAGCGGAACGCGGTGTTCGCAGCGCTCAGAGCCGCTTTCGACGCGGCAGAAGGACTGGGCTCGCTGGTCATGGTGTGCGCCATGACGTCCCACACTCCCACGGAGGAGACTCTGGCCGACATACGTGGCAAGAGCATCGACCCCTGGCTGTCCTCCCAGCGGGAGGGCCCTCCTAACCTCCCAGGATGACGATGCCTTTCGGGTCCACCCGGAGGCTCAGTGGCTCTCCCAGGCGCGGGGAGCCGCCGTCCGCCAGTTCCACCTGCAATCTGGCGCCGGAGGGGGTCTTGACCACCAGCCGGTAGACACCTCCCAAGAAAACCCGGGAAACCACCTGCCCCTGGATAGGCCCATCGGCCGCCGGCACAAAAGCCGTGGGCCTGACGACGATACGCATGTCTGCGGAGCCGGCTGCACCTCCCGCGGCAGGCAGGTGCGCGCCCTTTCTCTGGTCTCCGAGCGGCAGGCGGCCCCACGCCGTCTCGGCCCAGCCGTTCGCCACCCGTGCCTCCACGATATTGGCCAGGCCCAGGAAGCGGGCGACCCACTCGTCCGCCGGTTTCCACCACACCTCCTCGGGCGAGCCCTCCTGGGCCACCTGCCCCCGGCGCATGACCACCACTCGATCGGCCAGCGCGAAGGCCTCCTCCTGGTCGTGCGTGACGTAGATGGCCGTGATGCCCAGGGTGGCGAACAGCTCGCGGAGCTCCTCGGTCAGCCGCTCGCGCAGGGTGCGATCCAGCGCGCCCAGGGGCTCATCCAGCATGAGCAGCCGGGGCTCGGGGGCAAGAGCCCGCGCCAAGGCCACGCGCTGCTGCTCGCCGCCGGACAGGTTGCCTATTGCCCTGTTGCCGTAGCCGTGCAGTCCCACGCGTTCCAGGGCGGCGCCTACTCGCCGGGACAGTTCGGCTCCCTGCACCCCGGCCATGCGCAGTCCGAAGGCCACATTGCCCGCTACGCTTTTGTGCGGGAAGAGGGAGTAGTCCTGGAACATCAGTCCAAATCCGCGGCGGTGAGGGGGCAGATGGTCCAGCGGGTCGCCGTCCCATAGGATCTGCCCTTGCTCCACGCGCTGGAGCCCAGCGATGGCCCGCAGGAGAGTGCTTTTGCCGCAGCCGCTGGGGCCCAGCACCGATACCACTCGGCGGTCGGGCACGGTGAGGTTGAAGTCATCAAGGGCGGCAATCCCAGCGAAGTGCAGGGTGAGGGCTCGTGCCTCCAGCATCAGAACTCCCCGGCCTCGCCCACGCGGAACCGCTCGATCAGCCCCACCGCCAGGGCCGTCACCAACATCAGGATCACGCTGAGGGCCATTGCCTGCCCCAGATTGGATGCACCGGGCCGGCTGAGCAGGCGGTAAATGGCCACGGGCAGGGTGGGTGTATCGGGGCGGGCGATGAAGGAGGTGGCTCCGAATTCGCCCAGGGAGATGGCGAAGGCGAATCCTCCACCCACCAGAGCCGAGCGCATCACCAGCGGAAAGTCGATCTCGCGCCAGACCTGGCCGGGTGGTGCGCCCAGCATAGCGGCGACCTCGCGCAGGCTTGTCTTCACCGAGCGGAGCACCGGGAGGGCGGTGCGCACCACGAAGGGGATGGCCACCAGGGAGTGAGCCAGGGGGATGAGGAGCGGTGAGGTGCGCAGGTCCACCGGTTCGTCCAGAGCCACGATGAAGCCCAAGCCGATGCTTACGGCCGAGGTGCCGAGAGGCAGCATGAGGAGCACGTCCAGGCCGCGTGAGACCCAATCCCGGCGGTGGGCGATGGCGGCCGCCGCGGTGATGCCTATCGCCACGGCGATAACGGTGGCGCCGACGGCGAACGCCAGTGAGTTGCGGAGGGCTTCGGCCGGGGGGGCAAAGAGCGCGCCGCTGCGCGTGGAGCTCAAAGCGAGGTAATGGGCCAGGCTGTAGCCAGAAGCCGTCCGGAAGGAGCGTTCCAGGAGAAGGGCCAGGGGGGATCCCAGGAAGAGCCCGGTGAAGGCCAGCGTGCCCCACACGAAGACGTGCTCACTGACGGAGCGGGGTCGGCGCGCGGTCTCCGCCACGGGACGCAGACCCAGCTCCACGGATCGTCTCTCCTGGTAACGGTTGTACAGCACGAGTATGACGGTGACTCCCACCATCTGCACCACTGCCAGCGCACCGGCCAGCGCCAGATTGAGATAGGCCGTGGTCTGACGGTAGATCTCCACCTCGATGGTGGCATAGCGCAGGCCGCCCAGGATGAGGATCACGCCGAACGAGGTGAAGGTGAAGAGGAAGACCATGGAGGCGGCGGCGGCCACGGCCGGCCGCAGCAGGGGCAGGCTGACCTCGCGAAAGGTGCGCCAGCGCCCCGCGCCCAGCATGCGCGCCGCTTCCTCCAGCCGCGGGTCCAGGTGGGACCACAGCCCCCCCACCGTACGCACCACCACGGCGTAGTTGTAGAAGACGTGGGCAATGAGGATGGCGGCCACGCTGTGGCGCAGGTCTATGCCCAGCGGCCCTTGAGGGCCGAGCAGGGCCAAGAAGGCCGTGCCCACCACCACGGCGGGCATCACGAAGGGAATGGTGATCAGTGGTCTCATGAGCGACTTGCCGGGGAACTTGTAGCGGGCGAACACGTAGGCTGCGGGGAGGGCGATCACCAGTGTGAGCACAGTGGATACCACCGCCTGCCAGATGGTGAACCACACCGCCTCTCTGAGTGTGGCTCGGGCGGCTATCTCCCAGAAAGGCGACAGGTCCAGCTTGCCCGTGCCCGTCAGGCTGACCCACAAGACGCTGAGTAGGGGGTAGAGGAACAGGTAGCCCAGGTAGGCCAGGGGGGCGGCCACCAGCATGGTGGCCGCCACGCGGCGCCCGGCCTTGAGGCCGGGCGCCCACGACGACGTAGGTGTTAGGCCACGGCCCAGCGTCATCCGATCCCCAGCGCCGACCACTCCTCTATCCACCGCTCCCGATCCTTGCCGATGGCAGCGGGGTCCATGGTGGAGGTCTGTGCCGGCACGGGGGCGTTGGTTGTGAAAACGTCGGGCAGCTGGGCCTCAGAGTTGGCGGGGAAGACGAACATCTGTAGCGGCATGTCCTCCTGGAAGGGCCGGGACAGCATGAAGTCGATGAGACTGCGGGCGCCTGCCGGATTCTTGGCGCCTGCCAGCACTCCTGCGAACTCCACTTGGCGGAATGCGCCCGCACTCATGGCGGCGGTGGGAGCCTCCAGCAGATCCGTGTCCGCGAAAACCACCTCGACCGGCGGCGACGACGCATACGACACCACCAGCGGTCGGTCTCCTTCGCCGGCGCCGCCGGAGAAGCTGCTGTAGTACGCCTCCTCCCAGCCGGAGACCACGCGCACGCCGTTTGCCTGCAGGTCGCGCCAGAAGTCCTTCCAGGTGTAAGGGCCGCTCTCGCCGAACTCGGCGATGGTGGCCAGCAGGAAGGCCAGTCCCGGTGACGATGTGGCTGGATCCTGCACCACCAGCATATTGCGGTATTCCGCCTTGGTGAGGTCCCGAAGGGAAGCGGGGGGCGCCGGCGTGCCGGGGAAGGCCTCCTTGTCGTAGTTGATGCAGACGTCGCCGTAGTCGATGGGGGTGGCCCGGCGCGTGGGGTCGAGTTGCAGCTCGGCGGGGACGACGGAGAGGGCTGGAGATTCGTAGGCGTCGAAGATGCCCGCGTCCAGTGCTCGTGTGAGGAAGGTGTTGTCCACGCCGTAGAGGACGTCGGCCAGCGGGTTGTCTTTGGCCAGGATGGCCTGGTTGAGCATGGAGCCGGCGTCTCCCGCCCGCAGGATTCGCACGGTGTACCCGGTGTGGGCGGTGAACTCCGACAGGACGTCGTCGCTCACGGCGAAGGAGTCGTGAGTCATGAGCACGATCTCGGGGTTGGCCCGCACCGTGGAGGAGGGGCTCTCCGCCTGCGCCGTGGTCTGGGAGCCCGCGCTGCATCCGGCGATTCCCCCCAGGAGAACTGCGCAGGCCAGCAGGGCCACGAGCTTGATTGCGCTACGGTATGCAGTATCCACCCGTACCTCCGTGTGCGGCATGGTCACCATGCTGGAGGAACGGCCTGAAACGAGAAAAGGGCGCTGCAAATAAGCTGCAGCGCCCGGGCGTACCAGTTAACGTTGCTTCCCTTCGCTGGAATTACCCAGATCAGGTTCGCAGGGTTAGTGGTCGAACCACACTCTCAGCGCCAGGCGCTCCCCTAGCAAAGCTCTTGAACAAAGTCCAGTATAGAGGAACACCTGCCTGCCGGCCAGGTCTCCGCCCTCATGATGACTGGGCTCAGGCTGCGTTGTCAGCGGTGAGGATCTGTCTCCATTCCGGCCCACATCCAGGCGGAGCTGGATCGCTGCGACAAGTGCGGCTTCTGCATGGTCGGTTGCCCCGCCTACGCGGCCGCGCCATTCAAGTGGCTGGTGACTCGCGGGCGGGTGTCGCTGCTGCAGGATGTCGTGGAGGAGTGCATCAACGCGGACGACACGGGCGTGCTGGAGGCCGCCTTCGGCACCATGAGGGCGTGGCGGGCTTCGGGGGGCGGGGGGGCGGACCGCCGGGTTGAGGATGGGCTGCCGGTGCTCTACCTGTCCGAGTTCTTGGACCAAGCCTATGCAGCCGGAAACGGGGCGGGCCCGTCACGGGGGCTGCCCCGATTAGCCTCAACCGCTCCCAGGCGTTATGCTAACAAAATGGGGAGCGGTCGAATCTGTCGACCAAACCTGCGCTACGTGCAGTGACAAGTTGGGGAGTCGGCTGCTGTTGAACGAGGAGCAAGACATGCGCAGTGTGATGTCAGGCAACGAAGCTATCGCCCGGGGTATCTGGGAGGCCGGCGTCAAGGTGGCGGCTGCCTACCCCGGCACGCCTTCCACCGAGATACTGGAGAACGTCTCCACCTACCCCGACGTGTACAGCGAGTGGTCGGTGAACGAGAAGGTGGCGCTGGAAGTGGCCATCGGCGCCTCCTCCACCGGGGCCCGGGCCGTGGCGGCCATGAAGCTGGTGGGTCTGAATGCGGCGGCCGACCCGCTGTTCAACTCCTCTTGGATCGGCGTGCGCGGCGGCTTGGTGGTCATCTCGGCCGACGACCCCGGCCGCCACTCCTCCCAGACGGAGCAGGACAACAAGAACTACGCTCGCTTCGCCATGATCCCGGCCTTGGAGCCCTCCGATAGCCAGGAGTGCAAGGACTTCCTCATGCTGGGCCTGGAACTCTCCGAGGAGCTCAACTGCCCTGTGCTCATGCGCACTACCACCCGCACCTCCCACTCCAAGGGCTTGGTGGAGTTGGGCGAGCGGCACGAGCCGGACCGGGAGATCGGTATCGAGAAGGATCTCAAGTACAGCCTCCTGCCCGCCTTCACCCGCAATCGGCCCAAGGAGATGTACGAACGCTTGGCCCGCATCCGCCGGCGCGTGGAGACGCTGCCCATCAACCGCATGGAGATGGGCGACACCGAGGTGGGCATTGTGGCCTGTGGCGCCGCCTACCAGTATGCGCGGGAAGCCTTCCCGGGAGCCAGCTTCCTCAAGGTGGGCTCTCCCTATCCCCTGCCGGTGAAGATGGCGGCCAACTTCCGCTCCCGCGTGAAGACGCTCATCGTGGTGGAGGAGTCCGACGCCTTCCTGGAGGAGCAGCTCATCTTGGCCGGCATCAAGGTGGACCACGGGCAGGATCTGCTGCCGCACTGGGGCGAGCTGGATCCGGCCCTGGTGGCCAACCTCCTCACCGCCGCCGGTATCCCCGGCGCCGCCGCCTCGCTTCTGGCTCAGCCCTATGCCGCACAGGAGGGCCTGCCCGTGCGTCCGCCCACGCTCTGCCCCGGCTGCGGCCACCGCGGCGTGTTTACCGTGCTCTCGCGCCTGAAGCTTTGGGTCTCCGGCGACATCGGCTGCTACACGCTGGGCGCCATGCCGCCCTTCAATGCCATGAACTCCGACATCTGCATGGGCGCCTCCATCTCCACCGCCCACGGTATCCAGAAGGCGCTGGGAGAAGCCGCGTTTGAGAAGAAGAACCGCAAGATCTCCGTCATCGGTGACTCCACCTTCTTCCACTCCGGCATCACTGGCCTGCTCAACACCATCTGGAACAACGGCAACTCGGTGATCGTCATCCTGGACAACCGCACCACGGGTATGACCGGTGGTCAGGACACGCCTGGCACCGGCAAGACGCTGATGGGCACCGTCGCCCCCGCGCTCGACATTGCCCACTTGTGCCGGGCCATGGGCGTGTCGCGGGTGGAAGTGGTGGACCCCTATGATCTCAAAGCCGTGGAAGTGAGCGTCACCGCCGCCCTGGACTCGGGACAGCCCTCGGTGATTGTGGCTCAGGCTCCCTGCGTGCTGGAGTACAAGGTGCGCATGAGTGATGCGTGGGTGGTGGATCTGGAGGCCTGCACCGCCTGCAAGCGCTGCCTGCGCGTGGGCTGCACCGCCCTTTCGCTGCTGTCGCCTGACGAGAAGGGCAAGCAGAAGGTGGAGATAGATCCCACGCTTTGCATCGGCTGCGGCGTATGCGCCCAAATGTGCAAGTTCAACGCCATCGGCCCGAAGGTGGCCGAGCCGGCCCGAGCTTGAAGTCGCCACGGAAAGAAGAGGGAGCCACTCACACCATGGACACAGCCTATCAGGAACCCATGAATCTCCTCCTTTCCGGCGTGGGGGGGCAGGGCGTCATCCTGGCCAGCTTCTTGCTTTCCCAGGTCGCCCTGGAGGCCGGCTACGACATCAAGCAGAGCGAAGTGCATGGCATGGCCCAGCGCGGCGGCAG
>Ga0123328_1003421_pt1 | contig 13580 bp, 16 predicted proteins | sample BioC12SIPDNA_2_FD_89702 | JGI IMG/M metagenome (GOLD analysis project Ga0123328, IMG submission 89702) | Anaerobic biogas reactor microbial communites from Washington, USA - Biogas_R1_A C12 SIP DNA | ecosystem: Engineered > Bioreactor > Anaerobic > Unclassified | place: Washington, USA...
ATCAGAAACCAGGGATAAGCAAGGGAAAACGGGCGGCCCGGGACTATTTCGGGGGGCGGGCGTTTTTGGGGATGGGCGGGGTGCCGGGGGGGAAGACCACGCAACGGAGTTTTTGGCGGCCCCAGCGGCGGGCTTCCTTGTGGGTGTTGTGATAGAGATCGAGGCGGTGGCGGCCCTTGATGTCGCCGCCGCGGTCTTCCACCACGCCGTAGCCGTAGCCGGGAATGTAGAACACGGTGCCCATGGGATAGTAGCGGGTATCGGCGGCGAGGGTGCCGGGTTTGGCCTTGGTGCCGCTGGCGGTGATGCCGACGGCCTTGGGCTTGCCGCGGCTCCGGCCGCTGGCAATCACCGGCTGCCCTTTCCAGTTCAGTTTCCAGTTGCAGCAGACGCCGCAGGGACAATAGGCGGTGGCCGTGATGGTGACAAACCGGCCGTGAATGACGCCGTCGGGGGAGTCGGCGCCGTCGCGGACAAACAGGCTGCAGCCGGCGGCCAGGAGAAGGACCACGACCGGCAGGAGCAGAATGGACCGATTGCGTCGCATTGAGTAGGGGCATTCTGACGGGAATGGCGACCAATGACAATTCCTTTTCCACAGCGGCGGGCCTGTGGCAGGATGGCCGGGTGCAGCAGAAAGCGGACATCCGGACAGAGGATTGGGCGAGGCCGGGAGAACCGTTCCGCCTGACGGCCGTCCGTGCGGACGCGGCAGACTGGGCGGCTTGTCTGCCGGCGGAGGCCCGGTGCCGCCTGGAGCGGCATGCGGACGACCAGGCGCGGGCCCGGGCCGGGGCGTCGGAGTGGCTCAAAACCTGCTGGCTGCCGCGTGAGCTGGGGATGGAACGCGTGGCGTTCGGACTGGGAGCGAACGGCAAGCCCTTGCCGGGGGGAGAGGCGTCGGGATGGGGGTTCAATCTGTCGCACGCCGGGGATTGGGTAGTGGCCGGCCTGGTTCGCGGGGCGGGCATTGGCGTGGATCTGGAAACGACCGCGCGCCGGACGGACATCGGCGGTTTGTCGAAGCGGGTGTTTTCGGACAGCGAGCAGGCGCAGGTGCGGGAGGGGGGGCGGGAGGCCTTTTTCACGCTGTGGAGCCAGAAGGAGGCGCTGCTGAAGGCTTTGGGCTGCGGCTGGGCGGATGGCCGGATTCAGCGCCGCACGGCTCTGGTGACCGATGGCTTCCAGGTGGAACCGGCGACGGGTGCGCGGGTGTGGTCCCGCCGGGTAAAGGGGGGGGAATATGCGCTGGCGGTTGCGCTGCTGGGTCAGTCGGAAAACACTTCGGCGGTGAACACATAGAGATCGGTACGGGGGTCTTTCCAGGCTTCGCGGGGCAGACCGGCTTTCTGGGAGCAGAGTTCGCCCATGAAGGTATCGAGGTCCCATCCGGTTTCGGTGGCGACCTGGGGCAGAAACACACCGCGCCGGAACCCGCGTCCCACCTGCACGCCGTGCGTGCCCAGCCGGATTTCGCGCCAGTCGTCGATTTTCCGCAGGGGGCTCAGCACGGAGATTTCGTAGTCGAGGGAATCCAGTTCGCCGGCGGTGACGCGGGGAAAACGCGGATCCTGGGTGGAAGCGGCGACGGCCATCTCCATGACGGTTTCCCAGACGGGACGGTCGGCTTCGAAATGGCCGATGCAGCCGCGCAGGCGTCCGTGCTGATGAAGGGTGACAAACGCTCCGCGCTTGCGCTCCAGGGCGGACACGGTGCAGTCGTAGGCCGGGGGTTTTCCTGTGCGGGCGACGGACTCTACGGTCTGCCGGGCCAGGCGCAGCAGCTCTTGGCGTTCTTCGGGCGAGAATTCGGCATCGGGGTTCATGGGGGGCTCCTGGGTTGAGGGGGGGGAATCCGGCGGGGGGCTGCCGGAAAAGGCGATGGCGGCATAGCCGACCACCCGGGTTTTATCGCCGGAGGCGTCACCGGAGTTGGCATAGTGAAGCAGGGCGCCGGAAGAAGCGCCGAACCGGCGGGCACAGGTCATGGCGGCGAGCACGGCGCCTTCGCTGCAGAGAAACGTGGAGGTGTTGCGGGGGGGGCGCTTCTCCATGGAGCGGAGGGTGCGGACCAGTTGATCCGGGTCGGCGGTGAGGATGGCGGCGACGGTCTGGGCATCGGCGGAGCAGGCGTCGGCATAGGCCGGATAGTGGGAGAGGTCTGTGCTGGCAATCACGAGGGTATCGGGGCCGGCGGCATCGGCGATGGCGTCGCCGACGGCCCGGGCGGTTGCGGGGTCGGGAGTGCCCAGCATGACGGGGACCAGGTGGAACTCGCCGAGGGCGCGCTGCAGGAAGGGGAGCTGGACTTCCAGCACGTGATCGTCGAGATGCGGGGCGGGTTGGGCGGTGAAGGGCGGTCCGGAGTCCAGCAGGCGGCGGGTCAGGTCGGCATCCACGGGAATATCGCCGAGCGGGGTGCGGAAGGCGCCGGCGGGCCAGAGGGCGGCGGCGGGAAAACTGGCGCGGTGGCTGCTGCCGAGCAGGACAACGGTGGGATGGCGGCGGCCGGCGACCGGACGGTAGGCATGGGCCGCGACAGCGCCGGAGTACACATAGCCGGCATGCGGAACGATCAGCACCCGGGCCGGCGGGGCGGCGATTGCGGGGGGCGGAACGGCGGCGAGAAGGGCGTCCACTTCACCGGCGAGTTGGTCGGGATCGGCGGGATAAAACGAGCCGGCAAAAGCGGGGGGGCGGACGGCGCCGGAGTCGGCGGGCGCGGGGCGGCAGGAGAGGCCCCAGGCGGCCGCGAGCAGAAGTCCGGCCGACGTCAGGCGGAGGGCACTCATTTCCAAATCCCCGGGATGGGATCGCCGTCGGGCGCGACGCCGTCAACAAGCCGGTTGCGGATGACATGATAGCCCTTGCGTTCGATGACGATTTCGCCGCTGCGGGGCGAGCGGGTGGAGTCGCCTTCGTCGGAAGGGATGTTGCCGGTATAGACATACTGCAGGCCTTCTTCGAGGGCGATGCGGCGGGCGCGCAGAACGGCTTCGACGGGCGTGGGCGGCAGGTTGGCGAGCTTGTGCATGGGGTGGAAACGGGAGAAATGCAGCGGGACATCGGTGCCGAGGTTGTCGCGCACCCAGCGGGCCAGGGCGCGGACATCGTCTTCGCCGTCGTTCTGGCCGGTGACGAGCAGATTGACGACTTCCAGCCAGACGCCGGATTCGCGGATGATTTTCATGGCTTCGAGAACCGGATCGCGGGCGCCGCCGGTCAGGTTTTCATAGAAGACGGGATCGAAGCCCTTGAAGTCGATTTTATAAGCGTCCACATGGGGCAGCAGGGCGCGCAAGGGTTCGGGGTTGATGTAGCCGGCGCTGACCACCAGGGTTTTGAGGCCGCGGGCCTGCGCAAGCCGGGCGATATCCAGCATGTATTCGTAGAAAATGGTGGGCTCGGAGTAGGTGAACGCGATGGACTCGGCGCCGCTTTGGAGGGCGGCTTCGACGACTTCTTCCGGGGAGACGGTGCGGGTGGCGACTTCCCAGGGATAGGATTGGGAGATTTCCCAGTTTTGACAGAACAGGCAGCGGAGATTGCAGCCGGGGGTGGCGAGGGAAAAGGCGCGGCTGCCGGGGAGGACGTGATAGAAGGGTTTTTTCTCGACGGGGTCCACATGGGCGGCGGCGATCTGGCCGTAGGACAGGGAGCAGAGGGTGCCGCCGATGTTCTGTCGAACGCGGCACAGGCCAATCTGGCCGTCACCGAGGCGGCAGGCATTGGGGCAGAGGGTGCATTGAACCTCGCCGCCGGGAAGGGGGGTCCACCACAGGGCTTCGTGCCGGCTGCCGGCGGCATCGGGGGCGGACGCACCAGAGCCGGCGGACGGTCCGGCGGCGGAGGGACAACCGCCGGAGAAGACCAGCCAGGCCGCCGTTCCGACGACGGCCGCCAGAAAGAGGCCGGCGCCGGCCTTGGCCAGCACGGGGCGAAGGGCAAACGAAGTCATGACAAATTCCTCTCCAGCACAAGCCGTTGGAGCATGACAACACCATACCCCAGAAACAGGAGGCCGACCAGTCCGGCGGCCAGGCGCGCCGCCCAGCGGAATTCGCGGATGCGCCCCAGCATGCCGATGAACGGCAACGGCAGGAAATAGAGGCTGGTGGTGCAGAAGAACACAAAGAAATAGAGCATGCCCAATGCAGGACTTTGGAGCGTGAAAACATAGGCGGCCGACATCAGAACGGGCGGGCAGATGCGGGTGCTCAGCAGGAATCCCAGCAGGACAGGCGTGGCCGAGCGGCAGCAGCGGACGGGGGAGCAGGACGGAGGGGACGGCCGCCGGAATCCGGCGGCGTACACCGCGAGCCAGGCCGCCATCGCCATCATGCCGGCGGTGGACAGCAGTCGCAGCGCATGACTGCCGAATCGCTGTCCGAGCCATCCGGCCAGCGCCCCGAAGACCAGATAGCCGGCCAGGCGGCCGCCCAGCATCTGAAACCAGGCGCTCCAGGTTGCGCGGAAAGTCCGTTCTTCGGCCGCAAAGACCGGCGCCAAGACGGGAAAGCATGTCATGCCGCAGAAAAGTCCCGTGGAGAGACCGGCCAGAAAGGCATCCATGATCACGGTACGCATCACGCCGACATCCTAGGGCGGCGGAGGGATGGAATCAACGTCGGAGGAAAACGGCACGGTTCAGGTAGCCAGACATGCGATCAGCATGCCGGTCCGCCGGCCGGGTTTTTATACATATTGCAATATGTATACATATTGCAATAACTATATATCCTCCCGATGCGGGTTGCGAGGCGATCCGGGGAGGGGAAGACCGCTTTATTCCCAGACATAACCGGTCTGGCCGTCGGCGGGATTGGCATCCGGGTGCAGGGCGGACTGGCCAAACTGGCGGAAGACGCGGCGGCGGGGTGCGGGCGGGGGCGTTGCCGGAGTCTGAAGGAGGGTGGACGGGTGCGCGGCGGGGACCGGAACAGAAGCCGGATTCAGGACCGTCGGCGCAGGGGAGTACGGGTTGGCGACGTGGTAGGGCTTGGCTCCGGAGGTGTCTTCAGGGCGAGACGGCAGACGGCCGGCGTTGCGGCTGCGCCGGAACGCCATCAGCACGAAGAACAGCGCCAGCAGGGTGGCGATGATGGTGATGGGGTTGAACAGCAGTTCGGTGAATTCAGTCATGCGGTCACCTCTTGGGGGGCGGCAGCCGGGGCATCGGCCAGTCCGGTGTCCTGCGCCGCCTGCCGGACGATGGGCGCGGTGATCTGATGGGCCTTGGCGGCAAAGCCCAGCATGAGCGACGTGTCGCACAGCAGGTTGATCTTGCGGGGCAATCCTTCGGAGAAGCGGTGCAGGGCGTCGAGGGCGCCCTGGTCGAAGACCCAGAGATCTCCGCCAACGGCGCGCATGTGGTGCTGAATGTAGGCGGCGGTGTGTTCGCGGGAAAGGGGGGCGAGGCGGAAGACGATCTGCATGCGCTGGCTGAGGGACGGCTGGGCCTGGATGGCGGGCAGCAGGGCGGGTGAACCGGCCAGAATAATGGTAAACAGGGGCGTCTCGCTTTGGGTGCGCCGGTCGGGAATGCGCAGATTGCTGAGATAGTGGATCAGATAGAGTCCGTCGTCGCCGGCGAGGGTGTGAGCTTCGTCAATGCACAGGAGGGTGCGGGTCAGCGAGGCGTTCCCGTGCTCGGTGGCATGGCCGAAATTCATCAGGGTATCGGCCAGCGTGGCGGTGGGGCCGCCGATTTTCATGTCGGCAAGGATATGGCGGGCCATGGGCAGTTGACCGCCGGGAATGGCATCCATGCGGATCAGGGGGAGACGGTGGCGGGATTCGATGGCGGCGGCGACGTGTTTAAGCACGGTGGATTTGCCCACGCCATAGGGGCCGGTCAGAACGCCGCCCAGCCGGCCGCTTTCGGCAAGGAACACGAACCGGGCGATGGCTTCTTCATACTGGTCCACGGAATACAGAAAGCGTGGATCCACGACGTTGAGAAAGGGGTTGCCTTTCAGGTTCCAATAGGCGGCATACATGGCTGGGCTCGGGCCGGTTCCTAGGGGGTGAAAGCGGAAGAAAAGCGGATGGATGTGCCGTCAGGCGTGCGCGGCGAACCGGAGGTCGAAGGCGGGGGGGCGGCCTCTTCCGGGATTTTCTTGGGAGCGCGGAGAATGCCGGCGCCCCGGGCGATGATGAACGGAATGGGCGGGGGCAGGGCGGTTTCGCCGAGGTACTTGTTCAGCAGAAAGGTGTGTTTTCCGGAATCGTCCCGATCGAGAGTGAACACGACGGGAATCTGCTGTTCCAGGTGGTTTTTCAGCGTATGGGCGAGCGGAGAGACGGGGCGGGGGATGGTCAGGACGGCGGTGATGCCCATGCGTTCAAGCGCCTGGACGAACGAGTAGATGTGCTGGACCAGCTTGTCTTCCTGGGGAATGGCGACCCAGGGCAGGATGGTGTCGATCACGACCCGGCTGATGCCGCCGGATTCGATGATGTCCTGGAATTCCATGAAGCTGCCGGGTGGCAGGGTGATATTCTTTTCAAATTCGGGGGTCGGCATCAGGTTGGCGTATTCCAGCAGCGTGACCTGTCCTTTCTCGAGCGCGTCGGAAAGCGGCAGGCCCATGCGGGACGCAATGATGGCGAGATCATGGGCGCGCCAGCCGGAAAGCATCAGGCCGCGTTCACCCTGGCGGGCGCTTTGCAGGAGAGCCTGCAGCGCGGCGATGGTCTTGCCGCTGCCCTGGCGGCCGATGCAGAGGGCGCTGCGCTTGCGGAAGATGCCGCCGAAACGCTCGTCGAAAAAGGGAATGCCCAGTCTGGTTTTATCAATCATGGGGGCGGTTCGGTTGAGCCGGGGGGCATGCCCGTGGCCTGGTGAAGAAGGCTCTTGATGAATCCCAGTTCGAAGGGTTTGGTGAGGAAGGCCATGATTTCGCCGCCTTTGGCCTTGGCGGCAAGTTCTTCCGACGGTTCGCCGGTGATCAGGATCAGGGGCCGGCCGGCGGCTTCCTGCTTCAACTGGTCCACCCACTCATGCAGGTCCGGGCTGTCGGGCAGGAAAATATCCGCAATGATGATTTCCACAGCGGGATCGGCCATTTGGGCCCGGCCGTCGGCGCAGGTCGCGGCGGGAATGGCCCGATGGCCCAGGCGGGTGACCAGGGTGGCCAGGTATTCCCGAACGGCATTGTCATCGTCAATGATCAGAATAGTTGACATAAAAACTTCGGGGGTGCGGGTTGCATGTTTCTGTATAAGTATAGAAGACTACGGCAATCAGAGGGATTTGTCAAAAGCGGATCGCATCGAGCGAGGTCTGAGGGTGTCGGCCAGTCTTGTGGGTAAGTTCACGATGCCTTGAGGGAGGATTTGCAGTAGTCGTCGAACAGGTTGCTTTGGACGAGGCATCGAAAAGCGAGGACATGAGCGGCACCCGGCATGGACCAGCGCATGCCGGAGAGTTTGGTGCGTTGGGCGATGACATGGCGGCAGCCCCCTTCGATCGCGCCGGAGCCGATGAAGTATCCCTTTCTGCGGAATGTGCGATAGGTCATGCGGGATGCATGGGTCCGGAAATAGGCGAGCTGGCCGACAACGTCTTGGGCGCGGTCCGCCGGGAGCGACGCCGCTCGTTTGGCGGCCTCGTCGAGGATGCGCGGCAGTCCGTTTTGTTTCAGTCGCCGGCGCCAGGCGTCGAAGAGTCCTTTGGCGTGCGCCGGGTTCGGTTCAAGGGTTTCGCAGAGTTGGTGCAGATGCTCGCAGGCATGGAAGAAGTCAACGATCTGGACGGCCCCGCGGAAGCGATCGGCGGCCATGTTCCAGATCCACTCGGCCCCATCGCCGAGGAAAACCACCGTGCGGGCGGTGGCATAGCCCCGCGTGCAGGCTTCGGCGTGCAAGCCCCTGCCGAAACCGGCGACGTCTTCGAAGCTGCCGAGATAGGTGCAGGAGGATGGGTCGCGTTGGGGTTCGCCTTTGGCGTCGATGGACTGGGTAAACACGCAGCCGAGTTTGATCTGGCGCGTCTTGGCGGAGCCGTCCGGTTGCTTGCCCCGAACGCCCTCGAGCTCCTCGGGGCGCATGGGAATGCCGGTCATATCGGCCTGGATGTTGAGGATGGGGATCGGGTGTGCGAGCTTGTCGGCGGGGCGTTCTCGCATCCATTGGGCGGCGGCGGGAGCCCGGTCGTTGACGACGCGCTGAATCTGGCGCTCGGGAATGTCCAGCGCGGCCATGCGGCGCAGGACTTCTCCGGCTTGGGCGAAAGAGGGATCCATCGCACCGGCCCAGCACATGAGCTGAACCACCGCCGGGGTATAGCGATGATGGAGCCCGAGACGTTCGTCGAGCGGACAACGACCGCCCCGCGATCCGACAAAGTAGGCGCGGCGCAGGCGGATGGGACCGAAAAGCGTGACCACCTGCCGCTCGCGCATCGAGTGCATCCGCTCGTCGGACCGGGGCGGCTCGTTGGTCAGCAAGTGCGGCAACTCGTGGTTCAGGAATCCCTCGATGAGGTCGGCTGCGTCTTTCTGCACAGCGGCGCGCAGCATGGTCTCGAACCAGGCGGGATCGAACGCCTGTTCGTTGCGAATCCTTTCCCTGGCGACATTCAGGAACTGCGCGACTTCCCGGCCTTGGGCCGTCTGGACCGTCCGTACTTTTTTTTACTGTCGGCGTCTCCTCGAATCGCCGCCTGTTCCATCCCGGCGAACACCTCGTCGAAAAGCTCCTGCACCTGGCGCCCTCTGGCCAGATCGGCCTTCACCTGCGCGATGGTACTGGCGGGAACGCGGACGGAATGCTTACGGCCATCGATCCAGCGTTGCCACACGTAATACGGGCCGGTCCGGCGCACGGTTCCATCCGCCGCTTTGCGCTCGTAGTACTGCTCGCTGAGCTGTCCCCGGCGCGCCGTTCCGATCGCCATCAGTTGGTTCAACGCTGCCTGCTTCTTTTGTTCCGGTGTGTCCATGGGGTCTCCTTCTGGTATATGTATCTAATATAGATACATATTTACGCCGCAATCGAAAGACCGGCAAGCCTTTTCTATTAATCCTCAATCAGAATGGCTGACGCCCGAGGTCTGACGCAGCGGTCCTGAGTGACGTCGGAACCGGGCGACACGGGGCTATGGATTGGATTTGGCGAATGGAGTGGATGGGGGTAGCATGATGGAGGATCAAGCCAGTGGAGGCGCATCATGAAGAAGGCAGGCGGACGGGGTTGGATGGCGGCGGGATTGCTGGGGACATTGCTGGTGGCGGGGCTGGCGGGGGGGTGCGACGACGACAACTACAGCCGGGATCCGGCCGAGGGCATGGGGCTGCTGGTGGTGGATAACTTCACGGGAACGCGCCTGCGGGTCTATCTGGACGGGGAGCGGGTGGAAAATGTCAGCTCGGGGGAGCATCGCTACTACGATCTGGCGCCGGGGATCTATCGGATTGCGCTGGACGGCAGCGATACGGACCGTTCCTGGGCAGGCGACGTGGATCTATTGGAAGGCCGGCGGACCGTGATGGAAGTGCGTTCCTGGTCCAGCGATTATCGGGAGTACGACGTTCGGATTTATTTCGACTGACGGGCGGGATCAGTTGTTGAACAAGGCGTCGGCGGCCTGGCGGCCGGCTTCGGCGCCGATGCCGCCCGTGAACGCGCCCGTGGCGGCGCCGACGGTGGCGCTGACGATGTTCTTCAGCCGTCCCATCCAGCTGTTGGCGCGCTGGTCCACGGCCTCCTGTTCCACGGCGGCCAGTTTCTGGGCCTGGGCGCGCATGGCCTCGGCGTCCGCCTGGGCTTCCGCTGTTTTTCGTGAGGCGTATTCCTGTTCGGCGGCCTGGCGTTCCATGGCCATCTGCTGCATGCCGGCCTGGGCGTCCTGCAGGGCGCGTTCGCGTTTGTCCTGGCGGCTCTGGGCAAAGGCTTCCATGGGATTGACGGCGGTGTCTTCGGGCATGGCGTTGAAATCGGGAAGGGGGGCTTCCGCGTCAGCCAGGGGGTTGGCCGGGCGGGGGGGGGCGGCCGGTGCGGAAACCGGGGGCGGGGAGGTCTGATCGCGCGCGAGCCACGCGGCGAGGGGGGGCGGGGGGGATTGGCCTTGGAGCAGTTCAATCCAGGTCTGGACTTCGCCCAGAAGGCGGCTGCCGTTTTGGAAGGGCTCGGTCAGCCATTGATCCATCACCAGGCGGCGCATGGCGGAAAACTCCAGAGGCGTGTCGCCCAGGCGGGCGTCGGTCGCCAATTGGCCGAGATAATGCAGGTTGTTCTGGCTTTCAGCCGTGGTGTAGTCCGAGACGAAACCGGCAAACGCCTCTTTGGCGCCGTCGCCGAAATGGTCATCGAGATCGGCGCGGAGCCGTCGGGTTTCGGACGCCATCCAGGCAGCGGCCTGTTCCCGGATCTGCCCGGCTGCATCTTGGGAAAGCGGCTGAGCCATCTGGAGGGCCTGGGATTGGACTTCGCGGGCCAGGGCAAATCGGGTATAGGCGTTGAGCAGAATGCCGGCGTCGGTGTCGGGCCGCGCGGTGGCGGGTGAAGCGGCGGCCATCGCGGCCAGCAGGAAAAGAACGGATTTCATGGCGGATTCTCCCGGGTTGGAATTCAAGGGGCGACGGCGCGCGCCTGGATGCGGCCGCCGCCGATATCGAGCACCTGCAGTTTCAAGCCGTCGGGCGGAGAGAGGACCAGCGCTTCCGCCAGTTCCTCGGGGGGCAGGGCGGATTCCATGCTGAATTCCGCCACGCCGGCGGTGTAGCTGCGCTGGGCGACGCCGCGCACATCGGAGGGGCGTCCCCGCAGGGAGTCGCGCAGCGCCTTGAGCTTCCAGAGCTGGTCCACGCCGCCCACGGTCAGTTCCACGCGATGGACAAAGGCACCGGCGCCCGGATCGCCGCCGGGCGTCCATTTCGCGAGCATGTCGGGCAGCAGGGCATCCAGGGCCTTCTCGCCGGCGCCGCGCAGGGCCTTGGCGCTGCCGCTGACATCCTCCAGGCCGACCACCGTGACGTCTTCGGAAGCGGCGGCAAGGGTGGCGGAATTGTCGGTGCGGACGGCGCGCAGGGTGGCAACGGCCTGGTAGGAGCGCAGATTGGTGTCCGAGATGCGCCGGGCGGAGGGTTTGGCCACCGCTTCGCCGATGAGGACGATGTCCGCGCCGAATTGCGTGCCGAGGGCGGCGGCCCCGCGGTTGTCGCCGGCGGTGATCAGCATTTGCCGGCTGCGGGCGATGTTGGCGCGCACCATGTCCTGATCCACCACGGGCACATTCAGGGCGATCAGCTTTTTGATGGCCATGGCTTCGACCTCGGCGGTGGCGATCGTGCCGAGGCTTTTCTCGTCCATGATTACCATGACCCGTGGAAGGAGGGACGACGGGACGACGGGTTTTGCCCGGGCCGCCTGCCGCGGGGCGGGGGCCGGGCGGGAAGCGGCCGGCGCCTGAGCGGGTCCGGTCGGGGTGACGCAGCCGGCCAGCAGCAAGAGAAGCGGAAGAAGGACGATGGGACGAATTTTCATGATGGGGATTCCTTTCAACGCAGGTGACGGTTCAGGGCGACAGCCATGTCATGGACGACTTTCCGGGAATGCTGGGCAAGGGTATCGTTTCGGCCGCCCCGTGCCGCGTGATCCACGCTCCAGAGGATCTTGCCCGTGCCGCAATCAATCAGACGGATCGTGATGCCGACGACGGGGTAGGAGCGGCCGCCCAGCGCGACGGTTTCATATTCCGAGACCGTGCCGATGATGACGGCCTGCGCGCCGGCCATCTGGCCGAGCTGGGCGGCCTGGCCGGCGGTCAGGCCGGAGAGGGCGACTTCGGTTTCGCCCAGCACGCCGGACATCTGTGCGCGTTCCACCAGCTCGTAGCGGGTTTGCTTCATCATTTCGGTGACGAACTGGTCCGACACGGAGCCGCCGATCAGCGTGGTGGCGGCCTTGAAGGGAAGAATGCCGACTTTGGCGATGTCCAGGGCTTCGCGAGCGACATAGACATTGGGTTCGCCGGTGCCGGCCCCTCCGGAGGTGGAGCCGCCGGGCGCGGCGCAGCCCGCCAGCAGGGCCAGAAGGGGAAAAGAGAGCAAGAAGCGGAATTTCATACGGATCTCCTATTTCATTTCCAGTTTGCGGACGCGGGAATCCAGCGACTGCAGGCGGGTGACGGTCTGCTCCAGCTGCTGCACCCGTCGTTCCAGGTCGGCGATGCGACGTTCCATGTTGTAGGCGATGGAGGGCGGGCGGGACACCGGTCCCAGGCGGGCTTCCAGGGCGTCCAGGCGTTGCAGAAGGGCCTTCCATTCGGCTTCGGTGACCACGGGGGCCGGCGGGGTCGCAGGCTCCGGGATGTCGGCCGGACGGGACGGGGCGGTGTCGGCGTCGGGAAACACGCTTTCCACCGGGCTGACGACCTGTCCGGAGGCCGGGGCCGGGCCAAGGGCCGGCAGGCAGAGCAAAACGAGGATGAGCGAAGCGGTTTTCATGGGGAAGGTGTTCATTGTCCGGAGTTCGACATGCCGATTTTCCAGCCGCATTTGGGGCAGACGATCCAGTAGAGCACGTCATCGCCGGGGCCCGGTGGTTGTTTGCCGCAGGGGTAATGTTTGCAACGGGCGCAGACCAGCCACCAGTCGCGAGGGGGCTGGGTGGCCGGGGTGGAAGCCGTAGAGGATGCCGGCGATGGCGAAGGGGAGGCGGCAGTGGCGGAACCGGAACCCAGTCCGGGAGGCGGCGGTCCGGGGCGCCCGGTGACATTGCATACCGGACAGCGCCAGTCATGGACGGTCATGTTGCCGGTATCGTAGACGTGCTCCACAAGGTCGGTTCGTCCGCAGAGGGGACAGTGGCCGACCAGGGGAGCAGATGAACTGCTGGTTGTTTCCGGTTTGGGGGCAGAGGACGAGGCGCTGTCCGAACTGGCGGTCGAACCGGCACTGCCGGCTCCACCGGATGGCTTGGACGAACTGGAGGGTTTGGTCTGAGCGGAAGGTTTTTTGCCGCCGGAACCGGAGGATCTGGAGGCCGGGGCCGCCGCGCTGGCGGATGGCGCCGGAGAAGCGCTTGCGCCGCCGCTGGAGGAGGAATCGGAATCGTCCTCGTCCGAGCCGAAAATGTCACCAACAACCCGGTCGGCAGCCCCCTGGCCCATGGCCTGGCCGAAGGCTTTTCCCCCTTCGGTGATGCCGGATTCGACGGCATCGCCGATGGCCTTGCCCCAGCTGTTTTCCCGGTCGGCCTTGTTGACGTTCCGGGTGGAGTCGTCCCGGATATTCCGGGCATCGCGTCCGCCGGCATCTTTCGTGATCCTGGCATCGCGGATCTGCTGGTTGCCGATGTTGGAGGATTCCTCCATCTGGGTATTCTGGGCCATGGTCAGGGAACTGTCGGTCCCGCGCTGTTCTTGGTCCCCGGTCCACTGGGAAGAGAAGTCATCCGCCGTCTTGTATCCGTTAGCGGCCAGGTCCACATCCACGTCGGCATCGGACGGGGGTTCCGCGTCGCGCAGATCGGGGGCGCCCGGAGTGGTTTTGCCCTCGCCGGTGCCGCCTTCATAGGTGGTTTGGGAAATCACATTGCCGTCGGCATCGGTTTCGGTTTCCGTGACGCGGGTGAGG
>Ga0123328_1003422_pt1 | contig 13579 bp, 18 predicted proteins | sample BioC12SIPDNA_2_FD_89702 | JGI IMG/M metagenome (GOLD analysis project Ga0123328, IMG submission 89702) | Anaerobic biogas reactor microbial communites from Washington, USA - Biogas_R1_A C12 SIP DNA | ecosystem: Engineered > Bioreactor > Anaerobic > Unclassified | place: Washington, USA...
GCGGGCAGAAAGAGCCGCACTTCGCAATATCAGGCTGCGGCATCGAGCAGTTGGACAAGCGGAAGATCCGCGAATACCTGAACGAGTGCGACTGGTCCGGCCGGGCTTGCTCCAAATGGGTGCCTGCCACCACGCGCCCCGACGGCTTCATGAAAGACGCACCCACACAGAGGCGGCAGCACAAATGAACTGCATACTGAAACACCCCAAACGTTACCGTGTCGCTCTCAAACTCGACCCGCCGAAAGACAAGTGCAACGTTACCGTCACTTCAGACTCGATGGCACAGGCAGCACTCGCGGCGCGTGCCTTGTTCAAGCTCGGTCCGGACAGAGTGCTCGATGTGGAACGCGTCAAACCCACGCGCACAAAATCCATCCAGCCCATTCACAACTACTGAAAGGAACAAACTCATGTCCTACGACAACCACGGATTCATGACAGCCACGAAAAGCGGCTACTTCACCCACGAGCAGATGCGAAACATGAGACCGGTCGACTACCACCTCCGGCTCAAACTCGCCAACAACCACGACAAGAAAGAGGCCCCATCATGCCAAGCTACACAGAACGCCCCGGCTACCGCGCCGAACCGCCCTGCGGACTCCGAAACTGCCAACACGCCCAACAACGGGGGGGAGACATTGAACGCTTCCACCAAACCTGGAATGCCCTCATGCGCCAGCTCGACCGCATCAACTCCCTCGCCCACCTCCACTACACCCAAAAAACGGAAGGCCAGGAAGCCGTCAGCATCGCCAAGCACCTGCTCGACAAGCTCGGCGCTTACCCCGAACTAGGAGGCGACGCCACATGAAGCGAGCCACTTACATCCGCTGCGAAGGCCCGATGCCGCGCTTTACCGACAAGCCGGTGCCGGGCCTTCCGCCCATCTGGAAAGTCTTCCCTGCCGACCACACCAACAAACCGACAGGAAAGATTTACGAAAAACCGGCATGGCTCGAAGCGCTGCTGCTCATGCGGCGCATCGCGCGGGACAGGCGCATGCCGTTCGCATCATACGTACAAACCGCCGGCGGGACGTTCAAGCGCTACCCGCCGCCGCTCTACTGAAAGGACGCCACATGAAACTCAAACTCCCGTCAACCTACAAGCCCGACAACAATTCTCCACACACAATTCCATACACCTACCGGAAAGACTCAAACACCGGACTCTGGAAAGGAGAGGGCGGCACCTACTACCGCCTAGATACGCACGGCACGAAGCCGCCACACCTCGACCTGATCCGCATAGAAGGAAACACACCGTGAACAACGAGAAAGACCTCACCCCGCTTGACGAAATCTTTGTACTGAGAAACATCATGCCGGAAACCCAAGCCGGCGAGTTCATACTGACGTTGAAAACCGCAGGGGCATACTTCAGACAGACCGTCGTAGAAGACGTCATAAAACGAACAGTGGCCGCGTGGAAAGGTCTCCCGTACGCCAACGAAAACAGCCAGACCACATCGCCGGACAACATCGCCTGGCTGCACTACTACACGCCCACAGAAGACTGGCTCGTCACACGCCGGTTCTTCGACATCCGCGACGGCAAGGTGTCGCGCAAGCCGATGTTCTACGCAGCCAAGACAGACGGGCACAAGTACACAGATGTCACCTATGGGCACTACATGCTGAACGACATCAGAGCGCGGAACGCCCGGCTAGACCTCTACTGGACGCCGATGCCTGTCAACGACGCGCTCCGGCACATCTGACACAACCAACAACCACCCGCCCAACCAAAGGGCGGGTTTTTTCATGCTCCGCTCGGGCGGAATACCGCCCTCGCTCCGCAACCGCGGCAAGGACACGCGCACGACACGCCCACACGCCAAAGAAGGGGGCCGCCGCTGCCGCGCCCGCCCCCGGTACTCGACGGCATACCGTCTCCGTCCTCCCCCGACAAGCCCTCTCAGACAAACCATTCCCCTCGCTCCGGTCATCGTGTCCCCCTCCTTGACGTGCCTCCGTCTCCGCTCCGTCTTCGCCTACGCCCGCTTCGGCACGCCTTCGTCAGGGTTCCGCGACAACCGTCCCTCGCCACCGGCCTCACTCGGGCGGAATACCGCCCTCGTTCGGCAACGCAGCCCCACGCCCCCGCCCCAACACACACACGGCCAGTCCACACGCCCAGCCGCAGCCCGGACGACCGGGCGCTCCCTCGCTCGACTTTCGTCTCACTCTCCCCGCGCCCTACGAAACCCCGGCGCACTGCTCAGGCAAGGGGCTTTGCCCCCTCGACCCCCACAAGGAGGCGTCGCCCCCTTGACCCGGACCTTCCTGCCCGCCTTGGGGGCCGGACAGGAAGGGCAACACTCGCCGGAATACCGGCTCGTTCGAGAACGCTTCCGGTCTCTCGCCAAAACCCCGCGCCTTCCGGTGTGTCCACTGCCGGGGAAAGGGCGAGTCCGGCCGCCGCGCCTGACAACCCCCGCGAGCGAAAACAGAGCGCAAGAGACGGCGCGACCACACCCATGCCGCAGCACGCGATCCGCATGGCAACGCCGGCCCTCGCCCGTCCGGCCGCCGGGGTGAAGCGGGCTGACCACGAAGCACCCACCCTGCACCGCGACGCGCACCGCGAACGGACTGCCGCGCAAAAAGGACGGGGACAGGCAGACCCGCCACCTCGGCCGCAATGGAGGGGCTCGCTTCCACTGTGCGGGCATCACGGCACCCCCTTTGCAAGTCCGGCGGGGGGGCTGAGGTCACCGCTTTCACCTTCCACCCGCACACCCCCTGCAAGCGAAGGGTGTGCGGGCGGCGCGGTTGCCGCTCGAAACCTTTCAGCCATGCGCCGGCCAGGCGCAAAGGAGAACGCCATGAAAAAGCCCCGCAACAGCAAGAACGCCATCGCCACCTCCACATACGCGGCCATCGGTTGCGTGGTCTACCTGTTCACCCCGCCCCGCAGCGCGGACAAGCCGTTCTACGGTGTGCGCGTCGCGGCCGACCAAGACGGGCGCTTCGTCAAGTACAGCCCGCTCTACCACTGCAAGACCGAAGCCGAAGGCCGGGCACTCGCCACGCGAATCGCCAAAGACCGCGGCATCAAGGTCGTGGTCCGCGCCGCCCCCGAGCGTCCCGTGATCCGCCCGCCGGAGCCAGTCCAGAACGACGACGGCGAAGCCCGCCCCTTCTGATCCCGGCGAGAGAAAACACCCCCGCTACGGCGGGGGTTTTTTCATGCTCGATCCCTACGCTTTTTTGCATTGCCCCGCGCCCCCTCCAAACGAGCACGAGCCAATCTGACACGAAAAGGAATACGCTCTTGCGCAAACAAAGAACGCCTCGCAATCCCATACGGGATTCTGCTGGCACGAAGCCAACCAGAAACGAAAAACTCGCACACGCCCACCCTGTCCATAAAACCCCTTCCTTTCAAAGGCACGCGCCTACGGCGCTCATCATCCCCCACACCGGGGGCCTGTTTCCTGCCCCCGGACCCCGACCCAAACCCGTCGCGGCGGCATCCCGCCCGGCGGAGTACCTTCGGGCGTCCCGCCCACGCGCCGGACCCCAACACCCGCCCGCGCCCGCAGCTTGCCCGGCGTCAGGTCTTTCGCTCCAGCCTGACTACAGGCTCCGCTCAGACCAGCCACCGGCCCGCGCAGCCGACGCCAAGACCCCGCCCCGAAAATCGCCGGAAAACGCGCTTCCTGACAATTTCGCCTTTCAAGTCCACCAACACCCCAACACGAAACCGGCCGGGGGTACGCGGAGGGGGAGGTCGCCCATAACGGGCCTTCACCGGGACGCGCATCGCATAATAGCGCTATTATGCGACGCGGTCCGCCCCTTCCCCCTCCGCTTGACATAACCGGGTTATGTCAACCCCCGGCCGGCACGCGACAGCACCGATCCGCCGCCGGTCAGGCCGGGCCGCGCTGCGCGCTCCCTCCCGGCCCTCCACTGGCGGCAGACACCTTGCCCGAACCCCGGACACGAAAGCAGGGCGCACGATCCGGCGGGCGGGTTAGGCCGCGCCGCGCTACGCGCTCCCCCCCGGCCGTCACCCGCCCCGACGCTCACGGCGCAACCTCTTACCCTTCAACGTCGGCACCAACTCCGCCAAAACCGGTTCACGATCAATCAGACGCTTCAACCGCATCTGACACGCAGCAACCCCCAAACACAACGTCAAAGATATCTCCTCCCACGTCCGCCCGTCCCGGCGCATCCGCAGAATCTCAAAATCCGCCGGAGAAAGCCGCAAGAGAGCGTCTAGCGCCGAAGCCAGCACCGAAAGCGGATACCCGCCCGGCACCGGCTCAAGGGCCGCGGCCTCGTCGGCCGGGCCGGGCCGCACGTCCGCAACCAGCCTCTCGTCAACACGGACAGCCTCGCGGTACGGCTGAGGGTCAGCCCCCGAGCCGCACTCGCACCCGAAACAGGGGGTGTCCTGCCAAGCGCAGTCGGCATAATCGCCCCGCGCGATCGCCTCCGCATGCGGGCAATGAAAACAGTCCATTACAGTACCCCCTTCCAAGACCTAACGCCCGGCCCCCTCCGACAGAATCCTCACGAGAACGGCCACCACCTGAGCCGCCTCAACCCCAGCATCCTCACGTCGCCCGCCCACAACCTCTGCCAGAAACTCCAGGCACTCTTCTTCCAGAATCATGTCCTCAGAGGAAGGCTCCGGGAAACGCTTGCGGAACCGAGCCAGAACAGCCGGCCAACGCTTTTCACCAAACCCCTTTTCACCCGAAAACTGAGGATGCTTGCGGCGCGCGCGCCGAAGCTCCTTGTCCGCCCTGTGCATCAACTTCTCAAGAACCGCGTCCACTCCACCACCACCTTTCACGCCCGAGCCAGGGCGAAATACCCCGGCAGGGCCGGATTCTCGACAACCACCACGGCCACACCCTTCGCGGCCAGCACCTTCTTCTCGGCTTCAAGCCAATGAAGGTTATCCATCATGCCGCCCCCGGCATGACAGCTTGGCTCGCGGGTCCCCCCGCGCAGCCAGCGAGTGACCAGCTGCCCCTCGTCTACAGGCACGGCCAACGTGCCGACAGCAGAACGTCCCTTCATGCAAACCTCCGACACCCCCGGTTGGAATTGCGCCGAACCGTCTTCAGGGGTACAGACGGCACGACAGCCGCTTACGCGGCACGAAAGTCCAGCATCCGGCTGGACAAATACACAAGCAAGCGGGTAGAGATATACTCAAGCCCGGAACTAGCCAAAAATCGTTGTGTGTTGCGTAAAACGCCCCGCGCGCCACGTCCCGTGCTGTACCCGTCCCCGCTGTCAGACAAAGTGTTAAAAGCCGGGGGCGGGGAGCCTTGATTCCCCATGCAGGAAGCGGGGGGTGTCACGCACTGGGGTAAGGGGCGCACGCTAAGGGTGGGGTGCCAACGGGTGTATATATAATACCCCCTTACGGGGGTATATATACCCGGGTGGCACCCCCCTCTAGCAGCTATGGCCATTTGGGAGGGTGCCAACGCCAAATGGCACCCCCTAGAATTGAGCTTTAAGCATTTCATTTTTACCCGCTTCCGTGACCGAATAACACTTGCACCGATTGACCGTCTCAAGAGACAGAAATCCTTTCTCGGCCGCCTCTTCGAACTTCCTACGCACAGTCGTTGAAGAACACCCGATTTCGCCGCTGATTTTGTCGCCATATTGCTTCTGTGACAGCCCCGGATGGGCATCCACATAGGACACCACGGAAACCGCTGAGAAACGCTCCTCGTTGACAGGGGGCTTGTTAGGGGAGGGCTTCCTGTAGACCTCCTCCACCGCCTTGACATCCTCCTCCGTCGCGTCGCGCCAGTAAATGCAGCCGTTCTCCGCGTGGCGGATCAGCTTCTGCCGGCACGGCTTGCCGTCCAGGCCTACCCAGTCGAGGCGCTGCCAGCGTTTGCCGCAGATGTAGCGGAAGACGCCGGGGACCCCCGACGGCATCAGGGAGAGGATAGCGCGCGCCCAGTTGACGATCTCCGCGCCGCCTGCGCCGATGTACTGGGCGAACTCGTCGTTGCCCCATTCCGCCCGGAGGTCCTTGTCATTCGGCGGCTTGTTCGTGTGGTGGATAAACAGGATTCCGGCTCGGTCGCGTCCGAGATCGTCCGCATCCTTGATGACCGGGTCAAGCTGGGTCCGGAAGAACCGGGACAGATCCGCGTTGCGACCGCAGTCACCGCCGAAGTAGGACTGAAAGGGGTTGACGATCAAGAGATCCACGTCAGGGTTCGTTTCGAGGAGGATGTCCAGTTCCTCCACAAAGGCTTCCCCGACCTTGCCGACGGCCTTGTAAAAGAACACGCGGGCGGTGGCCGGATCTTCCATGCCCAGAGCGATCCGGATGTCGTAATCATCGAAGTTGAAATCAGTGGTCAGGCCGTGGCGGACGGAATTTCGGAACTCGGCAACCTCTTCGCGGTCATCTTCAGCCTGGATCACGACGATCTTGAGAGGGCGTACCGGGCAGATGCCGAAGAACGGCCGGCCCAGCGACCAGCAGATCGCGGCCTGGACGGTCAGGACGGACTTACCGACGCCAGAGGGGGCGATCAGGAAGGCCCCGCCGCCCTTGCGCAGCCAGCCGTTCCTGAACAGCGCGGCCGGGTTGCCGGCCTCCGGCACGGGATCCGGGAACTGGCCGAGGGGGATAAGCGATCCTGCCAGCATCCGTTTAGGCGGAGCTACAAGGTTCGCCGCCGCTTGGCACTCTTCGGCGCCCTGCTGCGACAAATACCCGCCCTTCAGGAACAACTCCAGCGGGGAGCTAAACGGAACGACTGGTGTCGACATGCCGGCCTCCTGCTTTTTTGAGAGCACGGTACTTTCGCATCAGGGATTTGCTTTGCCTTTTGCCGCGCAAAACAGCCCACAAATGCTGGTGGGTGACGCCAAGGTTCTCCGCCGCTTTGCATATCCCCTTTATACGCGGGGCGCGCTTGATTACCTTTTTCAATGTGCACCGCCTTCCTTGTTTGATTTCAACCACAGCACTTTTTGTTTCACCTTGCCCCCGTTAGATTTCACGCGCTGGCCGCCCGGCATGCGCACCCACCCGCAGGTATCCCAGCGGGTCCGGTCCGCGCCGAGGCGCGTTGCCGCCGCGAAAAACGCGGCCACATCCTGATCGTCACGTCCCCGGCAATCAAACCAGCAGTGAAGCGACTTGCCGCCCGAATCGACCGCCAGTACCAGAGGCAAGGCGCTGTTCAGGGCAGACGCGACACGCGCCTGCTCGGGTTTGCCGAAGGCGGCGTCGTCGAACTCCGCCACGACGAAACGACGCTCGGCCACGTTGTCCTGGCACCGTGCCGAACGCTTGCCCTCCCTCGTCAGGCCCGTGCGGTCCTTCATCGGATTCGGGACGATAAACTGGGCCGTCCCCGCGCGGGGCAACCACAACGAACACTTCAAAACGACAGGCCGCTCGCAGATCCAGCCGGCACAAACCAGATCCTCCGGGCCGAACAGGACAGGAAGCACGTCTGACGCGCAAAGCCCGGTGTCCGTCACGCCGTCGAACAGCGCCGGGGCCGTCAATGCCGCCATGTCCCGGTCCGAAGCGTCCAGAGACGGCCAGGAAGCTCGTGCTTTGCGTTCGCCCTGCGTCGTCCGGGGGGTGTCGTAGGCCAGACGCAACGCAGCATCAATTTCACGTTCTGGCACGGCCCTATGACTCACCCACCGGGAACAGCAATCCCGCAGGAAGCGCCCGCACGACTCGCGAGAACAGCACCCGGCGGCACGAAGGCCCGCCGCTGCCCTTGCAAGCCAGCGGTGGGTTTCTCCGGCCTGGGGGGTTTCCCTCAGCGTCTCCGCCACGCGGTTCGAGAATGGAAGCACGACAGCCACGTTCCTCCTCCTACAGGGTTTCGGCGACCGCGTTCTCGACCCACCGGGCGAAACCCTCGACCTTCGCGGACAACTCCGCCTGAGCCCTCGCCCCGGCCGGAGACGACAACGCGGGAACCGCGAGCCGCCGGACCGAGGCCGCGAACGCCAACACCTTTTCGCGGTCCGGGGCTTGGGCCGCGCGGCGCGCGGCCGCTTCGCGCTCCGCGGCCTGACGGTCCGCCTCAGCCTTTTCGGCGCGGGCAATCGCCCGCTGCTGCGCCAGCTCATTCTCGATCCGCGCGCGCTCCATGCGCTCGAGATCCGCCTTGCGCTCGGCTTCGATCCGTGCGCGGGCTTCTTCGGCGGCGCGTTTCCTGGCTTCGGCCAGCTCGGCCTTGCGCTTTTCCTCAAGCGCCTCAGCCTCTTTCCGCGCCCGCTCGGCTTCGGCCAGACGCAGCCGCTCGGCTTCGGCCGCAGCCTCGGCCTCGCGCACGCGCTTCTGCTGCGCACCATACAGCATCGCGTCGAACTGTTCTTGGGAGAGCGCCGCGAGGTTTTCGCACAACCCGCTCACGTCCATATAAGCGGACAAAGCCAGCTTGCGAGATTCGTTTAACGCCGCAATGCGCTGTTCTTCGACTCGTTTGGCGAAGTCTTCCTGCTCCTGGAGGTGCTTCTCGGCCGGCTCGATCAGAGCCTTGAGGACGTTCGCGATCCCGTCGATAGCTTTGCCCTTCGCAAGTGCGTCAGACTTGAGGCGCTTGCGCGTGTTCTCGGCATCGCATCGGATCTGGCGAAGGGCCAGGCGCACCTCCCGAGCCATCTTCATTTCGCGAACCTGCGACACGTCGGTCACCCGGATTGCTTGCGCCTGACTCATCCACCTCTCAGCCTGTCCGAACATTTCATTGAACGCGAACCGCAGTTGCGTGGCGGTCGACTGTTCGACGCCGGTCTCTTTGAGGATCTGAAGCGCGGCGCTCGGCAAAGCCGTCGGCCCGCCGGGGGTCCCGGTCATAGGCAACACTTCAGGATCGAGAATCTCTGCAGCCTGATTCATAAGCCACTCCTTTCCGCAGCGCGGCCGTAATCGAAGATCAGGAGCGCGTCTGCATTCACCAGCGTAACCTCCACCGAAGGGAAACGGCGCTGAGCCTCGGCCTTGAGCTTGTGCTTGTCGCCGGCAACCTTGCCGACGCCCAGCCAGCCCTGCCACTTCTGCGGCGTGACCTCGATCAAGCGCCAACCCATGGCCATAAGCGCACCGACCAGGACGCCGCGCCCGTGCCCGAAGTTGAACATCGCACTACCCGGGGCGGACTTACCCTTGATGAATCCGCCCACCTTCTCGATGTAGCACACACGCGGCCCGTCGCCAGCGCCAGCCGTCACTGTGCGGAGCAGGTCGACGCAGTCTCCCTCGGTCGCGGGCATCCTCTGGACGTCCACAACGCCCTCGGCTTCCCACACAACCGCACCACTCTTTCCGGGGTCAATGCCCATGATCATCAGACACCTACTTTCCGTAGCGCTTCATGAGCTTGCCGCCCACCTTGAGCGGCAGCCCCGGAGCCCACGCCAGAGGCTCCGTCATGATTGAAGAAATCTTTGCCAGGTCCGCCGCGGCCGTCGCCTCCGGCACCTCGAACACCAGCTCGTCATGGACCGTCATGACCGGGCTGTAACCGGCCTTGAGGCACCGCAGCCACGCCGAAGCCATCACGTCGCGCGACGCGCCGGACACGATGTTCTCCGTGATGATCCCGCCGTGCAACGGGCAGCGCTCGCCGGCGATCATGGCCGTCATGCCCTTGCCGAAGCCGCCGTCCAGCACCTTGAGGTCCCGGTAAAAGAGCAATCGGCCGCAACGAGAGTCGTACGACGTGCAGGGAAGCGGCACGACGTGATCGCGGCCAGCCTCCCAGGACTTGTAGGCATCGTCCTCAAGACGCTCCCACACACCCACCACAAGCGGATTGCTCGCCCGGTAATCATTCACCGCCTGTTTTGCTTCCTGGAAACTTAGCTCCAGCTTCGCCATCATCTTCGCCACGCGCACGAACGTCCCGGCCCCGCACCGGCAGCCCAGCCCCAGCACACGAGCCTTGGCGTACTGACGGAGAGTGCTGCCGTTTTGCTCGCACCACTTTTCAAGAGGCATCGGATTGGTGTAGCCCATAGTTGACCGCGCGTGGACCTCGTAAATATCCATATCAGGATGATCACGAAGAAGCTGCAGCGTCTTTTCGTCCCCGGCGATCCACAGCAGCATCCGCGCCTCGATCTGAGAATAGTCACACACAACCAATGTAGAACCCGGCGGCGCCACGATCACCTTACGAATGTCCAGACCCTCGACCTCCTTGCGGTTGAAGTTCTGCATGTTCAACCCGCCAGTCCCGGCCCAGCGCCCGGTCGTAGCACCAAAATATTTAAGCTCGTACACCATGCGCCCGTCGCTCCCACGACGGCGGGACTGCATGCTCTCCAGCACCTTCTTGAGGCGGTTTGCCCGGCGCAACCTTGACATTGCCAAAGCCCATCCGGCGCACTTCTTACCCTCGTGCATCTTGAGCCACGCGGCATAATCCTCGTCGCCGACAGCGAGAGACGCGGGCGGCACGACTCCAAGATCCCCACACGCCAGCTTGAACAACTTGTCTGATAGAGAAGGGTTCCACGGGATAGCCTTACGACAGCCCTCGACCACACGCCCGAGGCCCTTGATCGCATTGTCGACCATCATCCAATCAACGCACACTCCGCGCCGAGCCATCATGCAAGTCGCCTCAAACAACGCCCGCTCATGCTGCGGCCAACGCCATCCGATCTCACGCCAAAGTTTTAGGCACATCACAGCATCATTGGCAACGTACGCCGCCTCTTCGTCCGACATGCCGCACGCAGCGAAAAGATCGCCGTCATCCTTCTGCCCGCGCAGCGAGCGCCGCACGCCCTTGTCCACCTCAATGCCAAGGACCTCCCGGCAGGCCCCCTTGAGGTCGCGCGGGTATTGAAGGAACGCGCAGGCCGCGGCGCTGTCGTGCCACTCGCAGGGTCCGACGCCGGCAGGGGTCTTCCCGTCCGCCTGCAGCCGCGCGAACACGCTGCGGTCGAACTCCCGGTGGTGGCTCACCCACTCGCGGCCGGCGATCCGCTCCCAGGGAAATTTGGTCGGCTCGCAGGAGCAGACGGACGAGCCGTCCGACACCGCAACGGCCCACGCCGAGAACCGAGGATCGTTGACGTAAGGGTAGAGCCCCATGGACTTGACCGAGTACGTCCCTGTGTAAAACGTCTCGAAATCCACGCCGACCGCCGCTCCCGGCGCGGGCCGAAACTCCCCCGGACTCACGATCTTGACCTTCGGTGTCATTTTTCCCGCCCCTCACAGTTGAACGTTCACTGCACCGCGCAAGGCCGGCCGCGCGACCGCCGCACCGTTCCCGGGAACGCCTCGCGCTTTTCACGGCGCACCGCCTTCAGTTCCTCAGCGTGCGCCTTGAACTCCGGGCTCTCCAGATACGTCAGAACCTCGCTCACCCGGAAGCGCCGGCGGCCGCCTAGCTCATGCCCCGGCACCTTCCAGCGCCACAGGCTGATCGCGCTCACCCCGAGCATTTTGACCAGCTCGCGCTGCGTCACGAATCGCTCCGGCAGCGTGTTCTTCTTCTCGCCGCCGCCGACGCTGTCCTCGCCGCGCAGCACGCGCAGCGCGGCCGACTTCCGGTCCGGCGTCGCCGCCAGCACCGCCGCCAGCAGATCGCTTGTCACATCCGCCATGATCTCTCCCTCCCTGCGCGTTGAAAGTTGCGCGTTCTCCCCGACTCCCAATTCCCGACTCCTAATTCCTGACTCCTAACTGCTAACTCCCCGCGCAGCGGGGGTCATATCCCTTGGCATACCGCCACAAGCTGGCCAGCAGCTTGAAGGCCTGCCAGTCTCGCGTCAGATCCCCGTGACTGACGAACTCCACGCGCCCCGGCTCGGTGGTCGACACAAACACGTTGATCGCGCGGACCCGCCCGATGTACGCGTCGCCATACTCCGTCGCGCCATACGCCGCGAGTTGCAGCCGGTGCTCGTCGTAAGCCGACACCTTCTCGCCCGGCTTGGTCTTTTTGGTTTTGTAGTCCAGGATGCCGGGCAGCCCGTCGCCGTGCGTGAAGAGCAGATCCGTTGTGCCCGCGAACCCGTGCCCCGTGTTCACGACGCGCTTTTCGCGCGCCGTCACCGTCAGGCCCTCGCGGGAGATCAGATCCAGCACCGGCTGGACGTACACGCCCCACGCCGCCGTGTCATACGGCTCGCCCGCCACCGCCGCTTCCAGCGCGGCATGCACCTTCGTGCCCGTGTCCGCGGCATCCTCCACCTGCTCGAAAGCCGCGTCGCACACCCGCTGGCACCAGTACTCCGCCGTCTCGGCTTCAGTCTTCGGCGTCCGCAGGGTCGCCAGCGCCACCTGGTTCATCTTCCACGTCTCCAGCGCCGGCTTCGCCAAGATCCCGATGATCGACGTCACGGACGGCAGCAGCCCCAGCCGCTTCGCGTCTTTGATCGTCGTCGCCCGGTCTCCCGATCCGTCCGCCTTCATGATCCTGTGCATCGGCTCGCCCTCCCGCGTATACCAATGCGCCGTCTTCACCGCATTCCTTGTCAATATCGCCATCTCGATTCACCTCCCGCCGTGCCGGTGTTTCCACCGGTCACGGCTTATCTCCACGTCTCAACTCATGCACTAATGAAATAATGAACTTCCCTAAAACGGCAACGGCTCGTCATCCATGGGCGCAGCATGCGGCGTAACCACCCCCGTTTGCCCACTGCTTACCGCGCTTTTCCCGCCTGTCGCGCTTACCGCGCCTCCCCCCGCCACCCCGGCCACACCAGCTACCCCGGCTACACCTGCCACCGCTCCCGTCTGTCCTCCGGCCTCCGACCTCTGGCCTCCGTTCCCATTGCCGACTGCCGATTGCCCATTGCTTACCGCGCTTGACGCGCTTAACGCGCTTACCCCCGCCATCCCCGCCGGCACGGGGCACAGCGCCGCGATCGTCGGATACACCCCCTGCCCGTTCCTCCTCTGCTCATGCGCCACCGTGATCAGGCACTTCCGGCCCTTCATCTCGCAATAGTCCCAGCCGTACTTCGGCGCGCCCCCCAGCGCCGCTTTGAGGAAGCCGAACAGCGTCGACTTCTCGTTGCCGCTGATCCGCATCGTCTTCGACGCGATCCGGTGCGGCTGTCCCGCCTGGTCCCGGAACCCGAACAGAAAGGTGGTCAGGTCGACCGTCTCCGTCACATGCGGATCGTCGAACGACGGCCTCACAATACCGAACTGGTCCCGGATATCGATGATCGTCGCCACCCACGTGCCCGCCGGAGCCAGATCGTCCTTCACCAACTCCACAAACGGATTCACGCTCTTGCTCATCTGCTCTTGCAATACCGCCATCTTGCACCTCGCATTTTGGGCTGCATTGTTTAGGCTCAGCCACCGCCCAATCTTGGCCTTGCCCTCTTTTCAACTAATGAAATCTCGCACGAACGAACTAATGCACTTCTCAAACGCGCCTTTGCGGGAGTTTCTCCTCCAGTTTTACCCTCTCGTTTGCGGCCACTTCGTGGCCGCAATAACCGAAAGCCATCCCGGCAAAAAAAGACCCGTGCGTCCGCAGCCAGAATCAGGCTCTGGCGGGTCGCACGGGTCACAATATGCAGCCACAAAAAGCAAAAAGAAATGTGGCTATCGCTGTCTA
>Ga0123328_1003425_pt1 | contig 13568 bp, 11 predicted proteins | sample BioC12SIPDNA_2_FD_89702 | JGI IMG/M metagenome (GOLD analysis project Ga0123328, IMG submission 89702) | Anaerobic biogas reactor microbial communites from Washington, USA - Biogas_R1_A C12 SIP DNA | ecosystem: Engineered > Bioreactor > Anaerobic > Unclassified | place: Washington, USA...
CTTTATCAGTTGTTCCAGTTCCGTACGTTCACTATCGCTTAAGTAGATATGTCGTCGCTTGGTCATACCGGCAGTTTGCCATATCTGCCGGGTAATTCAAGAACTAGGCTAACTGAGCACTAGTCCAAAGTGCATCCCTGGGAAGTGCGCCAGCCACTCTCCGATGTAGGACGGCTCTCCAGAGCCGTCCATCGGGCGGGGCACTCCGCCCGGAGTGGAGACCCACCCTACGCCGGAGGCGCTTGCCATCGGGGCGGATGCGCTACCATAGCAGCTATGCCCAAGATAAGAACGCTGCTTCGCGTGGCCCTGATCGTCCTCGGCGTGTTGGTCGGGGGTGTCCTGGTGCTGGCGGCGACGTTTGCGATCGCTAACCGCACCAACGGCAGCCTCGTCTCATCGAGCGAGCGCCGCCGTTATCTTCTCTACGTCCCGGAAAGCCTCGATCCCACGCAGCCGGCGCCGCTCGTCATCAGCATGCACGGCTTCGCCGAATGGCCGGCGCACCAGCGCGACATCAGCCGCTGGAACGCCCTCGCCGATGAGCACGGCTTCATCGTCGTCTACCCGATGGGCACCGGCTTTCCGCTGCGCTGGCGCACGCACGGCGCACCCGGTACGGAAGCCGACCGCGCGATCGACGTGACCTTCATCTCAGACCTGATCGGTGCCCTGGCACCTGACTACGCCATCGACCCGGCGCGCATCTACGTCAACGGCCTGTCGAACGGTGGCGGGATGTCCTTCGCCGTGGCATGCGATCTGGCCGACCGCATCGCCGCCTTCGGGTCGGTCTCGGGGGCCTATATGCTCGCCTGGGACGCCTGCCAGCCCAGCCGACCCGTGCCCGCGATCATCTTCCACGGCACGGCGGACGAGATCGTGCCCTATGAGGGCGGCCCTTCGCACGCCTTCGATCTCCCCTTCCCCACGATCCCGGCGTGGGTGGAGACGCTGGCCCAGCGCAACGGCTGCACCGCAGCCGAAGCGCTGCCCACCACGGGCGACGTGCGCGGCGTCGCCTGCACCGGCTGCGCCGCCGACGTCGTGTTCTACACGGTCGACGGTGGGGGCCACGCCTGGCCCGGCGGCGGCTGGATGCCGGAGGCCATCGTCGGGCACATCACGCAGGACATCGACGCGACGCGCGTGATGTGGGCGTTCTTCGAGCAACACCCGCTGCGAGACCACTAGTGCGAGCTGCGGTTTCTCCGCACCAGACCGGCTCCCGTCCATGAGGCGCACCGCGCCTTCCAGACCAGGAGCCGGTCGTCCCGCACCCGATCCCTGACTGGCGAAATCACTTACCCGGATCGAGGATCTCGCCCTCCCAGGAAGGGCCTACGCCTGCAAGGAGATCCCACCAAAGGCTGCTCTGCACCTGGAGCCCCTCATATGGGCCCCGACCGTGAAGCCACGCGTGACCCGTAGCCTTCCAGGGCTCGTAGTAGGTGACCACGTGGCCTCCTTCCCACAGAACGTTGCCGAACGCGTCGAGGATCGTCATGGCCCCGTCTTGGTGGCCCAAGACCCACCAGTACGGCTCCTCATCGCTGTAGTACTCCCTCACGTTCCAGTTGGTCACCCCGTGGAGGACGCCATCAAGGCGGTCATCGGAGAAGGTGCAGTTGAAACCACTGATATCATCGCGCATGTGCGTCGTCTCGCCGGCATACCACACTCTCGCGTCTGGTGAGGAAACCTCGAGCGGCGGGAGACTGCACATGCCCGTAAATGGGGTCTTGGTCGCGCCCGCCGAGGCCGGCAGAACAGCGACAACCAACAGGATAACGACCAACAGCACTGCTCCGAACACTCGTCTCTTGTTCATCGCTCAACTCCTTGTGCTTAACACGGACCTGTCTCTGAGTCTTGTTGGCGGCAGAAGGCACAATTGGCATGGTGTGTCCCTATCACCACCTCCCTCCTTTCTCAATCGTCACCACAATAGGGAACGGGGGCCACCCTCCGCTTGAGCCGCATCATACCTATGCTGGTCAATAGGTATCAGGGGAGTATCAGGAGCACGCTTGCGCTGGCTGATACCCTGCCCTACAATGCTGATAGGGGGCAAACCACGATGTGTGCCTTACGCCTGGTCCTTCTGGGCGGATTCCGGGCCGAGTGCGATGGCGTGCCGGTCAACGCCTTCGACTCCGACAAGGCCCGAGCATTGCTTGCCTACCTGGCGGTGGAGGGCCACCGTTCGCACCGGCGCGACGAGCTGATCGGGCTGTTCTGGCCCGAGATGCCACAGCGACGCGCCCTCCACAATCTCAGCCAAACGTTCTACTCCCTGCGTTCCGCCTTTCCCCGTAACCCGGAGGGATCGCTTTTCGAGGTGACGCCTCAGGAGATCCGCATCCGGGGCGATGCTTGTTGGGCGGACTCCGTGGAGATGGTGACCCTGCTGCAGAACTGCGAGGCGCACCACCACGACCCCGACTCGCTGTGCCGTGCCTGCCGCGATCGCCTCGAACAGGCTGTTGCTCTGTATCACGGCGACTTCCTGGCCGGCCTCTACCTCAAGGACTGCGCCGGCTTCGACGAATGGCAAACGGCTCGACGCGAATCCTTGAAGGCCAGCCTGATCCGTGCTCTGGGGTGGCTTTCGCGAAGTCTCGAGCGCTCAGGCACCCTGGAGCAAGCCCTCGACTATGCCAGGCGCCATACGGAGATCGATGGTCTGGACGAGTCCGCCCATCGCCAGGTCATGCGTCTGCTCGCCCGCACTGGGCGCAGGGCTGAAGCCCTCGCCCAGTACAGCCTCTGCCGGGAGTCCATCCTGGCTGAGGTGGGCGTCGAGCCCGATGCCGGCACGACAGCGCTCTACCAGCAGATCCTACGGGAGCCTGCCTGGCCCGTGGGATTGCCTGGTGTCCATGACCTGCCTCTCCAGCTGACGCCACTGATCGGAAGGCAGGCTGAGGTGGAGTCGATTCAACGCCTGCTCTCAGGAGACGGCTGCTGCCTGGTCACGATCGTCGGCGGTGGGGGGAGTGGCAAGACGCACCTGGCGCTTGAAGCCGCGCGCCAGCTCGTACCCGTCTTTTGCGATGGTGTCTACCTGGTCGAGCTTGACCGCAGCCGCCCGCAGCAACGCCTGGCGCCGCTGATTGCGCGCGCGCTCGGCCTGAGCAGTCCCCACGAGGCCAACACGTTCACGGCCAGAGAAGCCGGGCCTGTGCTTGAGGAACGTCTCAACGGTTTCCTCGTGGGGAGGCACATGCTTCTGGTCCTCGACGGCTTCGAGTCCATGCTCCACGAGTGCCGTTGGTTGAGCAACCTTCTGCGTCACGCTTCGGGACTGAGCGTCCTGGCCACGTCACGCGTCCGACTCAGCCTCGAGGCCGAGCACGTCGTCATGCTCGACGGTCTGCCCTATCCCTCGCATCCGACGCGCGCCGAGGAGATGAGCACCTTCGGTGCGGTACGGCTATTCGCCGCCGCGGCCCGGCGCGCCCGACCGAGCTTTGAGCTCGACTCGTCCAACGGCGACAGTGTCGCCGCTGTCTGTCAGGCAGTGCAGGGTATGCCGTTGGGCATCATCCTGGCGGCGGCGTGGGCCGAGATGCTTGAACCGGCTCAGATCGCGGCCCGCATCACCGGTCAGCTTGCGGGACTGGCCCGCCCCAGTCTGGATCTCCTCACAACAGACTGGGCCGACCTTCCCGAACGCCAGCGCAGCGTGAGGGCTACCTTCGAGTACTCCTTGGCGCTACTGAGTGAACCGGCCAAGGAGGCGTTCCTGCGTCTCTCCGTGTTCCGCGGTGCCTTCTCGCCGGAACGCGCCCTCCAGGTAGCAGGAGTGGATCTCCGTACCCTCAAGCAGCTGGTGGATCACTCAATGCTGCAGCCCGTGACCGGAGGCTGGTTCCGTATCCACGTGCTGCTGAGGCAGTATGCGGAGGAGCAGCTTGCCACCCAGGCCACCATAGCCATCGCGACGCACGAGCAGCACTGTCACGTGATCTTGACTGCACTGGCGGCTCGCGGGTCCCGCATTAGAAGTGAGAGCCTATTTGGAGAACTGGCAGAGATCGACCGCGAGTACCCGGACGTGCTCGATGCGTGGGACTGGGCCGCAGAGCATGGTCGTCTGGATCTTGTGGAGGCCGCGCTCTGGGCGCTGTGGCGCTATGGCGAAGCCAGGAATCTGTTGCGTGAAGATGCGGTGCTACTGGAGCGGACGATGGACCGGCTCGAGCAGCAGGGACTCAGCCCCAAGACCGTGTCCCTGTGGGCGCGCCTTGGCATCCTAAGGGCCCGGTTTCTGATACGCCTGCTCGACACACAAGGCGCCCAACGGCTACTCGATCGCGTAGAGGCCTTGCTTCGCGAGCAGCCATCCGACGCCGCCGGCTTGAGAAGGGACTTGGCGTACCTGGAGATCGCGCGAGGTCACCTTGCCCAGTCGGGTCGACCCGACTGGGCGGCGGCGCTGAGCGCGTACGAGCGGGCGCTGAACCTCATATACAGCACCGAAGACCCCTGGGACATAGGTTATGCACTGCTGGCCGTCTGTCGGGGGCACCAGGGCGCCGGCAACCTCCAGGCAAGTGTGCACGATGCCGAGTTGGGGCTCGAGACCCAACGTCCGTCCGGAGACCCCGCTCTGATCGCGCAGCTCCTGCAGATGCAAGGGGTCGGGTTGATGCTATCGGGGCAATCCGAAGCCGCGAGTTTGGCTGCCGACGAATACGCCACCTACGTCGAGCGCTATCGCGACCCGCTTCACGACTCGATGCTGGCCGCCCAACGAGGGTTCGCACTCCTCCATGCCGGTCGCTATCGGGAAGCCCGACCGTGGTTTGAGCGAGCCGGCCAGCTAGCCGATATGCCGGACGAACTGGAGCGACACTACTCCTACCTCTGGCTGGCTGACTTGGCTTGCCTGGGCAGCGGCGACCACGACGCGGTTCGGTTTCGGCCCAACCAACACAATGAGGACTCCGCCGGTTTGGTCCGGACTGGTGTCATTGCCAGCGCACACCTCACGTGGGGAATCCTGGATCTACTGCAAGGGGACTGGGAACAAGCCGAGCAAGACCTGCTCGCCTACATCGACCACTTCCGGGAGTTGGCGCGGCTCGACAATATCACGGGGCCATTGGCCTTACTCGCGCTCACCGCTCGCCGACGGGGGAACGCGGAGCTGTCCTGCGTGCGCCTCCTCGAGGCGCTGAACACCGGGTTGGGACAGGAGTACTTCCTGGCAGTCCTGATTACCATCGGCGTCTGCGCGGTCTTCGCAGCGGAGGACGGCGACCTCGAGGAGGCGGTTGAGCTCTATGCCACCGCCACGTCGCACCCCGCCGCAGCGGACGCGCGTTGGTTCCAGGACATCCTTGGTGCGCCCGTCACCCACCTGACCGAGACCCTGCCCGCCGAGGTCAGGCACGCCGCCGAGGCCCGCGGGCGGGAGCGGGAGCCCTTCGCCACCGCGCGGGAGATTCTGGCGAGGTTGGCACCGTCATCCGAACCACAGGATACGACGGCCGCCTCCCCATCTCCCTGACGGTCGCATCCTTCAGCGCCCAAGCCCGCAGAGCCGCCCTCTGCGCGCCGAGCGCCTACCCAAGTGGCTGCCCGAGGCTATCCTTGTGAATACGTGGGCTGCGCCGATGAGGTGGTCGCCGGTCCGCACGACAGCTCACGCATATGGAGGATCCTATGCCGTTCCTGGGAGTCTTGTTGCCTGCCATCGTGATCCTGATCCTGGCCGTGGTCGTTGGCCTGCAGGTGAAGCCCCGGCCCTTTGCGCCCTACCGGCCAGCCTCCGGGCCCGTCGCGGAGATCCCCCTCCCCGGTGGTCTGCCCGCCCCGGTCGAACGCTTCTTCCGCACCGTCTATGGCGACCGCATCCCCGTCATCAGGACGGTGGCCATTACCGGGCGCGGGCGGATGCGCCCCTTCGGGATCTGGCTTCCGGCTCGCTATGTATGGATTCACAACGCGGGCACGGACTACCGCCACTACTTCGAGGCGACGCTCTTCGGCATCCCGCTCCTGCGGGTGAACGAGGGCTACGTGGGCGGCGAGAGCTTCTTCGAGAGCCCCATGGCCACGCTCCACGACGACCCCAACACCAATCAGGGCGCCAACGTGGCGCTCTGGGCCGAGGCGGGGCTGTTCCCCGCGGTGTGGATCACTGACCCCCGCGTGCACTGGACCGCCGTCGACGGCGATACGGCGCTGCTCACCGTCCCCTACGAGGATGAGGAGGAGACCTTCGTCGTCCGGTTCGATACTGAGACCGGGCTCGTGACCACGATGGAGGTGATGCGCTATCGCGAGGCCGGCGAGGGACAACCTAAGGTCCTGTGGATCACGCGGAACGAGTCCGGGCCTAGCGTTCCGGGCCTGCCGATCAGCGCCGTGGGCTCCGCCACGTGGCTCGACCAGGGGAAGCCCTGGGCCGTGTTCACGCTCGAGAGCATCGTCACGAACGTGGACGTGAGCCAGGTCATCGAGGCACGCGGCACCTGGTGATGCCGGGGCGACTGGAACCGGCGCCGGTCGCTCTAGCCTGCCACCGGCAGGCACTCACGTCCGGTGAAGGTGAACCAGAATGGCCGCGGCAGCCTCTTCTGCAGACAATCGGGTGATGTCGATCCGCGGGTAGTCGACCCCGGCGTAGGCGGGCCGGGAGTGCTCCAGCGCGCGCTGGATGCGCTCAGGATCGCGTCCGTCCGCCCGCATCCGGCGCACGTTCTCGGCCTCGTCACAGGTCAACAGCAGGGGCACGAAGTCGAAGGACACGCCCGCCAGAGCGGGATCGCCCGCCAGAGCGGGATCGCCCGCCAGAGCGGGATCGCCCGCCAGAGCGGGATCGCCCGCCGGAGCGGGGCCGCCCGCCAGGGCCCGCATCACTGCATTGAACACCTCACGCCGGCGTCCGTGGAACCCATACGAGAAGATCACCGTGTGCACCACATCGCACAGCAGGTAGTTGCGGATCAGGCAGGCGATGTTCGCCGCGATCGTGGGGATCGTGACGTCATCGAGGACGGGGGGGTTCATCGTGCGGCACGGGTCGGTGTCCACATAGGCGGAGCCGGGCAGGCGACGCATCAGCGCCAAGCCGATCGTCGTCTTGCCGATCCCGTTGGGGCCGCAGAGGAACACGAGGGTCTTGGTCACGGGCAGCTCCTTGTCCGACCGGGATCAGGCGCCGCCGAGGAGAATCACGACCCCGGCGTCTCCGTCCACGGTGACCGTCTGGCCGCTCCGGATGCGCCGGGTGGCGACACCGGTACCCAACACCGCCGGGATGCCATATTCGCGCGCCACGATGCTGCCGTGCGAGAGCGGGCCGCCGATGTCGGTCACCACGGCCGAGGCCATCGCAAAGAGCGGGGTCCAGGCCGGGGTCGTCGTCGCGGCGACGAGGACCGCGCCGGGCTGCATCCGGTCGAAGTCCTCGGGGCCGTGTAGCACCTGCGCTGGTGCGGTGACTACCCCGCCGCTGGCACCGATACCCTTGAGACGATCGGCGCCGTGGCTGTCCTCCGCAGCGGGTGTGAAGTGGGTCATATCGATGCCCATATACTTCTTGCGGGGCGGCAGCATCGGCGGCGGGACGACGCCCTTCATCGCCTCGTGGGTCGCCTTGCGCTGCGCCACCGGCGCCATCTGGCTTTCCGGGGGCGTGCCGGCCTCGAGCGCCTCGACCGCGGCCTGCACCTCATCTACCTCCAACCACATGATGTCATCGCCCTGCGCGATCGAGCCCGCCCTGGCGAAACGTTCCCCCAGCTCAAGCAGCAGCCTGCGCAACGCAGGGTATCCCAACCCGATGTCGGACAGCGCGTTCTCGCGCACCTGGGCCATCGACTGGCCCATCCGCAGCGTCTTCTGGAACGCCCAGCGGCGCAGCCCTCGGACGCGTGCCAGAATCGCCGTCGTGGCCCGCTCCCGCTTTTCCGCTGCGGTGGCCTGGCGCTCGTGCGGGTTCGCGCCTTCGCCGCGGAGGTACATCCGGACGGTCTCCAGCTCCGGTGAAGGGTCATCGAGTGGCAACGGACGGGCGTAGTCGAGATCGTAAATGACGTGCCCATAGGCCTTCTGGTGCGCGCGGAAGCGCTCGGAGAACGCCGGCCAGCCTGCCACGGTCGTGGAGCCGGAGCGCAGCGCCTCCACAACCCGCTCTATGGACGACGTGAGCAAAAACCCCACCAGATCGGGATCGTCGCGACTCGCCTTGGCCAGGTCATAGAGCGACTTCTCCGCCAGGATGGGCGTGCTGTCATAGCCCATCAGAAACGTGGTCGCGGCGGGGTCGCCGTCGCGCCGCACCAACTTCTCGTAGACGCGGGTGAAGAGCCCCTCGGCGCCCGCGGAAGCACCGGTCGTCGCCACGAGCAACGCGGCCATGTGCAACATCGCCGCGTCGTTCAGCTCGCGAATCGCGGCCCATAGCTCGCCGACCGACAGTGCCTCGACCTGGCAGTCCTGCCAGCGGGCCGCCGTGGCCACGTAGGCCGGGCGGATCACGTCGCGCCAGAGCGGGATGCACTCCCGCAGCAGACGCGGCATGGACACCACCATGCGGGTGACGACCCACCACACCTCGCGCGCGGTATAGCCGGCGCTCATATAGGCGTACGCGTTGATCGTCGTGATGTAGTCGTCGGGGAGCACGGGATCCGAGCGGGTCAGGGGCTTCAACACCTCTTTCACCCCGACGCGCGAGATTGCCGGGATCGCGAACGTGGCGAACAGCGGGCTGACGGGATGCGGGAGCAAGTCGACCACGCTGCCGCGTATGTACTGGCCCTTGGGCCGGGGGAGCTTCCACTCGACCGCAGGTGGCACCGCCGGCTCACGCAGGGCCGTGATCGGGCGCGCCTGCAGGATGGCGATGGCGCCATTCGCGAGCGCCCACTCGATATCCATCGGGGCGCCATAGAGCGCCTCGATCCGGGCGCCCAAGGCTACCAGCTCCGCTGCGTGCGCCCCATCGAGCACCGGCGCCTGGCGCAGCGCCTCCGGCACGGGTCGCTCTTCAGTGCCGGACTCGGTGCGCACCGTCATCACCTGCTTGTCCGCGACCTGCTGGTCCCGGATGGCGCCACTGCCCTTGTCGATTACGAGGGTGTCGGGCGTGACCAGCCCACCGACGATGGCCTCGCCCAGGCCCCAGGCCGCGCTCACCATCGCTTCGTCGCGGCGCCCACTGATGGGGTTCGCCGTGAAGAGGATTCCGGCGGCTTCGGCGGGAACCAGAACCTGTACCACCACGGCGATGCTGACTGCATCGGGGGCGATGCCCTGGCGCACGCGGTACCCGATGGCCCGTGCGGTCCACAGGCTCGCCCAACAGCGCTTGACCGCATCCAGGACCTCGGCTGCCCCCCGGACGTTGAGGTAGGTGTCCTGTTGGCCGGCGAAACTGGCTTCGGGAAGGTCCTCTGCCGTGGCAGAGGAGCGCACGGCCACAGGCGGTGCCTCTCCCGGCAGGCTGCCATAGGCCCGGGCCACCGCGCCGGCAACCAGTCCGGGCATCGGAGCCCGGGCAAAGGCCTCGCGGATGGTGCCCGAGGCGGCTTCCAGCGTCGCAGGATGGTCCGGGGTCAGCTGCTCAAGGGCGGCCATGATCGCGGGCTGCAGGTCAGCTTCGGCCACAAACGCGTCGTAAGCCGCCGTCGTCACGTGGAACCCATCGGGCACCGGCAATCCCGCCCCGACGAGACGTGCCAGAGAGGCCCCTTTGCCCCCAACGACACCGAGGGACGCCCGAGGATCGGCCAGGGGGAGCACAAGCTCGGCGCATTGCCCGCTCGTTCCCATAATACACCTCCCAGATGCGCAGCAGCGAAAGCGGCGTAAGGCTCAGATTTGGCAGGAAGAGGGTCGACGAGTGAGCTTCCTGCTTGCCCAGACAGGGTGCTAGTCGCCGGTCAGTTCCAGCGCTTGAGAACGACGATCTCGGCGCCGGCTCCGGCCTCGCCAAATTCGCAGACCAGCAGGTACCTCCCGTCGGCGGCAACGCCGTAGGTCCTGTCGCTGCCCGTCTTCCTGAGTTGGCTGCCCAGGTAGATGCCGTTGTCATCAAGAAGCTTGACCGTTTGCTGGATCGTTACATGGAAGAAACCTCTCGTGTCCTGGCAGACAGAAGAGGTTTCTTTCAAGGCGGAGAGGGTGGGATTCGAACCCACGGTAGCCCAAAGGCTACAACGGTTTTCGAGACCGCCCCATTCAACCACTCTGGCACCTCTCCGAACGCGGCGCATTATACCACACTTTTCGGATGGCAGGGTTGGCGCACGCAGGGCTATGCGTTTCGGATCAGCACGATGGCAAGCAACACGCGGGGGCGCCCTTGCGAGGGGTTCGCCGTGTTTTGAGCCGCACCCTCGCAAGGGGTTTGAACACCCAACCGCGCCCACTCCGGAACCCGCGGCTCAGAAGCCGGCGCAAGCTGCGGAAACCATGCGAAGGGAAGCGTCGCGGCGCTGCCATTCGCGCAAACGCGCTGGTCGCGCCATGCAGCCTTACCGCGTGACCAGCGGTACGTAGACCTCGGATCTCCCTTGCGGGCACGTGAAGACGGTGGTCTGGGCTATTGTCGTGAAGCTCGGCTGGCTGCTATCGTCCGCCTGCAAGCTCACGACGTAGGCGCGCCCGCACGTGGCGGCGAAGTCCAGCTTCACCCTCGACGGCACATAGCTACCCGACGGCGGATTGGACACATCGGTGCGGAAGTCATAGATCGTCTGCCCATTGGCCTGGAGCTTCAGCCCCTCCAACCGGGCACCAAAGAAGGTCTGCACAGCGAAGGGATCCACCCGTAGCTTGCACACAGTAGGCGTCGCCAGGTAACAGCCGGCATTGAGCGCGCCAGCGGTTGCATCGGTGGCAGCCACGGCCGGAACCGGGTCTGAAGCGCGGAGCCAGACCGCAGCAGCCACCACGAGCAAGGCGACCGTGAGGATTCTGAGACCCTTATCCATCGCCAACTCCTTGACCCACCTTGGGGCCCCGAGTCACGGGACCGTCGTCGGACACGTGAACGCCGTGGTCTGCCCGTAGTTCAGAGGGTTGGCATCGGTCGTATCCTTGGCGATCATGTTCACGATGTAGGTCGTTCCGCAGGTGGCTGCGAAGTCCTGTGCCACGAGCGAGGGCGAGTAGTCCAGCCCTGGCGGATTGGATACGTCCGTCCGAAAGTCGTAGATGGGGCTGCCGTTTGCGTAGAGCGTGAACTGCTGTAGTCGTGCCCCGGCGCCATCATTGATGTTGATCGTGAACGGGTCAACGTGGATGCGGCACTGGTTGGGCGCCGCAATGTAACATCCCACGTTGATCGGACTGGCGAATCCAGCAGGCGCGGCGTCCGCGTCTTTGCGGTACAACAGGCCCGAACCGGCCGACGCGATCAGGACGATCGCCAGCGCCACGATGAGCGAAACCAGTCTTCTCTTCATCTCACCCTCCTCAGGGCGACGTGCGGACTAGCTAGCCGTGGGGTCTTCCTGCCACAGGCCCATGATCGTGCCCTCGGGATCGCGGAACTGGGCGAACCAGCCCATGCCCGGCACCGGCATCTTCGACATCATCTCGGTGGCCCCCAGAGCGATGGCCTTCGCCAGGCTTTCGTCCACCGAATCCGTGCTCACATAGGTCACGAAGACGTGCCCGGGGTTCTGGCGGGCCATCATCCCGCCGTGGATATCCGACGCGCTGTCGCTCGTGACTACGCCGTGGTAGTCCCCCATTCCGGGCACAGGCTCGATGGTCCAGCCAAACAGCGCCTCATAGAAGGCCTTCGCCCTGGCCACATCATCCGCAGGTAGCTCAAAGTGAACGATCGTGTGTTTCATCTCGACATCTCCTTTTCGCAATCTTGGCGCCCCGTGGCCCCCAGATCATCGCTATCGATCACGGGGATGCTGAATAGGACAGACACGCCCCGCTCGATTGTGGGTTGATATTTATCATAATTATAGTATTAAATATAAGGAAAGCAATCCCCTGCCAGGATGATCACTGCCGGGGGGGGGGGGACGGAGAGGAGTCGAGAGCGATGCAAAAGATCACGCCGTTTCTGTGGTTCGACACGCAGGCCGAGGAGGCCGTCGCGTTCTACACCTCCATCTTCAAGGATTCCAGAGTGCTTGAGGTAACCCGCTACGGCGAGGTTGGACCGGGGCCAGCGGGTCAGGTGATGGTAATCACCTTCCAGCTCGAGGGCCAGGACTTCGCGGCGCTCAACGGGGGCCCGCACTTCCAGTTCACGCCGGCCATCTCGCTCTATGTCGACTGTGAGACGCAGGACGAGGTCGATGCACTGTGGGAGCAGCTGTCTGCGGGAGGCAGGGAGGCGCAGTGCGGCTGGCTCACCGACCGCTATGGCGTCTCCTGGCAGATCGTGCCGCGTGGGCTCCCGGATCTGCTCTATGGCAAGGACAGCGCACGATCCCAGCGGGCGATGCAGGCGATGCTGCAGATGACCAAGCTCGATCTGGCGGCGCTGCAGCGCGCCTACGACGGCGCCTGATCTGCTTTCCCCTCAGCCGTTCCGACGGCTGGGGGGAAACACAAAGGGGGGCTCCGCCCGCGGCCGGGCGAGGGGAGGAGCAGAAGCTGCTGCACCTTCTCGGTCCTGCTGCGGCTGGTATAATGGCGCCGTCTGGCCTATCCCACCCTTCGGAGACAGATAGTACGATGAAGCGATCGATGACAGGCCTGATCGCCACGCTTTCTCTCGTATCCCTGGCGCTGATCGCGCCGCCTGCCGTCCAGGCTTCCACTCCGCCTGGCGAGAGCGCTGGGCTCGCGCCGGCGCTGAATCCCAACGCGATTTTCTCGAGATCGGCGGATGGCTCGTACCTCTGCAGCCTCGATGTCGTGCGTCGGACGCCGCACCGCTGCCCACCCTACGGTCCTGGTACGCGCCAGGTGCGGATCGCGTACCTGAGCGCGCAGCTCCCAAACCCGCTGCCCACCCTGCCGGTCGAGCCAGTGCCCGCACCCGAGGGCAGCGTGACCCGCTACGTCTATGGGCGGATCATCGACCTGCCCGCGTCCACCTACCGCCATCCCGCTGAGGCCCCTGCAGGACTGCCGCCCGTGCGCGTCTTCCTATCGAACATCAACTGGGTGAGCGTGATCGGGACCGTCGACTACGAGGGGCAGCCGTGGGTCCAGATCAACGGCGAGGAGTACATCGAGGCGCGCCACATCGATTTCCCCGAGGCCTCGCGGTTCCAGGGCGTTCAGGTCACCGACCAACCCGCCTTCCCGTTCGCCTGGCTACGCTGGGACGTCATCGCCTCACCCGAACCTGGCGCCCCACCCTCAGGGGAACTCCTGCCTCGGCGCCGCATCGTCACGATCTACGCGACCGACCTGGTGGAGGGGCGTCAGTGGGATATGGTGGGGCCGGACCAGTGGGTCGACCACAACGCCGTCTCCCAGATCACACCGCGCACCCGGCCTTCCGAGATCCCGGCAAGCGCCAAGTGGATCGACGTGGATACCTACGAGCAGACGCTGGCCGCCTACGAGGGTGACCGCATGATCTACGCCACGCTGATCACGGCTGGCAAGTCCGACCTGACGCC
>Ga0123328_1003438_pt1 | contig 13525 bp, 11 predicted proteins | sample BioC12SIPDNA_2_FD_89702 | JGI IMG/M metagenome (GOLD analysis project Ga0123328, IMG submission 89702) | Anaerobic biogas reactor microbial communites from Washington, USA - Biogas_R1_A C12 SIP DNA | ecosystem: Engineered > Bioreactor > Anaerobic > Unclassified | place: Washington, USA...
AGTTACGTCCGTATAATGGTGTAAATTCAAAAAATGAGATGAGCCACATCTCAGACCCTATACCTGTATAATGTTTGTTGCAACACAAAAACAAAACAGGAGGAAAGAGAAATGGCTCAGGTCAATCTTACACTAACGCACGAGGAAGTTCTACAGGTACTGACAGGAGATCGGGATGCGGCGATGAAGTTTCTGCTGGAGAGAATCTTAAATGAGATTATGAAGGCAGAGTCTGAAGAGCAACTGGGCGCAGAAAAACATGAGCGGACAGAGGAACGACAAGACTATAGGAATGGCACTCGTGAAAGAGAATTGAACACCAGAATAGGCACGTTGACATTGAATGTTCCAAGGCATCGCAATGAGCCGTTCCATACCATGGTGTTTGAGAATTACCAAAGAAGCGAGGCCTCGTTGATCGCCACAATGGTGCAGATGGTGATTATGGGCGTTTCTTCGAGAAAGGTGGAGAAAGTGGTGACAACCCTATGCGGCACATCTTTCTCTAAATCAACCGTATCGGAGCTCTGCAAGCGCCTGGATAAGGACGTCGATCAGTTCAAAAATCGACCCTTGGACTTTTATGAGGCACCTTTTCTGATGCTGGATGCAACGTATTTCAAGGTTCGAGAAGACCACCGGATCCGGTCAAAGGCTTTCCTGATAGCATTGGCATTTAAGCCGGATGGGAAACGTGAAGTGGTCGGGTTCGATGTGTTCGATGAAGAAGAAAATTACTCTTGGCAGACTTTCCTTTCCGGGCTCAAGGAGCGGGGACTTACCGACGTCAGAATGGTGATTTCAGACGCGCACAAGGCCATACGCCCGGCGGTAGCAAACGTTTATCCGGAAGCCGCTTGGCAGCGATGTCAGGTCCACTTCCGACGAAACATCCTGAGTATAACTCCCAACAAATACAAAGAAGCCTTGGCAATAGAATTACAGCGGATGTTTAGTGCTTCTACCACGGAGAAGGCACGCAAAGTAAAGGAAGAAATTGTTGCGGAATATGAGGGTGTAGCAGAACAGGCCATGAAGATTCTAGAGGCAGGATTCGAAGATTCTATGACCGTCAATGACTTACCGAAATACCTGAAGGAAAAGATAAAGACGACGAACCTACTGGAACGTTTGAATCGCGAGCTGAAACGAAGATCGGATGTGATACAAGTGTTCCCAAACCCTGCCTCAGTCCTGCGGCTCATGGGCGCCGTTACGATCGAGGTCAACAACACCTACAGCACTGGAAACCGTATATATGGAGATAAGACTCTGGACGAGCTCCGGCATACGGTATTCCCCGCACTTAGACGTATTGCAGGCGATCAGTTGAAACTACTAAACGCAGCTTAGGAACAGCGGATATTATGCAGGTTTTGAATTTACACACAATATAGGACTTGACCATATATTTCAACATTTGGCGGTAATCTACTACTTTCGCAAGGGGATACGAAACTATGGGACGCTTCATTTACCTCCAAATTTCTGAGAATCGTCTGTTTTGGCGGTAATTTCATATTTTTCCTGTTCCCGATGCAGTGATTTTCTGAAGATTTACCGCCAAATTCGGATTTTTTGCAATTTTTGGCGGTAACTGCCTAAGGCGAAACGTTTCGCGCCAGCGCACAACCAGCGCACAACCAGCGCCCTCACAAACTCCACTGCCCTCGACCATGCTCCATTTATATGATATTAATATATCGACCTCAGCCATCTGAATAGGAGAACGCCTGAATGCGAACTTGGAAAACTCATAACGACTCAACTATTGAATGTATATGTTACGGTCGAAGTAATGTTTTTCTGGTCTCACGAAATGATCACCACATTCTGATCGACACCGGCACGTCTCCAAGCTACGCAACTATCCGAAAAACATTGAATGCTATTTTTGCCAGCGGCGGAAAAGCGGAGGCTCTGATTCTGACCCACGCTCATTTTGATCACTCGGCCAACGCCTCGAAAATCAAGGCAGCGTTCCCGCTGCGGCTGGTTGCGCACCGGGATGACCTTTCACACTTCATCAATGGCACAAACCCTGAAATACGAGGCTCCCGGCCATTCACCCGATTCATTACCGACACCTTCCAAAAACCGCTCTCCGGAATGATGCGATATTCACCTGTAGAGATCGATGTCGTTGTAGATGACCGGTATGATTTGGACGCGTTCGGCATAAATGGCTACATTATTCACACGCCCGGACACACGCCGGGCTCCGTGAGCGTTATTGTCGACGATGAGATTGCCATTGTGGGTGACGCCATGTTCGGCGTTAAGAAGAATTCCGTTTTCCCACCATTCGCTCTGGATGTGAAGACGATGGTTCAGAGCTGGAAGGTTTTGCTGGATACGAGTTGCTCGACGTTTTTACCGTCTCACGGCTCCGAAAACAGCCGGGAGTTACTCGAGCGCGAATGCCAGAGATATGCGGACCTTCCGGAACTATAACTTCTGAGCTTTGAAAAAGACGCTTTGCGGTTATGCCGGGATTAATTGGATTCGTTTACACATTCTAATACATCCAAATTCGCTTGTTTGACATAAATTGTATAATTCCGGCAATTTTCTCCCCTTTTTTCTAAAAACATCATTACACCAAGTTCTATTGTATTCGCATCCCGCTCTTGTCCTGCAGTTCCGCAACCTCTTTCGCCCATACGAAAACCGTCCCTGCAGAGGATGCAACAGGGACGGTTTTCACAGTAAGGGGGTCTTTTCCGGTGGTCAAAATTTGAGGGTCAGACTCGACAGTACGTCGCAGAGCTATTTCTGACCGTAATAGGCATCCTTGCCGTGTTTTCTCAGGTAATGCTTATCCATCAGCGCGGTCGATACCGGTTCGGCGTCACCGCAGTGGTGAGCCATAAATGCGACCTCTTCGAGTACAACTGCGTTGTGAACGGCGTCGATGGCATTTTTCCCCCATGCAAAGGGTCCGTGATTTGCGACCAGCACCGCCGGGATGCCGTCCGGATCCGGATGGCATTGCGCAATGGCAAGTCCTGTGTTTTTTTCGTATGCGCCTTGTATCTCTTCGTCTGTCAACGGACGGATGCAAGGTATTGTGCCGTGAAAATAGTCGGCATGCGTCGTCCCGAGGGGTACGATGGATTTTCTCATCTGGGCATATATGGTCGCCCAACGGGAGTGAGTATGCACGATCGCATCGACATTGGGGAAGGCCTTGTAGAGTTCGATGTGGGTCGGGGTATCGGTCGAAGGATTTAGTTTACCTTCGACGACATTTCCCTCCAGATCCACTAATACTATGTCTTCCGGCTTGAAGCGATCGTAATTCACTCCTGATGGCTTGATTGCCACCAGACCGCTATCCCGGTCAATCTCGCTGACATTGCCCCACGTCAGTGTTATCAGGTGGTAATGGGGAAGAAGCAAGTTGGCCTCGAATACTCTTTGTTTTAATGAATCAAGCATTTCTCCACACCAATTCACTCAACTTCAGTTCTGTCTCAAGCGCCTCCGGTCGAGTGTCCTTATTGATATATACGAATTCAATGTTCATGATTCTGGCCCAGTCGCGCAACATTTCGGCGTCAACGTCGTAAGAAAGAACCGTGTGATGGGCGCCGCCGGCTAATATCCAGCATTCCGCACCGAGTTCCAAATTCGGCATCGCCTGCCACATAATACGAGCAACCGGCAAATTCGGCATGTCTTGGTTGGGCTTGACGCATTTGACATCCTGAACGATGAGCCTGAAGTGCGAACCCATATCGATGAGACAGGATAATGTCGCTTCACCTTCCAGACCTTCAAATACAAGTCTGGCCGGGGGTTCACGATCACCGATACCGAGCGGATGTACTTCGATACGCGGTTGTGTCGCTGCCAGTGACGGGCATACCTCGAGCATATGCGCGCCCAAAGACAGACCGTTCTTAAGGTCGTTGGTATAGTCCTCCATAAAGGCGGAACGGGAGCCCATTGACTTGATGATGGCGGTCATTGCCGCGATTTTCCAGTCGCCTTCACCACCGTACCCAAAGCCCTCTGACATTAAATTCTGCGTGGCCAGACCCGGGAGTTGCTTCATACCGTAAAGATCTTCAAAGGTGTTCGAGAACGCTTTGCATCCTTCGGCGTCAAGTAATTTGCGAATAGCCACTTCTTCCATGGCCTGATAGCGAATGACATCCAGATCGCTGTCTTCGACAATATATTTCTTGCGATAGATGTCAATCTGGGCATCAATTTCTTGCTCTGATACCTGTTCCATGGTCTCGACCAGTTGTCCGACCGGAAACGTATTGACCTGCCATCCGAATTTGATCTGTGCTTCGACTTTATCGCCTTCAGTCACGGCGACTTCGCGCATGTTATCTCCGAAGCGCATGACTTTGAGTGATTTGGATACGGCGGCACCAACGGCTGCCTTCTGCCACTTTGCCAGTCTCTTTTGAACCTCCGGATTGTTCCAGTGGCCCGCGATGACCTTGCGACCGATGCGCATACGCGTACCGATAAATCCGTGCTCGCGATCTCCGTGCGCCGATTGATGAAGATTCATATAGTTCATATCGATCTCTTCATTTGGAATCTCGAGATTGAACTGTGTATGGAAATGGCACCACGGCTTTTGCAAGAGGCTTAAGCCGTTAATCCACATTTTGGACGGGCTGAAGGTGTGACAGAAAGTCACGATTCCTGCGCATTCGTCCGAATAGTTTGCTTCTTTAATCAGCGCTGTCACGCCCGCTGCGGTCTTGATGGTGTCTTTATAAACGAGTTTATATGAGAGAACACCGCTCGTATTCATTGCATCGACTATGGCGCGACTGTTTTTTTTGACCTGTCTTAAAGTCTCCTCGCCGTATAGGACCTGACTGCCGACAATAAACCAAAATTCATACATATTATTTCTCCTCCAAATATTCATTCAGTGTCATCTTATTGGCAACATTGACGTAGTCCGCAAGGAGCGCTATGCCCCATGCCCCGCCTTCTGCGGCTGTTTCCGAAATTTCGATCGGTATGCCGGTCATTTCTGACATCACGACGCGTCCCGCTTCACCGGATTTGAAAAATCCGCCGTGCCCGGCGAGCTTGTCGATACGGACCTTTTCATCATTTTTCAGGATGCGTAATCCTCCGGCCAAGTCTGCGACGGCAGACTCCAATACATCACGCATAAAGAGGGCGATTTTGCCTTCACGCTTGAGTGCCACCTCGTAGAGCTTGTCATAGAGTTCATACTTTTCGACGCGAAATCCAAACAACATGAATGCATCTTCGAACCGCTCCATCCAAGGATCGATCTTGGATGTACATTCGTTGTAATGGACCATGGCCACATCCCGGCCATCCGGTGTCGTTACAATATCTACTTCTTTATATAAACGACTCAAAGGTTTTTCCAATACGACCATAGCGAAAATGCTCGTGCCCGCACTGACATTTCCGGTATTGGGGGCGATGGCTTTGCACGCCACCATTCCGGTTCCGGCGTCGCCTTCCGGTGGACAAAATACACATTTGTCGTTAACGGCCGATGCGGCTTGTTGCTTATTATCGAATAAGTAGTCTTTTCCGGATTCAATGAAACTGCCGGCAACTTCGCCCGCGACCAGAATCTTCGGGGCAATGCTCGGCCAATCGATACCGGTCAGCGCCTTAAATTTCTCGACGTATTCCGGGTGCCATTGATTGTCCTTGACCGGGAACATGCCGCTCGCATCACCGATGCCGATGACTTTTTCGCCGGTCAATTGCCAATGCACATAGCCGGCGAGCGTCGTAATGAAGGATATGTCTTGAACGTGAGACTCTTTGTTCAGTATGGCTTGATAGAGATGTGCGATGCTCCAACGCTCGGGGATATTGAAATCGAAAAGCTGCGTCAGTTTGTCGGCGGCCTCTGTCGTTGAAGTATCTTTCCATGTGCGAAATGCCGCTAATTGCCGATTTTCCCGATCGAAAACCAGGTAGCCGTGCATCATTGCTGATATGCCGACATTGCTGATCGTTAAGTCTTCGGTATTCAGCCGTGATACCGCATCCCTCAATCCGGCCTTAACGTCCGCCAATGGGTAACTGTAGTGACCGTCAATGATGCGACTTTCCCAATGGTGACTTCCGCTACTGATGACTTTTCGCCGGGAATCAATGATGACGGCCTTAATGCGCGTCGATCCGAGCTCGATGCCCAGCGCGTAGGATTCGCTTGTCGATTGAATCGCCTTTTCTATAGTAATCGCCTCCGTTCAAATGAATTTATTCGGACTTATTTCTCTTACGAGAGCAAATGACGCTTTGAAGAATAATGAAGAAGCAGAGCATTGCCGCACGTGTAATCTGCGGCCACCAAGGATCCTGACTGCCGATTGCGGTTACAATCAACAATACCGTTCCGCCCGTCAATACGCCAAACAGTGTGCCAAAAATGTTGCCTACACCACCGGTTAAGAGTGTGCCTCCGATAATTGACGCAGAGATGGCATCCATTTCGAGACCGGTTGCTTGTTGCACCGACCCGGAGCGCGTGTGGAACAAGTAAAGGAATCCGCCGATACCCGCTAAAAGACCGCACAGCACATGAGCCATAAAACGGGTTCTTTTCACGTTGATACCGAGCATTAAAGCGCTTTGCGGATTGCCTCCGACGGCGTAGAAACTTCTGCCGAGACTCGTTTTTCTTAAGAGAAAAAAGATTAATACAACAATGATCAAAGCAACGATAACACCGTATTCCAACTTGGACTGGAGGAAAATGCCTTTCTTATTGTAATCACCTAAGAAAGGAATTTCAATGCGAGCACCCGAAAGTTTTTCAAAAGCGGGATTTGCAACTTGAACCTGATTGACTTCGATCAAAGCGACCAAGCCTCGACCTAAAAACATTCCCGCCAATGTCACGATAAAGGGTTGAATTTCAAGATATGCAATCAACAATCCCTGCAGTATGCCAAAAGCCAATCCTATAGCTAAGGCAAGCAATAAAGATGTCAGAAAATTGAATCCGTATTTATTGAGCCCCACGATACACGACGTACATATCAAGGCTGTCGAGCCGCCGACCGAAATGTCGATGCTTCCGGTCACCATGACAATTGACAGTCCGCAGGCGATGACAATCAGCGCAGCATTTTCATTAAAGAGGTTAAAAAACATCTGGACTTTACCAAAGCCTTTATCCCCGAGGAATATAACAGCTAAGGCATATATCGTGAAAAATAATGTGATGGTGATGGTCAGAAGGAATGCTGTATCCGTCAGCTTTTCTCTTTGCATCAGCTTATTCTTTATCCCGTCAAATCTTCCGATTTGAGGTGCTTCATTCAACGACGACATAAGTATCATCCCCCTTTCCGCGGTTATTCTTTGATTTCAGATCGGCCATTAATGCGCTAAAGAAGGCCTTGACAATCGGCGCCTGAATAACCACCAAAATGACGATGATAGCGGCCTTAAAGACCGGTACGGCGTTGGTGTTGACGTTGAGAGTCATGAGCATGGAGGTCAGGGTTTGAATCGTGTAGGCACCGATGATGGAACCGGTCATATTGAATTTGCCACCCCCGAGCGAATTGCCGCCCAAGGCGACCGCTAAGATGACGTCCATCTCAATGCTGGGTACGATGGTAAAAGGATTCACCGTCTGTACACGACTCGATTGGACAAATCCTGCGATACCGACACATAAACCCAGAACGACGAAGGTTAAAAATTTTATTAATGACGGGTTGAGACCATTAAGACTCGAAGCTTTTGCATTGACACCGACTGCACGGGTATAGAGCCCCAAATTCGTAAATTTTAAGACCAACATCGTGATAATGATAACCAGTACTGTAATCAGAATCGGCGTGGGTATCGGAAACCCGGGTATAAAATTCCCATAATATCCGAAAGACGACACGGCCTTGGGCTTAAGACCGCCCATGGCCATTGAAGCGATTGAGCGCCCGGCCGTAAACAAAATCAGAGTAGCGATCATGGGCTGAATTTTGAACCGGGAGACCAATATGCCATTGAATGCACCGCAAGCCATTCCGGCCAAACATCCCAACAGAAGCGCCACAATAATCGGTGCATGAAGACTGGACGGCTGTGTCTCATTGCCGCAGAGTACGCGCATGACGACACCGCCTGAAATGGCAAGCGTAGCTCCGACACTGATATCCTGACCCTTGGATGACGCGGTCACCAGGGTCATGCCGATCGCTAAGATGACCAATTCGGTCGCATTCGACAGTATGTTGATCAGATTGCCAATCAGTACCGGATGTCCGTTACTGTCCGTACCCATGCTGACCTTAAGAAATCCGGGGTTGATGAAAATATTGATGAGCAATAACAAAATCAAAAATGCGCAAGGGATAAATATGTTGTGTTTCACAATTGATCGGATAATCGATGCCGACCGTGCGTGATTAATGGTGTTGTCATGAGTCGCCATGTGTTGTCGCTCCTCCCGCAATCGTATGCATTATTCTGTCCTGAGTCATGTCTTCGCCCTTAATTTCACCGACGATATTCAAATCGCGCATAACGATGAGCCTCGAACATGTTCTTAACATCTCTTCAATTTCAGATGAGATAAAGGTAATGGACATTCCCTCTTCAGCCAGCTTTAAGACCAGTTTTTGAATATCAACCTTAGTACCGATATCAATGCCGCGGGTCGGCTCATCCAGTATCAGATAATCCGGATGCGTCAATAACCAGCGCGCAAGGATTACTTTTTGTTGATTTCCACCGGATAATGAGCTGATCGGCGTGTCCGCCGAGGCGGTCTTAATACCCAGAATCTTGATATATTCATCCGCAAAAGCTTGAGCCTGCGCTTTCGAAAACGGCTTAAAAAAGCCTCGCATAACCTGAAGCGCCAAAATCATATTCTCACGAACCGATAAATCTCCGATAATACCATCGCGCTTTCTGTCTTCCGAAAGATAGCCGATACCCTTTTTCATTGCTTTGAGGGGCGAAGTGATGCGAACCGATTCACCATGAATCTTAATTTCTCCGCCGGTCACATGGTCCGCGCCGAAAATCGCCCGAACACATTCGCTTCTACCTGAACCGAGCAAACCGGCAAATCCGGTCACTTCACCTTTGCATGTCTTGAAATTGAATGGCTTAATACCGGAGTCACTCGACAATTCGTTGGCTTCGATTACAATTTCTTGTTGTCTCGCGATATCACATGCCGTCTCGTTGTGCAAGGAAGACAAATCTCCAAGTTCCTTGCCCAGCATTTTCGATACAAGTTCAACACGCGGCAGATCTCTGATTAAATATTCTCCGACTAATTCTCCGTTGCGAAGAACTGTAATCTTGTCGCATACCTCGTAGACTTGATCGAGAAAATGCGTCACGAAAATGATTCCGACACCGCGGTCTCTCAGGTCGCGCATGAGTGAAAAGAGCTTCGACACCTCTTGATCGTCTAAAGATGATGTCGGTTCATCTAAAATCAGCACCTTACATTCCATATCGACCGCACGAGCGATAGCGACCATCTGCTGCACGGCGATTGAACAACTCGACAGTTGCTGCGTCGCCTTAGCCGGTATGCCCAAGCTCGAAAGAATGACATTGGTCTTTTCGATGCGTTTTTTCCAATTAACTATGAGCTCATCGGTTCTGCCGATAAACATATTCTCGGCTACCGTGAGATTCGGGCACAGAGTAATCTCTTGATATACCGTGCTGATTCCAAGCTTCTGTGCCTCTTGAGGCGATTTGATGGTCACGGGTTTATCCAAACCTTTTAGGTTGATCTCACCGCTCTCCTTGACGTAAACACCGGTCAATACCTTAATCAGAGTGGATTTTCCTGCACCGTTCTCCCCCATAAGAGCGTGAATTTCACCTTCACAGAGCCTAAAATCAACATTTTGTAGTGCACGGACACCCGGAAAACTCTTGTATATTCCTCGCATTCTTAATACTGCGTTTTGCATTGTTGACTAATACCCTCCAACATGTTGTCTTGATGGACCAGTTTCATGATTGATGTAGCAAATGCGCGACACCCGGGTAGCGGACGATATCCACACTCTGAGCGCCGCGCATTGCTTAATCAACTTTTACCACAATTAAAGGCGATTGATAGATAGGAAAGTAATCTTAATAGCTTCTTGCATCAACAATAGCTTGTGTGATGGTCTCAGCATCAAACATCTCTTCTTCGACGTACACGTTTTTCTCAATCTTCTCGCCCTTTTCAAGACTTTGGATCAGAGAAACCAGACGTGGTCCGTGCAAAGGATTACACTCGATATCAAGATTGAATTCGCCTGCCAATACCTTTTCAAGAGCCCACTTATTGGCATCAAAAGCGATAACTTTGACATCGCCGGTTTTGCCGTATGTAATACCTGCTGCATCCATAGCATCACAAGCACCACGAGCCATGTTGTCATTCTCAGCATAGATAACATTGAATTCTTTGCCGGAAGCGATCAAATCTGCTACAGCCTGCTTGGCCAAGGTCTCGTCCCAACCCTTCATGTTCTGGTTGAAAACGATGTTCCAGCCGTTAGCAGCCGCGCCATCTTCGATGGCCTTCGAGCGGCCGAGTTGTGCGGATGATCCGGTGTCACCACCAAGAACAACGATGTTGACTTCGTCCATGTCCTGAGTCTTCAGCCAATCCACAGCCTTAACGCCCTCTGCTTCAAAATCGGAACATACCATTGCGGTATAAAGATCTTCGGTCAAGTCGAGCTTACGGTCTGCCATGATCAACGGGATACCCGCGTCTTTAGCTGCCTTAGCAACATCTTCCCAACCGGCAGATTGCAGACCCAGGATTACTAAATAATCTACTTCTTCCTGGATGAGCTGTTGTGCCTGAGCGATCTGCTTCGCATGGTCGCCTTCACCGAAAACCATCTTGGTCTCGAATCCTGCTTCTGCAAAGGCCTCATTCATCGACTTCGTGTTTGCGGTACGCCAGTCAGACTCGTTGGCATTCGTCTGTACGACACCAACCGTAATCTTTCCATCGTCCTTCTTTGCTTTGTCTTTCCCGTTACACGCTGCAAGCGAGAAAACGAGCATCAAAGCCAAAACTAGTGAAACTACCTTTTTCATCGAAAAATACCTCCTGTGTGTTGTGAACCTAATAGACCAGGTTATATGTACAAGCATAATCAGGTTGTACATATAAGTCTGTACAAAAATTACCACAAAATGTTTGAATTCTTTCGAAATTGGTCAAAATAGTTCTAACACGTATCAAATACAAGCTTTTTTTGCACTTGTTCGCTTAAATGGATACGTACAAGTTGAGTCCATTTCAATTCACAAATCAAAAAAATACTTCCTCCGAAGTATTTTTCGATTGATGCATGCAACTTCTATCCGCCTAATCGCTAAACGCCTTGCCGATGCTATGATCCGCCTGCTCTGCTCTTCTTTCGGAATTGACTGGGAGTTAATCCGACCATTTTTTTGAAAATACACGCAAAATAGTGATAGTCGTTGTATCCGACTTCCGAAGAGATTTGCGATATACGCTGCGTCGAACTGCCGAGAAGCGCCTTTGCCTTTTCAATTCTTACATGTGTAAGATAACTGACAAAGGTTTCTCCGGTCTCTTTTTTGAAAATATAACTAAAATACGTCGCGCAGACATTGACGGACTCTGCAACTGCCGACAGAGAAATCTCCGGTTCATGAAAATGAGCTGCAATAAAGGCTTTAGCTTGGCCGGCGATGGATTTGCCTGCACATGCTTTGCTGTTGCGCATCCGGATGCATTTTTCGAGAAGATCCGTCAGATATTCGCCAACCGACTTCTCGTCCGCGAATTGCCGAATAAAAGTATCGGAGCTTCCGACTTCTTTTTCGAAATCTTCGTTGCTCAGACCGATACATGACATCACCATCTTGGCCGTCAAATATACATCCGTAACCACATAAAAACGAAACAGCGCGCTTCGCATGGCTTCACGTCCGATGCTGTCAAAAATGTATTGGACCACACGATGTGCATCACCCGGTGAACCGGCATAGATCAATTCTTCGACACCCGATTTATCAATACAGCGTAAATCCGATAATCTTAACTGCTCCAAATCACCGTTGTTAAGAAGATCCTCATAACGATAATCTGCGATATCCACTAGTGTACTCTCCTGTGGTGCACTTCCGCCTTGCCGGGAGCGGCAGCGGATGATTCGCGTCTGACTAATTCCGGCAAAAACAATACATCCTTAGCCTTGAAACTCGGATTGGTCATTTGCTCGAGCAACAGTTTTGCGGCCGTTTCACCGAGTTGTTGCTTGGGGTGAGATACCGAGGTCAGAGGCACCTCGCAAACACGTGCCAAGTTGGAATCATCAATGCCCACAATCGAAATATCTCCCGGAACGCCGATGCCTTGCTGCTTGCAAAACGCCATCAACTCCACGGCCAAATTATCGTTATAGCAGACCACCGCAGTACTTTCATCAAGCAAAGCTTTTAGCGCCGAAGCGGAATTTTGAAACAATGTCGCCTTTTCTGTCGCCGAGTACCACATAATCCGCTTGTCGGAAATCGGAATTCTGTGCTTCATCAGAGCATGCATATAACCCTGATAGCGCTTATGTCCCTGCATGTTGTCGAAAACAAAAATACCTGCGATGTTCTTGTGTCCGAGCGATATCAAATGATCTGTGACTATTTGTCCTGCGGCATGGTCGTCCATGGCGACCAAAGGGCTTCCGGACCAGGCATATTTTGCATTAAAAAATACAATCGGAATATCTCTGGCACGAATTTCGTTATAAAGAGCCAAGTTGGGATTGGGTAATGCGCTCTGTGACGGCTCGATAATTAATCCGCCGACATTTTGCGAGAGCATCTTCTCAATGGCCCGGGCCTCTTCAGTGACCTGGTTTGAAGTCGTCATCAACTGCATGGATACATTATTATCCGAGAGAACGCGCTCAATTCCGGTAACAATACTCGGGAAAATGTAATCGCTGAAATAGGTCGATACAATGCCCACGAGATGCGAGTCCTTCTCAATGGCGACGGCGTTCGGGCTCTGAACAAAAGTGCCGCTTCCCTGCCTGCGCGAAAGAATGCCCTGCCGCTCCATGCAAGCCAGTGCCTGACGAACCGTCTGCCGACTCACATTATGAATGGCGCACAACTCGGTTTCAGAATAAAACTTATCTCCGACGGACAGCGGCTTATCTCGGATGACATCCTTGGCCCAATTTACGATACCGAGATACTTAAACTCATTCATAAACCCTCGCACAGCAATCGCTTTGTTCGAAAAACGCGGAAATCTTAACCGAAATACACTCTATAGGCATGGATTATAACACTCGCATATTTGTTAGTACAACCGCATTATTTTACTGTCTTTACCCCTCATATTATTGTTTTTCGATCGTGCGGGATGGTTTTTATGGCTAATTCAGGAATAAATGAGTTGAGTCCGTATAATGGTGTAAATTCAAAAAAGAGATGAGCCACATCTCAACCCTGTATAATGTTTGTTGCTACACAAATACAAAACAGGAGGAATGAGACATGGCTCAGGTCAATCTTA
>Ga0123328_1003440_pt1 | contig 13519 bp, 7 predicted proteins | sample BioC12SIPDNA_2_FD_89702 | JGI IMG/M metagenome (GOLD analysis project Ga0123328, IMG submission 89702) | Anaerobic biogas reactor microbial communites from Washington, USA - Biogas_R1_A C12 SIP DNA | ecosystem: Engineered > Bioreactor > Anaerobic > Unclassified | place: Washington, USA...
CACAGGCGTGCGGCCCCTACAACGCCGGTGGGGGCGGGGCGGGCGCCCGGCGACTCGGCGACGGTTGTGTAGGGCGCGCACGGCGACGATCCGCGGTTTGGATCGCCGCGCCGCGGGCCGCACGTCCGTGCGGCCCGTACAGGCGTCGCGTCTGGCAAGGTGCGGTGGTGGTGGCGGGCGAGGATAGCAGGAACGAGGGGCCAGCGTGGCGAACAACACATTACTCGGCAACGGCATCGGTGACGGCGGGCGGATGCAGGCGGAGGAGTTGAAGGATCGCCTAACGAACCTCCTGGCCCTGCTGCTGCTGGTCGGCGGGACGCTCGGCTGGACAACGGCGGGCGCCACCGACCGCTTTAGCTCCGCCAACTTTCGCATGTTCCTGGCCCTTGCGGGCGTGGGGCTGCTGGCGTTCGCCGCGCGGCTGCGGTTTCCGCGGTTGGCGCGGGTGGTGCTGACGGCCGGGCTGGCGGCGTGCCTGGCGCTCTCCCTGGACATCTATACCGCCCCCCTCTTCCCCGCCTTCGCCACGCTGGCCGTCATCGTGGCATGGGCGCTCGGGCCGACGCTGGGCCTGCTGGCGAGCGCGCTGAACACGGGCGTCCTGCTGGCGATGCGGCCCATGGAGGCGGTACTGCCGATCGTGGTCATCATCTGGCTGGCGTCGCTGGTAGAGTGGCTCAACGCCCGGGGGTTCGACGCCACGCTGCAGTGGGCGTGGGACAGCCAGCAGCGCATGACGCGCCTCCTGGAGGAGGTGCGCGACCGGCGCGGGGAGCTGGGGCGCACGCTAGAGTCGCTCACCGAGGCGACGCGGCGGCTGCAGCGCACCACCTATGAGCTGGCCATCGCCCGGCAGCAGGCGGAGGAGGCGCGCCACATCAAGGCACAGTTCGCCGCCAACGTCAGCCACGAGCTGCGCACGCCCCTGAACCTCATCATGGGGTTCAGCGAGATGATGTACCGGACGCCCGAGGTGTACGGCCAGGTCAAGTGGACGCCGGCGCTGCGGGCGGACATCCGCGAGATCTATCAGAGCAGCCGGCACCTCATGGGGATGATCGACGACATCCTCGACCTGTCGCGCATCGAGGCGCAGCGCCTGCCGCTGCGGCTGGAGCCCACGGATATGGGCGACCTCATCCATGAGGCGCTGGCCACCGCCAGCGGCCTGCTGAGGGGAAAGCCGGTGACCCTGAGCATGAACGTGCCGCGGCCGCTGCCAGAGGTGATCGTGGATCGCACGCGGATTCGCCAGATACTGCTCAACCTGCTGAACAACGCCATCCGCTTCACCGACCAAGGGCGCATCGAGGTGAGCGCGCTGGAGGAGGACGGCGAGATCGCCGTGGCGGTGTCGGACACGGGGGTGGGGATGCCGTCGGAAGAGATTCCGGCGCTGTTCGAAGAGTTCCGCCAGGCCAAGGGGCCCATCACCAGTGGGCGCGGCGGCACCGGCCTGGGGCTGGCCATCTGCAAGCAGTTCGTGAACCTGCACGGCGGGCGAATCGAGGCGGAGAGCGTGCTGGGCGAGGGGAGCACCTTTCGCTTTTACCTGCCGCTGCCCGAGTCGGGGCGGGCCGTATCGCGACTGGCGTTCTACTCGCCGGAGGGGTGGGCGCCGCGCGCCCCCGAGAACCCCCTGGACAGGACGGCCATCATCCTGGGGCAGGACCTGGAGGCGATCGGGATGATGGCGCGCGCCATCGAGGGATATCGCGCCCTGCCCGTCACGACGCTGGAGGAGCTGGCGGAGACGGTCAGGACGGACGAGCCGGCGGGGGTGGTGTTGCTGCACGACCCGTATAGCCAGGACGGCTTTACGGCCGAGGACGTCTGGCGTGAGACGGGGCAAGCCGACCTGCCGGTTCTGCGATGTGAGGTCGCCATGGAGACGGTGGTGACCCGGGAGCTGAGCGTGGCGGACTATCTCGTCAAGCCGGTGCGCAGGGAGCGCATCGTCGAGGCGGTGCGCTCCGCCTGCGCACGGCCGTCGGGGATGCTGGTGGTGGATGACGACCCGGGCTTTGGGGCGCTGCTCCATCGCGTGCTGGCGGCCGAGTGGCCGGAGGCCGAGATCCATCACGCCTACACGGGACACGAGGCGCTGGCCACCCTGGAGCGCGAGGCGGTGGATGTCATCATGCTGGACCTGACGCTGCCGGGGATCACAGGGCTCGAGGTGCTGCAGACGATGCGGCGCAACCCGCGGCTGGCGCTGCTGCCGGTGATCATCACCACGGCGTCCAGCTATGGGGAAGAGCTGGCGAGGCTGCGCGGCGGCCGCCTGGAGCTGCTGCGTCCCGACGGCACTAATCGCGCCGAGTTGGGTCGCTACATCCGGGCTCTGTTGGACGCGTCTCAGGCGAGCCAGGGAGCAACAACACCTCGCGAACCGCTGCCAGCATCTGCTGCTGCGACACCGGCTTCTTGAGATAGAGCCGCGCGCCGAGCGCCCTGGCGAGTTCCGGCTCGTTCAGCACCGAGCAGACGACGATGGGCACCGCGTCGAGGGCGGGGTTGGCGCGCAGGCGCTGGAGGAGTTCCCAGCCGTCCATGGTGCGCATCATCACGTCCAGGATGATGACGGCGGGCGTCTCGCGCTCGACGGCATCGAGGGCGCCCTGGCCGTCGGAGACGGCGGTGACCCGGTATCCTTCGGGGATGAGGTAGCGCTCAAAGAGCTGCAGTACGCGCTCGTTGTCGTCGACGATGAGGACGGGCGCGCCCTCGGCGCGGCCAAAGTGCAGCGCGATCTCTTCCACGCAGCGGTTCTCGCCCCGTACCTCGAGTCTGCCGCCTTGGGCCGCCATCAACTCGGCGACGTCGGTCAACCGGTCGTGCACCTCGCCGAGAAGGAGCGGCTCGTCGTGGTGGAGGGGCGGCTGGGGCCGCAGCGAGAGGGTAGCCTGCTCGGGGGAGACGCGACTGCAGATGGTGAGGGTGGGCGGGCGCCCGGCGATGAGCGCGGTGATGGACGCCAGGACGGCCTGCTTCGCGAGGGCGGGATCGGCCCACACCGTGACGGCACCGTGGTTCAACGCCACCTCGAGCCAGACGTCGTAGCCCTGGGCCATCGCTTTGGCCGGCGCCAGCACCCGGCCGAGGAGGTCGGCCAAGGCGAGTCTCTGCACGGCCAGCCCCAAGCGCTCCATCTCGCTCTGCAAGCCACCGTACTCCTCTGCCGATGCCTCAGCCTGACCATCGCCCGCCCCTCGCTCGCGCTGGACGGCCTGCCACCGCGGCCAGAGGATACTGGCCATCGCCAGGAGGCCCTTGCGGTGGTCGCGCTGGAACTGGCGCAAGCTGGTACGCAACTCGACGATGATGTCGTCGACCTCGTAGCCGTCGACGTAGCGGTGCGCCAGGATGCCGTACGGGCGCCACTCCTTGTCATTGCGCGAGACGTGGGCGCCAGGCTCGAGCTGCTCGAGGGTATCGAGCATCAGATTGCGGAGGGCGCGGGCGACATCGTGGTTCGGCCCCGCGGGGCCTACCAACGCCGCCAGCGGATGGCGCTGCAGGTGGGCATAGTCGTAGAGATGCGTCAGCACATCGCGCACCATGGCGGTGAACTCGTCCGGCACGCAGGTGGTCTCGTCCTGGAGGTCCTCAATCGGTCGGTCAGACATGGTCCCTTGGCGGAAAACTGGCGGGGCGATGGCGCAAACCCCGTTGAGTGAGCATCGGTGACACTTTATTATAAGAGAGGAGGCGGGTAGGTCAACCTGAACGCGGTGCGAAAGGGTGCGGGTGACAGGCTACGAGCCAGCACCAGCGTTGCGCGCCGTAATTCCCACTATCCGCCCTCTTCTCCCGCAAGCTGTGACACCTGCCACGACTGCCGGATCAACTGACGCTTGGCCAATTCCCGGCGCGATTACCACATGAGGAGCACGATGAGAGTGCAGCGCTACGGCCGATGGACAACGACGTTCGACCGCCTCCTGGGGGTGGACCGCGTCGTGTTCGTGGGCCCCGACGGCTCGGAAGAGACCCGACCCACGTTCGACCATCAGCCCGCTGAACTCGTCTACGACCACCACGGCTACGAGGACACCGTTGCGACGGGCGACCCCGTGACGGCCGTGCGCTTTACCCCGACCACCGCAGGCACCTACCACTATCGCGCTATGAGCGGCGATGAGGTGGTGGATGAGGATTCCCTGGAGTGCGAGCCCTCGGATCACGCCTCCTTTGCGGGCGGGTTCGTCCAGATCAGCGCGCGCGATCCGCGCTACTTGGCCCTCTCGAATGGGGATGCCTTTTGCGCCATCGGCCTGTGCCTGTGCTCCCCGCCGCGCTACCCCCTTCCCAAGGGGATGGAGCATTTCGCCACCTCGAGCGATACGGCCACGCTGGGCGCCGCCGAATACCGGCGCTGGTTCCGCGAGTTGGAGCGGGCCGGCGCCAACTATGTGCGGTTGTGGCTGTCGAACCCCTGCTTTGAGCCCCAGACCGAGGTAGCGGGCGAACTCGACCTGTCGCGCTTTGCGCGGCTCGACCGCGTCGTGGAGTTGGCCCGGCAGCACGGCATTCGGATCAAGATGTGCCTGGAGCACTTTCGCACCTTTGAGCCCGGATCGCCCTTTGCCAAGACGCTGCGCCACCCGGAGGACGGGCGCTCCCCGGCGAGCATGGACGCGTGGTTCACGGAGCAGACGTGGCGCGACCTGTGGCTCAAGAAGGTGCGCGCCTACATCGCGCGCTATGGCGACGACCCCGTGGTGATGGCGTGGGAGCTGTGGAACGAGATCGACTGCTGCGCGACGAGTTCCTGGGAGGTACAGCGCGCGTGGACGCGCGACATGCTGCGCGCGGTCAAAGCGATGGCGCCCAAGCAGCTCGTCACCAACTCGCTGGGGAGCTTTGACGTCGAGCGCAAGCAGGGGATCCAGGACGATTTCCACATGGAGGAGATGGACTTTCAGCAGGTCCATCGCTACCTCGACCAGGGCGCGCCGTGGCGCATCTGCACCGTCGACCCGGTGGCGTTCTCGCTGGACGCCGTGCAGCGCGCCCGCCGACCCGACCGCCCCATCATGCTGGCCGAGACGGGCGCGGTGAACGACCGCCACACCGGCCCATTTCGATATTACCGGGCCGACAACCGCGGCATCCTCTTTTACGACACCACCTTTCCGGCGTTCTTTGCCGGCGCCGCCGGCACGGGGCAGATCTGGCATTGGGACCACTATGTCGACGGGAAGGACCTGTGGCAAGAGTTCCGCCCCTTCGCCGACCTCGTCGACGGGATTGCGCTGGATGCCGAGGGGTTCAAGCCCATCGACCTGTCCACGGACCGCGCCTGGATCCTGGGCCTCCTGGGGAAGGAGCACCTCCTCTTGTGGGTGCGCAACCGCGCCGATAGCTGGCACGCGGTGCTGCGCGACGAGGTGGAGCCGGCTCCGCTGGCGCCCCAGGACCTGGATCTCGCGCCGCTGGGCGTGACGGAAGGCGCCGTGGAGCGCTACGCCCCATGGCACGACGACACGCATGGCGCGTCGCTGCAGGGGGGCATCCTGCACCTGCCCGCCGTGCGGTATGCGGCGCTAGTGCGGGTGCGACGCGGGTAGCAGTTGTCAGTGGTCAGTTTTCAGTGGTCAGTGACATTGTGGGTTGTGGGTTGCCAGTGACGCTCATCTGCGCTTTGGGCTTGCCTGTGACCAGCGACGACTGACAACTGAATACTGATGACTGATCACTAACACCGGAACCACAGGAGATAGATTCCATGAGTGCTATGTCGGCTCCGCAACGGTCGATGCCCGATAGCGACAGGTGGCCCGCCTTTCGCCTGCCGGCGGATGACACCACGTCCGGGCCGACGGACATGTCCCATCTTTTGGACAAGCCCGCAGGCGCAACGGGGTTCATTCAGATCGTGGACGGCCACCTGGCCACCGGCGACGGGAAGCGCTGGCGCATCTGGGGCCAGAACCTGACGCGCGCCGCCGCCCTGCCGCCGATGTCGCTGGCCCCGGCCGTAGCGCGGCGCCTGGCCAAGTTCGGCCTGAACTGCCTGCGGCTGCACCACATCGACCATCGCTGGCCCGACGGCGTGCTCATGCGCCGCAAGGGGCGGACGCCCCTGCCGCCGCGCTTCCGCGACGCGGTGCAGCGCGACGACGAGCCGACTCGCGCCCTCGACCCCGAGGCGATGGCGCGCCTGGACTATTTCGTCCACTGCTGCAAGAAGGAAGGGGTCTATATCGACCTCAACCTGAACGTGTCGCGCCCCTTTACGGCGGCCGACGGCGTCAAGCAGGTCGATCTGCTCGGCTACGGCAAGGCGTTGACGTATTTCGACCCACAGCTCATCACCCTTCAGAAGGAATACGCCGCCCAACTCCTCGGCCACGTCAACCCGTACACCGGCAATCGCTACGCCGAGGAGCCGGCGGTGGCGATCGTGGAACTGGTGAACGAGAACAGCATCGTCGAGTCATGGGTGAAGGGGCGCCTGCGGGGCGAGCAGAAGGAGCCGTTCGGCACCTGGGGCGACATCCCCTGCTCCTACGCCGAGGACCTGGACAGGCTGTGGAACGATTGGCTGCTCCGCCGCTACCCCGATCGCGAGGCGCTCCGCGCCGCCTGGGAGGGCGACCTGCGGGAGCACGAGGACGCCGCGTTGAGTACAACGTCCGCGTTGAGTACAACGCCCGCGCAGGGCTCGGTGCGTAGGCTCCAGCCGGAGGATTTCGCCGCCGCGTCCAGGGGGCGGTTCCAGGACGAGGCCACCTTCTACAGCGAGATGGAGCGCGGGTTCTTCCAGGAGATGGCCGCCTACCTGCGCGGCGAGATCGGCGTGCGTCAGGTCATCGTGGGCAGCTCCGACCACAACCACGGCATGAACAACGCCGTGCACGTGTACGACAACGCGGTGCTGGGCATCATCGACGGCCACTGTTACTGGCAGCACCCGCGCTACGGCGTCGAGGGGTGGACGGGCGCCGAGTGGAGCATCTCGAACACACCGATGGTGGACGATCCCGACCACTCGGCGGTGGCGCAGCTCTCGCGCAGCGCCGTGGCGGGGCTGCCCTACACCCTCTCAGAGATCAACGAGCCGTTCCCCAACGACTATGCCTGCGAGTTCATCCCCATTATCGCCGCCTACGGTCTGCTACAGGACTGGGATGGGGTGTTCATCTATGACTATGGGCTGAACTCGGACGAGGCGCGGCGCGATCAGGCGATCCAGCGGTTCTTTTCCATCGGCAACGACCCGGTCAAGATGGCCGAGACGGCCGCCGGCGCGCTGATGTTCCTGCGTGGAGACGTGCGCGCGGCAGAGCGCCTCGTCGAGCGGCGCCTCACCCGCGAGCGTCTGCTGGAGAGCCTGCGCACGGACCTGCCCGACGACGAGCATCCCTACGCCATCCACCACATCGAGGGGCGGCTGGCGCTGGTGCACCGCACGGTGGCCTCGTTCGACGCCGAGGAGGTCACACCGAAGGAGGGAGAGCTGGCGCTGCCCGAGGGCGACATTGTATCGGACACGGGCGAACTCACCTGGGCGGGCGCCCCCGACGACGGCCATGTGCTCGTCGACGCGCCGCGGCACCAGGCCGTCATCGGCCACGCCGGCCGCCGCGCCACGACGCACCTGGAAGTCGAACTGACGACGCCCTTTGCCGCCGTGCAGCTGGGGAGCCTCGATGAGGCACCGGTGGCCCAGGCGGAGCGGCTGCTGTTGCTCACCGCGGCGAGATCGGCCAACACGGGGATGCGCTGGACGGACGACACGCGCCGCTCGCTGGGGCGGGAGTGGGGGCAGGCGCCCACACGCATCGAGCCAGTGACCGGCCGCATCACCCTTCGTGGGCTGGAGGGCGCCGTCGCCGTGAGCGTCCAGCCACTGGACGGGCAGGGACAGCCGATGGGCGCGCCCATCGCGGCGGCCCGCGAGGATGGGGCGTTCGCCGTCACCCTGTCCGCCGAGCCCGCCACGCTCTGGTATCTCATCACCGTGACGCGCCAGCCGGCAGCCGGCGCGACGAACTGAGGAAGCGATCCCATGACCGAACGCAGATCAATGCCCGACCACGACTCCTGGCCCGAGTACATCGTCCCCTGGGACGATACCACCGAGGGGCCGGTGGACATGTCGTACCTGCTGGACAAGCCGGCGGGGGCGACGGGGTTCATCCGCAACGTCGACGGCCATTTCGTCACCGGCGACGGCAAGCGCTGGCGCATGTGGGGGCTGAACCTGTGCACCGACACGCCGCTCCCGCCCATGGAGTTGGCGCCGGTCGTGGCGCGACGCCTGGCCAAGTACGCCGTGAACTGCATCCGGCTGCACGCCATCGACCATCGCTGGCCCAACGGCATCCTGATGCGCTCGCGCGACGGCAAGGTACAGACGTGGCAGTCGGGGCCGGGGAAGGAATCGACCCGCGCCCTCGACCCCGAGGGGCTGGCCCGGCTCGATTGGTTCATCTACTGCTGCAAGAACGAGGGGATCTATCTCGACCTCAACCTGAACGTGGCGCGAACCTTTACCGAGGCCGACGGCGTCATCGACGCCGAGGTAGTGCGCTGGGGCAAGGGGCTGACCTACTTTGACGAGCGCCTCATCGCGCTCCAGAAAGAGTACGCCCGCCAGCTGCTGGACCACGTGAACCCCTTTACCGGCGTGCGCTATGCCGACGAGCCGGCCATCTGCCTCATCGAGATCGTCAACGAGAACAGCCTGCTCGAGTTCTGGTTCCGCGGCTACCTCACGCGCGGCGAGTCGGAGCCGTACGCCGGCCACTGGTATGACGTCCCGCCGTATTATGTCGATACGCTCGACCGTCTCTGGAACGACTGGCTCGCGCGGCGCTATGCCGACCGCGCGGCGCTGAGCGCCGCCTGGGGCGGCGACCTGCGGGACTATGAGGATGCAGCGCGGGGCTCGGTGCAGCGGCTGCACTGCGACGCGTTCGCCACGGCCAACGCGCAGCGGTTCCGCGACGAGGCGCTGTTCTACACCGAGATCGAGCGCGACTTTTTCCTCGATATGCGCGACTATTTGCGGGGCGAGCTGGGCACCAAGCAACTGATCTTGGGCACCTCGGACCACAACCAGCGCTGGAGTGCGATGCCGATGCTCCAGGCCAACGCCGTGCTCGACGTGATGGACGGACACATGTACTGGCAGCATCCGCAGCGCCCGGCGAGGCGCACGCCCGGGCGCGACGAGTGGACCATCGTGAACACGCCCATGGTCGACCAGCCCGACGCCTCGGTGGCGGCCGCCCTGTCGCGCAGCAAGGTGCAGGGGCTGCCCTACATCCTCTCGGAGGTGAACGAGCCCTTCCCCAACGACTATGGCGCCGAGTTCCTGCCCATCCTGGCGGCCTATGCGCTGCTCCAGGACTGGGACGGCATCATCTTTTACGATTATGACGGGACGTGGTCGGGGCCGTACTGGGATAGGGAGCAGTGGCGCGACGACAGCATCCTCACGTTTTTCGAGCTGAGCCGCGATCCCGTCAAGTGGACGCAGATGGCCAGCGTGGGGCTCATGTTCCTGCGGGGCGACGTGCAGGCCGCCCGCGAGGTGGTGGAACGGCGCATGCCCCAGGATTGGGTGTTGGAGAGCCTGAGGGAACCCGGAGACCGCGAGCATCCCTACTGGATGCCCCACCTCCCGGGACGCCTGGCGCTGGTGCACCGCACCGAGATTGCGTCATTCCACGCCGAGGCGCTCGAGCCCGCTGCGGGCGAGGTGTCGCTGCCCGAGGGCGCCATCCGCAGCGATACCGGCGAACTCACCTGGGCGGGCGCGCCGGAGGACGGTCACGTGCTCATCGACGCGCCGCGCCACCAGGCGGTCATCGGCCGCGCCGGCCGCCGCGCCACGCGCAACATGGTGGTAGAGTCGGCAACGCCGTTCGCGGCGGTCGAGCTGGCCAGCCTGGACGGCGCGCCCATCGCCTCGAGCGACAGCATGCTGCTGGTGGCCGTGGCCCGGTCGGCGAATACGGGGATGCGTTGGACGGACGACAGTCGCACGTCGTGTCGGGACGACGGCGGCGCGTGGGGCCATGCCCCCACGCGGCTGGAGCCGGTGCAGGCGACTGTGACCCTCCGAGGGCTCGCCGACGCGCGCCAGGTCACGCTGCAGCCCCTGGACGCCTACGGCCAGCCTCAGGGCGAGCCCCTGGCGCTCCAGCGGCGGGACGACGGCTATGTGGCCACGCTTCCGGCGGGGCCCGCGACGCCGTGGTTCCTGCTGGCGGTAGCGCGATGATGGCGCGTCGCCGCCTGGGTGGCACGCAGGACGCGCGAGCGTCCCTCAGCGGCAGCGGGTAATTGGGACAAACCGGACACTTATTGTATACTAGCGCGTGAAAGGAGGGCGACTATCGGAGAGTGCGCATTGTGACGCTATCGATACGTGGGTTGTGCATTAGTCCCTTCACTAGTGTTCTCTAGTCTCAAGAAGGAGAAGCCGTCCATGTCTTCGCAAGAACGTCTGTCGCGTCGCGGTTTCTTGCGCTGGAGCGCCGTAGGCGCCTCAGCCGCGCTCTTGGCCTCCTGCGCACCGCAGGTGGTCAAGGAGACGGTGGTCGTCGAAAAAGAGGTGGAAAAAGAAGTCACCACCGTCGTCGAGAAAGAGGTTGAGAAGGAAGTCACCGTAGTCGTCGAGGCACCCGGCGCCAAGACGGCCGAGGAGATCCTCATCGAGGCCGGCAACATGCCCGGCAGCCCGGATCATCCCAAGGGCTGGAAGACGCTCCTGCCCGACCTGCCGGCGGGCGTGCCCTACCAGGATCCCGTAGTGATCAGCGCCACACGGCGCGTCGACGCCCAGACCCGCTTCTGCGAGGGCGACGACCTGGAGAACAACCCCTGGGCGGAGATGATCGCGTCGTTGTTCAACGTCCGCTTCTCGGTAGCCTGGACGTGGAGCACCGGCGACGAGGCGAACCAAAAGTACAACCTGGCGATGGCCAGCGGCGACATGCCCGATTTCCTCGAGACCGTGCCCCCCGCGATCTTTTCCAAGATGGTGGAGGCGGACCTGCTCGAGGACATCACCGACGCCTACGACGCCTATGCAAGCCCGCGCTGGAAGGCGATCTGGCGCGAGTACGGTGACCTTCCCTGGACGTGGGTGACGTTCAACGGACGCAAGTACGGCCTTTCGCGCGTCGAGGACCTGGCCCACAACGACTGCTTGATGTGGTACCGCCAGGACTGGCTGGAAAAGACCGGCAAGTCCGTGCCCACGACGTTCGAAGAGGTCCATGACCTGGCGCTGGCCTTCGTCGAGGGCGACTTTGGCCAGGGCGCGTCCGGCTCGACCATCGGGCTCCTCGCCAGCGCCGCCGAGAGCGCCAACCTCTTTGCCACCTGGTACGGCAGCCTCGACTTTTTCTGGGGCGGGTTCGGCTATATCCCGCACCAGTGGCAGCCAGAGGGTGATGGCCTCATGTACGGCGCCATCCGCCCCGAGGTCAAGGAGGCGCTGGGCGTCCTGGCACAGTGGTACCAGGACGGGGTGCTAGCCAAGGACTTTTATACCTACGGCACGTCGCAGGCGATGCAGAACGTAGCGGCCAACCTGTGCGGCTTTCACTTTACGCCGTCGTGGGGCGCCAACCTGGACAGCGTGGTGAATGATCCCGAGGCCGTGTGGGCCTTTGCCGACGTCCCCGTAGGGCCGAAGGGCTTTGCGCGACGCTTTACCGAGAACAATTTCAAGCCGGACCCCTTTGCTTGGCGCAAGGGATTCGAGCACCTCGACAAGATCTTTACCATCACCGATTGGTGGGATCAGCTCTGGCACGACCCCTGGCGTCGTATGCACGGCTGGGAGGACTGCAACTACCAGTTCGAGGGCGACACGGTCAAGTCGACGGGCATCAGCTTCCAGAACTGGACCCCCGGGCCGGTGGGCACGCGCGGCGGCGGCTTCCTTGATCCCAAGCAGCCCGCCACGCAGATCCGCTACCAGCTCGATGAGTGGGGCAAGCTCCCGCCCGAGCAGCGCGACGCCATGATGAACCTCGTGCTCGAGGACCCGACCGGCACGACGACCACGAACAACCTGTGCCGCCTGCGGATTCTGGAGACGGCGGACCAGGGCGTGATGACGCAGCTCCAGCGCACCGCCACCCCGACGGAGATCGAGCGGGGCGCCGACATGGAAAAGCTGCGCAACCAGGCGTTCATCAACATCATCATCGGCCAGCAGCCACTGGACGACTGGGATACCTTCGTCGAGCAGTGGAAGGCTGTCGGTGGCGATCAGTAGACGCAAGAAGTCAACGAGTGGTGGCAGAGCAGGTAATCTGACCGACACGATTCCGATCGGCTCCGCCAGAGTGGAGCCGATCGGGTCATCGATCCTCGCCGCCGGGGCGGGCGGAGAGCCCGCCCCGGTCTGGCCCAGGTGTGTGTGCGTTGCGGGCGATGATGCCCGGCATCGTCGTTCGCCCCGATGAGCCGATCGTGCCTCGGACGCGTCCTAGCAGTCCGAGCACGTCTGACCTTGACAACAACCGCCGGGCCGTATCTGCATAGCATGGAGGATACAGCGATGGCACTTGCGGGAGCCGAACGAGTACAGGCGGGGGCAACCCGCGCCAGAATCCTACGATACCTGGCCCGAACGTGGCCCCTGTACCTCATGCTCGTGCCCGGGATAATCTTTGTCGCCATCTTTAGCTATTACCCGATGTACGGTGTGGTGATCGCGTTTCAGGATTTCAACCCGGGGTTGGGGTTCACCGGATCGACCTGGGTGGGGCTGAAGCACTTTCGCTACATCTTTACGTTGAACCCCGACTTTTACAACATCCTGCGCAACACCATCGTCATCGCCTCACTCAAGATCGTGACGATGCAGGTCGCCGCCATCACGCTGGCCCTGTTGTTGAATGAGGCGCGCAGCGCCCTGTTCAAGCGCTCGGTACAGACCGTCGTCTACCTGCCCCACTTTTTGTCGTGGATCGTCCTGGGCGGCATCGTCCTCGACATGGTGGCATCGAACGGCCTCATCACGCGCACCCTCAAGGCGATGGGGCTGCAGGATCCGCCCATGTTCCTGGGCAGCAACAAGTGGTTCGTGCCCACCCTGGTCGTCACGAATCTGTGGCAGGGCGTCGGATGGTCGACAATCATCTATCTCGCCGCCCTGACGAGCGTAGATCCCCAGCTCCACGAGGCGGCCGCCATCGACGGCGCCAGCCGCATGCAGCGCGTGTGGCACGTGACGCTGCCGGGGATCTCGAGCACGATCGTGTTGCTGGCCTGTCTGGCGCTGGGTAACGTGCTCCAGGCCGGATTCGACCAGGTGTTCATGCTCTACAACCCGGCCGTGTATGCCACGGGCGACATCCTCGACACCTACGTCTACCGTGCCGGCCTCATCTCGGCCCAGTACAGCATGGCCGGCGCCATCGGTCTGGTCAAGTCGGTGGTGGGGTTCGTGCTCATCGTCGTTGCCTACTATTTAGCCGACAAATACGCCGGCTATCGCATCTTTTAGGCCAGAGCCTCAGGACAGGAGCCAACGATG
>Ga0123328_1003449_pt1 | contig 13494 bp, 11 predicted proteins | sample BioC12SIPDNA_2_FD_89702 | JGI IMG/M metagenome (GOLD analysis project Ga0123328, IMG submission 89702) | Anaerobic biogas reactor microbial communites from Washington, USA - Biogas_R1_A C12 SIP DNA | ecosystem: Engineered > Bioreactor > Anaerobic > Unclassified | place: Washington, USA...
CCATACGGAACCAGCCTCTTTGATCATTATAGGTTACGGCTGACAAAAGAAAAAAGGGGCCATGATTTTCAGCCCCTTTCTTCAGGGATCGGGAACAAAGGATGGACGGAACTCAACAGGCCGGGCGCAAGCCCTTCGGACCAGGCAGAACCTCCCCGTTTTCCACGGCGCAGCCGGACCACCGGCGGGCGACGCCGGCGCCTGGAAGCAACTCCCCGGCGGCCGGAGAACTTTTTTTAGTCCACCCGCTTGCGCAGGAAGGTCGGAATGTCGAACTCATCCTCCTCGCCCATGGAGTTGGGAGGATTGAAGGAGAAATCAGGTTTTTTGTTGCGCAGGAAGGTCGGCACATCCCGATCCACCCTGCCCAAGGTTTCGATGCGGTTCTTGATCTGGGGATCCACCCGCTTCCCATGTTCAAAAGAAGAACCGAAACCGGTGGCGATGCAGGTGATTTTCATGGCCTCGCCGAGGTTGTCGTCGATGGCCAGACCGATGATGATGTTGGCGTCTTCATGTACCTTTTCATGGATGATGCCGGAGACGACGTCGAATTCCTCCATGGTCATATTGGAGGAACCGGAGATGTTGACCAGCACCCCTTTGGCCCCGGAGATGTCGATATCCTCCAGAAGCGGACTGCTGATCGCCTTCTGGGCCGCCTCGTAGGCGCGCTTCTCGCCTTCGGCGCAGCCGATGCCCATCATCGCCATGCCCCGCTCGCTCATGATCGCCTTGACATCGGCGAAGTCGGCGTTGATCAGGCCGTGGCCGGTGATCAGATCGGAAATCCCCTGGACCGCCTGGCGCAGCACTTCGTCGGAAGGGCGGAAGGCCTCGAGGATGCTGGTGTTCTTGCCGGCCAGACCGAGCAGACGATCGTTGGGGATAACGATCAGGGAATCAACCACTCCCTTGAGGGCGAGCACGCCGTCCTCGGCCTGCTTCATGCGCCGCTTGCCCTCACGGGTAAAAGGTTTGGTCACCACACTCACCGTCAGCGCTCCCACTTCCTTGGATGCCTGAGCGATGATCGGCGCCGCGCCGGTGCCGGTGCCACCCCCTAAACCGGCGGCGATAAAGACCATATCCGCCCCCTGAAGCAGCTCGGCGATACGCTCTTTGTCTTCCATGGCCGCCTCCCGGCCAACTTCTGGGTTGGCGCCGGCGCCCAGGCCACGGGTCAGCTTGCTGCCCAGCTGTACCTTGATCTCGGCCTTGTTGGCTTTGAGTGCCTGGGCATCCGTGTTGGCGGCTATGAAGTCGACGCCGCCAAGCTGCGCGGCAATCATGGTGTTGACGGCATTGCCGCCGCCGCCACCGACTCCGATGACCTTGATTTTGTGCAACTGCTCTACGTTCTCGTCCAGCTCAAACATAACTCCCTCCTCCGTTCCGTCCTGTGACCCCTTGTCCCTGTTTGTCACTCCTGGCTCCCTATCCCGATGCAATTTCTTTTCAGAAAAAATCGCCGAACCATTCTTTCATGCGCCTTACCACCCGGGAAAAGATGTTTTCCTGGCCGATGGAAAAGTTTTTCACCTGCAGGTTCTTGCAGCCATATTTGACGAGTCCCACGCCGGTGGCGAAAGCGGGAGAATTGACGACATCGGTGAGTCCGCCGATTTCCCTCGGGCTACCGATGCGGACCGGCATGTTGAATACCTGCTCGCCCAGTTCCGCCATGCCGGGAAGAAGACAGGTGCCGCCGGTGAGAACGACACCCGAAACGATCAGATCGGCGAAACCGCTGCGCCGGATCTCCTGGTCGGCCAGAGTGAAGATTTCCTCCACCCGCGGTTCGAGAATCTCGGTCAGCAGCTGCCGGGAAAGGGTGCGCGGGGTGCGCCCGCCGACCGAGGGAACCTCGATGGTGTCGTTCTTGTCTACCATGGAGCCGAGAGCGCAGCCATGTTCCCTCTTGATTCTCTCGGCCTCGTTCATCGGCGTGCGCAGGCCTACGGCGATGTCGTTGGTCAGGTGATTGCCGCCGAGGGAAAGGACCGCCGAATGGCGGATCGAATTATCGACGAAAATGGCGATGTCGGTGGTGCCGCCGCCGATGTCGAGGATTGCCACCCCCAGCTGTTTCTCTTCGCTGGTCAGCACCGACTCCGAGGAAGCGAGTTGCTCCAGAACAATATCGGCCACATCGACTCCGGCCCGGTTGCAGCATTTGATGATGTTCTGGGCGCTGGCCACCGCGCCGGTGACGATGTGCACCCGCGCCTCGAGGCGTACCCCGCGCATCCCCAGGGGCTCGGTTATGCCGTCCTGATCATCGACGATATATTCCTGGGGAAGGATATGAATCACTTCGCGATCCATGGGGATGGCAATGGCCTTGGCGGCATCGATGACGCGCCTTACGTCCTCCTGACTCACCTCGCGGTCCTTGACGGCGATCACTCCCTGGGAATTGAAACTTTTGATGTGCCCTCCGGCGATCCCCGTGAAAACAGAACGGATTTCGCAGCCGGCCATCAGCTCCGCTTCCTGCAGAGCCTGCTTGATGGCGGCGACGGTGCTTTCGATGTTGATGACCATCCCTTTGCGCATTCCCTGGGAAGGGCAGCAGCCGATGCCGACGATCTCGAGGCCGTCCCGGGTCATGTTGCCGACGATGGCACAGATCTTCGTGGTCCCGACATCAAGACCCACCACCAAATTGTCCTTGTTGTTAGCCATGGCTGTTTCCCCCCCTTTTGTGGACGCCCCGGGCAAGGTTCACCGGCGATATCGTCCCTTTTTTATTTTCAGAATTGACAGAGCGGCCATTCTCAAATCCGTTCATTTCGCCGACCCCGGCCGGAGCTTGACAATCACCTGGCCCGGCACGTTGAGATCGATCCCCTGCAAAAGCGACAGCCGCGGCTTGAGGTCAGCGTAAATCCGCTCGAGACGGTCCAGTTTGCCGGTAAACAGATCCCGGCCCAGGCGGATCGGCATACCGCCGGCAACGGCGAAAAGATGCAATTCCCCCTGCTGATCCACATGAATCTCGGAGACCTCACCGGAAGTGAAGAAACGCCGCTGACGCAATTCAGCCAGCAATTGGAGAACAGCCGGCATGATTTTCCGGGAGACCTGGGCATCGCTCAGGAACCGTTCCCGATCGATGCCGGTGACGACCGGAAAATCGAGACGGTCTCCCACTTCCAGCAGTTTGAAAGGAGTCCCATCCCCATCAAGATAGTAGAAATGGTCGAGCTTGACCACCGCCAACGGGTTCCGTTCTTCCAGACGTATACGCAACTCCCGGGGAAAAATCCTCTCCACCGCGGCTGTTTTCACCCAGTCGAGGCGCTCGATCCGGAAACCGATCTCCCGCGGATCGATATCCAGGAGATTCATTCCCGGCTTAACCTCGGCGGCCGCCAGAATATCCTCCTCGGAGACACGCAGGTTGTTTTCTACGTAAATCCTCTCCAGACGAAAGATATCCGCCTGACGCAGGTACTTGACTCCGTAAAATCCACCCGTCCCGGCCAGGGCCACCAGAAAAAGGTAACAGGAAACCATCAGAAAGCGTCTTCCGATAGCTTTCCAGTTCCGTTTTTTGCGGACCCTGTTGGCGCTTTTGGCGGCTGGCTTGCGGAAAGTCAGATCGCGCATCCTGTTCTCCGTCGCTAGTTCTCAGACCTTTAGAGAGGCGCCCATCAGCATCCTCGTGACCAGTTCCCCGAAAGAGATGCCGGCGTGCCCGGCGGCCTTGGGCAGAAGGCTGGTTTCAGTCATGCCCGGTATCGTGTTGACTTCCAGGCAATAGAGCCGCCCGCCGCCGAGCATGAAGTCAACCCGCGCCGCCCCCTGGCAATGAAGAGCCTGGTAAGCGGCCATGGCCAGTTCCTGGGCGCGGCGGTAAAGATTCGCATCAATAGGGGCCGGCAAGAGATACTCGGTGCGACCGGCGGTATATTTAGCCACGTAGTCGTAAAATCCGCTCTTGGGACGCACCTGGATAACCGGCAGAGCCTCTCCGTCGAGAACGCCCACGGTGATTTCCTCGCCGGCGATGAACTTTTCCACCAAGGCCCAGCTGTCGAAACGAAAGGCCTCTTCGAGACCGGCGTCAATTTTCCGCCCCTCGGCAATGATGCTGACCCCCAGGGTGGATCCTTCCCGCACCGGCTTGATCACCACCGGCAGCATGGCCTCGATCCTGTTGCGAAAACTTTCGGCATCATCATCCTTTTTGACCACCAGAAAATCGGGGGTCGGAATACCGTGACAAAGAAAAAGCCGCTTGGAAACCTCTTTGTCCATAGCCAGGCTGGAAGCGAGAACCCCGCTGCCGGTATAGGGGATGCGCAGCAATTCAAGGAGTCCCTGAACGGTGCCGTCCTCACCAAAACGGCCATGGAGAGCGACAAAAACCACCTCGACACCCTCATGGATGAGGCGTTCGGCCAAGTCCCGGCCGGGATCGATGGCGAAAGCCTGGTAACCCCCTTGACACAGCGCCTTGAGAACGGCGTTTCCGGTGAGGAGAGAAATTTCCCGCTCTGAAGAAATCCCCCCCATCAGCACCGCGATCTTTTTTTGTTTGAGTTCCTCGACCTTCATCTTCAAAACACTCTTTCTTTAATCCTCATCCTGACCGACAATTTTCACCTCCGGCTCGAGGCGGATACCGCTGCCGCGTTCCACTTCCCGCTGAATCCGCTCCATCAGAACCAGGATATCGGCGGCCCGGGCCTGTCCCAGGTTGACGATGAAGTTGCCATGGATATCCGATATCTTCGCACCGCCGGCCAGAACCCCTTTCAGGCCGGCTTTTTCGATCAATTCCCAAGCTTTGGCGCCGGCGGGATTGCGGAACACGGAGCCGGCGTTGGCCCCCTCGACACTCTGGCTGCGGCGGCGGCAAGCCAGCCGTTCCCGGAGGATTGCCGCCAGCGCGGCGGGCTCTCCCGGTGTCAGCCGAAGCCGGGCCTCCACCGCAATCCAGCCGGCGGTCAATGCCGAGCTCCGGTAGCCGAAGGCCAGGCGCGGCCGCTCCCACAACTCAAAAACCGACCCATCGGTGACCAGGGCGGCCTCGACCAGATCGCCGAATTCCCTCCCCGGCACCCCGGCGTTCATGGCCAGGGCCCCGCCCACCGTGCCGGGGATCCCGTAAAGGAGTTCCAGACCGGCCAGACCCCGCCGGGCCGCCTCTTCGACCAGTCGTCCCAAGGCCACCCCCGCTTCCGCCCTGACCTCGCCGTCGGCAAGAAAATCCAGTCGGTTGAGAGCCGAAGTGGCGATCACCGCGCCACGAACGCCGCCATCCCGGACCAGCAGGTTGCTGCCTCCGCCGAGGACCAGCCAGGGCACCCCTGCGGCGCGGAGCCTATGCAGGGCCGCCAGCAGGTCGTCCCGATCCGCCGGAGCCAGATAGGCGTCGGCAACTCCTCCCACCCGCCAACTGGTATGCCTGGACATCGGCTCATCCAGCCGCAAATCGCCCCGCAATGATCGCCGCAACTTTTCAAAGAACCCGCTGCAAATCTCCTTTTTCGCCACTTAGGCCCCGCAGCGGCGGCGCAGAAACAGGTCGCCGACCTGGTAAACGTTGCCGGCGCCCAGGGTCAGCACCATGTCGCCGGGTTTTACCTCGCTGAGCAGATGTTCCACCGCCTCCTGCTGACCGGGGCGGTATACGCAGTTGCGATGGCCGTGGCGGCTGATTCCTTCGGCCAGGGCGCGGGCGGAGACCCCTTCGATGGCCTCTTCTCCGGCAGGATAGATATCCATCAGGATCAGCAGATCGGCATTATAAAAGGCGGTCAGAAATTCATCGAACAGGGCTTTGGTCCGCGTATAGCGGTGGGGCTGAAACACCACCACCAGGCGGCGCTCCCAACCGGAGCGCGCCGCCGCCAGGGTCGCCTTGACCTCCGTCGGATGATGGCCGTAATCGTCCACCACCATGATTTCTTCATCCTCGTGGCGGATCTGAAAACGGCGCTGCACCCCACCGAAGCCGTTCAAGGCCGCCAGGATATCGTCGAAGGGCAGGTCGAGCTCCCGCGCCACGGCAATGGTGGCCAGGGAATTAAGCACGTTGTGCTTACCCGGCAGATTCAGGGTCACCTCGCCGATCTTCTGCCCCTTGAAGGAAGGCACGAAGGTCGTGGCCAATTGATCGTGACGGATGTCAAAAGCGCAGTAATCGGCCTGGGAATTGAGTCCATAAGTGACGAAACGCTTCTTCACCGCCGGGATGAGAGGCTGCACATTGCTGTCGTCAAGACAGAGCACGGCCAGGCCGTAGAAGGGGATCTTGTTAATGAAGGTGATGAAACTCTCCTTGATATGGTCCATGTCCCGGTAGTAGTCGAGATGTTCTTCATCGATGTTGGTGACCACGGCGATGGTGGGACTGAGACGGAGGAAGGAACCATCCGATTCGTCCGCCTCGGCGACCAGGAATTCCCCCTGGCCGAGCTTGGCGTTGGAACCGAAGGCATCGACGCGGCCGCCGATCACCGCCGTCGGATCGATACCGCAGCGGGACAGCACGGTGGCGACCATGCTGGTGGTGGTGGTTTTGCCGTGGGCGCCGGCGACGGCGATGCCGTATTTCATGCGCATCAGTTCGGCCAGCATCTCGGCCCGGGGGATGACCGGAATGAGTCGCTCCTGGGCGGCGCGCACTTCGGGATTGTCGGCGCGGACGGCGGTGGAGGTGACCACCACATCGGCCTCCTGCAGATTCTCGGGGGCATGCCCCAGAGAGATGCGGCCGCCGAGACGGGCAAGGCGCTGGGTGATCTCGCTTTCACGAAGATCCGAACCGGACACCCGGTAGCCGAGGTTGAGCAGCACCTCGGCGATACCACTCATGCCGATGCCGCCGATGCCGACAAAATGGATATTGCGAATCTTTCCGTACATGATCTTTATTTCCCTTTTTCAGCTGCCGCCGCCCGGCATTCCTGGAGAATCGCCTCGGCAGCCTTCGGTTTCGCCCGGCTGGCCATCGCTGCGCTCATCCGCAGCAGGCGGTCGCGATCGCCAAGCAGTTCGGTGACGGTCGCCGCCAGCCGCTGAGCCGTCAGTTCCTGCTGGGGAATCAGCAGGGCGGCGCCGGCCGTCGCCAGGGCGAGGGCGTTTTGGGTCTGGTGGTCGTTGGCGGCATGGGGAAAGGGAATCAGCACCGCCGGGCGGCCGCTGGCGGTCAGCTCCGCCACCGTGGTCGCCCCGGCCCGGCAGACCACCAACCAAGCCTCGGCATAGGCCGCGGCCATATCGTCGATGAACGGGATCACTTCCACCCCGGCCCATCCCGCCTTGCGGTAACCTTCCCGAACCGCCGCCGCTTCCTCGCCGCCGGTCTGGTGGAGAATGGTCAGCGGAGCGCCCCGCTCTTTGAGCAGGGGCAGACTCTCCGTGACCGCACGATTGAGCGCCTGGGCACCCTGACTGCCGCCAAAAACCAGCAACCGCGGATGTGTTTCAGGAAGCGGCGGACAGGTGGCAATACCCTGCCGAACCGGGTTGCCGGTAACCAGGGCGCGCTCCGCGGGGAAATATCCCGCCCCGTCGGCAAAGGAGAGACAGATACGCCGTGCCCAGCGCCCCATGATGCGGTTGACGCCGCCGGGAAGGGCGTTCTGTTCGTGGATCAGGTAGGGGAGGCCCCGGATCCGCGCCGCCAGCAGCACCGGCAGGGAAGCGTAGCCGCCGACGCCGAGGACGACCTGGGGACGAAAGCGCCGCAGGATGGCCAGCGACTGGACGACACTTTTGAGCAACAGCCAGAAAAACAACATCCTCTTCCCCAAGGACTTGCCGACAAAGCCCTGGATATCCACCGTCTCCAGGGAAAATCCGCGGGCCGGCACCACCTTTGCTTCCAGGCCACGCTTGGTGCCGACGAAAAGAACCTCATCGTCTTTGTTTTCATTCCGCAGCCGTTCTGCCAGAGCCAGCCCCGGAAAGACATGGCCGCCGGTGCCCCCGCCGGCGATAAGCAGTCTCATGAATCGGCCTTTCCGGAACGGCGGGAGACGCTCAAAAGCATTCCCACCGCCAACAGGCAACAGACCAGGCTCGACCCCCCGTAGGAGATGAAAGGCAGCGCCATCCCTTTCGGAGGAAGCAGGCCCAAAACCACGCCGATGTTCAGAAAAGCCTCCATGCCGAGAAGCACCGTCAGGCCGAAAGCGAGGTTGCAGCCGAATTCATCGCCGGCGCCGAGGGCCACCCGCAGCCCCAGGACCACCAGCAGCAGGAACATCCCCGCCACCACCATCACGCCGATAAAACCGAGTTCCTCCCCGAGAACGGAAAAGATGAAATCGGTGTGGGCTTCGGGCAGGTAGAAGAGTTTCTGCAGGCCCTGTCCCAGCCCCTGGCCCCAAAGTCCGCCGCTGTCAAAAGCGATCTGGCTCTGGATGATCTGATATCCCGATTTGTCGGGACTTTCCCAGGGGTTGAGAAAGGCCAGCAAGCGCTCCCTGCGATAAGGAACCTTGACGATGGCCAGATAAAGAACCGGCGCCACCAAGGCCGCCATGGCAATGAGATAGCGCACCTTGACCCCGGCTGCGAACATCATCGTCACCCCCACCGCGCCGATGACCACCGCACTGCCCAGATCGGGCTCACGGAGAATGAGGATGAGCAGCGCGCCGAGAACCAGCACATAAGGGAGGAAACCCTTGGTGAAACTTTTTACCCGCTCCTGTTTTTTGGCCAGGGAGTGGGCCAGATAGACCACCAAAGCGATCTTGGCCAACTCGGAAGGCTGGATGGAGATCCCCGCGAAGCGGAACCAGCGCACCGCCCCATTGGCCGAATGGCCCACCCCGGGGATGAGCAGCAGGGCCAGCATCCCCAGACAAACCAGCAGCAGGGGAACGGCCAGGCGGCGCAGATGCCGGTAATCGAAATACATGGCGCAGATCATGGCCAGAAAACCGATGGCCACATAGACTCCCTGCCGTTTGAGGAAAAAGAAGCCGTCGCTATGGCGTTCCATGGCCATCACCGCCGAAGCGGAATAGACCATCACCACGCCCAGGCAGCTCAACACCACCGCCAACAGGAGAATGGCGATATCGAAATCTTTAGATGGTACTGCCGCTTGTCGCTGCATCAAGTTTTTCCTCGCAAGCCAGAACAAGCTCCGTAAACTGCCGGCCCCTGTCTTCAAAACTGGTAAACATGTCGAAACTGGAACAGGCCGGGGAAAGCAGCACACTGCCCCCGGCGGGGGTCACTTCCCGGGCCCGCTCCACCGCGTGGCGAAGATCGGTGGCGCGGTGCACGCAGGTGACATCCTGGAATGCTTCCGCCATGCGTTCCGCCGCCTGGCCGATAAGCACCAGGTGGCGGACCTTGTCCGCCACCAAGGGCCGCAAGGGGGCGTAATCTCCTCCCTTGTCCTTGCCGCCGGCGATAAGGGTCACCGGCGGTGCCAGACCGGCAAGGCTTTTGATCACACTGCCGACATTGGTGCCTTTGGAATCGTTGTACCAGGACACGCCGTCGAGGACGCGCACCAGAGCCATGCGGTGCTCCAGACCGGAAAAGGAGCAGACAGCCTGCCATGCCATAGGCGGCGGGCACCCGGCCAACAGCGCAGGGATCAGCGACGCCATGACGTTTTCCACATTGTGCAGACCGCGGAGACGAAGCTCCGCCACCGCAAAGCGCCGTTCTTCGCCGAACCCACGCCAGACGATCTCACGACCGTTGAAACCGATGCCGACGGACATTTCGCCCTGGGCAGAGAAAAGTACCCGGCGGGCCCGAATGCCCTGTGCCAGGGCCATGACCCGGGGATCATCGGCGTTGAGCACCGCCGTATCGGTTTTCTCCATGTTCATGAACAGATTGGCTTTGGCCGCCGCGTAGGAAGCCATGTCCGGATAACGGTCGAGATGGTCCTCGGTGATGTTTAGCAGCAGGCCGCAGCGGGGGCGGAAGGTGCGGATCGCCTCCAACTGAAAAGAAGAGACTTCGGCCACGATCCACTCCCAGTCTTTTTCCGCGGCGGCGCTGATCAACGGCGTGCCGAGATTGCCGCCGACAAAGGTTTTTTTCCCCCAGTGGGAAAAGATCAGGCCGATCAAAGTGGTCACCGTCGATTTGCCGTTGGTGCCGGCAACCGCCACCAGCGGCGCCGAAAGCTGTTGGAAAGCCAGCTCGATCTCACCGATGATGGGCGTGCCCCGCCCTGCCGCCGCCGCCAGCGCCGGCAGGTTGAGCGGAACGCCGGGGCTGATCACAATGAGGTCGGCGGCGGCGAAGCGGGCTTCGCTATGACCGCCCAGATCAAAAGCGACGCCCGCCGCGGCCAGTTCTTCCAGTCCGGCAAGGGCCGCGGCCCGGCGCTGATCGGAGAGGGTCACCCGCGCCCCGGCGGCGGCCAGATAACGGGCCAGAGCCAACCCGGAACGGCCGGCGCCGACTACCACGATATCGCTGCCGCGGATTTCCAATCCCATATCACCTCAGTTTGAGTGTCGACAAAGCCAGCAGAGCGAGGATGATATTGATGATCCAGAAGCGGACGATGATCTTCGGCTCCGCCCATCCTTTCAACTCGAAATGGTGATGGATCGGGGCCATGCGGAAGATCCGCCGCCCCCAAAGGCGATAAGAGGTGACCTGAAAAATGACCGACAGGGTCTCCACCACGAAGATGCCCCCCACCAGCACCAGCACCAGTTCCTGTTTCACGATCACCGCCACCGTCCCCAGCGCCCCGCCCAGGGCCAGGCTCCCCACGTCCCCCATGAAAACCTGCGCGGGATAGGTGTTGAACCACAAAAAGCCGAGCCCCGCCCCGGCCATGGCGGCACAAAAGATGGCCAACTCGCCCGCCCCCTGGACGCTGCTGATCTGCAGATAGGCGGCCAATTTGGCATTTCCCGCCACATAGGCAAAAAGCAGATAGGTTCCGGCTGCGATGATCATCGGTCCGATGGCCAGGCCGTCGAGACCGTCGGTGAGGTTGACGGCGTTGCCGGTGCCGACGATGATGAAAATTACGAAAGGGATAAAAAAGAGCCCGAGATCGGGGCGCAGATTCTTCAAAAAGGGGAAAACCAGGATCGGCTGGAACGGCGGATAGAAAAAGAGACAGACAGCGGCAATGGAGGCAATCAACAGCAGCCAGCCCATTTTGGCCCGCGCTTTCAGACCGTCGCTGTTGTGCTTTTTGACCTTGTGCCAGTCATCCATGAAACCGACGGCGCCGAAACCGACCGTCACCAACAGGGTAAGCCAGATATAGAAGTTCCGCAGGTCGGCCCACAACAGGGTGGGCAGTACCATCGACAGGAGGATGAGGGTGCCCCCCATGGTCGGTGTCCCCTCTTTTTTCAAATGGCTCTGCGGACCTTCTTTGCGGACGATCTGGCCGATCTGGAGAGCGGAAAGCCTGTCGATTAGCCAGGGACCGAGGATGAAGGAGATCACCAGGGCGGTAATGGCGGCATAGATCGACCGGAAGGTGATGTACCGGAAGACATAGAATCCGGAAAACTCCGTATGCAGGGGATAAAGGAGATGATAGAGCACGTTTTTTCCTTGTCAGCCTTCGCTTGTCGATGGCGCATCAGCCTCTTCCAGAAGCAGACGCACCCATTCCATTCTCATGCCGCGGGAACCCTTCAGCAAAATGCAATCGCCGCGACGCCACAGACGGCGCAGGAGGGCTGCCGCCTCGCTATGGTCGGCGCAGTGGAAAACCGAATCCGCGGCCATTCCGCCCTGCAGCGCACCGCGTCCGATAGCGGCGGCCTCCCTGCCGACCAGAATGAGGATATCGAGGAGAGCGGCTCCTTTTTCCCCGACCTCGAAATGAAGCGCCGTGGACTGTTCCCCCAGTTCCAGCATGTCGCCGAGGACAGCGATTCTGCGCCCCTCCCCGGCCATTTCGGCCAGAGCATGAAGGGCGGCAGTGACGGAAAGGGGATTGGCGTTGTAGGTGTCGTCGAGAAGCACAACCCCCTCATCCAGGGAAAGGATTTCCATCCGCCCGCGCAGGCGTCGAAAACCTTCCAGCCCCTGCACCACCAGAGCCTCGGGAATGTTGAGGCAGAAAGCCGCGGCAGCGGCGGCCAGAGCGTTGGACACATTGTGCCGGCCGCAGACCGGCAGGCGCACGGCATGGACTCCGCCGGGGAAACAGAGCCGGAATGAGACCCCTTCGGCATCGGCATGAACATCCTCACCCCGCACCTGGGCCGCGGAGGAAAATCCGTACAGTACGCGGTTGACGTTGTTGGCCACCGGCACCAGCATGACGCGGGAGTCGTCGGCGTTGAGCACGGCCGAGGCTCCGGGCTGCAAGCCGGCAAAGAGCTCTCCCTTGGCCCGGGCCACCCCGTCGAGGCCCTGCATCCCTTCCAGGTGACAGGGGCCGATGTTGGTGATGACCCCCACCGTCGGCTGGGCGATCTGGGTAAGGCGGGCGATTTCACCCCGCTGGCTGGCCCCCATTTCGACGACAATCCATTGGTGTTCACCGGACATTCTGAGCAGGGTCAGGGGGAGCCCGATAAGATTGTTGAAATTCCCCTCGCTTTTGAGTCCCGGTCCGGTCAAGGCCAGGACCGAGGAGAGCATTTCCTTGGTGGTCGATTTGCCGCTGGAGCCGGTAACCCCCACCACAGGCCCCGGAAAGCCGGCGCGCAAGGTGGCGGCCAGATCGCCCAGGGCGGTCAATGTATCCTCCACCTGGATGACCGGCACCGCAAGTCCGGCGCAGAGGTCTTCGGAAAGACAGGCGGCAGCGCCCCGCCGCACCGCTTCGAGAAGGAAATCGTGGCCGTCGAAATGTTCACCGCGCAGGGGAATGAACAGATCCCCCGGCTTCAGGGTGCGGCTGTCGGTGGAATAACCGGTAACCAGCACCTTGGCGTCCCCGCGGCTGACCTTCCCATTGACCACCTTGGCGATCTTCTGAATGTCCAGCGTCTTCAAGATCCCCCCATATCCTCCCGCAATGCCTTGCGGAGTTCCTCGCGATCATCAAAATGCAGGCGCTTTGCGCCGATAATCTGATAATCTTCATGCCCTTTGCCGGCTACCAGGAGAACATCTCCGGCCGCCGCCAGGGAAACGGCATAGGCGATCGCCGCGCGGCGCTCAGGAAGCGAGGTGAAAGCTCCCGCCGGCTGGTGACGGTATTCCTCCGGGGAGCGTTCCTTCCGGCCGAGGGGCCTTATCCCTTCCTTGATTTCCTCGAGGATGGCCAGCGGATCTTCACTGCGCGGATTGTCCGAGGTCAGAATGACCAGGTCGGACCATTGGGCGACGACTTTCCCCATGCGGGGGCGTTTGCTGCGGTCGCGGTCGCCGCCGCAACCGAAAACGGTGATCAGCCGGGGCGGCGCCATCTCCCGCAGAGCCTTGAGCACGGACTGCAGACCTTCGGCGGTGTGGGCATAATCGACCAGAATCACCGCGCCGCGGTCGTTGTCGACCCGCTCCAGCCGTCCCGGCACCTGCGGCGCAGTGCGGATTCCCTCCTCAACGGCGGCGACGGGA
>Ga0123328_1003451_pt1 | contig 13489 bp, 9 predicted proteins | sample BioC12SIPDNA_2_FD_89702 | JGI IMG/M metagenome (GOLD analysis project Ga0123328, IMG submission 89702) | Anaerobic biogas reactor microbial communites from Washington, USA - Biogas_R1_A C12 SIP DNA | ecosystem: Engineered > Bioreactor > Anaerobic > Unclassified | place: Washington, USA...
CACGCCCAACGAGGAGACGATGCGCGCCCTGGACGACATGGTGCGCTCCGGCAAGGTGCGCTACGCGGGGACGTCGCAGTACCCGGCCTGGCGTATCTGTCGCTGCAACGACCTGGCAGAGCGCTTCGGCTGGGCGCCGTTCGCCACTACCCAGGCGCACTATAACCTTCTCGAGCGCCAGGCGGAGGTGGAGCTGCTCCCCTTCTGTCGCGCCATGGGAGTGGGCGTGCTGGCCTATTTCGTCCTCGCCAACGGGCTGCTGGCGGGGCGCTATCGGCCCGACAGCCCCCCGCCGCCCGACAGCCGCGCCGCGGCGTTCGAGCGCACCCGGCGCTACCTGGGCATCTATGCCACACCCGCCAACTATCGCCGCATCGCGCGCCTCACGGCCTGGGCCGAGGAGCGCGGCCACACCCTAGCCGATCTGGCCATCGCCTGGGTACTGGCGGAGCCGGTCGTCTCCACGGTGCTGGCGGGCGCCAGCAGCCCGGAGCAGATGGCGGCCAACGCTCGCGCCGCGTCGTGGGCGCTGAGCGCCGAGGAGGTCGGCGCGGTGCGCGCCATCCTGGAGGGCGAGGTCGAAGCCTGATCGACCGGATCGGCCGGGGTATGGAGGCTGTGGGCGGCGCTGACTGCCCCACCAACCGCTAAAGGAGAACACCATGGAGACGAGGGTCACCTACCTCGATATCGGCCGCATCATCACCGAGACCGTCACGCTCCCGCCCCTGGGGCCCAACGACGTGCTGGTCAAGACGCACCAGGCCTCGGTGTGCGGCTCGGAGCGCTACTTTTACCGGGGGATCACCGTGCGCCCACAGGACGAGGCGCGCGCCCACAGCCTGAGCCACACCCACCACGAGGAGGGGCACGGCCCCGACCACGCCTATCCCATGGGGCCGCTGGGCCACGAGGGGGGCGGCACCATCCTGGAGGTGGGCTCGGCGGTGAAGGAATACCTGGGCGGCGGCAAGGTCTCCGTCGGCGACCGGGTGGGGAGCCTCGTCTATCCCACCTACACCGACTACTGGGTGTGCGACGTGGCCGACGTACAGCCGATCCCCGAGGGGGTGCCGTTCGAGGTCGGCTGCCTGTACGAGGCGCTCTCGTGCGCCGCCTGGGCCGGGCGCCACATGGGCGTGCAGCTCGGTGACACGGTGGCCATCAACGGCGCTGGCTTTGCGGGCAACATCCTGCTCCAGGCCGCGATCAAGTCGGGCGCCAGCCTGGTCATCGCCGTGGACGTGGTCGATGCCAAGCTGGCCATCGCCAAGGAGCTGGGCGCCGACGTGGTCATCAACGCTCTCGAGGGTGATCCCGTCGCCGCGGTGGACGACCTGACGCGCGGCGAGGGGGTGGATGTGGCGGTGGACGCCATCGGCGGCACGGGGATCGGCATCAAGCAGGCCCTGGGGATGGTGGCCCACAACGGCACCATCTCGATCTATGGCGACAACTATGCGCCGGTGAACGACTTTACCTTCCACCGCTTCCACGAGGACGGCCTTACGGTGCGCAACCTCAATGCCATGCACTACACCAAGCTGCGCTCGGTGGAGCACGCCCGCGAGGCCTACCGGGCGGTGCAGCGCGGCGTGTTCGACCTGGACATCATCCTGCGCAACTCGGACCGCTACACGCTGGACGAACTCGGCGACGTGTTCGCCAAAGAGGCGGAGGCGCTGGACACGCAGGCATCGCTCAAGACGTTGATCATCCCCTAGCGCGAGAGCCGACTGGAAAGGTAGTGACGAATCCATCCGTTCGTCCCTGCGATAGGAACAGAAACGAATGAATTCGTCACTACATAGTTCTACTCGCCACAAGCCATAGTAATGATTCGGTCGCTCATCGATCCAGCAGATACAGGAACCAATGGAGCTCGCGCGACGCTTCTCGACGATGATCACTATGTAGTGACGAATTCATTCGTTCCTCCCCTCGAAAGAAGCAAGGCCGACTGAACGCGCCACTACTCTACACCGCCCGGCATCGCGCATCCGCGAGCGCTACACCTGTTGGCACCCCGGGCAGTAGTAGATGGCGCCGCCGAGGTACGGCTCCTTGCGGATGATCTCGCCGCAAGCGGGGCAGGCGGTGTCCACCGTGTTCCGGCTCAGGATGGTAGTGTAACCGCCCGGGTTGCCGAACAGGTCGCGCTCGGTGTCGCGGCCGCCCCTGGCGGTCATGTCGGCCAACACCCCCTTCACCGCGGCGAACATGGCGCCCACCGCCGCCTCATCGAGGTCGGCCATCTTTTGCTTGGGGTGAATGCGCGCCGTCCAGAGGATGTCCTGCAGCACGCCGTTGCCCAGGCCGGGGATGCGCTGCTCGGTGGCCAGGAAGGCCTTGGCCGACAGCTTGGGCGTGTCGTCGTTGAACAGCGTCTGAAAGTAGGCCCGGTCAAAGGCGCCGCTGAGGGGCGAGGGGCGCTCCCGGGAGATATCCCAGTCGGGAAAGCCCGCCTTGTCGCCGATGGGGAAGCAGAGGAAGCCGCCCCACATCTGGGCGCTGGAACTGATGGCCGTCCCATCGTCGAACTCGATGAGCAACTGGTGCTTCTTGGGGCGCTTTTCCCCCTGGGCGTGGTAGCGGATGGGGGCGCTGATGGAGATCATCATATCTCCCGCCTCGATGTCGATGCTGCCCCCGCTGCCTGCCGCTGCGCCGATCACCCTGCCGGCGAGGCGGTCGTTGTACTCGGCCGGGTCGCCGGTGTACCAGGCGAACTTGTGCGGCGACTGGTTCGCGACGGCGCTGGCGATGCGCCTGCCCGCGAGGGTCGCCGCGATCTGTCCTGCGATTACCGTGGCCTCTGGTAGCTCGATCATCACTCATCCCTCCTACGTGCTACTCGAACACTGGTTGAGTAATCAGAAAGGCCGAAGCGCATCGCGCACGCGCCCGTCTAGTGTGACCGTGCGCTAGGACCGCGAGCGTGCATCGGCAAGGTGTTCAGTTCGTCGCGCTGTACACCTCCGACGCGTTGCCGGCTCGATCCCGGAACTGAGCGTACACCGTCACACCTCCCGTGGAGCGGGCCCAGGTGGCGTGCGATGCGCCGCATGGCACCCACGACGCATCGGCGAACGTGGCGTCATCGCCCACGCGCATCTGCGCAACCCCACTGACATCATCGGATGCTTCGAGTTCCAGCGTTACCCGCTGATACCCGAGGCGGTGGAGCCGGAGGCTGAGCGGCATCGCCAGAGAGAACGCGCCCTCGGCAACCTGTTTCGGCGAGAGGCCTTGGGCTGCCGCCATGGCCTCGGGCGCTACGATGCTCACAGAGCCGGTGGGCGCCGCGGTGTCCAGGATGATGTCGTCCATATAGTTGGGCGACTCACCTCCCGACACCCGGTAGCGCACATAGACGGTGCGAGGGATGACTGCGGCGCCGTACGTGGAGAGCTGCCGGTCCTTCGTGGCCGCCACCGGCTCCCAGGCCGCATCGGCAAAGCCTCCATCGTTGGACACCATCATCGCGGTAGCGCCATACGGTGCGCTGACGCACAGTCCGTGGCATAGGCGGTACCCGCAGCCGACGAGGACATCTCGATGTCGCTGACATAGCCGCCGATGGAGCGATCGAGTCCACCCTCGGTCCAGGTAGTCCCCCCATCCAAGCTGTAGTAGATGCCATGCGACGAGACTCCCGCGAGGAGGTAATCCGGGTCATCAGGATGCACGGCGACCGCCATGACGTCTCCGCCCAGAAAGCCGGTAAAGGTCCAGACGTTCTCCCCGGCGGCCGCGGGCGTCGACGCGACGAGCACCACGAGAAGGATAGAAGCTGCCAAGGCGGTGCGGGTTCGCATAGGGGTATTGACTCCATGGTGTGAGTGCGGCGCGTGTACGTTGCGGCAGCGGTCAGCGAGGCGTATGTCGATTGGGGACTTTTACCACAGCCGATTGCGCCTAGCAACTAGGGCGCTACACCGCACGCCCACAGGTAGAGGTGTATGCGTTCCGACATCTTGGCGCGCCGCGTCGCCGAGCCGTAAACGGCCCGTCTGAGCCCCGCAAGCCCGCCGAGGCGGGCTCATTCCGCCCGCGCGTGCCCTTAGCGCGCCTCGGCGCGCTTGTCTGCCCAACCCGCCGGCCTTGGCCGCGGATGGGGGCCGGGAGCCCGCCGCCACCGCCCGCCGAGCCGTAAACGGCCCGTCTGGACCCGCAGAAGCCCGCCGAGGCGGGCTTGCCCTGCTGGCGCGTCCCCCTCAGCGCGCCTCGGCGCGCTTCTGAGCCCAGAGTACGGCTGCTTCTCGCCACCGCACGCCGAGCCGTAAACGGCCCGTCTGTGCCCCGCAAGCCCGCCGAGGCGGGCTCATGCACGTCACCTGAGCGCGCCTTGGCGCGCTCTTGGGCCCGGTACTCCGGGCCGCCCAGCCGCCGGCCTGGGCCGCGGGTGGGGGACCGCGGCCGCGCCGCGCGAGTCTATTGACGTCGCGCGAGCCGCATGGTACCATCATAATAGGTTGAGTGATGCCCGCACGTTGCTTCGTGCCAGCGGCATCCGATTACCAATCGTCGCCTCGCTCCGGGCCACAGCCCCCAAGCCTCCGCCTCGCACGCCACCCACCCGCCCTGGTCGCCTGTCATGGCATCTATGGCTTTCCGTCGTCATCTCGTTCGTGGCTCTTCCGCCCTTCCTACGCCGGATCGAGGGTTGTTAGCGCGTCGCCGCCCCGCCGTGAGCGGCGCGACCGCGACGGGAAGGATCGATAGCGCCATGGAACTGCGCGTTTGGCCCGGCAGGCCGTACCCGCTGGGCGCCACCTACGATGGCAGCGGCACCAACTTTTCGCTGTTCAGCGAGGTGGCCGAGAGTGTGGTGTTGTGCCTCTTTGATGAGGAGGGGAACGAGACCCAGGTCGAGCTGCCCGAGATCACGTCCTATTGCTGGCACGGGTACCTGCCCGACGTGGAGCCGGGCCAGCGCTACGGCTATCGCGTACACGGCCCCTGGGACCCCGCCAACGGGCTGCGGTGCTGCCCCAGCAAGCTGCTCCTCGACCCCTACGGCAAAGCCTTCGACGGCATGGTCACCTGGGACCTCGCCCTCCTGGCCTACCAGCCGGACGAGCCCGACGGCCCCTGCAGTGTGTCCGACAGCGCCCCCTGCATGCCCCGCAACGTGGTCATCAACCCCTTCTTCGATTGGCAGGGCGACCACCGGCCCGACGTGCGGCTGTACGAGTCGATCATCTATGAGACGCACGTCAAGGGGTTTACCAAACGACACCCGCAGGTGCCCGAGGAGCTGCGCGGCACGTACCTCGGCATGGTCGAGCCCGCCGCCATCGAGCACCTCAAGGACCTGGGGATCACCGCGGTGGAACTGCTGCCGGTGCACCAGTTCATCCACGACGGCTATCTCGTTGACAAGGGGCTCAGGAACTATTGGGGGTACAACACCATCGGCTTTTTCGCGCCCCACAACGAGTATGCCAGCCGCGGGCAGCCGGGGCACGAGGTGCAAGAGTTCAAGCAGATGGTGCGCCTGCTCCACGCGGCGGACATCGAGGTGATCCTCGACGTGGTCTATAACCACACCGCCGAGGGCAACCACCTGGGGCCGACCCTCTCGTTCCGCGGGATCGATAACGCCGCCTACTATCACCTGCACCCCGATGACCCTCACTACTACATGGACTACACCGGGACGGGGAACACCCTCAGCATGCGCCACCCCCACGTACTCCAGATGGTGATGGACTCGCTGCGCTACTGGGTGACCGAGATGCACGTCGATGGCTTTCGCTTCGACCTGGCCTCGGCGCTGGCGCGCGAACTTCACGAGGTGGACCGCTTGGCGGCGTTCTTTGACCTCGTCCATCAGGATCCCATCATCAGCCAGGTGAAGCTCATCGCCGAGCCGTGGGACGTGGGGGATGGCGGCTACCAGGTCGGCAAGTTTCCGCCTTTGTGGTCCGAGTGGAACGGCAAGTATCGCGACAGCGTGCGCGACTATTGGCGGGGCGAGCCGTGCGCCCTCTGCGACCTGGCGCGCCGATTCACGGGGAGCGCCGACCTCTACGAGACCACCGGCCGCCGCCCTCACGCCAGCGTGAATTTCGTCACCGCGCACGATGGCTTTACGCTGCACGACCTGGTCTCGTACAACGAAAAGCACAATGAGGCGAACGGCGAGGACAACGAGGATGGCACCGACGACAACCGCTCCTGGAACCATGGCGAGGAGGGTGAGACGGACGATCCAGAGATCGAGGCTCTGCGCGCCCGGCAGGTGCGCAACTTGTTGTCGACGCTGCTCCTCTCCCAGGGCGTGCCCATGATCCTCGGCGGCGACGAGATCGGGCGCACCCAGGGTGGCAACAACAACGCCTATTGCCAGGACAACGAGATCTCGTGGTATGACTGGGAGCACGCCGACGAGGATCTCACCGCGTTCACCGCGCGGCTGATCGCCTTCCGCATCGCACACCCGACCCTGCGCCGGCGGGATTGGCTGGAGGGCAAGCCCAGCTGGGGCGTGGGTCAGGCCGACATCGATTGGTACAAGCCGGATGGCACCGAAATGGCCGACGAGGACTGGGATGCGGGTTTCGCCAAGTCGTTGCAGGTATTCCTGTCCGGCGCCTTGGGCACGATGGACGAGCGCGGCCGTACCATCGACGATGACGACCTGTTGGTGCTGTTCAACGGCCACCACGAGGCAATGACGTTTACCGTGCCGTCGCGCGACGCCGGCTGCGACTGGACGCTGGCCCTCGACACCAACGCCCCCGAGGAGGTGAATGATGGCGATGATGAGGGGCCGACGTTCAGCGGTGGCGACGAGATCCTGCTGGAAGCCCGTTCGCTGATGGTGCTGCGCCATGGGCGCTAATGCATCCCGCGCGCCGCTGGCCACCTATCGCGTCCAGCTATCGGCGGATTTCGGCTTTGACCGGGCGGCTGCCATCGCGGACTATGTCGCGGCGCTGGGGGTCAGCCACCTCTATGCCTCCCCTTATCTGCTGGCCACCGAGGGGAGCACCCACGGGTATGACATCACGGCGCACTCGCAGGTGAGCGTGGATCGGGGCGGCGACGCGGCGCGGCGGCGCATGAACCGCGCCTTGCGTGCTCAAGGGCTGGCGCAAGTGCTCGACATCGTGCCCAATCACATGGCCGCCGACCCGCAGCGCAACGTGCTGTGGGCCGACGTGCTCAAGAACGGTCGCGTCAGCCGCTCGGGCAGCTTCTTTGACATCGACTGGGAGCCGCCGGAGCCCAAGCTGTGGCACAAGGTGCTCGTGCCCGTCCTGGGTGGCCACTATGGCGACATCCTGGAGGGTGGCGGGTTCTCGCTGCGGCGTGAGGGGGCGGCCGTGACGCTGCACTATGAGGACCACGCCTTTCCTGTTGCGCCCGAGTCTCTGGCGCCGCTGCTCGACGAGGCGGCGACCCGCGCCCGATCCGGTACCCTCGCCTTTTTCGCGCGCGCGTTCGATGAACTCCCCTCCGAGCCCGACGGCGACCGCGTCGCCGCGCGCCAACGCGATGTGGGCGTGCTGGAGACGCAGCTCGGCGGGCTGCTGGAAGAGGACGCTGACCTGGCGGCGGCGGTGGACGACATCCTGGCCGAGGTGGAGCGAAACGCCGAGTGGATGGATGCGCTCCTCCAGCGCCAGCACTATCGCCTGGCCTACTGGCGGCTGGCCGATCGCGAGATCAACTACCGACGCTTTTTCACCATCGAGACGCTGGTGGGCATCCGCGTCGAGGAGCGGGCGGTGTTCGACCACACGCACCGCCTCGTGTTGCGCTGGCTCAGACATGGCGACATCGACGCGCTACGCGTGGACCACGTGGACGGCCTGCGCGATCCCCTGACTTATCTCCAGCGCCTGCGCCACGGCGCGGGCGACGCCTGGATCGTGGTGGAAAAGATCCTCGAGGAGGGCGAGGAGCTGCCCGAGGCGTGGCCGGTGCAGGGGACGACGGGCTATGATTTCCTGAACGAGGTGGCGGGCCTGTTCGTCGATCCCAACGGTGAGCGCCCGCTCACCGCCCTCTACCGCGAGTTCACCGGCGAGAAGGTGCCCTATCGCGAGATCGTGCATCGCTGCAAGGTAGACGTGATTGTCGGCAGCTTTGGCGGCGAACTCGATCAGCTGGTCGCCCGCCTGATGGCCGCGTCGCGGCGCCGGCGCCGCTATCGCGACGTGAGCCGGCAAGAGGCCCGCGCGGCGCTCATCGAGCTGATCGCCGCACTGCCGGTGTACCGCACCTACATGCGGGGGGAGACGGGAGCCCGCGGCGTGGCGGCCGCCGTCACGGGAGCGAACGAGGCGGACACGGCCGTCATCGAGGGGGCCCTGGCTGAGGCCCGGCGCCGCCGACCCAACCTGGACGAGCGCCTCTGGGAGTTCCTGAGACAGGTGCTGCTGGAGGGCGACGACGCCAACGAGACCGAGTTCACCATGCGGTTTCAGCAGTTGACCTCGGCCGCCATGGCCAAGGGGGTGGAGGACACCGCCTACTATGTCTTCCACCGACTCGTGTCGCTCAACGAGGTGGGCGGCGACCCCGAGCGCTTTGGTGTGTCGCCGGAGGCGTTTCACGGCTTCTGCCGGCGCCTTCAGGAGCGGTGGCCGGAGACGTTGCTAACCACCTCCACCCATGACACCAAGCGCGGCGAGGACGTGCGCGCGCGCATCAACCTCCTGTCCGAGATCCCCGGGCGGTGGCGCGAGGCGGTGTGGCGCTGGTTCGAGATGAACGATCCCTTCCGCCGCGACGGGATGCCCGATCGCAACACCGAGTACCTGTTGTACCAGACGCTGGTGGGCGCCTGGCCAATCGACGAGGAGCGGCTGCAGGCGTATGCGCTCAAGGCGGCTCGCGAGGCCAAGCAGCACACCGCCTGGACGCGCCCGAACCCCGCCTATGAGGAGGCGCTGGCGGCCTGGATCAACCGTGTGCTGCAGAACGGCGCCTTTGTGGCGGACCTCGAGGCGTTCCTGGCCCCCCTCATCGAGCCCGCCCGGATGAACGGGCTAGCGCAGACCCTCATCAAACATGTTGCCCCGGGGGTTCCGGACCTCTATCAGGGGACGGAGTTATGGGACCTGAGCCTGGTGGACCCCGACAACCGGCGGCCGGTGGACTATGATCGGCGGCGCGCCATGCTGGAAGAGCTGGAGCGCATGTCGCTGGAGGATGCGCTCGCCCGTAGCGACGAGGGCTTTCCCAAGATGCTGGTCATTCGCCGGGCGCTGCAGGTCCGGCGCCTCCACCCCGAGTGCTTTGGGGCCGAGGGGGCCTACCGCAAGCTGGCGGCGGACGGCGAGCGCGCGGAGCACGCGGTCGCCTTTGCCCGCGGCGATGGCGTGGTGGCCATCGTGCCGCGCCTGGTCATCGGTCTGGCGGGGCGCTGGGGCGATACGGCGCTGGAGCTACCCCCCGGTCGCTGGGCGAATGCCTTCACCGGCGAGGAGGCGTCGGGTGCGGTACGCCTCGAGGAGGTCCTGCGTCGGTTTCCGGTGGCGTTGCTCACGCGCCTGGATGACGCCGCCGCAGCCGGAGGGGAGGAGGCGGTATGAACGTGTTCACCGTCTGGGCGCCGCTGGCGGAGCGGGTGGAGCTGCAACTTGGGGATCGCAGGCTGGCCATGGCGAGAGACGAGGATGGATGGTGGTCCGCGGAGGCGGAGGCCGGCTCGGGGAGCGACTATGCCTTTCGCGTCGACGGCGGCGATCCCCTGCCCGATCCCCGCTCACCGTGGCAGCCCCACGGCGTGCACGGACCGTCGCGGTGCGTCGACCACGGAGCTTTCTCGTGGAACGATGCGCGTTGGCAGGCGCCGCCCCTCTCCTCGGCGTTGATCTATGAGCTGCACGTGGGAACGTTCACGCCCGAGGGCACCTTCGATGCCGTCATCGGCAGACTCGGCCACCTCCGCGACCTGGGCGTGTCGCACGTCGAGCTGATGCCCGTGAACGCCTTCGCGGGCGCCCGCGGCTGGGGCTATGACGGCGTCGACCTGTACGCGCCCCACGAGGCTTACGGTGGTCCCGATGGCCTAAAGCGGCTGGTGGATGCTTGCCACCGCGAGGGGCTGGCCGTCATCCTCGACGTGGTCTATAACCACCTGGGGCCGGAGGGCGCCTACCTGGGACGCTTTGGCCCCTACTTTTCCGAGGGATATGCTACCGCCTGGGGTCCGGCGGTGAACCTCGACGGCCCCCACAGCGACGGCGTGCGCGCCTTTATCGTCGACAACGCCCTCATGTGGCTGCGCGACTATCACATCGACGGCCTGCGGCTGGACGCCGTCCACGCCATCGTCGACACCTCGGCGGTGCACATCCTCGAGGAGCTGGCGGCAGCCACCCGGGACCTCGCGGCGAGGCTGGGCCGACACCTGTTTCTCATCGCCGAGAGCAACCGCAACGACCCGCGGGTGGTGACCTCATGGGAGCGCGGGGGATACGGCCTCGATGCGCAGTGGAGCGACGACCTCCACCACGCCATCCACACCGTGCTGACGGGGGAGCGTGACGGCTACTATCGCGATTTCGGTCGCCTGGAGCATCTGGCCAAGGCGTTGACGGACGTGTTCGTCTACGACGGCCGCTATTCGCCCTTCCGGCAGCGCCGCCACGGACGGCCGGTGGGAGACCTGCCCGCCGACCGCTTTGTCACCTGTCTGCAGAACCACGACCAGATCGGGAACCGGGCGCGGGGGGAGCGTATCGGTCACCTGGTGAGCGAGCGCTTGCTGCGGGTGGGCGCCGCCCTGGCGCTGACGGCGCCCACGACGCCGCTGCTCTTCCAGGGGGAGGAGTGGGGGGCCGGGGCGCCGTTCCAGTTCTTTACCGACTATCAGGACCCCGCATTGGCCGATGCCGTGCGCGCGGGTCGGCGAGGCGAGTTCGCCGCCTTTGGCTGGGACCCCGAGGAGATCCCCGATCCCCAGGCCCCGGAGACGTTCAGACGCTCCACACTGGACTGGGACGAGATCGGGCGCGAGCCCCACGCCTCCATCCTGGACTGGTATCGCCGCTTGATCGGCCTGCGGCGGACGCACCCCGACCTGGCCACCGGTCGCCGCGACGCCGTGCGCGCTTGGTACGACCAGGCGGAGCGGTGGCTGGCGTTCACGCGGGGAAGCATCACGGTGGCCTGCAACCTGGCGGCGCGGCGGGTCAGCGTTCCTTTGCCAACCCACCGGCCGCGCCGCGTACTCCTCGCCTCGGACGCGCCTCTTGCCGTGCACGAAACGCGTGTGGACCTGCCGCCCGAGGCGGTGATCATTCTGGGGCCGTGAGTGGAGCGCCCAAGGGCGGGGCCATGGCGGTCCACGCCTGCGACGCTACAATACCCCGTAGGTGTCGTACACCTCGCGCAGCGACTTGCCCGCTAGCAGGTCGCGACGCGTGCTGTCCTCCTTACCCACCTTGTCCACGGCCAGGGACAGCACCTCCTGCTCCACCTCGCGAGGGACCACGACGATGCCGTCGAAATCGGCGAACACGAGTTCTCCCGGGTGCACCAGCACCTCGCCGCAGCGCACCGGCACGTCAAAGGCCATCACCTTGGCGCGCCCCATGGAGTCGAGGGGGCAGATGCCGGCATAGTAGACGGGAAAGCCCAGCTCGACGATGCGCACGCAGTCGCGGATCTGGCTGTCGCACACGCACCCTACGGCGCCGTTGCGCTGGGCGACGGTGGACATCAACTCGCCCCAGGGAGCGTTGGTGCCGGCATAGTCGGTCGAGTGCACCACCACGTCGCCCGGCTCGAGCGAATCGATGAGGGCGATCTCCAACCCGTAGGGATCCTCCGTGTCGATATAATCCGTCTCCATCCAGCGGGCGGTGCGCGCCCGCCCCACGAATCCGCAGTCGCGCATATCGGGCAGTAGGGGGCGCAGGCGGCGGTGCATCGCCTGGTGGCGGTACCCCAGCCCGTCCAGGATGTCGCACACCGCCGGCACGTACAGGCGCTCCTTCATGAAGATAAAGATGTCAGCGTCGTCGTCGAACATGGCTAGCTCCTCGTGTATTCATCGATCTAGGGCTGATCCGATTGCCCAGTGGACATAAAGCGCCCCCGGTGCGGCATGGGGGGGCGGGTGTCCAGGCAGCATCGGGGAGGATACGCCGGGGAGACGAGGGCGTCAACCGGTCGCCGGCACGCCCGACGTTGACACCCGCTCGGCCCGCGACTACGCTTAGGACGCTGTGGGAGCCGATGCCGTCCTGGGGGTCAGGCCGACGCTCCCGGGGCGCGATCCGTCTCTCTCCCGTCAGCCCTCCGCAGCCACGTCGTGCCACGTTGGGCGCGCCCATGCGGTGATCGGTGTGGCGACCGTGTGCTTACCTCGGGAGGTGGGGGATGGGCAGACTGGCGACGGCCCTGCGGGTGATCCGGGCGCCCTTTTTCACGGCGACCATCGTCTCCGTGCTGGTGGGCGCGGCGGTGGCGTGGTACGAGGGGGTGCTGCACCCCGGTTACCTGCTCGTCACCCTCCTCGCCGCGCTGTTTGTGCACGCCGGGCTAAACCTGAGCAACGATTATTACGACCACGTCGCCGGCCCCGATGCCCTGAACGACGAGTTCAACGCTTTCAGCGGGGGGAGCCGCTCCATCCAGGATGGAGTGCTCACCCCACGGGGGATGCTGGGCCTCTTTATCCTCAGCTACGCCGTGGGCGGCGCCATCGGCGTGTACCTGGCTGCGGCGCGGGGGTGGTGGCTGCTGGCCATCTGGGCGCTGGGGATGTTCCTCTGCCTGACGCACAACGGCCCGCCGTTGCGCGTCTACTACCTCATCGCGGCGGGGCCCGAGTTGGCTATCGGCCTGGGATTCGGCCCCATCCTCGTGCTGGCGTCCTACTATGTGCAGGCGCAGCGCCTGAGCCTGGCGGCGGCCTGGGCGTCGCTGGCGCCCGGCCTCTTTATGGCGGCGTTGCTCTGCGCCAACGAGTTCCCCGACTATACGGCGGACCGGCGGGTGGGGAAAAAGACGCTCCCCGTGCTCCTGGGGCGGGAGCGGGCGGTGGGGGCCTACGTGGCGCTCCTCTTTGCCGGCTATGCCGCCACCGTTGCGGGGATCGTCGCCGGACTCCTGCCCGCCGCCCTGGGGATCTCGCTCCTCACGCTGCCCCTGGCGCTGCGGGCGGTGGGCGGGATGAGGCGTTTTCACAGCGACCCACCGGCCCTGGCGCCGACGAACGCCGCGACGTATCGGGTGCACTTTTACAGCGGGCTGCTGATGACGTTGGGGTATGTGATTGCGCGGGTGTGGGGGTGAGGGGAGCAGCCACGTCACCCGCCGGGCTTTCGCCGTCCCCCGGGATGGAGGGCGAACACCTATTGACAGTTAACCCCCTTGGTGGTATGATCGCGCTATAGAATATATTCTATAGTGTATAGACTATAACCGATAGGCTGGTTGTGTGGCGGCTTAGACGGGAGGTGCTCTTTGGTTGTGCAAACGGGGCAGATGATCAGGCTGAAGCGTGCCAACCTGACGA
>Ga0123328_1003457_pt1 | contig 13449 bp, 9 predicted proteins | sample BioC12SIPDNA_2_FD_89702 | JGI IMG/M metagenome (GOLD analysis project Ga0123328, IMG submission 89702) | Anaerobic biogas reactor microbial communites from Washington, USA - Biogas_R1_A C12 SIP DNA | ecosystem: Engineered > Bioreactor > Anaerobic > Unclassified | place: Washington, USA...
GTGCGCACGCCGGGCAGCCAGGCCAGGATCGCCGCATAAACAGCAACCGGCAAGGCGCTGCACACGATTAGCGAACTGACGGCGGCGGCCGCTTGGTTGCGGAAAAGCACCGAGATCATCGTGCCCGCCGCGCACCAGGTCGATGCTTGCAACAGCAGGATTAGGGCGGTCGCGGCGATCGCGGCCGCGCCGGCCGGTGCAAGCAGAGGTGCCGACAGCGCCGGCAAGAGCAGCACCGGAACCAGCAATGACAACCCCAGCGTCACGGCAATGACAGTCATGGCAGAGAGGAACTTGCCGAGAACGAGGTCACGCTCACGGATCGGCGCGGACAACAACAGGTCGATCATGCCGGTCGCGCGCTCTTCGGCGAAAAGGCGCATGGTCAGCACGGCGCTCAGGAGCGGCAGCCAAGGCGCGGCCGACAACCCCCAGATGCTCTGGATCTGCAGCACGCTGCCCTCGTTGTTGCGGAGCGTCATCACGAACGTCCACCCGTAAACCGCCAGAAATGCCGCTACGGGCACGCCGCAGGAGAAGGCGCCCTGGAAGGCGCGGACCTCGCGCAGCCAGATCACTTGGATCGCCTTCATGGCAAGACCCCCTGCGCGTTGCTCTGGCCAACCAGGAGCCTGTCAATGCGCGCCGTCAGTTCGGCCCGGTCAAAATCACTGGTGCGGAACAGGGCCGCGATGCGGCCGCGGTCCAGCACGATCACGCGCGTACACCAGTTCAACAGCTCGTCGAGTTCGTGGCCAGTCACAACCACTGCCGCGCGCGATGAGGCGGCCGACAACGCCGCACCGCACGCCGCGCGTTGGGGCCGGTCAAGTCCGGCCAGAAGATCGTCCAGCAGCAGCAGCTTGGGATGCGTGCTCAAGGCGTCTGCCAGGCTGACGCGCTTGCGGTACCCGTGGGAGAGCAGGCGGATGCGCGTATTGTGCATGCCGGAAAGACCGCTCACAGCCAAAGCCTCGCTGACGCGCCGCCGCACACGCATGGCGCGCTCGCCTTTCAAACGCACGCGGTAGGTCAGATACTACTGAACGGTCATGTCGCTGTAGAGCGGGTTATGCTCCGAGAGGTAGCCGATGCTGCGTCGGTATTTAACAGGCCGCAGCAACGAATCGACCCCTTGCAGCCGTACGGTTCCGGCGTCCTGCATCAGCAGGCAGGCCAGGATTTTCATGAGCGTCGTCTTGCCCGCTCCGTTGGGGCCGGTCACCGCGACGATTTCACCGGGCGCCACGTCAAACGTGATGTCCGTCAGGATCCGGTTCGCGCCATAAGAAAAGGTGATATGAGCAACATCCAGCATCGTGGGGCATTCCTCACACGCTTGTGTCCACAAAGGGCGCCAGGGCCGCTTCCAGTGCGGCCAGCCGCTCGCGCAACAACGCCGCGTCGCGCGTCTCGACAATCAGCCGCAGATAGGGTTCGGTGTTTGACTTGCGAACGCTGAGCCAGCCGTCGGCGTCGTCGAGACGCACGCCGTCGATCTCGCAACGGGTGGCGTCGTCACTCCAGGCTTCAGCGGCCGCGAGCGCCGCGTCGATCGCCCGGTCTTTCTCGGCGATGCGGTAGTTCAGCTCGCCGGAATTGGCGTAGCGGCAGATCGGAGTCATGAGGGCATGGAAGCTCACGCCACGGCGTTTGGCGTCGGCCAGTGCGGCCAGCACCAGCAGGGCGGCCAGTTCGCCGGAATCACAGCAGAAAAAGTCTCGGAAGTAGTAGTGGCCCGCCAACTCGCCGCCGCACACCGCGCCGGTCTCGCGCAGCAGCACCTTGGCGAAGGCGTGTCCGACCTTGCCCATCACGGTCCGAGCGCCGTCGGCCTGCAGCGCTTCGATCGCGCCGCGCGAGGTCCGCACATCGTGGATGACGGTCGCGCCGGGTTCGTTCGCGAGGAAGGCGCGCGCGATGACCGGGATCAGGTAGTCCGGCTGCACGAAGGCACCGGTCTCGTCCACGAACATGACGCGGTCGGCGTCGCCGTCGAAAATCACGCCGGCATCCAGCCGTTGCTCGCGCACCAGCCGGACGACCTGTTCGCGGCTGGTCGCCTCCAGCGGGTTCGGCGAGTGGTGGGGGAAAGTGCCGTCGGGCTCGGCGTTGAGATAGATCGGGCCGTCGCCCAGCAGGTCGCGGACGATCAACCCCGCGACACCGTCGGAGCAGTCGACCGCGTAGCGCAAGCCGCTGAGGTCGGCGCGGAACGCTGACAGCCACTCGACAAAGGCGTCGCGGTAGTCGACCTCGCGCCGTACGCCCGGCTGAACCGCCGCCGGCGGCAACGCGCCGGACGCGATTTTGGCCTCCAGCTCTGCGAGCCCGTTCGCGTAGCCGACAGGCCGGGCGCCGGCACCCGACACCTTCATGCCGTTGTGCGAGGCCGGATTGTGCGAGGCCGTGATCTGCACCGAGGCGTCATAGCCTTCGCGCGCCGTGAAAAAGTAGACCATCGGCGTGGTGGCCAGGCCCATGTCGTCCACCGCGCAGCCGGCTTCGGTCAGCCCCCGGCAGAGCGCATCGCGCACGGCGGGCGAAGAGAGGCGCGCGTCGCGTCCGACCAGCCAGCGCCGCGCGTCCAGCACCTGCGGCAGCCAGCGCCCGATGCGGTAAACGGTGTCGAGATCAAAGTCCCGGCCGAACTCGCCGCGCATGTCATAGGCTTTGAAAAAGGACATCGCCCCTCCCGCTTCTCATTGGATGACCACCAGCGAAATGCCGGCGTGCGCACTTCTGGGTTTCATGGCTTTCAGCCAGGCAGGCATTTCGGAGCCGGCCGTTTCTGCCGTGTTGGTGGTGACCTCGAAGGCGGCGGGCGAAGAGGCGGCCAGGGTCTGCATCACCTCCTGCAGACGCGCGGTGTTGCGCCGGTCCAAGTGCGTCGACGTGGAGAGTGCGCCCAAGATACCGCCGACCAGCGTGCAGATGATCGATACGAGGATCAGCGTCGAGAGTTTCACGGCGAGCCGCCCGTTCTGATCGGTGTGCAAGCCCTCCTGCGCCTGCACGCGCTCGCGGACCGACTCCAGGCGCTCGCGCTCAAGCAGGATGCGCTCGCGCTCGAGTTTAAGTTTCTCCTGTTCGATCTGCAGCTCCGTGCGCGACAGGGCTTCGTCGCCCGTCGCGGGCTCGAGCGGCAAGTTGCCGATCACATCCATGCGGGTATCTCCTCCGGGTTACGCGCGAAGCTGCGCGAAGCGCGTGCAGACAGGCAGCGGGCCGACCAGCGGCCGCGCGTAATCAATGAACGCCTGCGTGACGCCGTTGCCGGCCTTGTTGATGAAGTCCGCCGGCATGCAGCGCGTTTCACGCGCTACGCTGCGGAGCGTCACGACAGCGAAATCCACGTTGTAAGCCTTTGTGTCACGGCGTTTGATGGCGATCGAACCGCTGGAAATCTCATCCTCGACCGCAGCCTTGACCGCGGCGACACCGACCAGGCGCGCCTCCATCGCGTCGGTGGCAGAGGCGATGCCGGGAAAGGAGCGCTGCAGGTAACCGAACGTGTCGGCGCGCACCCGCTTGATCCCCGCCCGTTCCTTGAGCACCTTGGCCAGCAGGTCTCCCAGTGCACCGGTGCCGCTGAGCTGCACGTTGCCGTGCGAATCGGTCTCCTGCGTATAGGCCGCGAGGATCGGCGTGCCGGTCCGGTCGGTGATCCCTTCGGAGACGGCCACCACGCAGCGCCCGTAAAGCTTCATCGCGGCTTTCACATCTTTGACGAAGCGATCCATGCTGAACGCGCGCTCCGGCAGGTAGATCAGGTGCGGGCCGTCGTCTGATTCCGTGCGCGCCAAGGCTGCCGCGGCCGTCAGGAACCCCGCGTTTCGGCCCATGATGACGTCGATCTTCACGCCGCCCAGCGCACGGTTGTCCAGATCGTCGCCTTTCACCGCGCAGGCCACGAAACGCGCGGCACTGCCATAGCCCGGCGTGTGGTCGCTCTCGCGCAAGTCATTGTCGATGGTCTTGGGGATGTGGAAACAACTGATACCGTACTCCGCCTTCACAGCCTCTTCGTTGATGATGTGCACGGTCTCGGCCGAATCGTTGCCCCCGATGTAGAAAAAGTAGCGGATTTCCAGTTTGCGCAAAACCTTAAAAATGGCTTGGCAATCCTCTGGCGTCGGCTTGCGCCGAACCGACCCGAGAGCCGACGCGGGGGTGTTGGCCACCGCTTCCAGCGTGGCGCGGCTCTCTTTGCGCAGGTCGATGAAGCGCTCGTCGAGAATGCCCTGGATGCCGTGCAGTGCGCCGAAAATCTTGCCGACCGAGCGGCTCTCCTTGGCGGTCATCACCGCGCCGACCAAGCTCTGGTTGATCACCATCGAGGGGCCGCCACTCTGGGCGATCAGCATATTGCCTTTTTTCATCCGCGATCTCCTTTTTCAAAGCGGTATGATATACTTTCCGCATGCGACAAGGCAAACCTCCGTTTGAAAAGCCCGACGAAAATCGAGACGCTCCCGATACGTTCGGCAGCGGCCCGGACGAAGCAGACTTCGCTGTGCGGCCGAAGGGCGCGCGCCGCACGCTCACGCCGCGCGACAAGGAGCGCAACCGCCGCGTGGGCGAACTGTTCAGGCATGTGATTCCGGGCTTGCCGATCGATGCCGATCCGCCCGAGACGCGGATGGAGCCTGAGCCGCTCGCGTCGCTGATCGAGCAGACGCTCAAACGGCTGAAAATCAATGAGAGCCCTTGGCTGAATGATTTGAACCGTGCGTGGCCCACGCTTGTGCCGCCCGAAGTGGCGCGCGTGACGCGCCCCGGCAAGTGGGAGGACGGCATCCTCTTCGTCTATGTGACCTCGTCGGTCACACTTTTCGAGTTGCGCCGCACGCACCTGCGGCGTATCGAGGAGGCCGTGAAGGGCTTCGCCGGCGCCGGCCGCGTACGGCAGGTGCGCCTGATGGTCAACACGGTCACGCTCCCCTTTACGTGAGCAGGAAGCGGAGCCCGTTTGCGCCAGATTCCCGGGCAGACGCGCTCAGGCAACGTCGCCGTCGTTGTCAACACGCTGGAGGACGGACGGCAACCGGGTCAGGCGCACGGCGGGATTCTTCTCGGTGAAGTAGCGGAGTTCCCAGTCGGTGTTGAACAGGGCGGCCGTTCGGCCTGCGGCATCCGTCGCAAGCCGGCAGCCCGTCGGCAACTTTCGGTCGCGGATGGCGGCCTGCCCGATGTCGTCAGGATGGACCCAGCGGATGACACGCCAGGGCATCGGTTCAAGTCGCGAGGCCGCGCCATATTCGCTTTCCAGACGGTATTGCAGCACATCGAACTGCAACACGCCCACGGCGCCGAGAAGGGGAATGTTCTGCAATGAATCCGTCAGGGAGAAGGCTTGCACGGCACCCTCCTGCAGCAGGTGCTCCAAGCCGGTACGGAAGCGTTTGTAGGCGGAACTGGCCGGGTTGTGCAGCAGGGCAAAACATTCGGGCGGGAATTGCGGCAGCGGGTCGAAAGCGAGGCCTTCCTCTTCCGACAGCGTGTCGCCGATGCCGAACACGCCGTGCCCGACCAGCCCGATCACATCGCCGGGATAGGCGGTGTCCACGGTTTCGCGGTCGCGGCCGAAGACACGTTGTGAACTGGCGAGCCGCAGCGATTTGCCGGTGCGCGGGTGAAAGACCTTCATGTCGCGCGTGAACACCCCGGAGCAGACACGCAAGAAGGCGATCTGGTCGCGGTGCTTGGGGTCCATGTTCGACTGGATCTTAAAGATGAAGCCGGAGAAAGCGGGGTGGCGGGGCGCGATGAGCCCTTTGCTGGAACGGCGCGGACGGGGCGGCGGCGCAAAGTCCAGGAAGGCGTCGAGCAACAGATGCACGCCGAAATTATTGATCGCGCTGCCGAAAAAGACCGGTGTCATGTCACCGGAAGCGACGAGCGCCGGGTCAAGGCGCTCGCCGGCGGCGTCGAGCATCTCGAGCTGTTCAAGCAGCGCGGCATAGGTCGTTTGCGAGAGGCGCTCGCGCACCTGCGGATCGCTCACGTCGTGCACGGCGACGGGTGAACGGTAGGCGCCGCCCGGCGTGCGCTCGAAGAAGTGCGCTTGACGTCGCTGCCGGTCGTAGACGCCGCGGAACTCAGCACCGTCGCCCAGCGGCCAGTTCATGGCGCAGACGTGAAGCTGGAGAGTTTGTTCAAGCTCATCGATAATGGCGAGCGGGTCGCGCGCCGGACGGTCGAACTTGTTGACGAACGTGAAGATCGGAATGCCGCGCAGCCGGCACATCTCGAAAAGCTTGAGGGTCTGGCTCTCAATACCCTTGGCGGCGTCGATGACCATCACGACGGCGTCAACGGCCATGAGCACACGGTAGGTGTCTTCGGAAAAGTCCCTGTGGCCGGGCGTGTCGAGCAGATTGATACAGAAGCCGCGATACTCGAACTGCAGGACCGTTGAGCTGACAGAAATGCCGCGCTGCTTCTCCAATTCCATCCAGTCCGAGGTGGTGGCGCTCTGGGCCTTGCGCGCCGTGACCGAGCCCGCCAGTTGCACCGCTCCCCCGTACAGAAGGAACTTTTCGGTCAACGTGGTTTTGCCCGCGTCGGGGTGGGAAATGATGGCGAATGTGCGTCGCCGCGCGATTTCGTGTTCCATACTCATGCCGTTCAAGGGTGGGGCGGTCTTTGACACCTGGGCTTCGGCCGGGTGAACCGCATGCATGCGTAAGCGGGCGGTGCCGCACGCAGCACGGATCGCCGGACAACGAGGCGGAAGGGGTGTCGAGGGACGCGTACTATGGATAAAACGGACGGGGGAGTCAAATAAAACGATCGTGCCCGGGACTTGCAACCGGCGGCGGATCAGGTAAGATAGTCCGTCCAATAGCCGGCCTGCGGGAGGCGCGGGCGGTACACAAGGATGCAGGAACATGCAGAACATCGACTGGGCGAGTTTGGGTTTCAAGTACATGGACACGCACTGCCACATCCGGTATGTGTGGCGCGACGGCGCGTGGAGCGAGGGCGAACGGGTGGAGGAGCCGTACCTGAAGATGCACGTTGCGGCCTCCTGCCTGCACTACGGCCAGGAGGCGTTTGAGGGCCTCAAGGCGTTCCGCTGCAAAGACGGCAAGGTTCGCATCTTCCGCCCGCACGCCAATGGTGAACGGATGTTCAACACGGCCCGCCGGACCTGCATGGCGCCGGTGCCGGTGGAGCTGTTTGTCGACGCGGTCAAGCGTGCGGTCAAGGCCAACGAGGATTTCGTGCCGCCGTACGGCACAGGCGGCTCGATGTATATCCGTCCGCTGCTGATCGGCACCGGGCCGCAGATCGGCGTGGCGCCGGCCAGCGAGTACACCTTTCTGGTGATGGTCATGCCGGTGGGGCCCTATTACAAGGGCGGGCTCAAGCCGGTGCGTGCGCTGGTGGTGGATGAGTATGACCGCGCGGCACCGAACGGCATGGGCGATGTCAAGGTCGGCGGCAACTACGCGGCCAGCCTGTACGCGCACGAGGCGGCCAAGCGCGCGGGATACCCCGTGGAACTCTATCTGGACGCCAGGACCCACACGTGCATCGAGGAGTTTGCGACCTCCAATTTCATCGGTATCACCAAGGACGGCGCGTACGTCACGCCCGACTCGCATTCGGTGCTGCCCAGCGTGACCAACAACACGCTCAAGCAGATCGCGGCCGACTTGGGAATGAAGGTCGAGGTCCGCCCGGTGCCGTTCGACGAGGTGAAGACGTTTGCCGAGGTCGCGGCGTGCGGCACGGCGGTGGTCGTCACCCCGGTGTGTGAGATCACGCGTGGCGACACGGTGATCACGATCAGCGATCCGGACGCCTGCGGCCCGGTGCTGCAGAAGCTGTATGACACGGTGCAGGGCATCCAGTACGGCCTGCTTCCGGATGCGCACGGCTGGTGCGTCGAAGTCTGACGTGCTCCGGTCTGTGAGCGAAATCACGTACGCGGAGAGAAGGCATGCCGGTTGTGCGCAGACGGTTTTTGCAGATGGCGGCGGTCGCCGGCGCGGCGGCCGCTGTCCGCGAAGGACGTGCAGCCGCACGTCCGCTGCAGCCTGCTCACTGCCTGCGGGACGGGTTCGCGCTCGACGCGGAATGCGTCCGGATCTATAGCTCGGCTGTGCGCGCACCGCTGAAGATCATGGTGATCGGTGACACCCACCTCTTTTTGGATGATGCCCGCGGCGAACCCTATCGGACTTACAGCGGACGGATGGCGAAGGCCTACAACACGACGAAGCATGTGGTGACCGGCGCGCCGACGACACCGCAGGCTTGTTTTGAGCAGACACTGTCGCGCGCCCGTGAGGAGCGCGTCGCGTTGCTGGTGCTGGTTGGTGACATCCTGAGTTTTCCGTCTGAAGCCGCCGTCGAGTGGGCGCATGCGCGTTTACAGGCGTCTGGCGTGCCTTATCTGTATATTGCGGGCAATCACGACTGGCATTATGAAGGCCTGGAGGGAACCAGCCACGCTCTCCGCCAAACCTGGACGATGCGCCGCCTTGCGCCCCTGTATCAGGGACGCCATCCACTGATGGCGGCAATTGAGGTGGGCGGGTTGCGCGCCATGATGATTGATAACTCGACCTATGAGATTCTGCCGGAACAGGCGGCTTTCTTCCGGGAGCAGGTGGCCAGCGGTGCGCCGCTGGCGCTTTTCATGCATATTCCGCTCTACGCGCCGGGCCGCGCCGTCGGGTTCGGATGCGGCCATCCCGATTGGAACGCGGCGCACGACAAGCACTGGCAGATCGAGCGGCGCATGAAGTGGCCCGAGTCCGGCCACACGCCGACCACGCTGGCTTTCAGGCGCGATGTGTTTGCAGCACCGAACCTGCTCGGCGTGTTCGCCGGTCATATTCACACGCCTTCGCTCGATTGCGTGAACGGCGTTCCGCAGATCGTCACGGCCGCCAACGCGGCCGGCGGATTCGTGACAGCCGAATTCATGCCCCTGTGACTTCTGCGAGGCGCCCTGATCGAGTGAAAAGCAGGGTGGCGGTTATGCGCTCGCGAGATAAGCCGAGCAACTGCGCGGCGGCTAGGGCGTAGTCGCGCATCTGGCCGGCATATCCGCGGGCCGCCTCCAGCACCTGCTGGTCGCTGGCGATGCGGTTACTCTTAAAATCGATAATCGTCGCGCGCACGGGGCGCCCCGCCGCATCCCTCTCGACCACGAGACGGTCAAAACGACCGCTCATGAGCTGCTTATGCCCGTTGCTTTTCACGAGCAGGTTGAACGGCGCCTCGCGCCAAACTTCCGTAGTCCCCGTTCTGGCGGTGGACGGACTTGAAAGCGCATTTCGAATTTCTCCCTTTTTCAGGCACGCCCTGAACTGTCGCTCCACGTCGCCCAGTAAGGTTGCGGATTCAGACGACTCTTGCCGCCATTCGGCGATGAGACGCTCCATGTCGGTCTCTTCCAACCACTCGATCTTCTGGAAAAGGCGGTGGATGGCAGAACCGAAGGCGCGCACGTCGCCGGCCTCGGCATTGAACAGCCACTGGGCTGGAAACGTGTGGCCGTCGGGGTGCTCTTTCGAAGGTTCTCTCAACGCGATGTCAGCCGTGAATCCGATGCGGACCGGCGCGGCAGGGTTCTCCTGCGCGTGGGGCGCCGGAGCTTGGTGCCGCCGGAACCAGTCGGGATCGCCGCAGGCATAGAGCGGCGTGAGCCCGCCGGGCCCCGCGCTCGGATCGGCGTCAGACTGAAGTCGCTCGCGCAGCAAATCCGCCTCGCTGACCGTCGTCGGATTTTTCGCCTTCTTGGGAACGATCAGGACCATCGCCTGCTGGGCGCGGGTCATAGCCACATATAGCACGCAGAGTTGGGCGAAGTTCGCGTCGGCGCGCGCCGCGTCGCAGGCCAGCAGCGGTGCGCCGTCCGCCGCCTCCAGCGCTTGCTGGCACGGAGGATTGAACACCCAGTCTTCGCCCGCCAGAAGCCTCGGGATCTTCGGTTTTTCAAAACTGGCCGGCCGGGTCGCAAAAGGGATCACAACCAGATCGAACCCCAATCCCTTGGCCTGGTGGACGGTCATCACGCGCACCGAGCCCGCGGCGGCGTTGGAGCGGGTCTGGTAGGCTTCGATATGGTCCGCGAAGCGGTCGGGGTCGCAGACGCCCAGCGCATCGAAACTTTCGGCACCCGCCAAAAACTCGCTCAGGCGCCTCTGACTGAAAGGGTCCAAGCGCCCCAGTTTCCCGCCCCACTCGCGCAGCGTGGCGGCGAAGCCGTGCGCCTGAAAAGCTTGCAGCAAGAACGCCGGCAGCGCGCCGTATCCGATTTCCGAACAGGCGCCTCCCAGCGGGCTCATCTGAAGATGGCGCAGGGCAACCGTGTCGCCGGGGTGTGCGGCGTAGTGGACCAGCGCTAGGAGCAGGGTCACGACCGGATTGTCGGTGATGCCGCCTTTGCCCTCGTGCACGCACGGGACGTCCGGCAGCAGGCGCCGGAGCGCGTCCACGCACGCGCGCCCGGCCTGATTGCTGCGCACCAGCACGGCCGCCGTCAGTCCGCGCTGAATGGGCTCAACCTGTTTCAGGACCGCCGCGACGGCCTCAAACTGGGCCGGATATTCGGCTGCATCTTCTCCGGTGTCGTCCGCTTCGTTGGACTCCTCCGCGCCCGCTTTTTTCGGATCGTATTCGAGCAGCGACACGAAGCCCGTCCCCTCATGTGTTCGCGCGCTTTCGTGCCGCGTCCAGGCGCGGGCAAAGGCCTCGACCGCTTCAGGGCGCAGCCCCGCCTGCCCGCCCAAGGACGGCGTCCAAGAGTCGAGGTGATCGAAGGTCTGGTTGACGGCGTCAATGATGGCCGGCAGCGAGCGGTGGCACGTCTGAATGGACTCGCTGACGATGGCGCGAGCGCCGCAGCTCTGATATTTTTCTTGGATTTTGTTGAAAAGACGGTAATTGCCGCCGCGCCACCCGTAGATCGACTGCTTGATGTCGCCCACAAAGAAAAAAGAGCGCGCGTCGTCCTGAATGACTTCGTCCACGAGGTTGGCGAGCGTTTCCCATTGCGTGTCGCTCGTGTCTTGGAACTCATCCATCAGCCAGTGGTCCAGCCGGCCGTCCAGGCGGTAGTCGATGTAGAGCCGGTTCTCCGCGTCAGGCACGCGGCTGGACGAGGGGCCGCCTGATCCGAGAAGACGCGAGAGGTCTTCGAAAGTGAAATGTCCGTCATGAGTTTGCGCGGCGGCATAGCATTCATCGTAACGGCCGAGTACGGTGCGCAGACCTTGGGTCTGTGTCAGCGCGCGCCCGATTTCCACGTCGATCGCATGGCGCAACGCAAACCGCACGCCGTCCCATAAAGTTTGGGGAAGAACATACTCCTGCCTGTAGTAGCTGAGCGTGGGCGGCCGGTGGTTCTTGACGTTCTCAAGGATTAACCGCGAGGCTTTGTCGTTCCGCTGCGGCCACGGCCTGTCGATCGCGTGAGACAGGAGCGCAATCGTGAAATTTGAAAGGCTCTCACCGAGTTGGCCCGGACGCCCTGTCTCGCCGAACATCGTGCGCAGACGCTCGGCCAAGGTGTCGGGCGGCGGCGCATCGTCGGGACCGGGCTCCCACCAACGGTCGGCCCGCGGCCAAATTCGGTCCCGGTCGCCCCAGTGCCACGACTCAGCGTCGTGCGTCCGGTAAAAGACGTGGTAGTCCTTGACCAGTTGATCCAGAACGGACAACAGGTTCTTGGTCTCGCGTCCGTGCTGAGACATGCGGAAATCGCTGAGGAACGCCTCCTGCCGGCTCTCCTCGCGCGAGGATCGCGGATCAAAGAGACGGGTCAGAATCGACAGGCGAGCGGCCGCGGCTTCACCGCCGTCATTATCCATGGGTTGTGTTTCGGGCGGCACCCCCAGTTCCAGCGGGAACGCGCGTACGATGCCGAGAATGAAACTGTCGAGCGTGCCGATCCGCAGACGGTGGCCGTGGTCGAGCAGGCTTCGCAGCAGGCGCAGATAGTCGTCCGCCCGGGACGGAACGGCCAACCCTTCCTTTGCAATCATTGCCGCAGTTTGGTTGCGCTTGAGATCATCGGTCACGGCTGCGCAAAGATGCTCGACGATCTTGTCAAAAATCTCGCCCGCCGCCTTGCGGGAGAAGGTGAGGGCGCAGATGCGGTCTGGGGACACACCGGCGGCCATCAGGCCGATGTAGCGGTGGGCCAGGCGGAAGGTTTTGCCGGTTCCGGCCGAAGCGGAGATGGAACGGTTTTGAACGGGGTTCACGGATCGGCCCTCCAGGGGTTTGGGGGCGGCTCGATGGTTTTCGCGGCATCGCCGAGCAGTACGCCTCTGAAGTCGCCCTCAAACCGGGGGCGTCCCGCCTGCTGGAACTCGCCCGCCTTGATGCTCTCGACAACGGCGTGGGCGCAGACCATGGCGGAGGCATGCAGCGCATCCGTGTAAGCGTCCCACAGGTTGAACGCGATGTCCCCCAATGCGCTCGGCAGCGAGATGTAGCCGAGCCGGATCTCGCCTTCGCACGCTGTCTTCACAAACTCGCGGTAGAGCGGCAATTGCAGGTCGGCCCAACGTTTGTCGTTTTTACTGTTTGGGACAAGTCCCTTGGGTATCCGGGCCGCCTCTAAAAACTCGTTGTCGCCGAAGGACGGACTCATGTGCGCCTCCGCCGGCCTCTTCGCCGTGTCCGTAGTCTTGTAGTCGAGCACACAGTAAACGGCTCGTCCGTCTTCAATCTTTCTGTCAATGCGGTCGATCCGGCCGCGGATGGTGACGCCGTCGATCACGATGCGCCGGCCTTTCTTGTCTTCGTGCTCGACGATCTCCCAGCCGTCAGCGTGCCACGCGACTTGTTTTTGCGCGAACGCCTTGAGCCGCTGCGCGGCACTGTGAACGGCCAGTTCGACGCCAAGCCAGGGTCGTGCGCCATAGCGCGCGTGTGCCAGCGCCCGCAGCCTCCCGTCCAGCCAGCGCCCCAGCCGGTCCGCATCGGCGCACGCCCACAGGTCGCGGTCTGCCGCCATTTCGTCGAGGACGGCGTGGACCAGGATACCGAAGGCCAGGGCGTCCGGTTCGCGCTCGCGATCGCTCTGCGCCTCCATGTCGAGCACGTGCTTCAAATAGAACAGAAGCGGACTTTCCAGGTAGTCGCGGAACAGCGTCGGGCTCAATGCCTGCCGCCGCTTCTGGTTGAGGCAGTCGGAAGGCACGAGCCCCGGGTCGAGTTTGAAACCGACCGTGAAGGCCGATGCTGAGCCCGGAGGCGGCGTCTCCCGGAAAAGTTTTTTCGCGCGCGCCACCAGTTCGCTGTCGGGACACCGGAAGAGCAGGCGCGAGGGGCGCAGCGGATCGCCGGCGGTGGAGGTCTTGCCGACGATCAGGATGATGCGTCCCCCGCTGCGGCGCTGCGCGAGCAGGGCCGCCAGCACGTATGCGTCGCGCGCCACGCGCAGGCGGTCGTCGCGCAGTCCGAGACGGGTCCGCA
>Ga0123328_1003466_pt1 | contig 13432 bp, 15 predicted proteins | sample BioC12SIPDNA_2_FD_89702 | JGI IMG/M metagenome (GOLD analysis project Ga0123328, IMG submission 89702) | Anaerobic biogas reactor microbial communites from Washington, USA - Biogas_R1_A C12 SIP DNA | ecosystem: Engineered > Bioreactor > Anaerobic > Unclassified | place: Washington, USA...
ACCCTGCCGGCCTCCCCGGCCCCCAGAGACGAGTTGTAGGCGGCGGCTCTGACGCCGTTCGCCCGCAGGGCGCCCACCTGGTCTTTCATCAACGAGATCAGCGGCGACACCACGATGCCGGCGCCCGGCCTCAGCAGCGAGGGTATCTGATAACAGAGCGACTTCCCGCCCCCGCTGGGCATGAGCACGAAGGCGTCTTCCCCGCGCAACACCGTCTCGATGACGTCCCGCTGGTTGGAGCGGAACTCGGAGTAGCCGAAGACGGCGCGGAGGACTTCATCAGCGGTCGCTGTCATGGCCCTCCATAATACCGGCCGTCACGGACGATCGGAGGCGATCCCCAGCAGGTCGAGCGTCTTCTGGTCGGACTCTCCCTCGAAATATCTGTCGAGCAGGCGGTGGAAGACCGAACCCGGGGCCGACACAACCGCGAACAGCGTGGCGCAGGATCTGAGCTTCCAGTCGTCGGGCGATCCGAAGATCGCCCAGGCGGAGCGTCCCTCCACCGCGAGCGTCGCCTCGGCGCACTCCCTGAGCCTTGGTCCCAGAACGGGGTGGTTCAAGTATGCCTCGGCCTCGGCCAGACTCTTGATGGAGTAGAGCTTGGACGTCGGGCTCGATCCTAGGCCCTCGATCTGCGGGAAGACGTACCACATCCAGTGAGACACCTTCTCACCGTCCCTGATCTCGGCAAGCGCCCGCTCGTAGCTGCACTCCAGAGCCCCCGGAGGAACGCGCCCCTGAGCTTTGACGAAGCGTTCCAGATCGTAAGGGTCGTTCGACTGGGCCATGGCCCCCCTCCTTTCCACCTGCGCCGGCGACCGTATATCCAATCATACAGATGGTGAAGCAAGCCGGATGCTCGGCAAATCCGCGATCATCAATCGTTAAGCCCAACGGCGTTTCAGCCGAATACACTTCTGGGGGACTCGAACCGAGCGCGTCGCGACCGGTTCCGGAGCCCCACTTTTGTTGTAGGAGGGCGCGCAACATGACAGTGATTCGGCGGATCATGCTGGGATTCGCGGGCCTGATGGTGCTCGTGATCGCCATGGTGGCTGTGGGAGTGGCCCAGCTTTCGACGCTGCAGTCGGGCATAAGGGACTACAGCGAGTCGACCCGGGCCCAGGTCGAAGCAGCCAGCGCCATCAAGGAGAGCGCCGCCGTCATGGAGAGCGCGGTCCTCATCTCGATGGTCAGCTACCAGAAAGAGGCCCGAGAACTGCAGTCGGCCAGGCTTGAGGAAGGAGCGGCCGCAGCCAGGGCGGCACTGGATTCCATGCAGGTGCTGGCCGCGGGGAACGCCGATACCCAGACCTCCGTCGCCGGTCTGCGCGACCTTCTCGATCAGTACCACCAGGCGGCGGTCAACGTCATCGCGCTTTCGGAGACCAAGAACGCCGAGGCGTTGACCCTGGCCAGGCAGGAAGTCATCCCCATGAGCGAGGAGGTCAGCGACGCCACCGAGTCGCTCAAGATCTCCGTCTCCGCCTACGACGCTGCGGAAGCAGACCGGCTGTCCAAGAACGCCGGTCTCATGTGGATGATCATGCTGATCGTGGCCGCCGTGGTCCTGGTCACCGGCATCGTGGCCGCCGTGACCATATCCCGCACTATCCGCCGCCAGTTGCGCGCCGCGGCCGCAGACATCAACGATTCCACCTCCGGCCTGCTGGCCGTCTCCTCTCAGGTCTCGGCATCCGCCGCCCAGACTGCCTCCGCCACCAACGAGACCACCGCCACGGTGGAGGAGGTCAGGCAGACGGCGCAGTTGGCCCACGAGAAGGCCTCGCAGGTGGCCGAGAGCTCGCAGAACGTCGCCGAAGGGGCCGACATCGGGCGAGTGTCCACCGAGCAGAGCATCACCGCCTTCGGAGGCCTGGCCGACCAGATGGAGGTGGTCGCAGAGGCCATCAACCGGCTCAGCGACCAGACCCAGGCTGTGGGTGACATCATCAGCACCGTGAACGACATCGCCGAGCAGTCCAACCTGCTCTCGGTGAACGCTTCCATCGAGGCCGCCAAAGCCGGCGACCAGGGGAAGGGCTTCACGGTGGTGGCGCAGGAGGTGAAGAGCCTGGCCGAACAGTCCAAGCAGGCCGTGGCTCAAGTACGCACGATCCTGGGCGAGATCCAGAAAGCCGGCAACGTGGCCGTCCAGGCTGCGGAGCAGGGTCGCGCAGCCATCGACACCGGCAGGCGCCAGGTGGAGGAGGCGAGAGACCGCACCTTCGTGCTGGCCGACGATGCCAGCGAGGCGGCCCAGTCGGCCGCGCAGATCTCCGCCTCCAGCCGTCAGCAACTGGCCGGCATGGAGCAGATCAGCCAGGCCATCGAGAGCATCAACCAGGCCGGCGCCCAGTCGGCCGCCGGCACACGGCAGGTGGAGCAAGAGGTCAAGAGACTGCAGGACCTCGCATTGAGGTCGAAGCGTCTTGTCGACGCAAGGGCGACAGCGTAGGTGAACACACTACACGCAAGCAGCGCAGAGAGGACTGATAGGTGATGGCCAAGCAACGGTCGCGCAATATGCGGGTCCAGCGGGTGATTCTACTGGGATTCGTGGTAGTTCTCGTCCTGGTGGCGGTGACGCTGATCGTCAACGTGCTCGATCTGAGAGCGGCCCAATCGTCGTTCTCAGACTACCAAGAGTGGGTCGGCACACAGGTCGCCGACACGAGCCAGGGGGACGCCGTCTCCAGTAAGCTGAACATCACACTCTACGTGATGATCGGGCTCGCCTGCCTCGTCATCATCGCCGGCATAGTGGTGCAATGGTGGCTTTCCAGAGGCATCGGCCGCATGGTGAGGGCCGCCAGCAACAAGATCGCCAAGTCCTCCGCGGAGCTCCTGGCCGTGGCAACCCAGGTGGCGGCCAGCGCCTCTCAGACCGCGGCCGCCACCAACGAGACCACGGCCACGGTGGAGGAGGTCAGGCAGACCACGCAGTTGGCCCATGAGAAGGCGGCGCAGATGGCCGAAAGCTCCCAGAACGTGGCCCTGGTGGCCGAGACGGGGCAGACCACGGTCGAAGAGACCGTCGCCTCCTTCGAGCGGATACAGAGTCAGATGGCCATAGTGGCCGAGACCATCAACAGGCTGAACGAACAGACTCAGGCCGTGGGCGACATCATCAACACCGTCAACGACATCGCCGAGCAGTCCAACCTGCTCTCAGTGAACGCCTCCATCGAAGCGGCCAAGGCCGGCGACCAGGGCAAGGGCTTCACCGTGGTGGCCCAGGAGGTCAAGACCCTGGCCGAGCAGTCCAAACAGGCCGTCTCTCAGGTGCGCACCATTCTCGGCGAGATCCAGAAGGCGAGCAGCGTGGCGGTGCAGTCGGCCGAACAGGGGAGGCAGGCCATCGAAGCCGGCCGGCAGCAGTCGGTGGAATCTGGCGAGGCCATCCATTCTCTCGCCGAGAGCGCAAGCGAGGCGGCCCAGTCGGCGGTGCAGATAGCCGCCTCCAGCCGGCAGCAACTGGCCGGTATGGAGCAGATAGGCACTGCCATCGAGAGCATCAACCAGGCCGGCGCCCAATCGGCCGCAGGCACCCGCCAAGTGGAGCAAGAGGTCAAACAGTTGCAGGACCTCGCCCTGCAGTTGAAGCGGCTCGTGGAGACCAACAGGGCTTAGAAGAAGGTCCGACGCACCGCGGGAGGCTATCATGGCCCAGACGCTCACAACGATCGGAAGGAACAGGATCATGGAAGCCACTCGCGGAGCAGTCGTCACTCTCAACTACACGCTCACCGATGATGAGGGTGAACTGCTGGACAACGCAGAGAGCATGATCGAGTATCTCCACGGCTACTGCAACATCATCCCGGGGCTCGAAGAGGCCTTGGAGGGCGCCGAGCCGGGTCATAGAGAGATGGTGGTCATAGAAGCGGCCGATGCTTACGGCGAGATCGACCCGGACGCGGTGATCACCCTCCCGCCGGACGCCGTTCCCGAGGGCGTCGAGCTGGAGCCCGGCATGGACGTGATCGGGGATACGCCCAGCGGCCCCGTGCATCTGACCATCGTGGAGGTCGGCGACGACGGCGTCGTGGTCGACGCCAACCACCCCCTGGCCGGCAAGCGGCTCCATTTCGACGTCGAGGTCGTGGACGTGCGGGCGGCCTCCGACCAGGAGCTCTCCCAGGGTTACGCCGGGCAGGCCTAGTGGGGCGGTCGCGGCAAGGCGGTCGTAGTGGCACGCTCGCGAGTCATGGGTGAGACGTGCACCTCAGATGAGCGAGGGCTCCGTGACAAACAGTCGGAGATGGGAAGCAGCTAGCCGCATCCGTGGTCGAGAGAGGCGGCCGGCATAGACCGGATCCGCCTCTTCTTTGGCCTTGAACAGTGAGTAAGTACTAAGTCACACGAGGCCCTGTCCTGGCAGTGGATCTTCTGGATGAACGTGCCCATCGGCGCCGCTCTCCTCCCTCTGGCTTGGCTTCGCCTCACCGAGTCCATCGGCCCCGACCGCTCACTCGACCTACCGGGGCTGGGACTCATCAGTGCGGGGTTGTTCGGCGTGGTCTGGGGCCTCGTGCGAGGCGATGATCACGGCTGGTCGAGTCTGGGCGTGGTCGCGCCCATCGTCTTGGGCGTGATGTTGCTGGTCGCCTTCGTTCTGCGAGAGTGCAGGGCCGCCGAGCCGATGCGGGTCGCCGTAGGCGCCGTTGTCCTGGGGGGCGCGTCCGCGCTCCTCATCCCGGCCCGACGGAACGCCTGGGCCGACCCAGAGTCCGCCGCAGCGAGACCAGAGCCTCTCTGCCCCACGAGCAGCGGAAGCATGGGTCTTCGAGAGGCCCCCTACTTCCCACCAGCACGGGGGTATTAAGATTCTTAAGTCAGAGATTGACTTTTTTACGTCTGTGGCCTACAATAAGTCAACAAAAGACGAAGGGGGGCTTAATGGCTCAATGGAATGAACTGACTGACCTGATTGGAGACCGCAAGTTCGTGGTGACAGGTGTCCGCTTGGAGAACACCGACATCGCCATCAACGGCGACTTCGAGCTCCCACCCCTGGCCGCCCTGCGCTACGAGGACCAGGTGTTCGTGACGGAGTTCGTACGCTGCCACGGCTCGATCAAGTACATGGAGAAGGCCTTCGGGATCAGCTATCCCACGGTCAAGAACCGGCTCAACAAGATCGTACAGCAGCTGCAGCTCGTCGAGGTGGTGCAGGTGACCGCCCATGATGAGGTCTTCGACCTGCTGGAGCGGGGCGAGATCTCGGTCGCCGAGGCCGCGGAAAGGCTGGGGAGATGAGGATGCCGCCTTGGCTCGTGTCGATGCGTCTGGTGGAGGGTGAACGGACCAAGTTCCGCCTCTGGTTCCCCCTCTTCCTGTTGTGGCCGCTGATATTGGTGCTCCTGCTGCTGACGCTGATCGCGACCTTGGTGGCCGATCTCGTCACTCTGATCTCGGGGCGCAGGCCCACATACACACGGCTCATCCTCGGAGTCCTCGGTGTGGTCAGTCAAACCCGCGGGACCGAGGTCTTCGTTCAAGAGGCGAGCGGCCATGACCGGATGATCGCCTTCACACTCCGTTAGAGCAACCGGAGAGTGACCTTCACACTCCGTTAGAAGAAAGGGAACGCACCATGGGTGACGATCGTACTCGCATATTGGATCTGCTGGCCTCCGGGAAGATAACGGCAGAAGAAGCGGCCCGCCTCCTGGACGCGCTCGACGCGACGACGGCGCAGGCGGCCGGCACGGCGGGAGGCGACGAATCGAGTGGGACAGACGCGGCAGAGGCGGCAGGAGCCGGAGCCAAGAGCGGCGGCAAGACCGGCTGGCCCAGGTTCTTCTCCGGGCCCGGGGTCAAGACGACGCAGAGGGCCGGAGCCTCCGGGACTCCGAAGTTCATGTACGTGAAGGTCCTGAGCGTCAAGGGCGACAACGTCAACGTCAAGATCCCCCTCGCCGTGATGCGCGCCGGGCTCAAGCTGACGTCTTTGATCCCGGCTCAGGCCCAGGAGCAGATCAACAAGAGCATGGCCGAGCACGGCATGTCTTTCGACCTTACCAACTTCAAGCCGGAGGACCTGGACGAACTCATCGACGCCCTGCGCGAGATGGAGATCGATGTGGACTCCGCCAACGGCGACAAGGTGCACGTGTACGCGGAATAGCGAGCGCGGGGGGACCGGCGGCGCCGCGTCGCGAGACGCGGCGCCGCCGGTGGGGGGAACGAAACAGCTCGGCCGCGGTGAAGGGGCCAGACCGGCCGGCGACGAGCGGCCCGGCCGAAAATCGCGAGGGTCTGAGAGAGACGGGAGTTCTGGGTCTTGACTATTGTTAACCTCGTAGTATCATGAGTTTATTACCATCTGTAAGTTACGAATGGTTCTAGCTGTGCACCGGATAACGGGCGCCTGATCAAACAAGCGAGACAACAGGGGGTAATCGGATGCGCATTCTACGAAATCTCTTCCGTCGCAGGCTGAGGGTGATGCTCACCATCTTCGGCATCACCATCGGCGTGCTGGCGCTGGTGGTCATGGGCGGCATGGCCGAGAAGATGGGCCTGCTCGTGGACGGCGGCACCAAGTACTACTCCGACAAGGTGGTCGTGGGAGCGGATGGCACGCTCTACTCGGGCGCGCCGCTTTCGCTCAGCAAAGCCGACGAGATACGCAAGGTCGATGGTGTCGCCGAGGTCACCTCCGGCATCGGGGCCCTGCTCGATCCCGACACCACCATGAGCTTCGGCATGCCGCCCATGTTCGACGGCAGCGACATGCGCGGCGAGCGCCTCGAGAGTTTCCCCCTCGAGTATGCCAAGGGCAGAGGTCTGACTCCCGCCGACGTGGGGTGCGTCGTGCTCGGGTCAGACATGGTCAAGAGATTCAAGGCCGGGGTAGGCGATACGGTGACGGTCCGGGGAGAGCAGTTCACGGTGGTGGGGATACTCGAACCGACCCTCACCGCTCCCGACACCGAGGTCTTCATGACCCTCCCCGACGCCCAGAGGCTCTTCATACAGGACCTGCCCGCCATGGTCCGCAACCAGGTGGACCAGAGCGACCTCGTCAACTCGATGACCGTCTACCCCACCCCTGGAACCGATCCGGAGGTCCTGGCCGCCAGGATCAATGAGACCGTCGACGGCGTGGAGGCCATGGGCCCGAGCGCCTTCCAGGAACAGATCGCCGGCTTCATGGGTATCTTCAACGCCATCATCTACGGCATCGCCATCATCGCGCTCTTCGTCGGCGGACTCTCAGTCATCAACACCATGACCATGTCGGTGAACGAGCGGACCCGGGAGATCGGCGTGCGGAAGGCCATCGGCGCTTCCGACCGGCAGATCGTGGGTCAGTTCCTGACGGAGTCGGGGATCATCGGCCTGATCGGCGGGGTCTCGGGGTTGTTCCTGGGCTGGTTGGCGGCCACCATCGCGGACAGACTGCTCGAGGGTCGCAACCTCGATCTGTTCCTCATCAGCCCGCGGCTGGCGATCGGGTCGGTGGTGTTCGCCATCTTCCTCGGATTGGTCAGCGGACTATACCCGTCGTTCCACGCAGCCCGGCTGCAGCCGGTCCTCGCCCTTCGCTACGAATAGGAGAACGTGATGACAAGCATCTTGGATCAGACTGTGGCCACCCAGATCCCGAGGCCGGGGAGCGCTGCTCTCGACACGGCTCCCACGGAGTGGGAAGGCAACGGCCGTCACGCCCGGAGCGGCTTCCCCGCTCCGGAGACCCGGCCGTCGATGACGGCTGCGCCGGCAGAGACGCCCGCCATCATACGTGCGGTCAACGTCAAGAAACGCTACGTGATGGGAGAGGACAACTACGTGGACGCGCTGCGGGACGCGTCACTCGAGATACACGCCGGTGAGATGATCGGGGTCATGGGCCCGTCGGGCTCGGGGAAGTCCACGCTGCTCCATATCCTCGGCTGCCTCGATTCGCTGGATTCCGGCGAAGTGTGGCTAGACGGGAGGCGCGTGGACGACCTCTCCCGGCGCGCCCTGGCCGACTTGAGACGCAATGACGTGGGGTTCATCTTCCAGACCTTCAACCTGGTGCCGAGCTTCACGGCCCTCGAGAACGTCATGCTGGCGGCGGAGTACGCAGGCAAGAGTAGGCGCGAGGCCCGCGTGGCTGCTCACGCCGCCTTGGCCCAGGTCGGTCTGGCCGACCGCGAAGAACACCGCCCCACGGAGCTCTCCGGCGGCCAGCAACAACGCGTGGCCATCGCGCGGGCTCTGGTCAACGGCCCCAAGGTCATATTCGGCGACGAGCCCACCGGCAACCTGGACTCTCAGAGCTCAGCCGAGATCGTCCGCATGATGCACGATATCAACGAGGACACCGGCACGACCTTCGTGCTGGTGACACACGACCCCGGAGTCGCGGACACGTGCGACCGGGTGTTCCACATGCTCGACGGGCGCGTGACCAACGGCCATCACGCCTGAACCGAGCGGCGCCGACCGCGCGGCGCCCGAGCCCCTGCGGGCGCCGCGCGGCACACCTCCGAGGAGCGCCCGCCGCCCCGGCAATCTAGAGGTCGGTCGCTCCGAACATCGTCTCCGGATCCAGGTACCACGAACCATCCCGGCGGATCAGCTCGAAGGTGACGGGCGACTCTGCTTCGGTCACGCTGTCGCTCGAGGTCACCCCGTCAAGATCGGTCACCGTCGCGATACCTTCGACGATGGTGACCGTCGCCGAGTCTTCGCCGGTCTTCGTCGTCTCCAGCTTGATGCCTGAGAACTCCATCGACTCCCAAGGCCACATCTCTTCGCCCATGTATTCCTTGAACTGCTCCAGCGGCAGACCGCCCAGCACTTCTTCCACAGCCGCCGGGTCCATGAGGCCGAAGAAGACGTCGAAATCCTTGTCCTCCATGGCATGCAAAAGCATCAGCACGGCTTCTTCGGGAGTCTCGGCGGTTCCGCCTCCGCTCACGGTGGACGACGTGGTCTCGCTGCTCGTCGTCGTATCAGGAGCCTCGCTGGTAGTCGTAGAGGCCTCGAAGGTCGTGGTGCTCCCGGAGGTGGTCGGCGTGCCGTCCTCGGTCGTCGTCGGAGCGATGGGCTTGGTCGTGGCCGCCGTCTCCGAGATGGTCGTCTCGGTGGTTTCCTCGTCGCCGAAGATCTCGTCGTTGAACACCGCGAACACGAGGACACAGGCCACCGCGATAACCACCAAGGCTGCCAGGGCGATCCAGAGCCATTTCGGGTTCCGGCGTGGCGGTGGCGCAGGGGCATACGTCTGAGGACCGGGACCCCCGGCAGCCCCGGGGCCATAGGCCCAGCCAGGGGCGAGCGGCGGCACGGGGGGCTGGGGTGGCTCAGTCGGGGCCACACCCGGTGCGCCGGCCTCTCCGGCGTTCGGAGGCGCGACCGGCGTGCGAGGCGCCTGTGCTAACGGAGGCGGCGTCGACTCCTCAGCCCGGGCGACCGGCTGCCCACAGTTCGCGCAGAACTGCTGTCCCTCGCTGAGAGGGTTGCCGCAGCTACTACAGTACGCCATCTACCAGTCCATCGAGGTCGGATCCAGGTACCATTTCCCTTCGCGCCTGACCATGTTGAACTCGACCGGTTCCTCAGCTTCTGAGACGGCCTCGGTCTCGGACTCCCCATCCTCGTCGGTCATGGTCACCTTGCCGTCGACGATCCTCACGGTCGCCGTGTCCTCCCCGGTCTCCTCGGTCTCCATCTTGATGCCCGAGAACTCTATCGACCCCTCAGAGAACATCTCCTGGCGCATCGCTTCCTTGGCCATGTCGAGGAACTCGTCTCCGAACTCCGAGCCCAGCATCTCCGGGTCCATGACGTCGAACACCGTGTCTATGTCACCATCCTCCATGGCATCGAGCAGTCTGGTGACCACCTTCTCTGGTTCCGACGCCCCGCCCCCGCCGTCGCCGTCGAACACCACGAAGACGAGCACGCAGACTATGGCCGCGATCACGGCCAGAGCCGCCAGGCCGATCCAGAGCCACTTGAGACTGCGCCGTCTCGGCGGTTCGCCATATGGCGCCTGAGCGTATGGCGTCCCACCGGCCGGAACCTGCGCGAACCCGGGTGGAGGGGGCGGTGGAGCCTGTGCGTAGGCCTGAGCGGGAGGTGGAGGGGGCGGTGGAGCCACGGCCTCGGGCGCGGCGGGCGGTCCCGGGGCAATCCGCTCAGCGAACGGTTCTGGGGTCGCGGCTGCGGCGTCCGTTACCGGTGTGACCGCCTGGTCCACAGATGCTTCCACGGCGGCCGCCTCCGCGGCGACCATCGCTTGACCGGTCGGCTGCCCGCATTTGGCGCAGAACTTCGCATCCTCACCGAGAGGTTTGCCACAGTTGGCGCAAAAGGCCATGTCGTCTCCTTCCGAGGTCACGGACGGCGCGGACACCGGCCGGTTTTCTACCTCTTCCATGACGCAGTATAGACGGACGGGGCCACGCACTCCAACTATTTCAACAGATCGGCGACAAGACGAACCTCGCGCGGTTCAGCTGGCGAAGGCGCCGACGGCCCGCTCGATCAACCCCTGCACATGCCCGTCGTCGGCCTCCCGCGTACGGCCCAGCAGACCCTCCCGCCAGCGGACCGGCAAAGCCTCCTCCCCATGCAGAGCGCCCACCGCCGCGCCCACCACGGAAGCGATGGTGTCGTTGTCCCAGGTGTCGTTGACGGCGCGGACGATGGCCTCTTCGGGATCACCCGAGTGCATCGCCAGGATGTACAACGCGCAGGGGATCGTCTCGATGAGGTACGCCCCCGACCGCCAGCTGTCGGCGAACTCGATCACACTCATCTCGGCGTCGATGGCCGGGAAGAGCGTCTGCTCCACCCTGTCGCAGAGGCTCCCGCGGAACGGATCGCGTGCCACCAGGGAATCATAGGCGGCATCCGTCTCCACCGCTCGGGCGTAACGCAGGAAGGCCTCCGGCCACCAGCGAGGCGGAGGAGCCACGGTGGTGCCCCCCTCCGTCTGGGCCTTCGGGCGCGCCGGGCCGCCCGCGAGCTCATCCTCCGGCTCCGAGTTGCCGGCGGACCGGGCCAGACACTCCATGAGAAGGCCCACAAACCCCACGCTCGCGGCCACCGCCGCTTCGTCCCTATGAGTCAGGATCGTGGCCGCCACCACGTCGCGCCAGAGGGCGCCCGTGGGAGCGCGGAGGTGGGGCAGCAGGACCGGCGAGATACGCATGAGAGCACCGTTGCCGGCGCTGGGGCGCCCCGCCTCGAACCAGTCCGTCTTGTCCAGCCGGTACGAGAGCAGGAAGGCGGTGATGGTGGCGCCTATGCCGTAGATGCGGTCACGACGCGTGAACGCGTCGGCGACAGCCGCCGGATCGAGCTGCCCACGGCGGAGTAGCGACTCCAGGGTCCAGAAGGTCAGTTGCGAATCATCACCGGGCAGCCCCACGGCTTGCATGTTCTCCCGAGGGTTGGGGAGGTAGTCACGGATATCACCCCGGGCATCGCCGTAAATCGGGCCGTAGGTCTCCCGCCGCAGGCTCGGGGACATGTTCTCGCTGGTGTTGCCGAGGGCGTCCCCGATGGCGACACCCATGAGCATCCCCCTTATGCAATCCCGAGTGCGGAGGATGGCGCCGCTCCCCGATGGCACGGCGAACAGCGGAGACGGGGTCATGGGAACAGGGGCGCTCGCCCAGGGCAGCATGGCCGAACGCTCTCTGGCGGAGAACTCCACGTTCCTCACTTCCTCAACCTCGGCCGACCCTCGCCGGCCGTCTCAACTCACTCGACCCCATGCACCTCCGCCCCTGCCTTGGCAACCGCGTGCTCACACTCGTACCTGCAGGGATAGATACCCGAAGGGATAGGGTCGGAATCCAAGCCGGGGTCGGCGTGCTAACATCCGCGACCATGGAGACCCGAAGAGACATGATCTCCGTGGAGGAGCACCGGCAGCGGCGCGAGGCCCTGCTCCAGGCTCTGGACGGTGCGGTCGCCGTTGTGTTCGCAGGCACCGGGACCGGCTCCGACTCCGCGCAGGGCCGGTGGAGGACCGACCGCCTGTTCTGGTACCTGACCGGTCTGGACTACGAAAGCGGCGGCGCTGTAGCGTTCGATCCCACGGCCGAAGACCCCGACCGCCGCATCACCCTCTACCTGCGCCCCCGCGACCCTGAGTCGGAGCGCTGGCACGGCGCGCGGGAACCGCTGGACTCGGCTCTCCAGACCAGGACCGGGTTCGACTCCGTCCTCCGCACGCCCGCTATGCCGCCGCGTCTCACCGAGGCCGCCCGGCGCTCGAAGCGTGTGGCCTGTCTGCATCCCTTCGCGCCGTACAATGCCGCCATCTCCCCCGATCTGGAGGTCTTCAAAAGGGTCGCCGACCACGTCCCCGGAGTGGCTATCGAGGACCGCACCCAACTCCTGCCGCGGATGCGGGCCGTCAAGTCGGCGGCCGAGGTGGCGTTGATCGAAAAGGCCGTCGCAGCGACCGTGGCGGGCTACGAGCACGCGCTGCGCTTCATCAGCCCGGGAGTCACAGAGAGCGAGATCGCCGAGGTCCTCACCGCCGGTTTCCGCACTCTCGACGGAGAGCCCGCTTTCGCACCCATCGTAGGCGCCGGGGCGAACGGCGCCGTGCTCCACTACGAGGACCTCGCCCAGACGGTGAAGGACGGCGATCTTATCGTGATCGACTACGCGGCCTCATATGGCGGGTATGCGTCGGACGTCACCCGCACTCTGCCGGCCTCCGGCACCTTCACGCCGGACCAGCGGGAACTCTACGAGGTCGTTCTCGAGGCCAACCTCGCCGCCATGAGAGCGGTCCGGCCCGGTGCGACGATGACCGAGGTCCACAATGCCGCCCTGGAGGTCATCACCGAAGCCGGGTACAAGGACGACTTCATCCACGGCATCGGCCACCAGCTGGGTATCGAGGTCCACGATGTCGCCCCCGACGGGCCTCTCGCCCCCGGGATGGTCCTCACCATCGAGCCGGGCGTCTACCTCCCCGAGCGGGGGATGGGCGTACGTATCGAGGACGACGTCCTCGTCACCGAGACCGGCTGCCTCGACCTGACCTCGGCCATCCCCAAGACCGTGGAGGCCATCCAAGCCGCGATGGCGGGCCAGTAGCCCCGCTTCCCCCCGTGGATCACCGTCTCGACGCGGAGCGCTTCCTGCGTACCCGCTTCACGATGCAGTAGATCAGGAAGCCTACCCCTCCGGCCAGTATGAGAGCGGCGACCGTGGCCATCGCCGCCAGCCATAGGGGCGACGTCACCCACCACCAGCTCCAGTCGATGACGCCCGCCAGTTTCAGGATCAGAAACACCACGAAGAGAAGAAAGACGAGAGTACCGCTGTTCGATGCTGTCTGGATCCCTTTTATGCCGCTTATCAAGCCTCTTTCGAGTCCTCAGGCGGACCGGCGGCTGCGCGTACGATGATCGTGCGAAGAAATCGCTACTGCAGCCCGGTGCCGCTCGTGCCG
>Ga0123328_1003467_pt1 | contig 13431 bp, 11 predicted proteins | sample BioC12SIPDNA_2_FD_89702 | JGI IMG/M metagenome (GOLD analysis project Ga0123328, IMG submission 89702) | Anaerobic biogas reactor microbial communites from Washington, USA - Biogas_R1_A C12 SIP DNA | ecosystem: Engineered > Bioreactor > Anaerobic > Unclassified | place: Washington, USA...
GCTCACCGAACTACAGGAGGCGTTGGGCCTGCCCGAGCCGCTCGGGCGCATCGAGTGCTATGATATCTCGCACATTCATGGCACCGGCGCCACGGGAAGCATGGTGGTCTTTGCGCAGGGAGCACCCAGCAAGGGCGACTACCGACGCTTTCGCATCAAAGAGGCCAAAGGGGGCGACGACTATGCCGCCATGGCCGAGGTGCTCAGCCGACGCTTTGCGCGAGCTCGCGCCGGCCAGAACGCAGACACGCCAGGAGCACGCCCGAACCGCTGGGCTCTCATGCCCGATCTGGTGATCATTGACGGAGGCAAGGGGCAGCTGGGCGCAGCGCTAGGAGCCATGGCCGATGCGGGAGTGGATCACGTGCCAGTGGTCGCCCTGGCCAAGCGCGAGGAAGAGATCTTTGCGCCCGGAAACGACGCGCCCTGCATCCTAGCGCCCGGCTCGGCCGCCCTGCATCTGGTTCAACGCATCCGCGATGAAGCGCACCGCGTGGCGGTGAGTTACCACCGCACGGTCCGGCGGAGAGAAAGCACCCGCTCAGTCCTCGAGGATATCCCCGGAATAGGCCCCAAACGCCGTCAGGCGCTGCTCAAGGCCTTTGGCTCGATCGAGGGAGTCCGCCAGGCTAGCGTGGATGAGCTTGCCGCGGTACCGGGCATGACGCGCCCCGTCGCCGAGCGGCTGCGTCAGCAGCTCTAGTCAGCGAGATCGTCATCGCTGCCGCGCCGCGGTGGCAGCACGACCACAGTGACGCCATCGCCGCCCTCTGCCAGGGCGCCGGCCCGGTACTCGGACACCAGCGGATGCCCCTGGAGATGCTCTCTTACCACCTGCTTGAGCACGCCCATGCCCTTGCCATGGATGATCGAGCACCAGGGTAACCCCGCCAGGTAAGCGCTGTTGAGATAACGCTCCAGCTCGGTAGCAGCCTCTTCCGCTCGATAGCCACGGAGGTCCAGCTCGGTGCCCGGGGAGACCACCTTGGGTTCAGAGTAACGGGGGGCTGACCTCTCCTCTCGCGGAACCCGCGCCACGCGCTCCAGCGTATCGGGTTGAGCCCGCAGCCGCAGGTTCCCCACCCGTACCTCAGCCTCCTGCTCGTCAACACTGAGCACCTCGCCCGTCTGCCCCAGATGGCTGATCCGCACCGTGTCGCCGGGCTGTAGCGCCACGCGCCGCTTGGTCGGCTGTGGCGTCGGGTCAGGGGTAGGCTGGAACGCCTCTGCTAGCTCGCGATGGCGCATCGTGGACTCACGCACCGCCTCGGCCTGATCGGGACGCGTCGCAGCCTGAAGTCGCAGCTGCGACAGCTCGCGCTCGAGCTCCTCCAGCAACCGACGCCCCTCCGCGCGGGCCTGGTCGAGTACCTCTTCCCGGGCGGCCTCGGTGTCGGCGATCCGGCGCCGCAGATCCTCCTCGAGGCGGGTCGACCGGCGAAGCCGCTTTTCCGCCTCCCCGCGGGCGTTTTCGGCCTCATCGCGGGCCTCGCGCACACTCTCCAGCAGCGCGTCGGCCTCCATATCTTCCGGCGAGACCAACGATGCCGCCCGGGCCAGGATCTGCTCGTCCAGCCCCAGCCGTTGAGCGATGGCCAGCGCATTGCTACGGCCCGGCACGCCGATGGCCAGCTTGTAGGTGGGCGATAGCGTCTCCACGTCGAACTCGACGCTGGCGTTCTGGATGCCCTGGGTGCCAAAAGCAAAGAGCTTGAGCGTAGAGTAATGCGTGGAGCAGACAGCGGTGCATCCCAGCGCCAGCAGCGCCTCCAGCAGGGCTTGGGCCAACGCCGATCCCTCCACCGGATCGGTGCCGGCGCCCAACTCATCCAGCAGCACCAGCGACCGCGCGGTAGCTTGCCCCAGAATGCTGACCACGTGGGTCATGTGAGAGGAAAAGGTAGAGAGGCTCTGCTCGATGCTCTGCTCATCGCCGATGTCGGCGTACACACCGTCATAGACCGGCACCGTGGAACCCTCACCAGCCGGAATATGCAGGCCAGCTTGGGCCATGGCGGTGAGCAGCCCCACCGTCTTGAGGGCCACCGTCTTGCCGCCGGTGTTGGGTCCGGTGATCAGCAGGACCCGCGCCTCCTCGCCCACGGCCACATCAATAGGTACCACGCTATCCGCTGGCAGAAGGGGATGCCGTGCGGCCACCAGCCGCAGCGAGGCCTTGGCATCAGCACTGGACCCGGAGGCCCCAAACGCAACGATCTCTGGGGGACGAGCGCGCAGGGCGTAGCTGTACTGCGCGCAGGCAAGGGCGAGATCCAGGTCGGCCAGCACCTCGACGTCGTGCTCGATGACATCAGCATGCGCGCCCACAGCTTCTGTCAGCTCGGTGAGGATGCGGTCGATCTCGTGGCGCTCCGCCGAGCGCAGCTCTTGCACCTGGTTTCCAAGATCCACCGTAGCCAAGGGCTCGATGAACAGGGTCGCGCCGCTGGCAGACGTATCGTGCACGATGCCCGCGATTCGTCCCTTGAACTGGATCTTGAGCGGAATCACAAAGCGCCCGTTGCGCTCTGTAATGATGGGCTCTTGGAGGTAGGGCGCGTTGTTGCCATCGGCCACCAGCCGGCGCAAGCGCTCCGCGAGGCGATCCTGCGACAGCCGAAGCTCCCTGCGAATGTGGGCGAGCTCTGGCGACGCGGCATCCAGCACGTTCCCATCATCATCCAGACAGCGGCCGATCTCGTCAGCCAGATCGGTCAGGGGCTCGATCTGCGCCGCCTTGTCGGCGAGGACCGGATACTCGTCCTCTAGGCGCACCAAGAGGGTGCGAAGGATGCGGGCAGCCCGCAAGGTCCCGCGCACCTCGAGCAGCTCGTGGGGCTGAAGCATGGCCAAGATACCAGCACGGCGGGCGTGTGGCCGCACATCGCGGGCAGCGCCCAGCGTGACATCAGGCCGTGTCCCCAACAGAGCCTTGGCCTCGGTAGTGGCCTGCTGCCGCTGCCGAACCTCGTAAGCATCCGTAGACGGACGCAGCTCCAGAGCCAGCTGCCGCCCCGCCGAGAAAGACGTGTGCTGGGCCAGCTGGGCCAGAATCTTGGCATATTCGAGCGTCCTGAGATCGTGCTCGTTCACCGGCGTTGTTGCCTCTCTTGCCGAGCGCTCAGCACCATTCTACATCCATGCGAAAGTTCCCGACCTCTGCCAACCCGTACTCGCTGGCAAGAGATCGGGAACTCGCAGAAAGCGATAGAGCGGGCGACGCGATTTGAACGCGCGACAATCTGCTTGGAAGGCAGAGGCTCTGCCAACTGAGCTACGCCCGCAAGTCGGGGTGAGAGGACTTGAACCTCCGACTTCAGCGTCCCAAACGCTGCGCGCTACCAGGCTGCGCCACACCCCGTACAGGCAAGTATATGCAGGCGAGGACCCATCGTCAAAGGCTGGGACAGCTCACGTCGCGCCCCAGAATTGCCGCAGCCACTCTGCCGCGCGCTCGATCCAGACCTCCACGTCGGGCCCAATGACCTGCAGCACCGCATAGGTCGCCAGCGTCAACAAGAGCGTGACGATCACCCACTCTAACAGTCGACTCCCACGTTTCGGCTTGATCACGTATCGCTCCCGCGCGCACACGAGGCCGTCAACCCCAGCATCATAACGAAAGCTCCCAAGGAGGTCAAAGGAGGGGGGCCGCAGCCATTTCGCAACCACGCGCTGCGGCGGTTGACATCCCTTGCGCAGGGGCTACTATCACCTCATGGGATTGTAGCGGCGCTCTGGCGCCCCAAAGGAGGATCACTGTCATGGCTTTGAATGTTGGAGTGGTAGGTATGGGTGGCATCGGCAACCAACATGCCGGCTGCCACAAGAAGGATGATTTGTCCGATCTCGTGGCGGTGTGCGACATTATCAAGGAGCGCGCCGACAAGGCCGCCGAACGGCATGGCGTCAAGGCCTACTATAGCCTGGATGACATGCTCGACGCCGAGCCCGACCTCGCCATCGTCGACGTGACTACGGGCGGCTATGAGAACGGTAGCTGGCACTATGAGCCGACCATGCAGGCCCTGGAGGCGGGCAAGCACGTTCTGTGCGAAAAGCCGATCTCGAACAATATCGAGGAAGCGCGCGACATGGTGGCCGCCGCCAACGAGCTGGACCTCTACCTGGGGGTCAACCTCAACCACTACTTTACACCGCCGGCGGATCGCGCCAAGCAGTACATGAAAGACGGCGAGATCGGCGAAGTGGTGTACGTCCTGCACAAGATGGGATTCCCCGGCGGCGAAGAGAGCTATCAGTATTCCGAGGCCCCGCGCTCGCACGGCTTTCCCTACTTTCACATGAAGGCCTTCCTGGCCCACCCGTTCAGTCTGATGCGCTACTTTGGTGGCGACATCACCCACGTCCAGGCTTTTGTGACCCAGCCGAGCTTTCGCCGGAAGGCGGGCGACGTGATGCTCTCGATCAATGGCATTAGCGTGCGCTTTGCCAGCGGGGCCATCGGCTACCTCTTGAGCCAGCGTGGCGATGCCACCTTTGGCCTCGGCGGCTGGTGGAGCTTTGAGCTCGCCGGCACCCGCGGAACGTTCTGCATCGAGAACTGCATCGAGAAGCTGACCTACTGGCCCGGCCCCCGGCCAAAGGACGCCGCTGATCCAGCCGCACTCAAGCTGGGACAGTCAGCCGAGCCCATCGTCACCGAATCGGGCATCTCGGACTTTAACCAAACGTTCCCGAACCGCATCCACGCCTTTATGGAGGACGTGACCGCCGGCGTCGCCAAGGACAAGCTGCGAGCCTCGGGCCGCGATGCCCTGGCCACGCTCGAGTACACCTGGGCTGCCATGGAGTCCTACGAGCAGGGCGGCATCCTGGTGCGCCCGAATCCGCTACCGCCGGTCCAGGGCGACCCGATCGCGCTTTACGCGTAACCGTCTCTTCAGGACAGGCAACGGCGGACCCCCAACCCATTGAGGGTCCGCCGTTCTGCGTGGCGCGTCTGCTCGACGCCGCAGTCAGATCGCGTTGGCGTCGCTCGATCGGATCACTCGCCCGCTCCGCTTACTCTAGCTCTACGACCTGCCCCACGAACAGCAGTGCCCCGGTGGTCCGATGCCGGATGGCAAAGAGGAACGGTCGATCCACCGTCATCTCCACCGGCTCCATAGGCATGGCCGATCCCACCATGATCACGGCGGTGGCGGCGGCCGCCTCGGTGCCCTTTTCATCCACCGCCACCCAAGCCTTGTGCACCACCTCGCTGATGAAAAGGCCCGTCTCGGTGGTCATGCCCGTGAAATCGGCTCCTTCGCCGAACGCCGTTGGCATCCCCATCTCGGCCAGCATCTCTCCTAGCTCGAACTCGGCCTCGTACTCGAAACGAGGCATCGTTAGCGCCACGCTCTGGCGCTCCAGCCTACTCACCAGCTCTTGCAGGCGGGCCTCATCCAGCCCGGCGGCCAAGTCAGCCAACTGGCCCCCCTCTGGCAGCAGAATCAGCATGCTGTGGCTTTGCCCGGCATAGGGGAGCTCAACGACCTGGAGTCCATCCTCACCATAGTAGCCTAGGCTCTCGGTTTGCCGCATCATGGGCACGGTGACGTTGGTGCCGTTCCCTTGGTGAAAGACGCCGTCCTCGGTCGCGCTCTCCGAGAATGGATTCTGCCACTGCGCCTTAAAGTAGACGGCATTGGTCAGCACCAGCCGTGTCAAGGCGCTGAGCACGCCGGGCTTGATCAGATCCTTGATGCGATCCTCGGTCTGCTCCTCCACCCAGGCGTTGATGGCCAGTCGCGCCTCCTCTGTCTCTGCGAAATCCGTCACACGCATGCCGGCGCCATAGTTGGCCGCCAGGGTCTCCAGGAATTCCTCCTCAAAGCCAAGCCCATCCTGCCCCCACAGAGCGTTTGCGCTGCGGAAAATGGGGGGCTCGTAGGAATCTAGGTCTAGATCCTCGCCGGCGTGAAGCGCCAGGTCGAGAGCGTTCATGGCCGGATGCACCTGTTCGTCGGGCAGTGCCAAGCCAAGGACCGCAGCCATCTCTTCCGCCGTCTGTCCGCGAGCCCCGGCATAGGTCATCGTCAGCGCCAGAGCGATGCTATAGGGCGAAAAGAACAGATTCCCGTCTCGCTCTGTCGCGAGAGCCCGATACAGATCCAGACCGAAGCCGTTGACAGCCGCGGCAACCGAAGCGATCTCGGCGTCACCGGCGTCGGGCTCCGGTTCACGAGAGCTGCTGGCGCTAACGATGGTAGCGCCCTGGGGCGGTGCGCACGCCGAGACCAGCGGTAGCAGTAGCGCAACGATTAGCAGACCAGATATCCAACGCATGTGGGCCTCCTTGTCGCCAGCGGCGGCTCTACCTCTTGGACGTCGCCAGCGCGCCCTCGGTTCCCGCAGCGCCGTCGCGAGTTGGCACCCATTTGTCAGGTCACCGTCAGCGAGAGACGGGACCGGTCCATCCGGACCCTTGCAGCGTGCGCCAGCGGCGGGTATGATGGTTGGTGCCTGAAGCTTGAAGAGTCGGTCCCGTCGACCAGGAGGAACAGTTGGCAATGGTCACATTCCGCATCGGCCATACAGGCATCCTATGGGGATTCAGCAAAGACGACGCGCTGCCAGCCGTGCGCGACACCGCCGAGCTGGGGTACCTCGCCTATGAGACCTTTGGGTTCACCATCGAGCAGTACCTGGATGAGCCGGGGGGCTTTGGCGCCTTGTTGGCCACGTATGACATCCCTCTATCGGCCGCCTACTGCCCCACCGAGTTCTATGATCCCGCCGACGCCGGCAAGGATATCGAGAACTGCGCCCGCTGGGCCAAGCTGGCTGCTGACCTCGGCGCCGAGACGCTGGTGCTCCAAGGTGGGCAGCGCAAAGAGCAGCCCTATCCCTACTTTGAAGGGATGGCGGAGGCGTTCAACGAGATCGGCCGCCAAGCAGCCAAACTCGGCATGCGTGCGGCTATCCACCCCCACACCGGCACGTTGATCGAGACCGGTGAGGAGATCGACACCATCCTGGGTGCCGTAGACCCGACGTTGGTCGGGTTTGCGCCCGACACGGGCCAGATCCTAAAGGGGGGATCCGATCCCGTCGAGGTTCTGCGCAAGCACAAGCCACAGCTCTGGCACGTCCACTTGAAGGACTATGGTGGTGGACGCGAGACCGGCTATGTGGGCTACGAGGCCATCGGCCAGGGGGTGGTGGATATGCCGGGCATCTTCCGGGTGCTGGAGGAGGCCGAGTTCGACGGCTGGGTGATGGTCGAGCTGGACGGGACGCCGCAAGCGCCCCGTAGCCCGCGGGAGGCCGCCGCGTTGAGCAAGCAGTACCTCCAGAACCTGCTCGGTGACCGGGCCACGTGGCGCAAGTGAGGCTGTCATCATGAAGGTCGTACGCTCAAACAAGACGGTCTCGGCCCAGCCCTTTCCTGGCGTCACCCGCGAAACGCTGGCCCATGGTGGGCAAGCGATGCTCACCCGCAACAGCTTTGCCGCCGGCGCCGTGTTGGCTGCTCATGCGCACCCACATGAGCAGGTTACCTATGTCATCGCGGGCGAGTTGAGGCTGACCGTTGGCGACAAGACGCTGCTGCTCAAGCCGGGCGACAGCGTCTGTGTGCCGCCCAATGTAGCCCACGCGGCCGCAGCCGAGGTAGATACCGTGGTGCTGGATGCTTTTGCGCCGCCGCGCGAGGATTTCCTCTAGGCCACGATGCGACTTTGACCGGAGAGGACCAGAACGGATCGACACGCTCAAGAGGGGGATGCCATGCGACTGAAAGACAAAGTAGCCATCGTCACGGGGGCGTCCAGCGGGTTGGGGCGCGCCATCGCCGCCCTGTTCGCCGAGGAAGGCGCCAAGGTCGTGGTGAACGCGTACAAGAATGTTGCGGGCGGCGAGGAGACGGTGCAGCAGATCCGGGACGCCGGGGGCGAGGCCGTCCTTTGCGTCGCCAGCGTCGCCTCCGAAGAGGGGGCTCAAGCCCTCACCCAGGCCGCCGTCGACAACTGGGGCCGCGTAGACATCCTGGTCAACAACGCGGGCATCGAGATCCGCGGGGGCGTCCTCACGCTCACCAGCGAGGAATGGGACACCATGCTGGGCGTGGACCTCAAGGGTATCTTTTTGTGCAGCAAGTTCGCCGCACCCGAGATGATCAAGGTCGGCGGAGGCTCCATCGTCAATGTCACCTCTGTGCTCGGGCTGGGCGTGATCCCCGAGCGCGCCGCCTACTGTGCGGCCAAGGCGGGCGCCATCCATCTTTCCAAGAGCATGGCGTTGGACCTTGCCCAGCACAACATCCGCAGCAACGCCCTGGTCCCGGGCGCCTTCTTGACACCGCTGCTTGAACAATCGATGATCGACTCTGGCGACTATGAGGGTACCAAAGAGGTTCTCACCAACAAGAGCGTGTTCGGCCGTATGGGCGAGCACCGGGAGCTGGCGCAATCGGCGCTGTTCTTGGCATCCGACGAGTCCACCTTTGTCACTGGAGCAGTGCTGCAGTGTGACGGAGGCTGGTTCCTCGGCTAATGCGCCCATCATGGGAGCGAGCGGAGCGCGTCGGCGACCGTCGACGCGCTCCTTGAGCATTCTCACACCGGTCGTCCCCCCACAAGGCAGCGTTGCTAGCCGGCAGAATCGAGCAACGCCCAAGGAGTAGCGATGGCTCGCAAACTGATCGACCTCAGCATGGAAGTCCACAAGGAGATGGTGGTCTACGGGGGCGTCACCCCACCCTTTATCTCGCAGGTTCACGATCACAAGGACTATGCCCGAATCACCGGCACCGACAAGCTCGGCATTGACCACTGCAACACCGGCATCATCATCATGGGCGACCATGTCGGCACCCACGTGGATTCGTGGTGGCACGCGAACCCCGATGCGCCCGGCGGCACCGAGGCCATTCCCATCGAGTATTGCTACGGCGACGGGGTGGTGCTCGACCTCACGCACAAGGGCCCTGGCGACGAGATCACCGTAGACGACCTTGCCGAGGCCGTCGCCAAGATCGGTTATGCCATCAAGCCACTGGATATCGTCCTGATCCGCACCGACGCCAGCCAGTTCCGCGATGAGAAGCGTTATCTCACCGACCACCCGGGCATGACGCGTGAGGGCACCCTGTGGCTGCTGGATCAGGGGGTCAAGCTCATCGGTATCGACGCCATCGGCTTTGATCCACCGGTAGAGTACATGTGGAAACGCAACAAGCTGTGGGAAGCCCACCGCGTCATGCGAGAGCGCGAATACTATCACATCGAGAACCTGATTAACCTGGACCAGATCCCCGTGCCTTTTGGCTTTACCGTGTCGGCACTGCCCATTCGGCTGCGCGGCGCCACCGCTGCGCCCATTCGCGCCGTGGCCATTGTCGAGGAGTAGCCCATCGAAAGGGAAGCTATGGAAACGCTTGCTCTGGGGATCGTTGGCTGTGGCGGCATGGGCGGCCGGCATCTGCTGGGACTCAAGGCCCTAGCCGAGAGCGGGCTGAACAACGTTACCTTGGCCGCCGTGTGCGACCTACGCCGTGAGAACGCCGAGGCGTTGGCCGACGACGCCGCAGAGCTGCTCGGCTACCGCCCCGCAGCCTATGGCGATCTTGAGACGATGATACGCCACCAGCCAGAGATCCGCGCCGTGGATGTCACCACCGATGTCGGCGCTCATCACCGTGTCGCCGTGCCCGCCTTTGAGCTGGGCCTGCATGTCCTCTGCGAAAAGCCGTTAGCGGTGACCATGAGGGCCGCCAATCGCATCTTGGCGGCGGCCGACCAAGCCGGTCGCCTGCTGAGCGTTGCCGAGAACTATCGCCGCGATCCCATCTGTCGCCTCAACAAGGCGCTGATCGATGCCGGCGCCATCGGCCAGCCACGCATGCTTTTCGATATCAGCGTCGGCGGGGGCAACCGCATCATCATCCTGCCTTGGCGCCACGACCGCAACGTGGGCGGCATCCTGCTCGACGCTGGCGTGCACAACGCCGACCTGATGCAATACTACTTGGGGCCGGTACGCCAGGTCTATGCCCGCACCCGTCGGTGGGAGCCGATCCGCTACCGCGACGACAGCAGCGGCAACCTGACCGGGTTCTATGCCCGTTGGGCGGCCAGCATTCCTGACCAGATCGAGGCCACTGCCGAAGACTCGATCATCGCGCTGATGGACTTTGAGAGTGGTGCCCAAGGCCAATGGACCTCATGCTATGGGGCTCGGGGCCAGGGGTTCGGCCAGGGCGGCGTCTATGGCAGTGAGGGGTCGCTGCGCCCGGGCGGCGCGCGATCCGGCCGGTCGCCAACGCTGCGACGCCACGAGGGCGACGAAATCAGCGGCGACGACCTGCTCTCGCTCGTGCCCGACCATCGCCTGGACGAGCTGACGGCCCGGCTCTTTGGAGGCGAGCGGTTGGCCTCCTACGACGTTCCCTTCCCCGTGGCCGATCGGTCCTTGCTGGCCATCGAGATCCACGAGTTCGCCGAATGCGTGCTGCACGGCCGCCAACCCGAGGTCGCTGGCGTGGAGGGCCGCCAAGCTTTGGCACTCTGCTATGCCGCGCTGGAATCGGGCCTGCTGGATCGTCCCGTCCGCCTGAATGAGGTGATCTCGGGAACAGCCGCTAGCTACGAGGCCGATATCAACGCCCACTGGGGATTGACGTAGCCCAAAGGAGGCGCCCGTGCTCGCATTGCCCACCACGAAACTGGGCCGTACAGGACTGACGGTGACTCGCCTGGGGATCGGCGGCGCGTACGGCGAGGGGGCCGACGACTATCGGGCCGCTCTGGACCTGGGCATCACCTATCTGGACACCGCCCGGGGCTACAAGGACGGCCTCGACGAGGAACAGGTGGGCGAGGCGCTGCAAGGCCGCCGCGAGGGGATCGTCCTGGCCACCAAGAGCGTGAAACGAGACGCCGAGAGCGCCCGCCAGGAGCTAGAGACCAGCCTGCGAGCCTTGCGCACCGATTGGGTGGATATCTGGCAGCTACATTACGTCAACACCACCGAGGACCGCGAAAAGGTGTTGGGGCCCGGTGGCGCTCTCGAGGCGGCTGTCCATGCCCGTGAACAAGGCCTGATTCGCTACATCGGCATCACCGGTCACAGCTGGGAGGCGTTGGCACCCGCCCTGGCGACCGGCGCCTTTGACACCGTCCTTTGCTGGTACAACGCTGCTTACCGCGAGCCCGAGGAGATCCTCTTTCCCGTTGCGCGTCAGCAAAGTGTCGGCGTCGTGATCATGAACGCCGGCCGTAACGACAAGCTCTTTGCGCCCGAGGACTCGCCACCGCCCGAGGCGTTCTACCGCTACGTGTTGGGGCACCCCGACGTTCACGTGAGCATCATGGGCTTGCGAGACCTGGCGACCTTTTCCCAAGTCGCGCGCGACTTGTCCGAACGTCATAGGCTCGCGCCGCAAGAGCGCCAGGAGCTAGAGTCCTGGGGCGCCAAGTTGCGCCAGCAAGGCCAGCTCGAGATGGGCAGCTAGTCACAACCGCGAGGTGAATCTTGGAGTACAGGCGTCTCGGACGCACAGAGCTACAGGTCTCACTGCTGGGCGTGGGCGCCGGCTACCTGGCCGTGCTCGATCGTCCGACCGGTGAGCGGATCTACCGGCGAGCCTACGAGCTAGGCGTCAACTATTTCGACGGGCGGTACGGAGACAGCAACTATAAGCTGGCGCCGCTGCTGCGCGAGCATCGCGACCAGTGCGTCGTCGCCACCAAGACCCGCGAGACCGGCGCCAGTGGCGTCGCTCGCCGCGTGGAAGAAGAGCTGGTCGAGCTCGGCACCGACTATATCGACATCTTTCTCTTGCGCACCTACTCGCACGAGATGCTGGCCGACCACCTGGCTCCCAACGGCGCCTTTGACGGCGTGCTCAAGGCCAGGGAGCAGGGCAAGGTCCGTTTCATCGGGATGGCGGCCCACGGTGACCTGACCGTGCTCGAGGATGGCATCCGAACGGGCATCGTGGATGTGATCATCTTTCCGCTGAACATCGTCCGGCGCGAGGCATTGGACCGCCTCATTCCCCTGGCCCAAGAGCACGACGTGGGCCTGGTGGTCATGAAGCCGGTATCAGTGGGCATGCTGCCGGCCGAGCAAGCCCTGCCGTGGCTGGCCAACCAGCCCATCCACACCATGGTGCCAGGGGTAAGCTCGCTCGAGGAGCTCGAACTGGACGCGCGCGTGTTGGAGCGCACCACCCTGGCGCTGAGCGCACAGGAGGAATCGCAGGTTGAGGCAGTGCGTCAGCGCGTCGATGCTCTCACCTGTCGCATCTGTGATGGCTTTTGCGCCCCCTGCCCCGAGGGCATCGACATTCCCTCCATGATCTACCACGACGTCTGGTATAACCTGTACCGCAATATGGGTCTGGAAGCGTTCCTCGCGGCGCCCTGGCACCCAGGCGCGCGTAAGCTGTTCGAGCGGCATTTCCGCGCGAGGCTGGGCAAGCTGGCGGCCTGCACTGGCTGCCGCGAGTGCGAGGCCCGGTGCTCCTACGGGATTCCCGTCGTCGATATGCTTGAGGATATGAAAGTCGACCATCCACCGCTCATCGAGGCGTTGGCGGCATTAGGTTGGCAGGATCAAGAGACGCCTCCCTGGTACTTCTGAAAGGGTCAAACCATGCGCATTGGATACAGCCTCTGGGGCATGCCTCAGGTGCCCGTGGAAGAGTCGTTGCCAGCACTGGCGGCCATGGGCTACCAGGGCATCGAGCTATCGGTCCGGCAAGGGTGGAACACCGAGCTATCCGCGCTCGACGGCCCCTATCGCGCCAAGATCGCGCGTCTGCTGGATGACACCGGCCTGGTGCTCTCGGCCGTCGCCGCGCACCAGAACCTGTGCGACCTAGAGGAGCAGGTGGCCCAGGCCAGCATCGCCTACCTGCGCGCCTCCATAGACTTGGCCGCCGAGCTGGCCCAACCGGGCGAGCCATCCATCGTCGCCAGCCTGGTTGGCGGAGCCCCCGATGACTGGGAGGGCCGCAAGGAGTTGCTGGCTGAGCGCATCCGCGCCCTAGGCGAGTACGCGCAGGGCCAAGGCGGCATCCTGGCGGTGGAGCCGCACTCGGGGACGGCGCTCGACCTGCCCGACAAGACCACCTGGCTCCTGGACCAGGTCGCGCATCCGGCGGTCAAGCTGAACTTTGACATCAGCCATATGGACGTGATGGGCATCGGCATCGACGAATGCGTGCCCATCATGGCGCCCTATGCGATCCACACCCATGTGAAGGATCAGCGTGGCCTCTGGCCGGAGCACGAGTTCCTGACGCCCGGTGAGGGACCCTTTGACTTTGAACACTATCTCAGGGCCATGCAAGCGACCGGTTATGGCGGCTTTGTAGTGGCAGAGGTCAGCGTCTTGGTCCAGCGGCGGGACGACTATGAGCCGATGGCCCACGCCCAGCTGGCCTATGACACGCTCGAGCGAGCCTTCCTGGCCACA
>Ga0123328_1003468_pt1 | contig 13431 bp, 10 predicted proteins | sample BioC12SIPDNA_2_FD_89702 | JGI IMG/M metagenome (GOLD analysis project Ga0123328, IMG submission 89702) | Anaerobic biogas reactor microbial communites from Washington, USA - Biogas_R1_A C12 SIP DNA | ecosystem: Engineered > Bioreactor > Anaerobic > Unclassified | place: Washington, USA...
CGGTCTGTCACGTCGCGCAGCGATTGCACGGCGCCGGCACCTTGTCCCTCCTCGTCATACAGAAGGGCCGCCTTGCCCCAGATGTAGCCGCCCCTACCCCCATAGAGATGCGGCACGAAGGCTTCGGCCACAACGCCGTCCCCGTCCCTGCAGACCTGTTCGTAATCCCCGTCACTCGCCGCCACGCCATCCAGCAGGACATCCACGAGCATCGGCCGTTGAAAGCCGTAGAACGCCTGAGCATGCCCAGTTGTCCCGAGAACCTCGTCCCCCGGAGTGTCGGTCATGGCCTCCATGGCCTTGTTCCAGGCCGTCACACGGTGCTGCGCGTCAACCACGAAGGTGGGATCGGGTAGGAATTCGATTATGGCCGACAGGTACTTCTGGGCACGTCTGTAGCCGTCCTGCGCCGCTTTCAGCTTCGTTACGTCAACTACCGTCCCCACCACACCCAGGGCCGCTCCACTCTCGTCTTTCATGACTGCTTTGCGAGAGATGCCGTGCGTCATCTCGTGTGCGGCTGAGGCCAGATCAGACTCGTACTCCACCCAACCCGATCCGTCCAACGGCGCACGGAAGCCGGCCAACAACTGCCTGTCGATCTCCTCGTGGCGCCGTGCGGTGTCTTCTGCTGTGATCTCCTGAACGGTGCGGCCGATGATCTCGGCGCCGTCCCGTCCCAGGAACCGGGCGAACGCCTCGTTACAGACCCGGTAGCGGCCGTCGAGATCCTTCAAATACACGGGGCTCGGGATTGCGTCAAGAACCCTCTGCAGGAAGGCCACCTCTCGGCGAGCATTCTGCAATGCCCTGTTACGCCTCGCCGCGAGAACCCCCCGAGCAGGTTGACGGCGAACCCGCCCCTCCCCCGTCTTCCCCTTCATTCACACCCCGCAGCACGATCGCAACGCAGCTGGAACTCTCCCCCCAAGCCCCAGTTCTGGACTCAGCTCACCCGGCCCCTACCTCACTCCGAGGCGGCCGGGGTTGATTGAGCAGCGCGAGCCAGATCATAAATCATCGTTCATTGGGCCACTGTTATTTGTTCAGTATATATTATAGGCCAATAGGCTCGTCGCGAGGTCCGGTTCTTTCCACCCGGGTGTCGCCGCCGTTCTCTGTCGAAGGCGATTGCGGAGACTGGGGCCCGCCCCTTGGTTCGGTTGACACGCGCCGGGGCCGGAGGCCGGCCGCCCTGCTAGACTTGCCGAGCTTCTGAGTGGACAATCCAGGGGAAGGCCCACCCGCCCCTACATCAGGCCGAAGGAGAGCAACCCTGACCGCTGACCATCACGCCGTTGTGGCGCAGGAACTGAGCGTGAGTCCGGGGCAGGTGGCCGCCACCGCCGCCCTGCTCTACACCGGCGCCACCATCCCCTTCATCGCCCGCTACCGCAAGGAGGCCACCGGCTCCCTGCACGAGGTGGCCATCGCCACCATCCGCGACCGTCTGGAGCAACTGGCCGAGGTGGACAAGCGCCGCGAGGCCATCGTGCGCTCGCTGACGGAACGGGAACTGCTCACTCCCGAGCTCGCGACCTCCCTGGAGTCGGCCGGCACCCTCAGCGAACTGGAGGACCTCTACCTGCCCTTCCGACCCAAGCGCCGCACGCGGGCCACCATCGCCCGGGAGCGCGGCCTGGAACCGCTGGCCACCCGCCTCTTCGCCCAGGATCCCGCCGACCCCTTCGAACCCTCGGAAGCGGCCGCCGCGTTTGTCAACGAAGAAGCGGGCGTGCCCACGGCGCAAGACGCACTGGCTGGCGCCCGCGACATCATGGCCGAGTGGGTCTCGGAGGACGCCGCAGCCCGCTCCCGCCTACGCGACCTCTTCGCCCGCAAGGGGCTGCTGGCCTCCACCGTGGCCCGAGGCAAGGAGGAGGAAGGAGCCAAGTTTCGCGATTACTTCGCCTGGTCGGAGGTAGCAGCCAAGGCCCCCTCCCACCGCGTGCTGGCCATGTTCCGCGGCGAGAAGGAAGACTTCCTGGTACTCCATCTGGAGCCGCCGCAGGAGGAGGCGCTGGCCCTGCTGGGTGCACGCTTCGTCGCCGGCCGGGACCCGGCCGGCGAGCAGGTGTGGATGGCGGTGCAGGATTCATACGGACGCCTGCTGGGCCCGTCGTTGGAGACGGAGGCCCGCGCCGACATCCGGCAGAGGGCCGGGGAAGAGGCCATCCGCGTCTTCGCCGAGAACCTGCGCGAGCTGTTGCTGGCGCCGCCGCTGGGCCAGAGGGCAGTGCTGGCGGTGGACCCGGGGTTCCGCACCGGCTGCAAGCTGGCGGTGCTGGATGCGCAGGGTGCCCTCTTGGACCACGATGCCATCTTCCCGCACCAGTCGGAGCGGATGCGGGAGGTGGCCGGGCGCAGAGTACGCGAGTTGGTGGAGCGATACGCCGTGGAGACCGTGGCCGTGGGCAACGGCACGGCGGGCCGGGAGACCGAGGCCTTCATCCGCGGCCTGGGCCTGCCCCCTCAGGTGGTGGTGGTCATGGTCAACGAGAGTGGCGCCTCCGTCTACTCCGCCTCCGAGCTGGCCCGGGAGGAGTTCCCCGACCACGATGTCACCGTCCGCGGCGCCGTCTCCATCGGACGGCGGCTGCAGGATCCGCTGGCGGAGCTGGTCAAGATCGATCCCCGTTCCATCGGCGTGGGCCAGTACCAGCATGACGTGGACCAGGCCGCCCTGCGCCGCGCCTTGGATGACGTGGTCATGAGCTGCGTGAACAGCGTGGGAGTGGAGGTGAACCAGGCCAGCGCCCAGCTCCTCACCTACGTGTCGGGGCTGGGCCCCCAGTTGGCCGGCAACATCGTGGCCCACCGGCAGGAGAACGGGCCCTTCACCTCCCGTCGCGAGCTGCTGAAGGTGTCCCGGCTGGGACCCAAGGCCTTCGAGCAGGCGGCCGGTTTTCTGCGCATACGCGGGGCCGCCAACCCCTTGGACGCCAGCGCCGTCCACCCCGAGCGCTACGCCCTGGTGGACCGGATGGCGCGCGATCTGGGCGTCACCGTGCCCGACCTCCTGCGCGACCCGGCTGCGCGCGGGCGCCTCCACCTCGACCACTATGTCTCCGCCGAGGTGGGCCTCCCCACCCTCATGGACATCATCGCCGAGCTGGCCCGCCCCGGCCGCGACCCCCGGCGCGAGTTCGAGGCCTTCTCCTTCGCTCCCGGGGTGGAGAAGCTGGAGGACCTGGAGCCGGGGATGAGGCTCCCGGGCATCGTGACCAACGTCACCCGCTTCGGAGCCTTCGTGGACGTGGGCGTGCATCAGGACGGCTTGGTCCACATCAGCCGGCTGGCCGACCGATTCGTGCGCGATCCCGCGGACGTGGTCAAGGTCAACCAGAGAGTCAAGGTCACCGTGGTGGAAGTGGACCTGAAGCGGCGCCGCATCTCCCTCAGCATGAGGGGCGGCGACTGACCGCCCATCCTCCCTCCGCGGCGGCGTATGCTGATCTGCGAGTCCCTGGGCAGCGACGCAGGCCCTCAGCGTGGGCAAAGCCATCGACTCTCGAGCCGAAGTACCGCCGTGGGTGAACAACGTAGGCATCTGACACAAGCGTCGGAGGCGCGGCCGGCCGGGCCCGGCTCCTCCCCCACCGCTGAGATTGGGGTTCTGCCCGCGACCGACGCCGTCGCCGCCACGCACGCGGCGCCGGCAGGCCGGGCGGAGCCACAACCGGCCACTCCCGCGGTTCCCTCCCGCCGCGACGCCGCCTTCTCCACGTTCTTGGTCGTGGCCATCGGCGTGGTGATGCAGGCCGGCTCGGCACTGGCCGTGCGGGTGATCGACTCAGTGGGAGTGATCGAAGCCCTGTGGCTGCGGACCGTCTTCGCCGCCGCCGTGCTGGCCGCCCTACGGCCGCGCTCGCTGCGGCTGCCGGCCCGGGGGCATCGTCTGGGCATGCTCTGGCTGGTGATCTCGCTGCTGGGCATGAACCTCTGCTTCTACGAGGCCATCAGCCGCGCACCCGTGGGCATCGTGGTGGCGGTGGAGTTCGTGGGGCCGCTGACGCTGGCCGTGGCCGGCTCTCGTCGGGCCCTCGATATCCTGTGGGTGGTGCTGGCCGCGGCCGGCATCGCCGTCCTGGCCAACCCCTCCGGCTCGGCGGGCGTGGTAGGCATCCTGTTCTCGCTGGCCTCCGGCGCCTTCTGGGCCCTCTACCTGTTGCTGGCCAAGCGCACCGCCGGCAACATGGACGCCCTCCGGGCCACCACCCTCATGCTGGCGGGCTCCTCCCTCCTGCTCACGCCCTTCCTCCTGGCCAGCGGCGTGCGCATCGCCGGGCAGGGCCGGGCCATCCTGCTCGGGCTGGCTGTGGCCATGCTCTCCTCGGCCATCCCCTACTTCCTGGAGATAACCGCGCTGCAGCGGGTGCGGGCCTCCACCTACAGCGTCCTGCTCAGCATCGAGCCGGCCATCGCCGCGCTCATGGGCTTCCTCATCTTGGCGCAGCCGCTCAGCGCGGCGGAGATAGGCGCCATCGTGGCCATCGCCGCGGCGGCGGCCGGCGCCGGCTGGGCGGCGGCGGGCAGAGCGGGGAGCGCACTGCAACCCATGTAACGCGACGCTACCCGGGACTGCGCCGCCCAGGGCCGGCTTCTCCACTGCTCCCCCGCACTACTGTTTCGAGGGCGCTTCCACCAGCAACTGACCGGCACTGGCCGCCGCGCGCGCGGCATGCTCAGCCTTGGTCACGTGGTTCAACATGGCCTTGCCGGCAGCGCGGCCATTGCGCCCCAAGAGAGCCTCCAGCACCGCCTGATGCTCCCGTAGGATGGCCTCGGGCCTTCCGGGGATGGCCAAGAGCGCCTGTCGCGTGTTTGTCACCATATGGCCCAGACTGGTAAGCACATCCGCCAATAGGACATTCCCGGATGCAGCTCCCAAGGCCTCGTGAAATTCGCGGTCCGCCAGGAGCATGGCTTCGTTGTCTCTTCGCTCGATCGCTTCACGCAGTCGCTGAATGCTGCGGCTCATGGTGATGAGCTGCTCTTCATTGATGCGCTCCGCCGCCAGCTGCGCGGCCCTCACCTCCAGAACCTCGCGCAACTCGAAGAGCTGCATGACATCATGTTCGTGGGTGGGGATCCAGGAGACCAGCTCGCCTATCTGGGGCTGCATGCAGTCCTCGCGCACCCAAGTGCCCCGCCCGGGTACCACCCGCAGCACGCCCATGGTCTCCAGGATGCGGATGGCCTCGCGCAGGGAGGTACGGCTCACGCCCAGACGCGTGATCAACTCCCGTTCCGCCGGCAGCTTGGCACCCGAACCCAGCTGGCCGCTGCGCACCAACTCCAGGATTTGGTCCACGGCGCTATCGGAGAGCCGTTTGGGCTTGACAGAGCGAAAGACTTCGTTGTTATCCACGAGACCGGCCTCCTGTCCGCCGGTGACGACGTCCGGGACGCTACGCAGCCGTCACGGATGCGATCTGCTCAGTGGCCCACAAGATATCAGACTCCGAGACCTGCAGGTGAGTGACCATGCGCACAGAACGCTCGTCCAGCGCACCAAAGAGAACTCCGCGGGCGGCCATCTTGGCTTCGAACTCCCATCCACTCATCCCGCCACCTGCCAAGCTCACGTTGACGATATTGGTCTGGACCGAAGCCGGATCAACCACCAACCCGGAGATCCGGGCCAGGCCCTCGGCCAGCACACGGGCATTGGCGTGGTCCTGCGGGATGCGCGCCACGTTCTGCTCGAGGGCGTACAGTCCGGCCGCCGCGATCACTCCCGCTTGGCGCATGCCGCCACCCAGCATCTTGCGGACTTTGCGGGCCCTGCCTATGAACTCGCGCGGGCCCACCACCACGGACCCCACCGGCGCACCCAGTCCTTTGGAGAGGCAGAACTGCACGCTGTCGGCCGCGGCCGCCACGCGGGCGGGCGGCACATCCAGATAGGCCGCGGCGTTGAAGATGCGGGCGCCGTCCAAGTGAACAGGAAGGCCGTGCTCTGCAGCCAGCGCCGCCACCTGTTCCATGTAGTCCAGCGAGAGCACCCGACCGCCCATACGGTTGTGGCTGCTCTCCAGGCAGATGAGGCGCGTGACGGCGTAGTGGATATCGCTGGGCCGGATGGCGGCGGCAACGTCCTCCAGCGCCATGGAGCCGTCAGCCTGATTGGGAACCGGGTGGTAGCTCACCCCTCCCAGAGCGGCGGCACCCCCCACCTCCGCCCAGTAGATATGCGCGTGCTCCCCCACGATGATCTCGCCGCCCCGGCCGCAATGCGTGAGAACGGAAACCAGATTGCCCATGGTCCCACTGGCCACGAACAGACCTGCCTCCTTTCCCAGAAGGTCGGCGGCCGTTTCCTCCAGTCGGTTGACAGTGGGATCCTCGCCCGAGACATCGTCGCCCACCTCCGCGCGAGACATGGCCTCGCGCATGGCCGCGGACGGCTGAGTCTTCGTGTCACTGCGCAGTTCGACAACCCGCATGCCGGCCCCTTGGTTGAAGTTGACATCCCCGAGCGTGCCTTCTAGTATGTGGTCTGATGAGTTGACCGCAGCCCAATTCTCCCATACTGCGGCCTCTTCGTCGCGCTCCAAACGAGTCACTAGGGGAAGACCATGAGCATTTCCATACCATCCGAAAAGCCACCCTTCGACCTCAACGGCTGGCGCAGCCGCATCCCGCTGTGCCGGAAGCTGGTGATGATGCACAACTGCTCGCAGACACCCCAGTGCGACTATACGCGCATGGCGGCAGAACGCTATCTGGAGTCCTGGAACACCGCCGGAATGGATTGGGATGCCTGGACCGATGAAGTAGCCGCTGCACGACACGAGTTCGCCCGGCTCATCAACGCCGACCCCGACGAGGTGGCCGTGTCCACCTCCGTCTCCGAGGCCACCGGCTCCCTGGTGAGCGGCCTCCCCCAGGACGGCCGCCGCAAGATCGTCACCACGGGGGCCGAGTTCCCCGGTGTGGCTCACACGCTGGTTGCCCACACCCGCTACGGTCTGGAACTGAGCTGGGTGCCGCTGCAGCCGGACGGCACCATCCGCCTGGAGGACTACGACGACGTCATCGACGATGACACGCTCCTGGTCTCCGCCACCCACGCCTTCTACCAGAGCGGCTACGTGCAGGACATCGCCGCCATCGCCGCCAAAGCTCATGCCCACGGTGCCATGGTGTACGTGGACGCCTACCAGACGGCCGGGGTGGTCCCCATTGACGTCAAAGCCATGGGCATCGACTTCCTGGCCACCGGCAATCTCAAGTGGCTGTTCGGCATACCGGGCGTGGCGTTCATCTACGTGAAGCGGGACCTCACCGAGCGCCTCCATCCCGCCCTCACCGGCTGGTTCGGCCGCACGGACGCCTTCGCCTTCAACCCCCGGCTGCTCGACTGGCATCCCACCGCCCAACGGCTGGAGACCGGTACCTGGCCGGTGGCCGCCGCCTACGTGGCCAGAGCCGGCCTGCAGATCATCCGGCAGGTGGGAGTGGGCAACATTCGCAGTTGGACGCAACGCCTGTCCGCACAGCTCATTGAGGGCGGCAGAGCCCGAGGTCTTCGCCTCTACGGTACAGACGATGTGGAACGCAAGACCCCGGTGTGCGCCTTCGTGTGCCCCGGTGACTCCCACCGAGCCGAGACACTCATGAAGAAGGCCGACGTCATGGTCTCCGCCCGAGGCTCCGTCATCCGTCTGGCACCTCACTTCTACAACACGCCGGAGGAAGTGGAGATCGCCTTGGATAGGCTGGCCGATGTGTATGCCTCTCCAGAGCTGGCGGCCTCCACGCCCCGGCCGTAACAGCCGGCCCCTGTCGCACTCGCTCCTCCTGCCGGGCGGGCCACCGTCCGCCCGGCCTCATTCCCACCCCGGCGCAGCTGCCTCCGTAGGAGCTCGGCCGATACGTGGAAAAGGAGTCTGGTGGTATACCGAAAGCGAGGGTTACGTGGTCCCCGTAGGGGTTAGGCAGTCGTGCCGGCCGGGCGCCGGTCTGAGCGGCACACGGGTTATCTGTGCGCCTCTGATCTGCTGTAGATTGTTACTACTGTCACCCATACGATATGGGAGGGTGGAAGGACAGATGCTTGATCTCAAAGCAGTCAATGGAAAGGCGGTCATCCCCGGCACCGGCATCGTGGAGACGGGGATCGGCTGCAAGGACGGCAAGATCGTGGTGCTGGCCAAAGACGCCGACCTGCCCGAAGCCGCCAGCGTGTATGACGCGGGCGGCAAGTACGTCATTCCCGGCGTTATCGACCCGCACTGCCACCTGGGCATCTTCACCGGCGACTTCGCTTACGAAACCGAGCACGAGACCCGGGCAGCTTTGGCCGGTGGCGTCACCACTGTGGGCCTCTTCATGGGCGGCACCGAGCCATACCTGCCCCAGCTCCCCGGACTGGTTGACACTCTGAATGCCAAGGCCTCCGCCGATACCTTCCTGCATCTGGCTATGTTCACATCCCAGCAGATGGACGAGATGGAGCGGTGCGTCAAGGATCACGGGGTTGCCGAATTCAAGTTCTACATGACCGGTATCCCTGGGGTATTCCCCAACGTTACCGACGCCTTCATCCTGCAAGGGCTCAGGAGGATGCGCGGGATCAGTGACAAGCTCACCGCCTGTATCCACTGCGAAGACCAGTCCATGGTGGACGCGGCGCTCGCCGAGCTGGTGGCAGGCTACGGTGATTCCGCAGGCGGGGACCTCTGTGAGTGGGCCAAGATCGGCCCGGCGGAGGCAGAGGAGCTGGCGGTCATTCGCGCCTGCTACCTCGCCCACGTCTCCGGAACGAAGATCTACATCGTGCACATGTCTTCGGAGGAGGGCGTGATCGCGGCCGCCGACCACCGGCCGGACAATCTGTTCGTGGAGACCACTTCGCCCTACCTATCCCTCACCAAGGACGACCCGGCCGGCCTCCGGGCCAAGATGCTGCCGCCGATCAAGGACGAGTGCGACCGTGAGGCGCTGTGGGAAGGTGTCATGGAAGACATCATCGATTCCTTCGGCACCGACAACACGCCGCTCAGCCTGGCAGTCAAGGGTGTCGAAAAGGGCATGATGGGCGCTATGCCCGGCTATCCGGTCATCGCCACACACCTCCCTGTACTGCTGCACGAGGGCGTCAATAGCAGGGGCGTGCCGCTGGAGACCATCGTGGAGAAGGCCTGCGCCAATCCGGCCAAGATCTTCAACCTCTACCCGCAGAAGGGGACCATCGCCGTTGGCTCCGACGCCGACTTGGTGGTTGTCGACCTTGACAAGGAGCGGGTGGTGCACGCCGCCGAGCTCTACTCCTTCGCCGACTACTCCATCTGGGAAGGCCGGACGTTGAAGGGCTGGCCGGTGGCCACCATCAAGGGCGGCGTCGTGGCCGTGGAGAACCATGAGATCAGAGTCGAGCCGGGCATCGGCAGATACCTTGCTCGGAGTATCTAGGGGGGAGACGCCCACCTTGTCCCTGATCAGAAGCACGGCAGGCGGCGGACACCGGTGGACACCGGTGTCCGCTCTCCGCGCGGCCTGCGAGCCGTCGCACGCCACGCCCCAGACGAGCCTCATGGGAGTGGCCACATGACCGGCATGGATGACGGCTGGGCGACCGTGCCCCAGGGCCCGGGCGCCGGGCCGGCCACCGAGTACGCCGGTGGCCGGCCGTTCTACGGCTTCGTGGTAGGCATCCTGGTCTTCGATTCCACCACGCCCCGACCCCCGGGCGACCCCGCTCATGCCCAGACCTTCGACTTCCCGGTGACCTATGAGGTCGTCCCGGGTTTCTCTGCCAATGATCTCCGACACTACGACCCATCGCGCCTGAGGCCCGTCCTGGAGGCGGCTCGTAGGCTGGAGGAGCGCGGCGTGCATTTCGTTTCCACCGACTGCGGGCTCTTCTCCCTCTACCAGAAGGAGATCGCGGCAGCGCTCCACGTCCCGTTCCTCGGCTCCGCCCTCACCCTCTTGCCGCTGCTGCAGCTCCTGCTCCCAGCTTCACTCAAGGTGGCGGTAATCACCGGGCACACCGCATACCTCACGGACAACCACCTCACCGCCGTGGGCGCTGATCTGGAGCGAACCGCCGTGGTGGGGATGGAGAACTGCCGCGAGTTCGTGCGCGCGGTCATCAACCGCGGCCCCAACCTGGACCCCGATGCCGTACGCTGGGGCATGCTATCGGCGGCCGCCGAGCTCCGTGATCGCGAGCCACGAATAGGCGCATGGCTGCTGGAATGCCCCAACCTGGTGAGCTTCAGAGCCGATCTGGTCACGGCATACTCGCTGCCGGTCTTCGACCTCATCGCGCTGATCGAGATGAGCGCCGGCGGCCTGGAGTTGCGGCGCTTCGCGCCACGGTATCCCACCAAGTAGCATCGGGGGGGCGGCGCCTCCCAGCGCCGCCCCCCCGATCCACTCCCGAGATCACAGGCCAAGCCCTGCACCCCCGTCGAGGTGCCCTTGGGCCACTAAGCCACCCTTTTGGCCTCGGCCTCCTTGGCAACCTCCCCCTGAGCGAACGACCTCGCCGCTTCAGCCGCCACCGGATTGTAGGTGGCCAGCGCCGTCGCCACCAACAGCAACAACCATCCCACAATGTGAAGCACCGGCATCCACAAGAGGCCCGCGTCGCGCTCAATGACCGACAGCACCAGCAACACAACCGCGGCGATTGCGAAGATGGCGGCCCCCACCCTACTCATCTTCATGAAGTGACCTCCCCTCGCATGGAACCTTACCTGCCCATAGCTTAGTGAGAGATGCCTAAAAAATGCCCAAAGGGTTTGGCAGGCGCCCTAAGAGTCCCCTAAGCGCCAGGTAAGCAATGGGTAAGGTCCTGGCGCCGTCTTAATCTTCATTCGGCCTTCAAGCGGTAGCCCACCCCCGGCTCGGTGAGCAGCAGACGCGGCCGCGCCGGATCCGGCTCCAGCTTGCGCCGTAGTTGACCCACGTAGACCCGCAGGTAGGGGAGCTCCGTCTCATAGCCCGGTCCCCAGACCTCCTGCAGCAGTTGACGATGCGTGACCACCCGATCCGCGTGCTTGATGAGCGTGATGAGCAGCCGGTACTCCCGTTTGGTAAGGTGGATTCCTTCCCCCCCCACGGTTACCTGCCGCTTGGCCATGTCCACCGTGAGATCCCCCGCCACAAAGACCGCCTGCTCATCACTCGCAGCCTTGACGGCATGGCGGAGCGAGACTCGGATACGGGCAAAGAGCTCGCCCGTGCCGAAGGGTTTGGTGAGATAGTCATCCGCTCCCAGATCCAGGGCCAAGATCTTGTCGTCCTCCCGCCCTCGAGCCGAGATGACCACTATGGGCGTGTGAGACCACTCACGCACGGTGCGGATAACATCCAACCCGTCCATGTCCGGCAGCATGAGATCCAGTAGTATGACCTCTGGATTGCGAAAGGCCACCGCCTCGATCGCATCCTTGCCGGTCATGGCTTCCAGCACCTGAAAGCCTTGGCTGACGAGAGTGGTGCGGAGAAAGCGCAGCATCTGAGGCTCGTCCTCCACCACCAACACCGAGGCTTCGCCGCCGCTCATCACTCTCCCTCCACTAGGTCATCTTCCCGGGCCGCGGACAGAGCGAGATCAGGGGGATTGGCCTCAATGGGTAGAAAGACGTGGAAAACGGAACCTCCACCCTCCCGCCGCTCGGCCCATACCCGCCCGCCGTGCACCTCGATGATACCCCTCACCACGGCCAATCCCAGCCCCGCCCCACCCATGCGGCCCGCGGCACCCCGGTAGAACTTGTCGAAGACCAGGGACTCCTCCCCGGGCTCCAGGCCGGGGCCACGGTCGGCCACCCGAATCTCCACGCCTCTCCCCAGGGGCCACGCTTCCACCTCGATCACCGTGCCGGTCGGCGTGTGTCGGGCGGCATTGTCCAGTATGTTGCCCAGCGCCTGCTCGATGAGCACGGAGTCAATCTCCATCAAGGGTAGCGCGTAGTCCATCTTGACCGTCACCTCGTGCCCTGCAAGCTCAGAGGCTCGACGCGTCAACGCCGCCCCAATGACCTCTTCCAAGGGCTGCCACTCCTTGTTGGCGGCCACCGCCCCCGCCTCCAACCGCGTCATGTACAGAAGGCTCCCCACGAGTCGGTTGAGTCTCACGGCCTCCTCGTAGACGGTGGTCAACAGATCACGGCCGGGCTCGGAGCGAAGCAGCTGCTCGTCATCCAACAACGCGCTTGTGGCGCCGGTGATGGCACCGAGAGGCGTCCGTAGATCATGGGACACGGAGCTGAGCAACGCGCCCCTCAAGCGCTCCGTTTCCACGGCCACCCTGGCCTGCTCCGCCTCCACCTCCAACTGCGCCCTCTCGATGGCCAAGCCGGTCTGCGCCGCAAAGGCCTTCAGCTGAGACGCCTGCTCGGCGGAGATGGTCCACGCTGTATCTGAGCGAACCACCAGAGCCCCCAGGTTGCCTCGCGACCCGGTCAGCGGTACAGCGGCCGACCCCGGAGCGCCCACGACCGCAATGTCCTCGTCCTGCCTGGTCGCAAAGGCCCTGGTGGCCAGCTCACGCCACGACACGTCCTGGTTCACCGCGTCGAGCTGCGGCTGCGCTTCAGCGGCCCTCCCTCGGCTCACCCCCGCTGCAGCCAGCACGTGCAGAGGCTGCGCGTCCTCCGCCAAGAACACAGCGGCGGCGGCAGAGAAGAAGCGCCCCACGTGCTCCGCCGCCTCCGCCGCCAGATCCGCAATGGACTCGGTCCGCGCCAGCTCACGGCTCAGAGCCAGAAGCGCGCGCGTCCTCTCCTGCTCAACCGCCACCACCGTGATCTGGTGGAGCAGTCGCGCCGTCAGCGTGCTGATGACAAGCCCCAACGTCAGCAACCCCGCCACCGTCACCAAATGCTTGAGGTCGGTGGGTACAAAGCTGAGGCGAGGCAGCACGAAGAAGAAGTCAAATGCCGCCGCGCACATCACGGCGGTGACCGCCGACGCCATGCGGCTGAACTGCAGCGAAGCCAGCATCACTCCCAGGATGTATACCATGACCAGCTCGGCCAGCGGAAAGAGGGTGGAAAGCGGGAGGCAGGCCAGCGTGCAGGCAGCTACCACCACCAAGCCGAGCGCCAATTGCACCCACAGCGGCTTGTCTGCGGCCCCCGAGAGACGGGTCTTCACTCGCGGCACGGCCCACACTGCCCCTGATCGACCCTGAAGCGATCTGCATACTCCACCATGTTTGCCGCCACCCGCACGGCCCTCAGAGGCGAAGAAATCACCACCACACCGTATCGGCCCCAGTCTGGGAACACGCCTTGGGCGAGGGGAACGGCGGCAACGCTGAGGATGGGCTTCTCGTAGCGCTCCATGAGGGAGATCAGGTGACGGATGAACTGCTCCCGCCGGCGCGCGAAGAAGCCAGGATCGGCGAATTGCCCCTCGTTGAGCTCAATGGCTCCCTCCGCGTTCAGCCGCTCCGCCTGGACGAGA
>Ga0123328_1003471_pt1 | contig 13429 bp, 10 predicted proteins | sample BioC12SIPDNA_2_FD_89702 | JGI IMG/M metagenome (GOLD analysis project Ga0123328, IMG submission 89702) | Anaerobic biogas reactor microbial communites from Washington, USA - Biogas_R1_A C12 SIP DNA | ecosystem: Engineered > Bioreactor > Anaerobic > Unclassified | place: Washington, USA...
CCCTTGCGCACCCGGATGCGGTTCATCTCCTCCAGGCTGCGCGCCTTCACCATCTCCATGAGCGTGTACCGCTCATCCATCTCGCGCACCAGGTTGTTGAGGACGCCGGCCGCGTTCTTCATGTGCGTGACCACCGGAACCAGCAGGTGGGGGATGCGCTCGTAGTGAGAGAGCTCCACCTTCTTGGGGTCGATGAGCACCATGCGCACCTGGTCCGGCGTGCTACGCAGCAGAACCGAGGAGATGAGGCAGTTGATGCAGCCGCTCTTGCCGGAACCGGTGGTGCCGGCGATCAGCAGGTGGGGCATCTTGGCAAGGTCGGTGTAGACGGCCCGGCCGGAGATGTCCTTGCCCAGCCACACCATGAGCGGGCCGGCATGCGGCGGGAAGTCACGGTAGATGTCGCCCAGGGTGACGTACTGCGGCCGCTGGTTGGGAACCTCCACCCCCACCGCGCTCTTGCCGGGGATGGGAGCCAGGATGCGGATCTCGGTGGAGGCAAGCGCGTACGCGATATCGTCCTTCAGGTTGGTCACCTTGCTGACCTTGGTGCCGGGCGCCAATTGCAGCTCGTAGCGCGTCACTCGCGGGCCCGTCACGGTGCCGCTCACCCGCGCATCCACACCGAAGTAGGCCAACGTTTCTACAAGGCGCGCCCCGGTGACATCGTCCGCCTTGAGCTCCGCATCCGCGGACACCTTGCTCTTGCGCAGCAGGTCGGACTCTGGGATCAACCAGGTGGTCGTGGCCGGTTCCTGCTCGCTGCCGGTGGCCATGCCCGCCGGGGTCACACCTGCCACCACCCCGGTACCCACCCCGGAGGTCACCGTCTCCCGTTTCTCTCCTGCCGCGCCGTCTGCCGGCCCAGCCTCGGGCGGGCGGCCACTCAGAGCCTGGTCCGTTCCTTCCAGCGGCGGTTCTCGGTGGCCCGAGCCGGCCGCACTGTCGTGCTCGCCGGGTCCCCGCACCAGCGTCGGCACTTCATCGGGCTCCACCGACCCGCCGCCGGCGCCGTTCTCAACCTCCAACCCCTCCGCGGTATCCTGGTACAGATCAGGGAAGTCGGTGGCGGCGTCCCGCAGCCGCCGCGGCGTCACCGCGGGAGGGCTCACGATTCGCAGCGGCGGGTTGGCCAGCCCCCCCGGGGGCCCGAAATCCAGTTCAGCGAACAGGTCATCCTCTGCCACCGGTGCTGGGGAGGGCTCGGGACCAAAGCCCGTGAGATAGGGATCATCCAGCGGACCGGGTGAAGCAACGGCCGCTTTCCGCCCGGCCCGCAACCGTCGGGTTCGCTCGGTGGCGGCAGTTCCCACGGCTCGAGCCGCCCGGCCCGTCCCCGCCGCCACACGCCGGATGGTCCAGCCGGTGAGAAGACTCACTCCCCCCAACAAGGCCAGCCACCCCAGTATGGCCACCCCCACCGCTCCAATGAGCCGGCGCCCCAGCACAAACAACACCTCTCCCACCCAGCCCGAGCGGCCACGGTACACACCGGCCACGTACTCCGGCAGGTCGTGGCCGGAGCCGAAGGGCGGGAACCCGGCCGCAGTGAGCAGGAAGAGGCTGAACAGGAGCAGCGCGCCGCCGGCCACGATCGCCCGGGAGAGTTGGGGACGCCAACGTACCACCAGCGACACCGCCAGCAGCACCAGGGCCGCCGGGACCAGGAAGGCCAAGCGTCCAAAGGCCACCGCCAGCAGGCCCGCGGCAAATCCCCCTATGATCCCTCCGGCGGTCTCCCCCGCCAGCATCACGAACACCAGGAAGGCCGCCAACCCCAGGCAGGCCAATCCCCACAACTCCGATGCGTGCCCCTTCTCCTGCACGGCAACAGGTGGTCCGGTCGGCACCTTGCCTCGCCGCACCTGGGTGCGCGCCGTGGGGGCGGAGTCGCCCCGCCGTCTCTCAGCCTCGCCCGGCACTCACACCTCTACGACCACGGGCAGCACCAACGGGCGGCGCCGCGTCTTGCGATAGAGATAACGCCGCAGGAAATCGTGGATGTGCAGCTTGAGGACAGTGGTGTCCGTGTTGTGCTGTAGTTCGTCGCTGTGCAGGGCATCGATCAGTTCGCTCTGGGCTTGGGCGGCCAACTCCTCCTCATCCCCCGAGTGCACGAACCCCCGGAACAGAAGATCCGGTACCCCGACCAAGCTCCCATCCTGGGCCCGCACTGTCACCACGGCCATGACCAGCCCATCCTGAGAGAGATGCGTGCGGTCGCGCAGCACAACGTCGCCGATACCGCGCATGGCCATGCCATCGACGAAGATCATGCCCGCGGGTATCCGGTCCGCCACCCAGGCTTCACCGTCAGCCAGCCCCAGGACATCGCCGTTCTCCAGGATGAAGATGTCCTCCTCCTTCATACCGCACTCCCGCGCCAACCTGGCGTGGAAATGCTGGTGGCGAATCTCGCCGTGAACCGGCATGAAGAACCGGGGGTGCACGATGTTCAACATCATCTTGAGCTCTTCGGCGGCGCCGTGACCCGAAACGTGTACCTGAGCCTCAGAGCCCCAGATTACGGTGGCACCTTCGGCGAAGAGCCGGTTCACCGTGCGATGCACACTGCGTTCGTTGCCCGGCACGGCCCGCGCGGAGATGACCACCGTGTCGGGAGCCTTGATATGCACCACGTGATGGTCACCGGCCGCCATGCGGGCCAATGCCGACATGGGCTCGCCCTGGCTTCCGGTGGAGATGATGACCACCTGCTCGTCCGGGAGGTCCGTCACTTGGGCGGGTCGTATCAGCACACCCTCCGGTATCGTCAGATACCCGAGGTTGGCGGCGATGTTCACGTTCTTGGTCATGCTGCGCCCCACGACGGCCACTTTGCGTCCGTGGCGGGCGGCCGCATCGAGCACCTGCTGCACCCTGTGGAGGTGACTGGAGAAGCAGGCCACGATGATACGGCCCGGCGCCGTGGCGAAAACGGTCTCGAAGGTCTTGCCCACCGAGATCTCCGTGGGCGTCATCCCTGGGACTTCAGCGTTGGTGGAATCGGACATAAGCAGAAGCACGCCGTCCCGGCCCAGGCCGGCAAAGCGGTTCAGCGCCGTCAACCTGTGGTCCACGGGTGTCTGGTCCAGCTTGAAATCGCCCGTGTGCACCACGGTGCCTTCCGGGGTATGGATGGCCAACCCTAGGCCATCGGGGATGCTGTGGCACACCTCCATGAACTCCACCTGGAAGGGCCCAACCTCCACCGTCTTCTCCGGCCCCACTTCGCGCAGGTCCGCCTTGCCCTGCAGGCCGTGCTCGCCCAGCTTGCCGTTGAGCAGACCCAGGGTCAGGCGCGAGCCGAACACAGGCATGTCCACCTGCTTCAGCAGATAGGGCAGCGCCCCGATGTGATCCTCATGACCGTGGGTCAAGAAGACACCCAGAGCATGCTCGGCCCGTTCCACCACGTAGCTGAAATCGGGCAGGACCAGGTCCACACCCAGCATGTCCTCGTCCGGGAACATCAGCCCGGCATCGACCACCAGGAACTGATCATCGTACTCGATGATCGTCATGTTCTTGCCGATGGCCCCCAGGCCACCCAATGGAATTACCTTTAGCATCGCATTCCTCACCTAGAGGATGTTCTCCAATCCCACCACCAGTCCCTGCAGTGACGCCGACCGCTTGACCGCCAAGACGACTCCGGGCATGAAGCATTCGCGGGACAGGGAGTCATGGCGAATGGTGAGCGTCTCTCCCAGCCCGCCGAAGATGACCTCTTGGTGGGCCACCAGCCCCGGCAGCCGCACGCTATGAATGGGCACGCCGCCCGCCGCCGGCGCGGAGGAGGCGACCTGTGCCGCCGCCTCCTCCCGTGCCGCGGCGATCAGCTCCGCCGTGCGCTTCGCCGTCCCCGATGGTGCATCCAGCTTGCGCGGATGATGTAGTTCCACAATCTCACAGGCAGGCAGCACACGCGCAGCCTCTGCGGCGAATCGCATCATCAGCACTGCCCCCAGGGCGAAATTGGGTACAATGAAGGCCGCCCGGCCCTTCTCTTCCGCCAGCAGCCCGATTCGCTCCAGGTCCGCGGGCGCCAGCCCGGTTGTACCCACCACCACCGCCACGCCCGCCTCCAAGGCCGCCAGCGTGTTGCCCAGGACCGCATCGGGACGAGTGAAGTCCACGAGCACGTCCAAGCGGGCCGTGCTCAGCGCGGAATCCAGGCTGACGAAATGGGGTGCTTGAGCCGGGAAGTCCTCGGAGTGCGGCTCCGCATAGGACGGATCGATGGTGGCGACAAGCGCCAGCTCGGGATCGGCCGCCACGGCCGCACACACCATGCGCCCCATGCTGCCCAGGGCCCCCGTCACGCCTACCGCTATATCTGCCACAATGCCACTCCTCCCTCTGCGCCCGGCGGGCAGGGCGGCCCCGGCGCCGTGCTGTGTCAACTGGGGAGGGCGGCGCGGAACACCGATTCGTCTGATCCTATCCCGGCCACACACAGGAGGTCGGGCTGGAACAGCTCGCAGGCCAGCTCCCCGATCTGATCGGCAGTGACGGCGTCGATGCGGGCGGCCGTCTCGTCCAGGGACACAATCTCGGTTTCGGTCACGATGCCTTTGCCCAAACGCGTCATCCGGCTGGAGGTACTCTCCAGCCCCAGAATCACCCGGCCTTTGAGGTGCTCCCGTGCTCTGACCAACTCCTCCTGCCCCACGGGCTCGCTGCGCAGGCGCCCGATCTCCCGATAGACGGTCTCCATGACCTGCGCAAGACGATCCGGCCGGCACCCGAAGTAAATGCCGCTCAGCCCCGTTTCCCTGTACATGCTGGCAAAAGAGAAGATGCTGTAAACCAGTCCCCTCTTCTCCCGCACCTCCTGGAACAGCCGCGAGCTCAGCGACCCTCCGAAAAGGCCGTCCAGCACGGACAGCGCGAAGCGCCGCTCATCGCCGCGGGCGATCCCCCGCCCGCCCACACAGACATGTACCTGCTCTGTCTCCTTGGCCAGAAAGACCTGACGCGGCGACCAGGCAGGATCCTGGCGGTCGCGCAGAGCACCCTGGGAATCGGTCACAGGCATGTGGGTTTGCAGCAGTTCCCGCAACCGGTCGTGGTCCACGTCACCGGCAGCCGCCACGACCATATCGCCGCACGCAAAGTGCCGCCGATGATAGTCACGGATGTCCGCCTCCGGCAGAGCCGAGATGGTGTCGATGCTGCCCAGTACCGGCTGACCCAAGGCATGGTCGCCGAACACAGAGTGCGCGAAGACGTCATGAACGAGTTCCTGAGGAGCGTCCTCATACATGGCGATCTCTTCCAGCACCACCTCCCGCTCCTTGTCCAGATCAGTGAAGGTGGGGGTCAGCAGCATATCGGACAGGACGTCCATGGCCGTGGGCAGGTGCTCATCCAGGCACCGCGCATGCACCACCACATACTCCTTGGTGGTGGCTGCGTTCAACTCGCCTCCGATGGCATCGAAGGCCTGTGCTATCTCCTCCGCGGTATAGCGCTGCGAGCCCTTGAACAGCAGGTGCTCGATGAAATGCGTGACTCCCGCATTGTGATCGCCCTCGTTGCGGGAGCCCGCCGGGATCCAGAAACCCAGGCACACGGAGCGCACGTGGTCCAGCCGCTCGCTGACCAACTGCTGGCCGTTGGCCAGCGTCTCCAGCCGATACTCCTCTTTGTCTTGCCGGGAACTGGACATGCTCTGCGATGAGGGCCCGGCTCAGGCCTCCATCTTCTCCAGCAGCCGCAGACTGATCTTATCCTTGCCGCCCTGCTGGGTGACGTCCAGCACTTCCACCTTCACCAGATCGCCTTTGACCACCACCTCTTCCACCGTGTTCACGCGGTGCGGCCCCAGTTTGGAGATGTGGATGAGGCCGTCAGTACCCGGCTTCAGATTGACGAACGCCCCGAAGTTCGTGGTGGAGGCTACCCGGCCCACGATGACGTCACCGGCCGTGATGTCGCGAGTGATGCTGGCGATGCGTTCCACGCAGGCATCACCCAGCCCGCCGTCCGCGGCGTACACCTTGACCAAGCCGTCGTCATCCACCTCAATATCGCACTCGAACTCTTCCTCCATGCCACGGATGGTCTCGCCACCCTTGCCTATGATGGCCCCGATTTTGTCGGGATCGATGCGGATGGTGGCTATGCGAGGCGCGAACTGCGAGAGACCCTCGCGCGGCGTCCCAATAGCGCTGTTCATGACGTCGATGATGGCAAGGCGCGCCCGCTTGGCCTGCTCCAACGCATCCCGCAGAATGTCAAACGTGACGCCCTTGATCTTGATGTCCATCTGCAGGGCAGTGACGCCCTCCGTGGTCCCCGCCACCTTGAAGTCCATATCCCCCAGATGATCCTCTACCCCGGCGATATCCGTGAGCACAACGTAGTCCTCACCTTCCTTGATGAGGCCCATGGCAATGCCCGCCACGGAGCGCTGCAGAGGAACGCCCGCATCCATGAGCGCCAGGGAAGACGCGCACACGCTGGCCATGGAACTGCTGCCGTTGGATTCCAGCACCACCGCCACCAGGCGAATAGTGTAAGCGAAGTCCTCCTCATTGGGCATGAGCGGCCGCAGGGCCCGCTCTCCCAACGCGCCGTGACCGATCTCACGCCGGCCGGGACCACGCATGAAGCCTGCTTCTCCCACGGAGAAGGGCGGGAATTTGTAGTGATGCATGAAACGCTTGGATTCCTCGATGCCCAGCCCGTCGATACGCTGCTCATCCCGCCCAGTCCCCAGCGTCAGCAGGCTGAGCACCTGGGTTTGGCCGCGGGTGAACAAACCGCTGCCGTGCGTGCGCGAAGCCACGCCCACCTCGGCCGACAGCGTTCGGATCTCATCAGCAGCACGGCCGTCAGGGCGAATCTTGTCCACGGCGATACGACGGCGCACCGTTTCCTTCTCCAAGGCGTCAAAGGCCCGCGCCAGCGCCGCGGTCTCCGCGGAAAACTCCGGGGAGTCCTGCGCCGAAACCATGGTCTCCAACACCTGATGCCGGACAGCCGACACCGCTTCGTTGCGAGCCAGCTTCTCCTGCACGCCTATGGCGTCCAGCAGCGCCGGGCCGAATTGCTCCCGGATACGCCCCATGAGCTCTGGGTCCGCCTTGCGCTCCGCCACTTCCATCTTGGGCCGGCCCACCACCGCGCTCCATTCCTTGAGCGCCTGCACCTGCGCCTTTATGGCCTCGTGACCCACCTTCATGGCCTCAAGCAGTTCGGCTTCCTGCACCTCGCAGCAACCGGCCTCCACCATGCTGATGGCGTCTTCCGTGCCCGCCAGCACCAGGTTCAGGGTCCCGGCGTCAATCTCATCGAAAGTGGGGTTGAGCACCCAACCCGCTTCGGTGCGAGCCACGCGCACGGCCCCTATGGGACCTTGAAACGGAGCCTCGGAGATGGTGAGCGCCGCCGATGCACCCAGCATGGCCAGCACGTCATAGGGGTTGGTCTTGTCCACCGACAGCACGGTGGCCACGATATGCGTCTCCCGATTGAAGCCCGCGGGCCACAAGGGCCGCACCGGCCGGTCAATCATGCGGGCGTTGAGGATGGCCTGGTCACTGGGGCGGCCTTCCTTCTTGATGAATCCGCCGGGGATCTTGCCCGCGGCGTACATGCCTTCCTCCACGTCCACCGTGAGAGGGAAGAAGTCTACGTTGCGTTCCGATTTGGCAACCACGGCGGTGACGAGCACCATGGTGTCTCCCAAGCGCACGAGAACGGCGCCGCTGGCCTGTTTGGCCAGACGCCCGGTTTCGAGCGTTATCTCCTTGCCGTCAAGGAGGATACGGGTAGTATGGACGCCGGTTTGAGCGCCTGTTGATTCAGCCATTCCTGTGGTTATCTCCTTTTCTCGCCCGGGACCCTCCCGAGCGTAGTATGGCTTGTGTGCGCCGCTCTATTTCCGCAGGCCCAAGGCCTTGACGAGACCACGGTAGCGCTCCACGTCTTCCGACTGAAGGTAGTTGAGGAGACGCCGCCGTTGGCCCACCATCTTGAGGAGGCCGCGACGCGAGTGGTGATCTTTCTTGTGGATCTTGAGGTGCTCCGTCAGCACATTGATCTGCTCGGTCAGGATGGCCACTTGCACCTCCGGCGATCCCGTGTCCGTCTCGTGTTTCTTGAAGCGATCGATAATCTCCGTCTTACGCTCTTTGCTCAGCACGGTCCTCTAAGCCTCCTAGGCTCCTTGCCCCCAGCCGGGATGCCGTGATCCGGGCCGAGTGACAGGTGGGTCTCACACCACACCGCGCGCGGCGGGGGTTCCCTGTAGGTTAGCACATGCGTGTGACGGCCTTGGGCGCCCCCCGGCCGGCCCGGCAACCACAGCTTGCTCCCTCCGGGTGACTGTCGCGGCGGCGACAGAACCGGGCTTCAGCGGCCGAAGAAGCGCTGAGCTTGAGCCACATCCGCCTGCATCTGCCCCATCAGGCTCTCCTTGTCCGGGAAAGTCCGTTGGTCTCGCAGGCGGGCCAGAAACTCGAGCACCATGGGCTCTTCATACACCGAGCCGTGGAAGTCGAGCAGAAACGTCTCGATCCGCACCACCCCGTCACTCTCGAAGGTGGGGTTGGTCCCCACGCTGGTGACGGACATCAGCTGTGGGCGGCTGGACAGGCGGGTGCGGGTGATGTAAACGCCCAATGCGGGGAGGGCGGCATCAGGCCTCACGCGGAGATTGGCCGTGGGCATGCCCATGGTACGGCCCCTCCCCACGCCGGAGACAACGGTCCCGGACAGGGAATGCGGGCGCGTGAGCAGACGCGAGGCCTCCTCCACGGCTCCCTGCGCGATCAGACGGCGGATGCGCGTGGAGGACACCGACCCTCCTTCGTCCCGCAGAAGCTGAAGGGCGCTGACGGAGAAGCCCATCTCCTGCCCGAACGCAAGCAGGTCCGCCGCATTGCCCTCGCCACCCCGACCGAAACGGAAGTTCTCGCCCACCGAAACCTGACGAGCCCCCAAGCGCTCCGAAAGGAGGCGACGGGCGAAAGCGTGCGGCGGCAACTGGGCAAAGGCCAAGTCGAAGGGGATGGCCGCGATCTCCCCCACGCCCAGACCTTCCATCAACTCCACCTTGGTCTCAAAAGGCGTGAGGATGGGCGGCGGCTCCTCCGGGCGCAGCACCACCCCGGGATGCGGTTCAAACGTGACCACGGTGGCCACCCCCTGCATGGAACACGCAGCGGTGACGGCCATGTTGATGATCTGTTGGTGGCCGGCGTGCACGCCGTCGAAGGCGCCGATGGCCACCGCCCGCGACATGGGCAGAGAGGCTATGTCGTCTAGAGATCGATAAACGCGCACGGACCCTCTCTTGCCCATCACTCCTGCGGATCAACAAAGACTACCAGCGGGGAGGACACCCCGCCCACCCCCTCATACACTCCGAGAAGCCGCCCCGAGCCCCACACCGCTACGCGGCCCGCGGGCAACCCCTGCAGCTTGTTCCCGTTGCGGGCCAGCGTCTCTTCGCGGCCGTGCACATCATAGCGGGGAAGCGTGGACAGTGCCGCCGCAAGGGAGAGAATGGCCGGTGAGCCGCCTTCATCCAAGCCGGCCGCCACGGCGGCGGGCGGCACAGCCTCAGTCACGTGAAGCGCTCCCACCCGGGTGCGGCGCAGAGACGCTGCATAGGCTCCCACGCCCAGGCGGGCGCCTGCATCGTGCGCCAGCGTGCGGATGTACGTGCCCTTGCTGGAGCACACCAGCACCTCCGCCTGCTGCGCTTCCTCGTCGAAGCCGAGAAGCTCGACACCATAGATGGTCACCGTACGTTCAGGAGTGTCCATCTCTTCGCCGCGATGCGCCCGCCGATAGAGGGGCTCCCCTTTCACCTTGACGGCGGAGGTCAAGGGGACCCGCTGTAGGTACTCCCCCACAAACGCTTGAAAGGTGGCCGCCACGCCCCCTGCGTCCGTCCTGGCTCCGGTGGCTTCGATGACCCCGGTGGGATCGTGCGTGCTGGACACCGCGCCGAACTGCACCGTCATGCGGTACTCCTTGGGCATGTCCATGAAAAGACGGGAGGCCCGCGTGGCCTGCCCCGCCAGCACTATCAGCAGTCCGGTGGCAAAGGGGTCCAGCGTGCCCGCGTGCCCTACTCGGCGCCCCAGGAGGGGGCGGAGCTTGCGAATAACGTCGAAACTGGTCCAACCGGCCGGCTTGTCGATCAGGATCACTCGCGCCGGCCCCGGCGTGTCCTGCCTCATTGCCGCGCGGCCACCTCACGCTCCAACTGCGCGATGCCCTCTTCCGTCCGGCCGTGGAAGGTGTAACCGGCCGCGCGCACATGACCGCCTCCACCCCAAGTGTGCGCGATATCGGAGACGTCGATCTTCCCGTCCGTGGAGCGCAGGCTCACCCGCAACTCCGGCGTGCCCGTGGGCGTGAGCCTCTCCCTGACGAGCGCCGCCACACGCACCCCGGCGATGGTGCGGATACCGTCGATGACCCCTTCCGTGTAGCCCGGCTCCGCTCCCGTCTCGCGGAAGTCCTTCACCGACAGCACGGAGACGGCCAGCCGCCCGTCCAGCAGCAGGCGCAGGTTCTCGAAGGCGCGCCGGTTGAGCCTGACCTTGGCGATGGGCACGTTCTCGTAGACATGCCGGTAGACCTCGTGCACGTCGACGCCCAAGTCCTGCAGGTCGGCGGCCATACGGTGTGCCTGCGGGGTGGTGTTGCTGAATTGGAAACGCCCCGTGTCCGTCACCACGCCTACGTAGAGGCAGGTGCCGATCTCGGCGTTGAGAGGGAGATCGGCCGCGCGCAGGACGCCATGCAGGATCTGCGTGGTGGAAGAAGCGCCGGCGTCCACCAGGTTGAAGTCTCCGTACAGCGGGTTGTCCGGGTGGTGATCGATGTTGACCCAGAACTGAGCTCCCACGCCCTCGCCGCCAAACCGCGCCGCCGACGCACAGTCCAGCGTGTAGAGAGTGGCGTCACCGGCTTCCGGCAGCTCGCCTCGCACCAAATCACCGAGCCGCGGAAGCCACGTCAGCTCCGGGGGGAACGGTTCCCGACCCGGAACGAACCCGGTCCACGCCACACCCAACTGCTCCATCACCAGCCCCGCGGCCACAATGGACCCCAACGCGTCCCCGTCCGGGTTCTCGTGCACCGCCAGTAGCACCCGGCGTTCGCCCTTCATGCGGGCACCGATCTCTTGCGGCGTGGCACGCCGCCCCCCGGCTCTGCCTGTCATGCACTTCCCTCCGGCAATCCCCGCTCCTCATCCCCGGCTTCCTCGCCGTCTTCCGCGCCTTTCTCCTCCGCCGGGGGCTGCGACAGATCAATCCCCAGCTCGCGCTCCTGCGCCCGCAGCATCATGTGGATCTTCATGCCTTCGTCCACGCTCTCGTCGTACACGAACTGGAGTTCCGGCGTGCGCCTCATGTGCAGCTCCGCCGCCAAGCGTGCCTGCAGGAACCCATGCGCCGCCTCCAGGACTTTGAGCGTGGCGGTCTTCTGTGACCGATGCCCAAACACGGAAACGAACACCTTGGCGTGACTCAGGTCCGAGCTCACCTCCACTCCGGTCAGCGTCACGAAGCCGACCCGGGGATCCTTCAGCTCCCGGGAGACGGCGGTGCTCAGCACCTCTTTGACCGCTTCGTTGACGCGCCTCATGCGCTGATTGGGCTCAGACATCGACCTCGTACACCTCCCGTTGCACCCGGGTCACTTCCCAGTCCCGGCCGTCGAGGTACGCCTGTGCGGCATCCAGCGCGTGATCCAGCCCCGTTGGGTCGGACGCGGCCACGGCCACGACTATGACGGACCGTTGCCACAGATCCTGGTATCCCACTTCTGCCACGGTGGCCCCACGATCACGCACGAGATGCGAGCGAATGCTGCGCAGGAACACGCGCTTCCCCTTCAAGGAAGTGCTGCCGGGAAAGTACAGCTCCACTGCCAGCACCCCCACGAAGCCACGCGCAGATCGCTTAGGAAGTGCGGGCAACTTCCTTCGTCTCGTAGGCCTCGATGACGTCGCCCTCTTTCAGGTCGTCGAAGCCATCGAAGTGCAGCCCGCACTCGAAGCCGGCCAGCACCTCGCGGGCATCCTCCGTGAAGCGCCGCAGCGAGGCGATGGTGCCGTCGTGGATGATGCTGCCGTCGCGGACCACGCGCGCACGCCCATTGCGCACGAGCTTGCCCGAGGTCACATGGCAGCCGGCGATGATGCCTACCTTGGAGAAGCGGAAGATCTGCCTCACCTCGGCCGTTCCCGTTTCCTCCTCCACGTGCTCCGGCTCCAGCATGCCCACCAGCGCGGCCTGCACGTCTTCCAGAGCCTTGTAGATCACCCGGTAGGTGCGTATGTCCACGCCTTCTTGCTCAGCCAGGGCTTTGGCCGCACCGGAAGGGCGCACGTTGAACCCGATGACCACGGCATGCGAGGCAGCGGCCAGCATGATGTCGGATTCGTTGATGCCGCCCACGCCGGAGTGGATGACCCGCACCTTGACCTCTGGATGCGTGATGCCATTGAGCGATTCCTCCAGCGCCTCCACCGATCCCATCACGTCACCCTTGACCACCAGTGCCAACTCCTTCACCGCGCCTTCTTTCAGGCGGAGGTAGAAGTCATCCAGGCTGGTAGTGCCGGCCGGCCGCGCCTTGGCCACTTGCTGCTCCATGCGCAGCCGGGCGCTATGGGCCTCAGCCTTCTGGCGGGCGAGCCGCTCGTCTTTGGTCACGCACACCGCATCGCCGGCAGTGGGCACAGTGTTGAGGCCCAGAATCTGCACCGGGATGGAGGGACCGGCCTCCTTCACCGGCGCACCGGTGAAATCGAACATGGCTTTGACCTTGCCGTGGGCTTCGCCGCTGACGACGGCGTCTCCCACGCGCAGTGTCCCCCGCTGCACCAGCATGGTGGCCACCGGCCCTCGGCCCGCGTCCAGCTGCGCCTCCAGGATGATGCCGGAGGCCTCCGCCTTGGGATTGGCCCTGAGTTCCTGCACGTCCGCCACCAGCAGGATCATGTCCATGAGGTCATCCAGCTTGATCCGCTTCTTGGCCGACACCTGGACCATGACCGTCTCGCCCCCCCACTCCTCGGGAATGAGACCCTGGTCTGCCAGTTGGTGCTTCACGTTGTCGATGTTGGCGTCCGGTAGATCGATCTTGTTGATGGCCACCACGATGGGCACTTCCGCGGCCCGGGCATGATTGATGGCCTCAATCGTCTGCGGCATGACTCCGTCATTGGCCGCCACCACGATCACCGCCACATCCGTCACCTGGGCGCCCCGTGCACGCATAGCGGTGAAGGCCTCATGGCCCGGCGTGTCCACGAAGGTCACATCGCGCTGCTTGTGACGGACGCGGTAGGCTCCGATGTGCTGAGTGATGCCGCCGGCTTCGCCCGCCGCCACCGCCGTCTCCCGCACGGCATCCAAGAGCGACGTCTTGCCGTGGTCCACGTGACCCA
>Ga0123328_1003476_pt1 | contig 13415 bp, 7 predicted proteins | sample BioC12SIPDNA_2_FD_89702 | JGI IMG/M metagenome (GOLD analysis project Ga0123328, IMG submission 89702) | Anaerobic biogas reactor microbial communites from Washington, USA - Biogas_R1_A C12 SIP DNA | ecosystem: Engineered > Bioreactor > Anaerobic > Unclassified | place: Washington, USA...
GGAGTTCATCGACGTGGCAAACAGGGAGAATGCCGCCCTGGTCCGGCAGTACAACCTCAGGCTGATCCCAACACAGGTGTTTCTCGACACCGAGGGGAAGGAACTCTGTCGGCACGAGGGCTTCATCTCGCGTTACGGCATCCTCGACAAGTTCCGCGAGCTGGGCTACGCCTTCGCCGCCGAAGCCCTGAAACCAGCTTTCAGCCGCCTGGAACCGGCCGGCGCCGACGGCCGGGACAGGGAGAGGGTCTGCTGGTTCTGCGACGGTGACATCGATGCAAAGACCGCCGTGGTCGTCAAGACCGACAAGGGCGACGTGACGCTCTGCTCACCGCACTGCTGGTTCATCATGTACTCGTGTCTGACGCAGGACAAGACGGGGTTCGACGCCAAGGCGTCGGTGGCGGACTGGGCCACGGGCCAACTCGTGCCTGCGACAGCGGCCATTTACCTGTACGGTCTTGAGGAGAAGTCGGGACGGCCGACGATCAAGGCCTTCGCCGACCGCGCCACAGCCGAAGCCGAACGGAAGGCCGCCGGCGGCAGCCTCGTCGGCTACGAGGTTCTGAGACAGAAGGAACTGGCTCCCCGTTGCGGCTTCTGCGACCGAGCGGTCTACGCGGAGGATGCGGCCCTGGTGAAGATCGACGGCGTGCACAGCTGGGGCTGCTGTTCGCACTGCGCCATGGGCGTGGCGGCGCGGACCGGCAAGAACATCGAGGTGCACCAGAAAGACCGGCTGACGGGCGAGATGATCGTGGTCAAGACCCTGGGCGGCTACATCCAGTCCGTCGAGCCGCCGACCGCCGTGGCCTGGTTCGGCAAGAAGAAGACGGCCGATGGCTCGTACATCTCGGCTGGGTGCTTCCACCAGGGGTTCTTCGCCAGTCTGGAAAACCTGAAGAAGTGGGCGGAGGAGAATCCAGCGGAGATCGGAAGCGCCATCACCATCGACCAGGCCCTGGGCGACAAGATGCGGATGTCGCCGGCCCAGATCGCCAAGGCCTGCAAGATGGGCCAATGTGCTCCCAAGTAGCGCACCATTCAGGAGCGTCGGCATGAAGGTCAAGAAGGCCCTGAGCAACGTCCTGCTCGCATTCCTGCTGGTGAGCATCGGCTATGCCGTCGGCCGCGAAACGGCGCCGGTGGGCGCCGGCAAAGGGTCGCTGCTGGTTCCGTCCTCGGGGTCGGTTCAGTCGCCGACGGCCAGCGGCGAGGTGGCCGTGACCGACCAGGTGATGGTCTACTACCTGCACGGGATACCGTGCATCACCTGCACGATGATCGACACCACGGCCGAGGCCCTGGTACGGGATGAGTTCGCCGCCGAGGTCGCTTCCGGTCGCGTCGCCTACGCCTCGCTCAACTACCTGGACCGGGAGAACGAGTCGCTGGCCGACAAGTACAAAGTGGGCAGCAACATGGTGATCGCGGTACGCGTCCGCGACGGCCTGGAGGTCCAGCGCGTGCGACTGGATCTCGTTATGGAACTGGCCGGCGACCGAGAGCAACTGGCCGACTACATCCGCCACGGCATTCGAGCCTGCCTCGAAGGAGGGCGGCAATGATCCCGCCGGCCGTTCTCGGAACGGTCTTCGTCTTCGGCCTGATGACGGCGGTCAGCCCGTGCCCGCTGGCGACGAACATCGCGGCCATCAGTTTCCTGAGCCGCAATGTCGGCAGCACGCGCCGCGTGCTCGTCTCGGCGCTCTTCTACACACTGGGCCGCACGCTGGTCTACGTGGCCCTGGGTGTGGCTCTTTTGTGGGCATTCCAGGCCCTCAGCGGCGGCCAGGGCGACCTTGAGGAATATGCCAGCCCCGCATCTCGCCACCTTCAGCGTTACGGCAATCTGGCGCTCGGGCCGGCCTTGCTGCTGGTCGGCATGGTCCTGTCAGGCCTCCTGGAGCTGAACCTCTCCATCGGCGTCGGGGGGACGAGGCTCCAGGAACGAACTGCAGGAGGTGGCCCCGTCTGGGCTCTGCCGCTGGGCGTCCTGTTCGCCCTGGCCTTCTGCCCGCCGTCGATTGCCCTGTTCCTGAGCGCCCTGGCTCTCTCGGCAGAGCACGGCAACGCGGTCGTGCCACCGTTGGTCTACGGCGTGGGCACCGCGGTGCCCGTGCTGGGCTTCGCCCTGCTCATCGCCTTCGCCGGGCAGTACGTCGGCAAAGCCTTCAACTGCCTGACGCAAGTCGAGCGCTGGTTCCGCCTGATTGCCGGCACCGTCTTCATCCTGGCAGGCATCTACACCATCCTGACACACATATACGGCCTAAGCCTGCCGCCCGGCGTATGAAGGCCGCGTCCCGAGATGAGAACACTGGACACCCTCGGACGCCAGGACCGACGCCGAACGATTCCTGAACAGGCATGCACACCAGATGTGCAATCCGGCGTGGAGGCGAGCCGTGCTTTTGTTCCAGGGCCTCCTCCGGAAGACGAGCCCAATCGGGCCAAACCGCCGCAGGCCGACACGGCCGGGTGTACCTGCAGTTGAGACAATAGACATCATATCAAGACGAAGGGACCGCCCCCGTGCCGTGGTCGGAGTTGAGAAGGAATCTAACCGAATGACTCTACGTCGGTTATGAGCACGATCCTGTGACGCCGTGCTTCAAGTAAGGATTCCTTGAACACGCCGGCCTTCCCTCCCACACCGAGAGTCCTGGGCTGCGTCCACCCTCGGACCGACCGAGCCATGTTCAGCCCCTTCACCGTAGCCGCCGCCCTTGCGTAACCACAGCGCGGCATGATACTTGCACATGAGCCGCTTGGGCAGTCTTCCCAGTTCCGAGAGTGAGGTCGTACCCATGAAGAGCGTTCCATCAGCGTGGTCTCCCGTCGTGCAGATCGAGAACCTGACCAAGCGGTTCCGCTATGGTCATGGCGTGGTGGAGGCGGTCAGCGGCGTGACACTGTCGCTCACGCGTGGGGATTTTGCGGCGGTCATGGGTGCGAGCGGCTCGGGCAAGAGCACCCTGCTCCACCTGGCGGCCGGTCTGACTCGGCCGGACGCCGGGACGATCCGCATCGCGGGGACCGATCTGCACGCCCTGAGCGACCGCGAGCGGACGGTGTTCCGCCGCAGAAACATCGGCCTGGTGTTCCAGGCCTTCAATCTGATTCCCACCCTGACGGGCGAGGAGAACATCGCCTTGCCGATGCTCCTGGGCGGTCGGCCGGACGACAACGGCGACGTGGCCCGCCTGGTGAAGGAACTTGGGCTGAAGGATGTGTGCGCGCGGCGGCCGGACGCCATGAGCGGCGGCGAACAGCAGCGTGTGGCTATCGGCCGCGCGCTGGTCACGCGACCGTCGCTGGTCCTGGCCGACGAGCCGACCGGCAGCCTCGACTCGGCCAACGGACGCAGGCTGTGCGAGAGTTTCCACAGGCTCTGCCTGGAGCACGGCACGACGGTGCTCATGGTGACGCACAACCCGGTCGTGGCGTTCGCTGCCGAAAGAATCCTCATCCTGAAGGACGGACGTCTGATCAGCGAGACCCACAGGGCGGACTACGGAACGGTCCAGGAGCTCACGCAACATTACATTGAGCTCACAGAGTCCGCCCCGCAGGAGGTTCGCGGATGATCAGGCTCCTTGTCTTGCTGCGTCTGGTGATCGGCCCGAACCTTCAGCGACGGTTTCGCACCTTGGTCACGCTGCTGGGCATCGGCATCTCGGTGAGCCTGGTGGCGTGGAATCTGCGCGGGTTCGATGTGGTCCGGGCCCAGGTGCGGTCGGCCGCTGAGCAGCAACAGGGGCGCTTCGACGCCGTGATTGTGCCCAAGGACTTCCGCGGCGCGCGGCTCGATACGGCTGTGGTCGAGGCGGTCGGCCAGGATAAGGCCGTGGCCGAGACGGACGCGGCGGTGAAGTCGCGTGTGAGGCTGATTCGCCCGCAGGAGGTACAGCAGCGCGGGCCGTTCGGCGGGACGACGGTGGTCGGGACAGCAGCCGCCCAACCGCCGCAGCCGCTTGTCGAGGGGCGCTGGCTCGGCCGTGGTGAGAACGAAGCGGTCGTCGGCGAGCAGTTCAGGCGCAAGTACCACCTCAGCCTCGGCGACACGGTGGTCGTGGCCGGCATGGGCAGTGAACTGACGTTGACAGTGGTCGGCGTCGTCCCCGGAGCGCCCCCGCCGGTACAGGGCGTGCGGATGATGCCTGCGGCCCACCTGGGTGACCTGTTCGTCTCGGGGGCCACGGCCGAGAAGCTCAATGGATACAGCGACCGCCCGAGTATGCTGTGCATCGTGCTGAACGATCCGGAGGCGTCGGCGGAGTTTGCCGCCGCGTGGCAAGGCCGGCTCGCCCAGGCGACGCCCGAGGCGACGATGCGGTTGCTGAAGGTCACGGACGACGATCCCATGGGCGCGCCGCCCGGAACCATGCAGCAGATGCTCCTCGCCAACGGCACGATCCTGGCGTGTCTGGCAGCGATGTTCATCATCTTCGTCACCCTCAGCGCGAACGTGCGCGAACGGATACGCCAGTTCGCCATTCTGCGGGCCCTGGCCCTGTCGCGCAGCCAGCTCATCGCGATGGTGGTTGTGGAGGCCCTGCTGCTGGCCGTCGGCGGGTGGGCGGTCGGGCTGGTGCTGATCAAGGGATTCCTCGTGGTGGGGCACGCTCTCGGCGGCAGCGTTGCGGCGTTCCGGTCGAGCATGTTCTCGCCGGCTCCACTGGGCGAGCAGATCGTGCGGGTTTCGCTGCTGGCGGCAGTCGTCGGGGCACTGGCCGCGGCGGTGCTTCCGGCGTGGCAGGCGTGCCGGATCAGCCCCGTGGATATCCTTGGCGGCCAGACAGAGCGGCGTCACGGGAGGTTTCCCGTCGCCATGGTGCTGCTCGGGCTTATGCTGATTGCCGTGAACCCGGTCATCATCGTCCTGGCTCGTTACAGCGAGGCTGTGCGGTCGGGGCTGGCTCACTTGTGGGGCCTGGGGCCGCGAGGGTTCGCCGCGCCGCTGGTCGGAAGCGTGGCCATGATCGTCGGTTTCGTTCTGATCGCGCCGGCGGCGGTCGTGGCGGCCGAGAGGCTCTTCGGGCCGCTGGTGGCGTGGGGTCTGCGGCTCGACCGGCGGTTTCTGCGCGGGCAGCTTTCGGGCAATCTCTGGCGAACCACCGGCACCACGATTGCCCTGTCGATCGGCCTGACGCTGTTCATCACAAGTGTGGTCTGGGGCTACTCGATGCTTGTGCCGTTCACGCCGACCGAAGGGCTGCCGCGGATGCTGGTGGCCGTGCTGCCGGCGGGGCTGCCCGACAGCGCGGTGGCCGACGTGCAGGCCGCGCGGGGCATCAAGGCCGGAGAGTGCCTGCCCGTGGCCGTCGAACAGCCGCGGCTAACGGCCGAGATGCTGGCCTCGCCGCCGTTTGCGCACATCGACGCACAGCAGCAGCATCTGATGGTGATGGGCGTGGACCCTGGGCGGGCCTTCGGCGGGGATCGGCCGCTGTTTGATCTGGACTTCGTCGCGGGAAGGCCCGAGGCGGCCGCCCGCGAGATGGCGTCGGGGCGAGGATGCGTGGTGCCCGACCATTTCTGCACGCAGACCGGCCTGGGCCTGGGCGACAGCTTCAGCCTGGACGTGCCGAACGTGCCGGGGCGACAGGTCAGCTACCGGATAGTGGGCGTGGCGTCGGTGCCGGGCTGGAACTGGCTGACGAAGTTCTCGGAGACGCGGCGGCGGGCCGGGCGTGCCCTGGCGATGATCTTCGTGGACTACGAACAGGCGCGGACGGACTATGCGCTGGACCGCGTTGGCTACTTCTGGGCCAACGTCGAGAGCGGCGTGACGGCCGGGCAGATTCAGAAGGAGTTGGAACCGCTGGCCCGGCGGCATGCCGGCGTCCAGGCGGACGTGCCGGAAGTGGGCAGCGCCGCCGTCGGGAGCCAGTACATCAAGGTGACGGATCGCGAAGAGGTGCTCACGATGCTCATGCGACGGGCCAATGACGTGATCTGGTCGCTGACGTGGTTGCCGCTGATCACGCTGGTCATCTCGTCGCTGGCCGTGTTCAACGCCATTGTGGCATCGGTGCGGAGCCGGTTCTGGCAGTTCGGCGTGCTGCGCGGCGTCGGGCTGACCGGGGGGCAGTTGCTGCGTCTGATCCTGGGCGAGTCGGTCCTGATTTGCGGCGCGGCCTGCGTGCTGAGCCTGGCGGCCGGGATCGCTCTGGCGTGGTGCGGGACGCGGCTGTGTACGCTGTTCTTCTTCTTCGGGGGCCACACGCCGCCGCTGGTGTTGCCGTGGTCGCTGGCCCTCGGGCTGCTGCTGGCATTCGGCCTGTGCCTGCTTGCGGCGGCGATTCCGGCCATCCAGGCCGCGACGCGCGAGCCGCTGAAGTACATTCAGGGAGGTCGGCTTGCCGCGTAACGGGGCCGGCGTATAGGGAGAGACCGATTCATGGCATGTCCGCTGAAGGTTGAGGGCGTCAGGAAGTGTTTCCGCCAGGGGGACCGCACGATCGCGGCGCTGGACGGCGTTGATTTCGAGGTGGCCTCGGGCGAGTTCGTGGCCGTCATGGGGGCTTCGGGTTCGGGCAAGAGCACGCTGCTGCACGCGATGGCCGGCCTGACAGACGTGGATGGCGGCCGGATCCTGGTCGAGGGGCAGGACCTGGCCGCACTGGGGGATGCCGCCCTGACGGGGTTCCGTCGTCGTCGCATCGGGATTGTGTTCCAGGCATTTAACCTCATTCCCGTGCTGAGCGCGGAGGAGAACGTGCGTCTGCCGGCCATGAGCGCCGACGGGCTGGACGCCCGCGTGGATGCCCTGCTGACGCAGTTGGGGATGGCCGACCGTCGCTCGCACAAGCCGCACGCCCTGTCCGGAGGCGAGCAGCAGCGTACGGCCATTGCGCGGGCCCTGATCGGCGATCCGGCGATTCTGCTGCTGGACGAGCCGACTGGAAGCCTGGACTCGGTGGCCGGGCAGGAGCTGTGCCGGACGCTACGGACGCTGTGCGACGGCCAGGGCCGCACGATTGTCATGGTCACGCACGAGGCGAGCGTGGCGATGTGGGCGGATCGCGTGGTCACTCTGCGGGACGGGAAGGTGGTGGACGCTTTTTCCACGAAGGACTGCGACGACTCGCTGGCCCTGGCCCACCGGTACCGGGAATCGTCGCAGGCGGCCCGGGTCGCTGGAGGGCGCCCATGAGCGGGTTTCTGCCGGTTCGACTGGCGCTGGCGTTTCTTCGCGCGCGGCTGGTGCGGTGCGTTCTCTCGGTGCTGGCCATCGTGGCGGCCACGTGCGTCGTGGTGTGGATTGTCGGCGGCTACGAGGCGTTACTGAAGAGCTACGACAAGTTCGCCCAGCGAGCCCTGGGGCGATACATCCTCTCGGTGGATCCGATCAGCCGCGCACTGGACCGCGAAGTGCCGCCGTCGGTGGTGGACGCCTTGCGCGAGGATCCCGCGGTGACGGCGGCGGACCCGATGTGGGCCGAGCGCGTGACGGTGCGGCCGGTGGGGGCGTCGCGTACGCCCGATCCGAATGCGTCCGTCGAGGATCCCAGCGCCATGGCCGAGGGGGACGCCGGCCCGCGTCCGACGAACGAGGTGATGCTGCTGGGAACCGATGCCCCGGCGGCGCCGTTCGAGATGCTTCGCGGCTCGTGGCTCGACGCGCAGGCGGCCTCCGACGGCGATGCAATTGCGGCCTGCCTGAGCGACGAGGTCGCGCGGCGGCTGGGCCTGGACCTGGGGAACACGTTTCTGGTCGGGCGTGCCGATGACGCCCCGACGGCGCGGGTCATCGGCATCGTCGATAACCCGCCGCAGACCATCACGGGTTCGCGCGTCGGCAGCGTGACGTTGCCCAGTCCGAGCATTGCCGGGGCCTACGTGTCAATGCAGGACGCCGAGCGGATCCACAAGTGCCCGCGGCGCATCACGTTCGTCGGCGTGAGCCTGGCGCCGACGGTGGACGTGCATGCGTTCCGCTATGGCTGGGGCCCCCGGCTGGCCGAGGGGAACAATCCTCAGCAGTTCCAGGAGGATATGGACCTCGAAGAAACGCTGGACGAGGCGGAGGCGGCGCGCAACATGGCGTTGCAGGCCTACGGCGCCACGGGCATCAGCATGCTGCTGGCGTTCTTGATGGTCTTCAATACGCTGAACATGGGCGTGACCGAGCGGATTCGCCAGTTCGCGCTGCTGCGTGCGGTGGCCCTGACGCGGCGGCAGGTGGCCATGGTGATTGTGATCGAGGGAGCGGCCCTGGCGTCGCTCGGCTTTGTGGGCGGCCTGGCGCTGGCCGTCGTGGCCTTGCGTCTCACCGGCTCCGTGGGCGACGATGTGTTCCGCCACAGCCCGACGCTCGGCGCGATGAGCGTGTCGCTGGCGGCGGTCTCGTCGTTTGGCGGCGCACTGCTGGCGTCGATTGTGCCGGCCCTCCGGGCGACGCGCGTGCGGCCGCTGGACGTGGTCGCCCCGGGGATGCGCGCAGGGGGCGCCGCTCGCCGGGCATCGGTGTGGCAGGTGGTTGTCGGTGTCGCCCTGGTCGCGGTCGGTCCGGTGCTGGTTTTCGTGCTGGTGCCCGGTTTCAAGGGGCACGCGGCAATTCCGGCCATGGCCGTCGGATTTGTCTGCCTGGCCGCCGGGGTGCTCCTGCTGGCGCCGCCAATGGTGGTGCTGGTGGATCGGATCGGCAGTCCGCTGCTGGCCCGGGTGCTTGGTCTGAGCCCCGGCCTGCTGCGGCAGCAACTCAGTGCGCACCTGTGGCGAAGCGTGGGCTCGGCGATAGCTCTGACCATCGGCCTGGGCCTGTTCCTGGCCATCCAGACGTGGGGCTTCACGATGCTGAGCGCCTTCGTGCCCGGACCGTGGGCGCCCGACGCGATTATCGCATTCGGTCCCGGAGGCGCCACGGCGGACCAGACGGCCGCCATCGCGCGGCTGGACGGCGTGGACGGCGAGTGTTGTCTTCCCGCGGTAGTGGAGCAGCCCCGGCTGAAGGAAGACCTGACCGGCAGCGCGCGGCGGGCGTCGATCATCCGGCAGGACAACGTGACCATGATCGGGCTCGATCCGCAGCGAGCCCTGGGCGGCGCGTCGCCGCTGATGGATCTGGAGTGGGTGGCGGGGTCGCCCGAGACGGCCATCCCGCGCATGGTCGGCGTCCGCGGCTGCGTGGTGCCGGACCATTTCCTGCGAGAGACGGGCCTTGCCCTGGGCGACAGCTTCACGGTAGTGCCGCCGGAGAATGCCCTGGAGCCGCGCACCTATACGATTGTCGGTGCGATTCGCCTGCCCGGGTGGCACTGGGTCTCTAAGATGTCTGGGCTTCGCGTTCGGACGCATCGCACGGCTGCGCTGGTGTTCGCCGACTATGCGACGGTGGCGGACGACTTCGACCTGAGGAACGCGTCCCACGTGTGGTTGCGCGGGTCGAAGGGCCCGATCAACCAGCAGGCTCTTCAACACCAGGCGAACGACATCGTTGCGGCGGGCCGTCCCGGGGCCACGGGAGCGGAGGACGAGGGGCCGGCGGTGCGTGTCAGCACGGCCGAGCGGACGCGGCAGATGGTGCTCGGGGCCGCGGGACGATGGATCTGGGCGGCCAGCGTGCTGCCACTGGTGGTGGTGCTGATCGCGTGCCTGGGCCTGTTGAACCTGATCCTGGCCTCGGTCCGGTCGAGGTACTGGGAACTGGGCGTCCTGCGGGCCATCGGGTTCACCCGGTGGACGGTCGTGCGGCTGATTGTCGCCGAGAGCCTGCTGGTGGGCGCGGTGGCGTGCCTGCTGAGCCTGCTGTTCGGGCTGGTGGCCGGCTGGTGCGGGATGGGCGTAGCGTCGCAGATGAGTTTCTTCGGGGGCATGAAGACGTCGCTGGTGGTGCCCTGGGCGGGCATCGCCGTGGGGTGGCTGGTGCTTCTGACGTTCGCGGCGCTGGCGGCGGTGTGGCCTGCGACGAGCGCCGGTCGCAAGCGCCCCCTGGATCTGCTTCAGGACGGCATCAGCGCGTTCTGACCGAGCCTGCCCGGCGGCAGTGTGCTTGCGCGGCACGGGATCGTTCCGGCATCTCTTGCGGCGGCACGGTTATACGCAGTGCCATATTCTTCCCTGGCCGCTGGCCGATCCCCATAAAGAGAATCGGCCGCAAGTGATTAGCTTGCGGCCGCTTATATTGGTGGGCAGGGGCGGATTTGAACCGCCGACACACGGATTTTCAGTCCGTTGCTCTACCAGCTGAGCTACCTGCCCTTGGGATGTCGCCGGAACGACGCGAGCCGCCCCGGGCAAAGCCTTATAATAGCCGACAATTGCGGAATGTCAAGGGAGTGGCATCCCGCCGGTGCACTAACGTTTCGGGGAAAGCAGGGGCAGGATGCCCCTGCGACTCATGGGCAAGATGCCCATGCCAAGGCACCGCCCCCGAACGTGAATGCCCCCACCTCCCGCAACGGAATAAGCTCTTACTGCTGCGCGTCGCCGGACGGCTGCTGGGCGTCTTCTTCGCCCTCGGGCTCCAGCGTCACGAAGCCGCTCCGGGCCATCAGCCGCTCGGGGTCCACCAGGGCGGCCAGGGCTTTCTGTCGTTGCTGCTGGATGGTGCCGACGGTGAACATCGGCAGCCGCTCGACGTATTCGCTCTGCTGGATTCTGGTCACGTCCTTGACCTGGAAGACCGTGACGCGGTCGAGCTGCGGATCGCCGACGGTGCCCAGGCTCTGGCCGGCATCGACGACCTTGAAGACGGCCTTGCCCTGTGGATCGTCGTACCGCGGCGAGGGCCGGCGCACGCGGTGGCGGTCGCCGCCATAGGGCGGCGGATCGAGCTTCAGGCCTTTCTCGGCAACGGCGGCTTCGAGGCCCTTCTGCTGTGCCGCGGCAAGAATCTCGGCCGCTTCGGTCTCGGCCAGCTTGAAGGCGGCCTCTTTCTTCACGTTGCGGACGACGACATCGCGCACGTCATTGAGAGAGGCCGGAACATGGGCCGGCTGAATCTCCCGAACGACGAAGAGATAGGCGTTCTTGGTGCCGTCGATCAGGACGCCATCGGGGCGGCCGAGGAAGATCTGCGGCTTGGGATCGAACGGATCGATGCTGAAGACCAGGTCGCCGAAGAAGATGGGACGTTGCCACTGCTTGCCGGAGGGCATCTTGGCGGCGGTGCCGATGCCGGTGGTCACCTGGCGAATCTGATCCTGGGCCAGGAAATCGCCGGCCGGGTAGTGAACGACGTACTTGTCGTCGGCGAGGTTCTCCAGGCCGAGCATGGGCCGCTGAAGCAGTTGGCTGAGAATCTCCTCGGCCCGTGCCCTGGCGGCATCGGCCCCCTTCTGATTCTGAAGGCGCGTTCTGATTTCCTCGCGGACCTCAGCCAAGGGTCTGTAGGTCTTGGCCGGCGTCGCGGGGGTCTGGGCGTCGGTCGCCGGAGCGGGCGAAGGCACCGCCGGCACAGGCGCAGACGCCGGCGTCTGGCCGACAGCGTCCGCAGGGTCGGACTCGGTAGCTGTTGCGGTCTGGCCGGGGACGGCCTGGGCCAGGGTCGCGGGCAAGCCTACGCCGCCGCCATCGTTGGCCTTCTCGTCCTCGCCGGCGGACGGCGCGGCGTCGGGATTGTCGGAACCGGCCTTGGGCGCCGTCGGCGCTGGCGACGGAGCGTCTGTCGCCGGCGGTTCGGGAGCGGTCGCCGGCGTCTTCGGCTCCTCGGGGGTGACGACGAATTCCATGTCTTTGTTGAGGTTGTAGTAGTCCTCGATTTCCTTATCGGTCACGACAGCCTCGGCCCGGAAGACGTCGGCCTTGACCTTCAGGTACTCGAACCGGACGCGGTTGGGAATCTTGCAGCCGAAACCGTTCTCGGTCTCGTCGGCCAGCTTGTCCTTGTACTGCTCGAAGTGAGCCACAAGTTGCTCCTCGGTCGGCTCGGCCACGCCATCGAGGTAGCGACGGAATTCGAGGGAGACCTTGTCGATCTCGGCGTTTTCGGCCACCTGACGGAAGAAGTCGTCCACGTCCTCACTGAAAGCCCTTCCGGCGTGCCTGAGCGATTGCAGGTACAGGCTGAGGATCATTTCCTGTCGAATCGCCGAGAGGACTCGCTGTCGGAAGAAGCTTGTCGGCGGGCTGGTCTGCTCGAAGAAAGCCTCGTGCAACCACGCGTTGAGGTACTGGGGAGGCAGACCGCAGGTCATCCATTCGCCATAGTGGGCCTCGGCCATTTCTTCGGTCACGCGGATGCCGGCCTTCTCGGCCTCCTTCATCAGGATGGCCGTGGCGTAGATCTCGTGGAGGGCCTCCTCGGACAGTGTGGTCTCGGCGATGCCGCCAGCCTCGATGAATCGCATCGGCAGAACGCTCTGATAGCGGAACAGGGGCTGCATCTGCGGAGATGCAAGCAGGCTGCGCAGCTCGGGTTGCTGGAAGAGCTGTGCGAGTTGCATCTGGAATCGCGCCATGCCGCGGAGGTTGAGGCGGATGTCCTGGTCTTCTTCCCTGGTGACCTTCATCCCCATGGCGGGGAGGTCGTAGACGGGCGTGCGGGCTTGGGCTGCCATGCGTCTCTGATTCATGAGGTCCGGCAAGTACATCAGGGCGCCGAACGTCACCATGGCAAACAGCGCGCCGAGAAGCAGGATATGCCCGTACTTCTTGTGCTTACGGAAGAACTTCAGGCTCATGAAAGTCTCCTTGTGTCGGGCGTCCGTGTGCCCGGTGGGGAACTGAGTGCCAAAGGCGATACTGTAGCCTCCCGGGGCGGCCAATTCAACGAAAAACGGGGTCCGGCGCGGCGGCCGGTCGCCTGGGGCGGCTGCGGATTGGTCTTGACACCGGCAATCGGCATCTGATTAAATCACCACGCCCGGCGTCGGACCGCTGTCCCCAGACAACCCGGAGCAACGGCTCACACGCAGTCAGGAGTTGTCCATGGCGAAATCGCTGGTAGTGGTCGAATCGCCGGCCAAGGCCAAGACCATCAAGAAGTACCTTGGGGCCGGATACGAGGTGAAGGCCTCCAAGGGGCACGTCCGCGATCTGCCGAAATCGGCCCTGGGGGTGGATATTGAGGACAACTTCAAGCCCAAGTACACGGTGTCGCGCGACCGGACGAAGCTGGTCAAGGAGCTGCGCGACGCGGCGAAGAAGGCCGACACGGTCTACCTGGCGACGGACCTTGATCGCGAGGGCGAGGCCATTGCGTGGCACCTGGCCGAGGCGCTGAAGCTGGATCCCGAGACGACGTACCGCGTGGTGTTCAACGAAATCACGAAGCCGGCGATCCAGGCGGCGTTTGCCGAGCCCGGCCGCGTGGACATGAAGAAGGTGGATGCGCAGCAGGCACGGCGGATACTGGACCGGCTGGTGGGGTACAAGCTGAGTCCGCTGCTGTGGCGTCGGGTCCGCCGGGGCCTGAGCGCCGGTCGCGTTCAGAGCGTGGCGGTGCGGCTGGTGGTCGAGCGGGA
>Ga0123328_1003477_pt1 | contig 13414 bp, 8 predicted proteins | sample BioC12SIPDNA_2_FD_89702 | JGI IMG/M metagenome (GOLD analysis project Ga0123328, IMG submission 89702) | Anaerobic biogas reactor microbial communites from Washington, USA - Biogas_R1_A C12 SIP DNA | ecosystem: Engineered > Bioreactor > Anaerobic > Unclassified | place: Washington, USA...
ATGAAGGACAGATGGCGTGTGCCCTCGATCTTGACCAAGGGCTCGGTCAGCGTGGCGAGGACGATCGAGGCGTCTTTGAGCGGGCCCTCCGGATAGAGATAGAGGCGTTTGGCGGCGCGGTCGAGATACCACTCGCCCGGCACGTCCAGCTCTTCCAGCGCGTTCAGCGCGAAGAAGCGGCGCTTGGCCGCGCCCCATGTCCCGCCCATGATGCCGTAGTTGTGCGGGGCGGCCAGCGTGATGACCCGCTTGTCGCGGTCGTATGCGGCCACGCGGATCACCTCGTCGGACCAGTCGTGCGTCCAGTAGCCGAGCAGCCATACGCCCTGTTCGAGATTCCAGCGCGCGGGCCGCGGGTCGTCGAACTCGAACGCGCCGGGGCGCGCTTTGCGCAGCGCGGGATCCGGCGAGTCGGGCTTGGGCAAGCCGGAGTCCACCGCCTTGGCAAAGCTGGCCCAGCCGGCCTCGGGCGCGTCGGCGTTGGGCCAGCGCGCCAGGGTCATCGGACGTCGGTCGACATAGAGCCAGGGCGCAGCCGGCACGCCGCGGTAGGCGGTCTTGAACGGCGGGAATGCGTCGGCCGCCAGATGCGACAGCTCGCAGACCCGCACCTGCCCGCGCGCGGCCGGATCGAGCCGCTCCAGCACCGCGGGATCGGTCACCGCCGCGAAGGCGGCGGCATCCAGCGTGACGCCGCCGTGCAGCCGCGCCTGTCCGCGCTTCTGGGCGCGGTAGACCACCGGCGCGCCCTCGCTGCCGCTGTCTTGCGCATTCAGTTCAAACGCCGCCTGCTGCCGGTAGACGCCCGGGCCCACGAGCACCGTGACCGCCTCGCCGCCGGCCAGCGAACCGTCCTTGCGCGCCGCGCGGATCGCGTCGCGCGCCTGCTCCAAGCTTTGATACGGCCGGCGGCGGCTGCCGTCGCCGCCCGTCCCGGCATCCGCCGCGACATAAATCTCACGTTCCGCAAAGGCGCACGCCGCCACACCCGACACCAGCCACGCCGCCACCCTGCCCAAGCCCATTCTCCGCATCACAGCCCCTCCTCGCCCTTTTTCATCTCACCCAACTCTTTGACAATATCCGGCAGGTCAGCGTATTTTCGCCATTGGCTCAACGAGGCCCAGTTCGACACCAGGGTGTCGCCGGCCCACGCCTGGATGATTACACCTTTCAGTTTTGCCCCGCTGATCCGCTCGCGTCCCCGCAGCGAAAAGTAGTAGTAGGTCTGTTCCTCAACTTCTTCCGACTGCAGCGTCACGCGCGCGATCTTGCCTGGCTCCAGCGTGACCGTCTGCTCCTTCTTGTCGACCACCAGATCACGGTTGCCGGAGGCTTCCCCGATGTAAAATGCCTTCACGGTGACCGGACGGGTTTCATTGCCCAGCACCCGCAATTCAACGCCGTATGTGAGTGAACGCTTCTTGTTGCGGTCGTAATACCATTGGCCGCTTGAATCGCCGGACTGCCCCACGCGCGAGCAGCGCATGAACAGCGAAAGTTTCGTGTCTGCGGCGGCCGCGCCTTCATGGGCATGCTGCGTGGCGGGCTTAGGAGAGGCAGACGGCGTGAGCGCGATTTTCTTCCCGCGCAACGGTTCGCCGCCCCGTCTAACCTGGCGGATCATAAACATTTTAACCACTGAGGGGAACACTTCGACCGCAGCCGGCTCGGCATCCTCAGGCAGCTCATAAAACGCGCAGTAAAGCTTGGAAAAACCGGGCTGGAGCATATCAACACCCGCAAACAGCGCGCCCTCGGGAATGTAGTGCTGAGCGAAACCGCGCTCGGTCTGGGTGAAGGCTCGGCCCTGACGGTCATGCAGCGTAGGCGAGGGGATCTCAACCGGCACACGCGAATCGTTCTTCACGCGGTAGGTGACAAAGACGAACTTGCCGTCGGTCGTCAAAGCCTCGCCGACGCCTTCGCGGCGCGGCAGGATCTTTTTCCCGAGCGCATCGACCGATTCGATCGCCCAGGTCGTGTCACCCTTGAGATCCGCCGGCGCATCGCCGACCGCATGGTCGACCACCAGCACCGCGCTGTCGCGATGCGTGACCTCATCCGAGGAGCCCGATTCCACATACCCGGGGCCGAAGCGCTCGCGCTTGAAAACGACCTTGATCTCGCGCGGCACGTAGGTGACCTAGGCGACGTACGCGCGGTCGTTGTCGCACAAGGCGTCCAGCTTGGCCTGAACCGTGGCCCCGTCCTTGCGTTTGAGCGTGACGACCCCGTTTTCCTCTTTGACGAACGAGGCTTCGATGGCGCTGCCCCCCGTCTTGCTCGTCCACGCGCGCACCTCGTTGTCCGCGCCGGCCACGCAGGCCAACAGCAGCCCCACTACACAGATCAGACGGCTCATGATCGCTCTCCGGTTATGTTTGGGTCCAGTGTAGCAGATTGCGTTTTCAGCAACCAAGCTTTTTCCCGGCCCCGTCAGAACGAGAGCAGCATCTGCCAGATGAACATCGCGCCGCCCGCATCCGCCGCGCGCCAGACCCGCTCGGCCAGCTCTTCGCTGCCGCGCAACGGGGCACCCAACTCGCGCCGGCGCTCTTCCCACGGCACGCACACGCCTGGCGGACGTCCGCCCGCCGCCGGCCACGCGCCCGCGGCCGTGACCGTGCCGGGCACGACGCGCAGCGGCTCGGGGGCGGCATCCGGATGCTCATAGACCCCGTATTCGCGGGCGGCCTCGACCAGCGCCCGCATGTTTTCAGGACGCGTGTCGTTCTGCATGATGGCGCTCGCGTCCAGGATGTAGCCGCCCTCCCGCCCCACCGTTTCGATCAGCGTGCGAACCTCCTGGCGCACCTGGTCCGGCGTGCCGATCGCGAGCGTGACATTATTCAGGCCGCCGCTCAGCGCGAACTTGTCATGCAGCGTGCGGTCGGTCAGCAGCGGATCGCCGCGGTCGATGTGATAAACGATGCTGCGGTCCGGCAGCTCGCGAAAGGCGTCGAGGTGCGCATTCCAATTGCCCTCGGCATAGAACAGCGTCTGGTGCCCGCCGCGCCACAGCTCCTCGATGATCGGCCGCACCGTCGGCCAGTAGACGTTCGCGAACTGGTCGGGCCGCACGAACGGCACGCAGCCGCGGTGCATCCAGTAGCCGATCGGCAGTTGCGACGCGGGATCGGCCGTCGCCGCCGCCACCCCGTGCAGATGCGGCATGAGCGCCTCGCACGCCTGCATCACCTTTTCGGGCCGCTCAAAGAGGTCCATGGTCAGCCCGATATAGCCGCGCAGCTTGTCGCCGAGGATATCCAGCGGCGCCTTGAAAATGCCGGCAAGCGCGCCCGGCATGCCGCATTCGCCGCGCAGGCGGGCGCAGTGCGGCCCGAAGGCCTGGAAATACTGCGTCATCGCGACGGCGGCGGAGACCAGCGCGACGTTGTGCCGGAACGTCACGGGCTCGCCGGCCGCCGCGATCACGCGCGACGCGCGCGGCAGCCACACCTCGTAGAGGAAGGCCGTAGGGTCGTCGATCAGCCGGTCGTACTCGTCCTCGCGCATGAACGCCGCCTCTTCCGGCGGCTCCCGGTATTGGAAACCGCAGTCCGGCGGCACGTCCACCCCCGGCACGCCGTAGTACCGCACGCCCGCCGCGTCGGTGATGCCGGTCCAGACATACACCATACTGGCGGGGACCGCGTCCCAGTCGTAATCCTTGCAGCAGCGCACCATCGCCTCGAAGGCGTCCGGATAGTGCTGCGTCAGTTGCTGGCAGGTGTAGCCCGCGTGCCGGCCCGTGAACTCCGCCGCGAACGGCCGCACCGGCACCCGGTCCGGTTTGAGATTGTTGAGCGCGGTCACATACCGCCGCAACCGCGCCTGATAGAGCGCCTCCATGTCCTGACCCATGTGCTTCTCCTTCCAGCGTTGAACGTTCAAAGTTGGGCGTTGAGCGTCGGGCGTTCATCCCCCCTACGACCTCAGCCCGCCCAGACGTCCGTCCAGCCGCTTCGTGTCTTTCACGACCTCGTCCCAGGTCACGACCCGGCCGGTGTCGGCGGCGGTGCGTCCCAGGATCGTGATGAGATTGCTCTGCACGCTGGGGGCGACGGTGACGTTGGAGACATCGCCTGCCAGAATCGCGGCATGGAACGCGGCGACGTTGGCAGCGGCCCCCTCGGCGTAGATCTGCTTCGTCTCGCCGCCGCGGTAGAACACGCCCTCGCCGCCGCGGATCATGACATTGCCGCCGTAGGCCGTTTCAAGCACCCCCTTCTCGCCGAAGACGCGACAGAGGATACCCTCGGCCGTCCCGTGCCCTTCAAACTGGCGCGAGTTGAACGTAACCGCCACGTCGTCGGGATACTGGAAGATGACCGAGAAAGTGTCGCGGCAGTCGCCGATGTCCACGCGCACCTTGCGCGCTCCGGAACCGTAGGCGTACAGCGGCGGCTTGCCAAACACCCAGCTCATCACGTCGAGCGCGTGGATATTCTGCTCGGTGATGATATCTCCGGAAAACGCCTTATCGAACACCCAGTTCCGCAACCGCGACTCCTGCGTCCCCGCGTCGGGGTGGAGGTGGTGCTTGCCCAGCCGCCCGCACTGGTACGAGGCCTCGCCAAACGCGAACGCGCCGATGGCCCCGCCGTGAATGCGCGTGACAGCCTCACGATAGAACGGATTGACGCGCGTCTGGAAATCGACGAGGAACACGCGTTTCGCCGCCGTAGCCTTTGCGCCGCTGGCTTCGATGGTCCGGCACCCCGGCACGTCCACGGCCACGGGCTTGGCCACATAGACGTGGCAGCCCGCGTCGACCGCCGCCTCAGCCTGCTCGGGATGGAAGAAGGGCGGCGAGGTCACGACCAGCGCGTCCGGCTTCGCGTCCAGCACCCGCTTATAGCCGCTCAGCCCCGCGAAGCGGTGCCCGGCGGGCACGCCGAATTTCTCACCCAGCACGTCAATTCGGTCCTGAAAATAGTCGGCCGCCGCGGCGATCTCGTAGCCGCCGTGCTGCCGAAAAAGGTTCGCCATGAACGAGCCTCGCCCGCCGCACCCCACGATGCCGATTTTGATCTTCGGACCGTTGAACGCGGCCGCCTGCTGTCCGAACACAGGTCTACTGACCAGCGCCAGCCCTGCTGCCGCCCCCGCGCCCGCCACAAATTCCCGCCGCGAGAACGCGCGGGACACCCGTTCAATCGTCTTCTGCATCTGGCTCATGGCCTTGTCCTTTCACTTTCCTTTTTCCACCCGCTGCAGGGCCGCCCGCGCGGCCTCCGGATGCGAGGTCTCCAGCGCCTTGGCCATCCGCCTGACGGTCCCTTCGGCCTCGTCGCGGATCTCCGGATCATCCAACAGCGTCAACGCCAGCGCCAGGGTTTCCGGGCACGCGCTCCCGCCCAGCACGCTCAGAATCAGCTTGCGCTCCGCCGCGCCGCGCGCGCCGGCCAGCAGGTGGCGATAGCGTTCGGCCCGGCCCGCGCCCGGATCAGCATGGGCCTCGCCCGCGGCACGGACCAGTCCGCGCAACGCCAACGCTCGCAGAGACTCGTCCCCGGTCTTGAGATACACGCCGGCCAGCGTATCCCACGCGGCCAGTCCCCGCCAGGCCGCCAGCGCACGCAGCGCGGCCCCCTGCGTTTGCGATCCGCCGTGCGCGACCGCCTGCTGCAGCACCGGCAGCGCCGCCGCATCGCCGTCGCCGGCGATCCGCACCAGTCCCTGCGCCGCCGCGCGCGTGGCGGCGTCATCCGGCCCGCATGCGGCCGCCAGCAGTTCTGCGGCGCACAACCGGCCGCCGCGCCGCGAAAGCACGTCCAGCAGCGGGAGCTTATCCTGACCCGCAGCCTGCCGCGAGGCATCGATCAGCGCCTGGTCTGCGGCCTCGCCGCCATCCAGTCCGACCAACGCGGCATGCGCCGCTTTCTCCTCATCCGGTGACGAAGCCCCGGCCAATACTCTCGTCAGCACCCCGACAGCCGCAGCGCCGTCGAGCGCCCCGACCGCGCCGAGTGCCGCGCAGCGCACGGCCGATTCCGTCGCGGACACCTGTTCCCGCAACACGGCACGCGCGCCCGCGTCTCCCCGGACAGAGAGCGCCCCGACCATCAGCACCTGTTCCGCCGTCGACAGGCGCGGAATGAGCGCTCCAAACGCTTGGGAAACGCCAGGCCCGCGCAACTCCGGCACGCGGGCGATGGCCACAGCGGCCAAGACCGGATCGCGAGGCGTTTCAGTCAGCGTGCGCCGCACGCGCCGCACGCCTTGGTCATTGTCGTTCCGCAAAAGCAGGCCGAGCGCGCCGCGCCGGACGTTCACGGGCCATGCGGGCTTAAGCAGCTCCTCGCAGACCGCCGCGCCCGCCGTGCGGTCGCCGGAGGCGAAGCTGTGCTCCGCCCCGCACAGCGAGGCCGCCCCGACAGCGGCCGCCAGGGCGGGCGTCACCTCCTTGCGCAGTGCCGCCACGGCGTCGTGCGCCGGCGCCGCATCGATGACGCCCAAGGCGCGCACGGCGGCGCAGGCGAGCGTGACATCCGCGTCGCGGGCGAGCGCGGCAAGCGGCGCGACCGACGCGGCTTCGGCGCGCGGGTCCAGCGCGCTCACAAGCTGCAGGCGCGACGGCCCGCCGGCCCCTGCCAAGGCGGCGCGCAAGAGATCGCCCGCCTTCTCGGTGCGCAGACCGCCGAGCGCCAGACAGGCGATGCCGGCCGTCTCCTCCGTCTTCAGCAGTGCCTCAAGCGCGGGCAGAGACGCTTCAGAGCCGACCACCGCCAGGCCCGAACAGGCAAACCGCTTGGCCTCGAACGAGGCCTCCGGCGCCAACAGGCGCAGCAGTGCGGCTTCGCACGCCGCGCGCAGCCCCGGGTCTCTGGCCGCGTCGCAGATCTGTTGCTCGAGCTGCCGCAGCGGGCCGGCGTCCGCACCCGACTCGTATGCGGCGGCCGGAGTGGCGGCGCAACCTAAAAGGGGTACGCTCACGGCACACCAGAACAGGAAGGTGTTTCTTTGCATGTCAGGCTCCTTTACACGCACCAGGGCGCGCGCGGCGCGCGTGCCATCATCCGGTTGGCTTCCTCGCAGTCGAACCGCTCCCGGGCGGGGTCCCACTTCAATGTGCGGCCCAGCCGCGCACTGATGGTCATCGCGCCCACGATGCTTTGCGCACGGTGCGCGACTTCCGGGTTGCACACCGTCGGACGGCGGCTGCGGATCGCCTGCAGGAAATCGATGATATGCCCGCTCGCGTCGCTCCACGACACGCCCCCGGACGGCCGCTCGCTGAGGATCGAGGCCGGATGAGCGGTCACGACGTCGGTCTGGTCGTCCACCTGAATCCAGCCCTCGTCACCGATGTAGCGGATGTAGCGGTCTTGGAACGCGCCCCGCTGATAGATGACGCCGTTGACGCCGCTGGCGTAGCGGCAGCGGAACGTGCCCGAGATCGCGGTCTCGCTCATGTGTTTCGCCGGGTCGGGCCAAACGATGTCGGAGGTTTCGAACGCGACGGGGCCCGTCAGATCCGTGCCCAGCACCCACTGCATCTGGTCGGTGTAGTGCGTGCCCATGTCGGTGTGCATGCCCTCTCCCGTGTCCCAGAAGCAGGTCCAGCCGTTGACCCGCCCCGGCACAAAAGGCCGCCACTGCACGGGGCCCAGCCAGAGGTCGTAGTTCCAGCCTTCCGGCACCGGTGTCGCTTTCTGGTGCGGGATCACCGCGCCGGTCCAGACCTGCGACTCGACGGTGTGCAGGCGTCCGACACATCCCTTCTGCACCATTTCGCGGGCGAAGCGGTAGGATGAGGTCGCGCGCCGCTGCGTGCCGGCCTGGTAGATCGTGCCGAAGCGCCGGCAGGCCTCCACCATGCGGCGGCCTTCGCGGATCGTGAGGCTCACCGGCTTTTCGCAGTAGACGTCTTTGCCCGCGTGCGCCGCGAACAGGGTCGCCATCGCGTGCCAGCGGTTGCCCGTGGCGATGAGCACGGCGTCGATCTCCCGGCGCGCCAGCAGGTCGCGAAAGTCACCAAACGCCTGACAGTCCTTGTTGCCGTAATGCGCGTCGACCGTCTCCTTGGCTGAGGCCAAACGGTCGGCGCGGGCCTCCGACACGGCCACCCACTGCACAGCGGGCTGACACAGGAAGTTCGGCAGGATGTGCCGCGCCCGCGGGCCGACGCCGATGGCGCCAAACACGATGCGGTTGCTCGGCGCCACGCCGCCGTCGCGGCCCAACACCCGGCCGGGCACGATCAGCGGAGCCGCTGCCGCCGCCGCACAACGCCGCAGAAAACCGCGGCGGCCCAGGTGACTCAAACGGGAAGGATTCATAATGCTTCCTTTCAGTGTGCCCAGTGTACCGCGTTTATCCCGCTTAATCTTGTAGAATCGAACCTGAAGCTTGTACAATCGCCGCATGACTCCGCTACAGTTTCAAAAGCAGTTCCTGGGCCGGATCGGCGATATCGCCCCCTTCCGCCAACTGATGGACCTCGTCCCCGACGTGGCGTTTTTCATGAAGGACCATGCCGGCCGCTTCGTCATGCACAACCGGCGCTCGTGTGAATTCTTCCGGAAGAACCACGAGCGCGAGATCCTCGGAAAAACCGACTACGACTTTTTCTCAAAAGAGCACGCCGCCCTCTATGTGCAGGGGGACCGGGAGGTCATGAACAGCGGCCGCCCCATCATCAACGCCCTGGCCCCTGCGCCGGAGACCTCCGACCAGATGATCGTCTACAGCAAGGTGCCGGTTTACGACAAACACAGACGCGTGATCGGCGTGGCCGGCATCCACCGCGTGGTCGACGGCCTGCGCGACACGCCTCACTGGTACGGCCGGTTCTCTGATGTCCTCAAGCACATTCACCGGCACTTCGGCGAGGAGATCGATCTCGCCATGCTCGCCGTCCGGGCGGGCGTCTCGCAAAGCCAGCTCGAACGCCGTTTCCGCCAGTTGCTCGGTACCTCGCCGGGCGAGTACATCCTGCGCGTGCGCGTCAATGCCAGCCGCGAACTGCTTGAAAACACCGACCGCACCGTGGCCGACATCGCGCAGGCCGTCGGGTTTTACGACAATAGCCACTTCACCCGCAGCTTCCGCCGCCGCATGTCCTGCTCGCCCAAACAGTACCGCGACCAGCACCGGCAGATCCGCGGCGGCGCACCAAGGGAGGATTTTGCCAGATAAACGGAAATGCTCTGCTGTTGTAATCTGTGTCAAATTCAGCGTTGACATTCGCGCATATGATAAATTGCGCACCGAACTGGATCTCCTGTCCGCCTTAGCCGAGGGAGAAGAATCCGCCCGGAAATGCGGATGGGTTCCCATGGACTCAGCGATGAAGAAGCTCGGAGTGTAGTCATGCTCAAAATCCGGTTCTCCGTCTCTCTGCGATGCCTGCGGAATAGGGGTCAAACCTTGTCTTCCTCTACTTGAGGAATCCCTGCAGGCGGAAGAACCCGTTCGTACCGATGACGTCGGGTGCGTACCAGCAGCGATTGGTCAGCTCGCCCGCATCGTCAATCGCATGAACGCCGTTCGTGACCCACGACGGCGGATTCAAGGCGCGCGTCATGTCGATCGCGACACCCACATACGGCATCGTCGAGGGGATTTGCTTGGGGATGTCGATCACCGGCGTGTTCGTCATCATAAAAACCGAGAGCAGCGGGGCGTTCGTTTCCAGGTTCGGGCCGAAAGCGTAATCGAACCCGTTGGGCAGGCCGTCCGCGTTGTAGTCGTTCGTCAGCGCGGTCGGCAGATCCATCCCGGGACAATAGTTCTGCACCCACTCCTCAAAACTGCCCGGGGGCGGGTCATCATCCAAAATGGTCGCGGCCACCTGCTGGATGCCGGATTCTTCGCCGTTCAGCACGGAGCTGATGTCCACCACAATCGTCTCGTTCGTTTCACCTACAAGAGGTCATGAGAACCGGAAACACCCGCTGCGTGAATGGTCTTGAAGAACACCCTCTGCGCCCCTGCGCCTCTGCGGGAGAAAAACAAGCTCCAACAACAGGCTCTACGTCGCCGGGATACCGTCGCCGTAGAGCCTTGACGTTCGGGCAGGAGACCGTACACGTTCTCAGCGAAGCGGTACACGTTCACGTGCACGAGGACGCGAATGAGGTTCGCCCACGAGAAATTGGATGCCGACTTCATCGAGCGTGGAAACTGAATTCGCGAAGAGGACATCGCGTACGGGTACGTGAACGAGAACGGGAACGAGGGGGACTGACCCGAACCACCTCGACAAACGAGAAGAAAAGAGGCAGACTATTCCCAACCCGGCACCCACCGAACCCCCATTCGCCTTCGGCTCAGGGGGCCGGTGGCCGCTGACGTTGGAGGCGACGGGATCGCTACGGGAGCTATTTATGAAATTTCTTGTTTGTTGGGTTGTTGCCTTATCGGCGATTTCTCCTGTTGGACTGTCGGCGCAAGCCGTGAAGGAAGCCTGTGAAGCGTCGCGCCCCCTGTTCCCGATAGACGACAACGCCCAGTTTCAGCACCACTGGGGCAAAGGCTCCGTCGCGCTGGGGACAAACGGGCTCGTGTGCCAAGGGGATACGACTCCGTTCGCGCTCACGGAAAGGAAATTCCCTGTTCTGCGCTACGAACGTCAGCCCCGCAAACTCGTTTTCGACACCGAGATCCTCTCCGGCAGCGCGAGAGTGTCCGCGTCCTTCTCCTACGCGGACAAGAACGTCTATGAGACGAACAAAACCGGCTTCACCACGCAGGAGGTCAGCTTGCCCGCAGGGCGCGGCAAGACCGTGCTCGATCTCTCGGCCGCGTTGACAAAGGCACAGTTCGCGACCCGCCCCCGCCACCTCGCGTTCTTCCCCGCGAAAGGCTCGGAACCGGTCACCCTCATTCTTCACGGCGTGGACATCGTGGAGAACCAGACGCCGGCGGAAGCCGTAGACTTGGACGTGGCGACCGGAACAGGCGTTCACGTCCTCCGCGCCGGCACAGACGATAAGGTGCGCCTGATTTTCACAAACCGTTCTTCCCTTCCCGGTGATTTCGAGATCGCGATGGCGTACGAGTCTTTCTTCGGAACGAACAAAACGGAGACGTTCTCACTGCGCCTCAGCCCCGGGGAACGCCGGGAGGTCGCTTCCGGGTGGTATCCCGATCAGATCGGACACTGGACGGTCAGGGCGGCCATCGCCAACAAGAACGCGCCGGCCGACAGGTGCGAGAAGAACCGTTCGCTCGCCTTCTTCAAACCTGCCGGCCCGACCGAAGGGCGCGCGAAAAACTTTCTCTTCAGCGTCTGCACCCACACGGAACGGTGGAGCCCGGGCGACCGCCGCCTGGAGGCCGAGGCCGCCGCGTTGTGCGGCGTCAAGGTTTCCCGCGTCGGCGGATACGGATGGAGAAGTCTTGAACCGCAGCGCGGTGTTTGGAATTGGTCGATGGCAGATGAGATGTTCGAGCTGTACGGGCAAAAGGGAATCGAGATTCAGCCCATCCTATGGGGAAGCCCGTCCTGGGCTTCTCAAAAAGCACTCGTGGAAAACAAGACGCCGGACCTGTGGAAGCACTTCCCCGCCGACATCAACGATTGGCGCGAATACGTCCGGCAAGTCGCACGGCATTTCTGGGGGAAGATCCGTTACTATGAAAATTGGAACGAGCCCGACCTCACCGGGTTCAGCGCCATGACGCTCGACGAATACGTCGCCCTGCAGAAGGCTTTCTACGAGGAAATCGTGAAGGAGGATGCCGAGGCCATCCCGATGACCGGCGGCTTCGCCACGCTCACGCGGCATCGCTCCCTGATCTACCAAGATTTCCAGAAGGACTTTCTTCGCGCGGCGAAAGGCTTCTTCAAGGTTCACGCCATCCACGAGCACGGCTGGTTCAAGGATTACCAAAGGCGAATCGACCGGCTTCTCTTCCCCGTGCGCAAACAAACCGGAACGACGGTTCCCTGGTACAGCAACGAGACGGCCATGACTTCCGTCGGCGGACAGGAACGTAAACAGGCGGAAACGCTCATGAAAAAGCTCCTCTTCGCCTGGGTCCGCGGCTCCATCGGCTACACCTGGTACGACCTGCGCAACGACGGGTACGACCCGAAATACGGGGAACACCACTTCGGCCTCGTCTCGAACGACTTCTATCCCAAACCCGTCTACAGCGTCTACAACATGCTCGCGACGCACTACGCGCCCATGACCTCCGCCGAAGACCTTTCGCCGGATGCGGACGGCTACCTTTTCCGCTTCGGCGACGGGAAGGACATTCTGCTTCCCGCCTGGTGCGAGTCCGGCTCCGGCCAGACGCGCCATTTCCTCGTCGAGACAGACGCGCAGGCGGTCTCCGTGATCGACCTGATGGGGCAGGAAAGGCCGCTGGAAAAACGGGGCTCGCGCGTCGTGTACGCGGTCAGTAATTCGCCGTGCACACTCAAATTGGCCGGCGCGACATCGGCGCGCGTGGTCGGCGAGCTCGTGCATGTCGATTCCAGCCGCGAGGCCGTCCCCGGCAGGACCTGGCCGTTGCCGCTCACGCTCCGCAACGCGGAGGCGCGCGAGGCCGCCCTGACACTGTCGTTCGACGCCCTTCCCGCCGGGCTGAAGGCTGAAACGCCGTCCGCGAAAATGACGCTGCCCGCAAACGGGACCACGAACGCGACGCTGCTATTCGCGGCCGCGGAAAACTTCACCGCCCCCGGGGAGATCCGCCTTCGCTATAACGTCGAGGGCGCGGCTCTGTCGGGTGTGGTGGCCATCCCGGTGACGCCCGCGAAAGTTATCCGCGGCACCGCTTTCAACCGCGCCCCGGACTTCACGCTGAACAAAATCCAGCAGGTGACGGCCACGACGCCGGCCGACCCTTTCAACTCCCGCCGACTGTGGAAAAACCCGGACGACCTCAGCGCGCGCGTCTGGCTCTGCCGCGACGGTGACGCTTTGCGTCTGCGCCTTGAATGCACCGATGACCTTCCTTGCCCGTCGGAAGCCAAGACCGACGCGCAGGGCGATCAGGTGCGGCTCCACTTCCTTGCGGGCCATTCCACAACCGAGAAGGTATACGACCTCTTTTGGCCCGCGCCCACGCTTTTTGCCGACGGGAAGCCGATTCCGGAGGCAAACGTCGCGGTCCAGCGCAAAGGCGTTCTCACGACGTGGGACATCCGGCTGCCGCTTTCCGTTCTCGGCCTCTCGTCAGCCCAGTTGGCGGAAAACGGGCTGCGTTTCAACGTGGACGTGGGGGACGACGACGGGGATGGCATGGACTCCTGGATTCACCTCGGCGAGGAGCGCCCCGACGCGGAGAACATGCAAAAAGCCCCGCTTTTGTTCTTCTGAGGCAAACGGCAAAAAAACAGCAGCCGGCTCAGGCGCATGGAACGCGAACACGAGACGCAAAACCGGTAGGGCGGTCTCGCCGAGACCGCCGCCGGGACGAATGCCCTCCCGTATCTCGTCACCCCCCC